>Ga0183260_10000497_pt1 | contig 33280 bp, 37 predicted proteins | sample AntDrymUQ4972206_2_FD_129768 | JGI IMG/M metagenome (GOLD analysis project Ga0183260, IMG submission 129768) | Polar desert sand microbial communities from Dry Valleys, Antarctica - metaG UQ497 (22.06) (version 2) (version 2) | ecosystem: Environmental > Terrestrial > Soil > Desert | place...
TCCCGCCGGCCCGGCTCGATCGAGCGCGCCGCGGAGGTGGTCGGGGACCGGTGGACGATTCTCGTGCTGCGCGAGGCCTTCTTCGGGGTGCGTCGCTACGGCGAGATGGCCCGCAACCTGGGGATCGCGCGCAACGTGCTCGCGTCGCGGCTCAAGAGGCTGGTCGCTGACGGCCTGCTCGAGCGGCGCCGATACCGGAGGGACCCAGACTGGTACGAGTACGTGCTGACGGACGCGGGGCGTGAGCTGTATGGAGCGGTGCTCGCCCTGCTGCGCTGGGCCGACCGGCACTATCCGGACGACGAGGACCTCGACCTGGTGCTTCGCCACCGCGGCTGCGGCAAGCGGACCCACGCGAAGGTCGTTTGCTCGGCCTGCGGCGAGGAGCTCGACCCGCGAGACGTCGAGGCGAAGGTCGAAAAGCCACGCGGCCAGGGCGCTTGAAACACTGCCGCGAATGGAAACCGCCGCCGCCGTAGCGCGTCCCCTCCCGGGCTTCCGGATCCTGTTCATCGTCGGCAGTGTCCTTGTCATCCTCGCCGGGATTCCGCTCTTCTTCTTCTCCGAGCGCACCGACGAGTACTTCGCGTGGACCATCGCCTCGCCCCTGACGGCGGCCACGGATGGCGCCTTTTTCTTCGCCGGGTTCATCCTCTTCGCGGCTGCGCTGCGCGCGACGACGTGGGCGGATGCCCGCGCACTCGTCGTCGCGGTCCTGACAGTTGCCTCGGTGAAGCTGATCGCGACCCTGCTCGACCTCGAGCCGTTCCACTTCGAGGGCCCCGGCGGGCTCGCCCGGTTCGCCGCGTGGTCGTGGATGATCGTCTACATCCTCGTCCCGTTCGGGCTCGCCGGGCTGCTCATCGCCCAGCGCGGCGTGTCCGGCGGCGATCCTCCGCCGGGCCCGCCCATCCCGCGCCCCATCGCGGCCATGTTCGTCGCGGGCTCGGCGGTGATGATCGCGATCGGCGCCGTCCAGCTCTTCGCCTCGTCGGCTGCGATCGACATCTGGCCTTGGCAGCTCACGCCCCTCACCTCCCACGCGCTCTCGGCCTGGTTCCTGGGAGTCGGCGTCCTCGCCGCGCTCGTGGTGCGCGAGAACGACCTCCCGCGCTCCGGCCCGGCGATGCTCGGCTCGGCGGTGCTGGCCGTTCTGCTGACGATCGCGCTGCTCCGCTTCGAGTCCGAGGTGAACTGGGATCGCCCGCTCGCCTGGGTCTACGTGGGGCTGATCGCCCTCCTCTTCGTGGCCGGCACCGCCGGCCTCACAGCACGCGCGAAGAGTGCGGCGCCTTCGGCGTCTCCGAGGTGATCCGCTGCATGAGCCCCAGGAAGCCCGCCATCTCGGGGTAGACGACCGGCTTGCCGGAGGTGACGACCGCCGCCGAGGTGGCCCGCTCGGGGTCGGCCCACGCGAGGATGTTGGTGAACCCGAGGTGGCCGAACGCGCTGCGGGTGTCCCGGCCGAACAGGCTGATCAGCCGCGCGCCGAGCATGTAGCCGTAGCTGAAGCGGGTCGGGAAGCCCAGGGAGTTGTCGAACTCCAGATGGGACTGCTCGGTGAGGGCCCGGCCGATCGTCCCGCGCTCCATCACCCGCACACCGTCCAGCTCGCCGCCGCAGCGGAGCATCTCGTAGAAGCGGCCGAGCTCGTTCGCGTTCGTGATCACGTTCGCGGCCGGGACGATGCGGGTCATGAAGCGCGGGTCGTTGGCCTTGTCGACGAGCTCGTCGAAAGGCACCCCGAGGGCGCGCTTCAGAAGCGTCGAGAGTGGGGGAGCGGTCGGAGGGCCGGTGACGTAGCCGAGGCCCACATTCGGCACGTTCGCGGGCGTCACCCCGTAGTTGCACCAGCGGAAGCCCAGAGGATCCAGGATCTCCTCGGTCAGCACCCGCCGGATGTCACGCCCGGATGCGTTGCGGACGATCTCGGCGAGGATGAAGCCCCCCGAAACGGCGTGATAGGCGAGCTTCTTGCCGGGGTCGCCGGTCGGGTGGGCGTCGCAGAGCAACTCGACCAGGAACTCGCGGTCGCCGATCCGGTCGAGGTCGAAGGCGTCGGGCGGGAGGTTGGGGACACCGGCGCGATGGGCGAGGACGTGGGCCACGGTCACGTCATCCTTGCCGTGGCGCTCGTAGCCGGGGATGAACTCGGCGACCGGGGCCTCGAGGCGGATCTGGCCGCGCTCGATCAACAGGTGCACCACGGTGGCCGTGATCGCCTTCGCCGCCGAGTAGACGACGAACGGGGTGTCGGTGGTGACCCGCTCGACCTCGTCGGGCCGCGCCTCGGGGCTGCCGCCGTCATGTGGCCCGTTACCGCGCGCCCACCCCAGCGCCCGGTCGATCACCACCGCGCCCTCGCGCCTGACGCAGACCTGCATCGCCGGATGCACCCCGCTGCGGAACCAGTCGGTCGCGGCGTCCCAGATGCGCTGCACGTTCTCGTCGCTCATCCCGCCCTCGGCGGGATGAGCCTCCTCCGCGACGTCGGTGATCGGCTCCAGATCGCGCGGCACCTCGACCCGCCGCAGCGGGTCGGGCACCAGGGGCAATCTCGGAAGATGCGGCAGCCGAGGCATCCCGGCGGACGCTATTCGAGGACGGTCAGCGGAGGCGGAACCGGCGCGGCTCAGACCACCGTGAGCTGGAGGATCCCTCCGATGACGCCGCACGCCAACACCACCCACAGGACCGTGAGCTTGCCGTGCCACCGCATGAGCGCCGCGAAGGCCCCTATGGCCAGCGCGGCGGTGTAGCCGTCGACCACGCTGGTCTCCAAGATCTGGACCGCGACGGCGGCGATCAGCCCGATGACAGCGGCCGTGACCCCGAGCAGGAACGGGCGGATGCGCTCGTTCTCGGAGATGGCCACGAGGGTGCGGTGGAGGAAGATCGGCAGGACGAACGCCGGCAGGAAGATGCCGACGGTGATCGCGAGCCCGCCGCCGAGCCCTCCGGCCAAGTATCCGACGAAGGTCGCGATGATGATCAGGGGGGAGGGGAGGACCCCTCCGATGGCGAGGCCGTCGACGAACTGCTCGTCGGTCAGCCAGTGGTTGGCATCGACGGCGCTGTCCTGGAGGAAGGGAATGACGGTGAACGCCCCTCCGAACGTCACGAGGCCGGCCTTCAGCCCTTCGAAGAAGATCTCGGCGGTCAGGGAGAGGGTGATGGCCCCCGCGATCACGGCGAGAGCGACAGGAAGAGGCGAAATCGATGCGGCGCTGCCGCGGCGGGTCCCGGCGTTGGTCCAGAGCTCGTAGGCGATGCCCGCGCCGAGCAGGACCAGGGCGAAGCTCGCGTCGAGCAGCAGCGTCACGGCGAACGCCGCGACGGCCAGCGCCGCGAGCGGGACGTCGGTGATGAAGTTGCCGCTGAGCCTGACCAGCGCCCTGGCGATGATCGCCCCGACCGCCGCGGTCAGCCCGTAGAACACCTCGTCGAGGTCCCCCTCGAGGCCGGCCTCCACATAAAGGGCGCTGAAGCCGAGCATCAGGATGAAGCCCGGAAGCATGAACCCGAGCCCCGCCATCAGGCCGCCCAGCCTGCCGCCCCGCATGCGCCCGAAGTACACGCACAGCTCGTGGGCCTCGGGCCCGGGCAAGACCTGGTACACGGCGAGTGTCTTCTTGAACGTCTCCTCGTCGACCCAGCCCTCTTCGTCGACGCACTCCTGCTTGATCATCGCGATCTGGGCGGCCGGGCCGCCCCACGCGAGGGCGCCGAACTTCAGGAACCGGAGGAAGATCGAGGCCGGGGAGTCGGTGGCTGCGTCGCGCATGCGTGGCAGTCTGTCGGAGTGCGGCTGAGAGGAGTCGAACCTCCACGGCCCGTTAGGGCCACAAGGCCCTCAACCTTGCGCGTCTACCAGTTCCGCCACAGCCGCGTGGCCAGTCGGATGGGTCGGGGTGCGAGGGGACGGTGGATTCTAGTCGCGGCTTGAAAGCGTCCGCGGGACCCGCTACGTTGTCGAACGTGTGTTCGCCCCCCACCCCCGAAACCCGGCCGGCGGCCGGCTGAGCCAGGAGGATCGATGGACTTCTCGATCAAGGACCTGACCAAGCGTCAACGCGAGATCTTCGAGTACATAAGCCAGTATCTGGCGAGCCACGGCTACCCGCCGACGGTGCGCGAGATCGGCAAGGCCGTCGGGCTGCACTCGTCCTCGACGGTGCACGCCCACCTCTCCAAGCTGGAGACGCTCGGCGTGCTGAGGCGCGACCCGACCAAGCCGCGGGCGATGGAGGTGCTGGTGGAGCGGGCGAAGAAGGCCGTCAAGCCCACCGGCCTGCCCCTGGTCGGCCAGGTCGCGGCCGGTGAGCCCGTCGTCGCCGAGGAGAACATCGAGGAGTACCTGCAGGTGCCGGACATGATCGGCGGCGAGTCGGGCGACTACATCCTCAAGGTGCGCGGCGACTCGATGATCGACGCCGGCATCCTCGACGGCGACTTCGTGGTCGCCCGCAGGGCGGACGTCGCCCGCGACGGCGAGATTGTGGTCGCCGAGATAGAGGGCGAGGCGACCGTGAAGCGATTCTTCAAGGAGAAGGATCACATCCGGCTGCAGCCGGAGAACAAGCGGATGAAGCCGATCCGCACGCGCGACGCGGCCGTCTGCGGCCTCGTCGTCGGAGTCTTCAGGAGTGTCTCCTGATGGGTGGCGCAGTCATGGACGCCGTCCGGGAGACCTCCGAAGGTGCCGCCCTCGATCAACGGGGGCGGCCGGAGCTGGCGCGTTCGAAGCTGTTCGAGCCCGCGGGGTTGACGCTCGAGGACATCGTCCTCGGCGCCTGGGAGGACCTCGCGGCTCGCGGCAGCACCGAATGCCCCGTATGTCATGCCGAGCTCGGATCAGCGGGTTGCGATACCTGCGGGTCCGAGCTCAGCTGACGCGTACACGATCGTCTATCAGGTGGTCGAGGGAGGAAAGACCGTCCGGGTCCTTGCAATCCGGCATCGATCGGTCGCGTATCGCCAGGATCCTCGGTAGCCTCTGTCATCGCGAGCTAGGCAGTCGCGGGAAGTCTCCGCGAGGAGGTATCTCGAGGAAAGTCCGGACACCAGAGGGCATGGCGGTGGGTAACGCCCACCCGGCGAAAGCCGCGGGAAAGTGCCGCAGAAAAGACACGGCCGATGGCGCGGCCACACGTGAGTCGCGCACAGGCAAAGGTGAAATGGTGCGGTAAGAGCGCACCGGCGCCGCGGTGACGCGGACGCGCAAGGCAAACCCCGCCAGGTGCAAGATCAAGCAGGACCGTTGACCCGGCCCGGTCAGGTCCAGGTGGATCGCACAGATAGATGGCTGCTCAAGACAGGATCCGGCTTATCGGCTCGCTACGGAAGAGGCCCCCTCGGGGGCCTCTTCTATTTTTCCGTCGGCGGGCGCGGGTCATGCGCGCGGCCGCCGGAAGATCGCCGTCTCGCACGCCTCGGGCCAGTCGTCCTTGACGCCCGTGAAGCGATGTTCGCGCCACCCGTTCAGCAGGTCGTAGGCGCCCGCGTAGCTGGGGCGATCGGAGTCGTCGAGGAGCAGGAGGCCGCCGGGCCGGATCTTGCCCATGCCCGCCCTGACGGCGTCGCAACGCTCCGCCTCGGGAGATTCGAGGAAGTCGATCACGAGCAGGTCGATACTCGCGTCGGGGAGGGCGGCGAGCTCGTCCGCGTAGGCGGTGACCGGCCGCTCGCGGATCTCGACGTTCTCGAGGCCCGCGCCGGCGATCATCTCGCGGGCGCGGCCCACCCACCAGGGGTTGTCCTCATAGGCGACGACGCGGCCGGCGTGGCGGCCGAGCCAGAGGGTGGACCGCCCGGAGCCGAGCTCGACGACCTTCCAGTCGCTGCGGATGCGCCGCCCGAGCCAGCCGATCGCCTGCGGCACGATCCAGGGCCTCTCGGGCGTCGAGCCGAAGCGGGCCCGCACGAGTGCGGCCGGGAGGCGGACCCAGCCGGCGGGCCCCATCAGCCCCCGGGCGGTGTGGTGGCGGGATGCGCGGGCCCCTTGGTCGCGTCGGCCGCGCGGCGGGGCCTCGGGAGCCGGGGAGGTGCTCAAGAGGACTGTTTGGTGAGCTTGCGCTTGAAGCGGGCCTGGCGGCGGCGGGCGTCCTTCATCACCAGCGGGGTCATGCGGACGGCGAGGCTCGGGAAGGCGTCGAAGATGCGGACGAAGACGCCGCGCCACCGGGGGATCGTGACGACGGGCCGCGGGCGGTCGAGCAGCCGGGAGACCCGGGCGGCGACCGCGCTGGGGCTGAGCATGGTCCCCGAGAAGGACGCGGCGGCGTCCGCGTCGTCGAGCTTGTCCTCCAGCATCGGGCTCCAGATCCCGTCGGGGCAGATCGCGGACACGTCGATCCCCTTGATGCCGTCGCGCCGCAGGTCGGCGAGGGTGCCGACGCTGAACGCGATGGCGGCGTGCTTGCTGGCGGCGTAGGCGACCTCGCCCGGGGCGGCGACCAGCCCCGCCAGCGAGACGACGTTGACGATGTGGCCCCGTCCGGCCGCGCGCATCGGGCCCAGCGCGGCCAGCGTACCGTTGAAAGTGCCGAGAGCGTTGACGTCGAGCATCGCGCGGTGGGCGGCGGGGTCCTGCTCGTGGATGAGGCCGGGGAGGAGGATGCCCGCGTTGTTGACCCAGACGTCGAGCGAGCCGGCGCGCTCGACGACCGCCCGTGCGGCCTCGCCGCACGCTTCAGCGTCGGTCACGTCGAGTTCGCGCGACCAGGCTCCGGCGCCCATCGCCGAGGCGGCGTGTGCGGCGCCGTCGCCGTCGACGTCGGTGACGCATACTTCGAACCCTCGCTGGGCGAGCATCCGGGCGATTGCAAGGCCCAGGCCTCCCCCCGCCCCAGTGACCAGTGCCGCCGGCATCGCGGGAGCTTAGGGGCCTCGGTTCGGGGCCGATCGATAACCACTGGAAAGTCGGTCTCGAAGCCTGTTAGGGTTTCGCAAGCTTCAGCCGAGTCTCCGGACACATACACCGGAGATCGGGGGACCCAGATAGTGGGGCGAATCGCGGCGACTGCCGCGTAGCGCGATCTTTCAGCGCGAGCCCGTCAGCTAACCCCGTAGGCGACGAAAGAATGGCTTGAAGACCAACGCTAAAAAAACGGCTGCGACCGCACTCGCCTGCGCAATTGCGCTGACGGCGACGGGCGCCTCGATCGCCCAGGCACAGGGCGGCGGCACCGTCGCGCCCGCCCCGACCTCGCCGGCGCCCACCACTCCGTCGGGGAGCTGGACCGTCTACAAGAAGGCGACCTGGTATGGCCCGGGCCTCTGGGGCAACGAGACCGCATGCGGGATGACTCTCGCGCCGAACATGATCGGCGCCGCCCACAAGAGCCTTCCCTGCGGCACGCAGGTGACCTTCACCCACGAGGGCATATCGGTCGCCGCAACGGTGATCGACCGGGGTCCCTTCACGAAGGGCTACACCTGGGACCTGACCAAGAAGACGGCCAAGAAGGTCGGCTTCCTGGAGGTCGGTTCCGGCCCCATCACCGCCGTGGTTTCGCCGCCGGCCAGCTAGGCGGCCGAGTGCAGGACCGCGGGGTCCGAGCTCTCTGACGGCAGCTCCGCAGCGGCCGAGAACAGACTCTGCAGCTGCGCGAGAGCCATCTCGGCGACTCCCTCGATGATCATCGAGTCGGTCCAGCCGGCCTCGCGAGCCTCCTCGACCAGGTGGGTCGGGACGGGCTCGTCGTAGGCCAGCGTCGCCTTGAGGAGCGTCAGCAGCGCCTGCTGCTTCTCGTCGCTTGAGGTGAAGTCGCGTGCGCGGGCCACCTCGTCCAGTCCCAGCCCCGCTGCCTTCGCGGTGCGGGCGTACTGGCTCAGGGTGTACTCGTCGTTGCGGCGCTCGGCCACAGCCAGGCCGATCCGCTCGCGAGTCTCCTGGGGGAGCTCCCCCTTGTGCAGCTCGGAGCGCAGCCGGGTGTAGGCCTTCAGGGTGGCGGGGGACTCCGCCATCACGCCGAGGAACTTCGAGACCGCGCCGCCCGCGGTCTGGATGCTCTTGATCAGGGGAGCCGATTCGGCCGGCGCCGTCAGCTCATCATGGATGTGGAAGCGGCTCACTTCGGTCTTGATCGTCACGATCGCCTCGCCTGTCTCTCTTCGCGCTCTGCGCGTTTCCACTGCCTTTGCGAACAGTTACTTACGACTCGTAAGCATAGGTAAGGCCGCATGCCCAACCTCCCGAAGCTCTACGCGTGCGGCCCGGGTTCGGATGAGTAACTTGTGCGGCCACATGGCGGGCGACCAACCGAGCACACCCGAGGAGATCCTGGCGTTCTGCCGGGACGAGGACGTCCGCTTCGTCCGCCTCTGGTTCACCGACCTGCTGGGCCAGCTCAAGAGCTTCTCGATCAACGAGTCCGAGCTCGAGGACGCCTTCGAGGGTGGGATGGGCTTCGACGGTTCCTCGATCACGGGGTTCAACCCGATCGAGGAGTCCGACATGATCGCGATGCCCGACCCCGCGACGTTCAACATGATCCCCTGGCGCGACGAGCCCGAGAAGAAGGTCGCGCGCATGTTCTGCGACGTTCAGGTGCCGGGAGGCGAGCCCTACGAGGGCGACCCGCGCTGGATCCTGCAGCGCGCCCTGAAGCGGGCGAACGAGATGGGCTTCGACCACTTCAACATCGGGCCCGAGCTCGAGTTCTTCTACTTCCGCTCGGCCAAGCCGGAGGGAGGCGTGCCCGAGGTTCTCGACGAGGGCGGCTACTTCGACCTCACGACCCTCGACGCCGGGTCCGATGTGCGCCGCGAGACGGTCTTGGCCCTCGAAGAGCAGGGAATTCATGTGGAGTACACCCACCACGAGGTCGGGCCCAGCCAGCACGAGGTCGACATGCGCTACAAGGACGCGCTCTCGATGGCCGACGACTGCATGACCTACCGGATCACGGTCAAGGAATACGCGATGAAGTACGGGTGGCACGCGACCTTCATGCCGAAGCCGCTGCAGGGCGAGAACGGCTCGGGGATGCACACCCACCAGTCATTGCAGAAGGAGGGGGTGAACGCCTTCTTCGACGAGAACGACCAGTACTTCCTCTCGGACACGGCCAAGGCCTTCATCGCCGGCCAGCTGAAGCACGCGCGCGAGATCGCCCCGCTGTTCGCGCAGTGGGTCAACTCCTATAAGCGCCTGGTGCCGGGGTACGAGGCCCCGACCTACCTCGCCTGGTCACGCCGCAACCGCTCGGCCCTGATCCGCGTGCCGATGTACCACCCGGGCAAGGAGCAGGCCACGCGCGCCGAGCTGCGCTGCCCCGACCCGGCGTGCAACCCCTACCTCTGCTTCGCCGGGATGCTCCACGCCGGCCTGGAGGGCATCGAGAAGGGCTATGAGCTACCCGAGCCGATGGAGCAGAACCTGTACCACCTGAGCCCCGAGGAGCGCAACCGCCGCGGTATCGAGCAGCTGCCCGAGACCCTGGGCGAGGCGATCGAGATCGCGGCCGAGTCCGAGCTCGTCCTGCGCGTCCTCGGCGAGCACGCCTTCAACCGTTTCATCGAGATCAAGCGCGGCGAATGGGAGGACTACCGCATCCAGGTCACCCCGTTCGAGATCGAGCAGTTCCTGCCCGTCCTCTAGCTACGCCGTTCTAGTCCAGCGTCGAGAGCAGGTAGGCGATCGCGAAACCGAAGGTCGTGAGCAGGCCGATCGAGTGTTCGAGCAGGGGCCGCTCGGGGCGCCGGCGGCCCAAGCTCGGGTCGCCGCGGACGTGCAGGTAGGCCTCGGGGAACATCGTGTCGGCGAGCATCGTCAGGACGGCGCCCCCGGCGAACGCCTGCAGCAGTCCGACCGTCTGGTCGGACGCGCCGTCCAGGGCGACGTAGCCGATCGCTGCAGCGGCCGACGAGACCAGCGCCACGGCCGTCCAGCGCGCCAGCACCCCGCGCAGTCCGACGCCTTGATCGCACATCCCCTGCGACGAGGCGAGCGCCTCGGGCAGGTTCGAGAGGAAGACCGCGGCGAGGAACGCGATGCCGACCTCGCCGCCCTCGAGCAGGGTGATCCCGATCACCGCCGACTCCGGGATCCCGTCGAGCACCGCGCCCAGCAGCAGGGCGGTCGACGCGTCGCCGTCCTTGCGCGCGCCCGCGGCCATTCGATTCGCGCCGCCGCGGCGCGAGATGGCGACGGTGCCCGCGAAGTAGGCGAGCCCGCCCGCCCCGAGCCCGATGGCGACGGCGTCGGCCCCGCCCAGCGCGAAGGCTTCTTCGGTCAGCTCGAAGGCGACGGCGCTGATCAGGGTTCCTGCGCCGAGCGCGAGGATCAGGCCGACGACCGGCAGCGGCAGGCGCGCCTTGGCGCCGATCACCGCGCCGATCAGCAGCGACGATGCGCCGGCGAATCCCCAGAGCGCGGCTTCGACCACGCCCGGAACCTACTCCAGCTCGCCCCGGTCAGCCCAGGGAGGAACTCAGGTCCTCGGGCGCGGTCACCGGCGCCTGGCAGGCGAAGCTCTCGCAGACATACGCGGCCGGCTCGCCGGCCACGGCGGTGCGGCCGGCCATCAGCTCCGGCACCTCCGAGCCCTCGGCGCCGCCCGCCAAGACGAGGTGGGGGCGGTGCGAGGAGTGGACCACGCCGGCCAGGTCGCTCAGGACCGCCTTGATCGCGGCTGGGCCGCCGCCCGGGTGAGCGTCGGGGGCAGGTGCGACCAGCGCCACCTCGCGTGTGGGAGAGATGTGGAAGTCGAGCGCCTGCAGGAGGTGGCCGAACGCCTCGGGGTGGCGGCTCGCCGCCGGCGCGAGCAGGCGGATCGTGCCGACCGCGCGCTCCTCGTAGGCCGAATCGCCGGTGAGCGCCGCCAGGCGCAGCAGCCCGAGCGCGGCCGCCGCGTTCCCCGAAGGGATCGGATGGTCGCCCATGTCCTTGCGGCGGGCGATCAGCTCCTCGTGGTCGTTGGACGTGGTGAAGAAGCCGCCGCGTTCCTCGTCGGCGAAGCGGGCGATCATGGTGTCGGCGGTCTCGCGTCCGGCGGCGAACCAGCGCTCGTCGAAAGTTGCCTCATAGAGCCGGAGCAGGGCCTCGAGCAGGTAGGCGTGGTCCTCGAGGTAGGCGTTGAGCCTGCCCTCGCCGTCCTTCCAGGTGCGGAGCAGGCGGCCCTCGGGATCGCGCAACTCGTCCAAGACGAAGCGGGCGGCGCCGCTGGCCGCGTCGAGGTAGTCGGAGCGGCCCATGGCTGCCCCCGCGTCGGCCAGCGCCGAGATCATCAGCGCGTTCCAGGAGGTCAGGCGTTTGTCATCGAGCGCGGGGCGCACCCGCTGCTCGCGCGCGGCAAGCAGGAGTCGCCGGGCGTCGGGGAGGCGGGGTGGGGGCTTCGCTGAAGCGCCGAGCGGGACGTGCAGCACGTTGCTGCCCTCGAAGTTGCCCGCGGCGCTGACCCCCCAGTAGCCGAGCACCCGCTCGATCTCATCCGAGGCGATACCGTCGCCCTCCAGCGCGGAGCGGGCCTCGTCCTCGGTCCAGACGTAGAAGCGGCCCTCCTCGCCCTCGGAGTCGGCGTCGAGTGCCGAATAGAAGCCGCCCTCGGGGCCGTGCATCTCGCGGAGCGCCCAGTCGAGCGTGTCGCGGGCGACCTCCATCCAGCGCTCGTTGCCGGTGCGCTGCCAGCCGTGCACGTAGGCCCGGGCCAGCAGGGCGTTGTCGTAGAGCATCTTCTCGAAATGGGGGACGAGCCAGGACCCGTCGACCGAGTAGCGGGCGAAGCCGCCGCCCACCTGGTCGTAGATGCCCCCGCACATCATCCCGTTGAGGGTCCGGGCGACGTGCTCGGTCTCGCCGCGGGCCATCAGAAACTCGAGGACGCTCGCGGGCGGGAACTTGGGGGCGGCGCCGAACCCGCCGTTTCGCGTGTCGGCCGCGGCGAGCAGGCCCCGCACTGCGCCGTCGAGCACGGGCACGGTCAGGTCGTCGGTGGTCTGCTCGATCCGGGAGACGGCCGAGAGCCCCTCGCGCACGCGGTGGGACGCCTCGCGGAGCTGCTCCCGCTGGTCGCGGTAGCCGTCGGCTGTCGCCTCCATCACCTGGCGGAAGCTGGGCATGCCCTGGCGCGGCTCGGGCGGGAAGTATGTGCCCCCGTAGAACGGGACGCCCTCGGGGTCCAGGAAGACCGTGAGCGGCCAGCCGCCTTGGCCGGTCATGCCCTGGACGGCTTCCATGTAGATGTCGTCTACGTCGGGGCGCTCCTCGCGATCGACCTTGATCGGGATGAACCGCTCGTTCATGTAAGCGGCCGTCTCCTCGTCCTCGAACGATTCCCGCTCCATCACGTGGCACCAGTGGCAGGCGGAGTAACCGATCGAGAGCAGGATCGGCTTGTCGGCGCTCACCGCCTCGCTCAGCGCTTCGGGCCCCCACGGACGCCAGTCGACCGGGTTGTCCTTGTGCTGAAGGAGGTAGGGACTTGTCTCGGAGGCGAGGCGATTGGCCATGCTTCGAGGCTACCCAGAAGCGAGCCGGCCCAGGCCTGGCGCCGCTCCTCAGGCGGGCTGGGCCGCGGGCTCGCCCACGAACCGGAAGGTCAGCGCGGCACAGGCCAGCGCCGCGGCCGAGGCCACGTAGAGGGCGGCGCTGTAGCCGCCCACCGCGGCGGCGGCGCCGACGGCCACCGAGCCCATCAGCATCCCGAGGTCGAAGCTCGCGGTGAATGTGCCCATCGCCGCCCCTCGCCGCTCGGGCGCTACGCGATTGACCGCGAGCAGGGAGAGCGCGGGGAAGAGGAGGGAGAAGGCGGCGCCCATCCCCATCGCACCCAGGATCGCGACGGGCAGGGTCTGGGCGAGCCCCAGCAGCAGCAGGCCTACCGATTCGACCAGGGCCGCGCCGAACGCGCACCGGGCCGCTCCGATCCTGTCGGGGAGGCTGCCTCCGACGATCCGGGTCAGGACCACCGTCAGGGCGAAGACGCTGAAGACCTCGGCGCCGTGGCCGATCCCGCGTTCGTCGAGTGCGAGGACTATGAACGCCGAGACCGAGGCGAAGCCCCAGACGCCGAGCGAGAACGTCACTCCGGGTCCCGCGGCCTCGCGCGAGATGATCGGGCCCCGCGGCTCTCCCTCGCCGGGCGTAACGGCCTCGGGCAGGCGCGACGCCACGAGGGCGGCCAGCGCCGGTGCCACGGCGGCGAACGCCCAGACCAGGTTGTAGCCGCCGGCGCGCAGCAGCAGCTCGCCCACCGGGGGGCCGAGCGCCAGGCCGGTCCAGATCGCGAGCCCGTAGAACCCGATCATCCGCCCGCGGCGCTCCTCGGGGGCCATGTCGACCACCCAGGCCGACCCGGCGGTGAAGACGGTGCCCTCGCCTGCACCCAGGACCAGGCGCGAGAGGATCAGCCCGGGGATGCTGGCGGGCAGGAACAGAAGTGCTCCTGCGATCATGGCGAGCGAGGCTCCCGCGATCACGGTCACGCGGCGGCCCTTGCGATCAGCCGCCGCCCCGGCGAGCGGCCTGCAGACGATGCCGGTGAGGGCGAACGCCCCGGTGACGACCGCGACCTCCAGGTCGCTGCCGTTCAGCTCCTCGCTGACGAACCTAGGGATGACCGGCAACGTGGCGCCGACAGCGAGCAGGCCGAGGTTCGTGACCAGGAAGATGCCCCCGAAGGACTGCCACCCTGGCCCGAGCAGGCCTTCGAGTCGAGTGGCGATCGCCCGCATCGAGCGAGCCTAGCCCGCCCTAGCCGGAAGGATCCCGGAGCGCGGAGCGGCGGATCTTGCCACTCGGCGTCTTCGGCAGCTCGTCGGCGAACTCGACTATCCGCGGGTATTTGTACGGCGCGGTGACTGACTTGACGTGCTCCTGCAGCTCGGTGGCGAGCTCGTCGGAACCGCTGCCATCGCGCAGGACCACCACCGCCCGGACGACCGAGCCCCGCTCGGTGTCGGGCGCCGCGACCGCGGCCGCTTCGGCGACCGCGGGATGGCTGATCAGCGCGGACTCGACCTCGAACGGGCCGACCCGGTAGCCGGCCGTGACGATGATGTCGTCGTCGCGGCCCTCGAACCAGATGTAGCCGTCCTCGTCCTGGCGCACCTGGTCGCCAGTCGGCCACCACTCGCCGGAAAAGGGCTCCTCGCCGAGGTAGCGTTCGAAGAAAGTGGGCACGGTGGACGCCTTGACCTGAAGCTCGCCCTGTTCGACCCGCGTCTCGATCCCGGGAAGCGGCCGTCCCATCGAGCCGTCCTTGGACGGATCGTCGTCATCGGGCCGCATCCCGGCGATCGCCCCGGTCTCGGTCTGTCCGTAGCCGTCATGGATCGGGACGCCGACCCGCTCTCTGAACAGTCGGATGACCTCGGGGTTCAGCGGCTCACCCGCGGAGATCAGCCGGCGCAGGCCGGGGATCGGCCGCAGCTCGGCGCGCTTGGCGAGCATCCGGTACTCGGTCGGCGCCTGGCAGAGGACGTTCACGCCCTCGCGCTCGACCAGCTCGAGGCGCTGCACCGGGTCGAACCGCCCATCGTGGATCATCGCCGCGGCTCCGGTCGCCCAGGGGGCGATGAACAGGTTCCGCGTCGACTTGGCCCACCCGGGCGCGGCCGTGCACCACGAGAGATCGTCCTCGCGGGCCCCCACCCAGTGCTCGGCCTGGGCGCCCTGGCTCGTCAGGTAGCGCTGCGGGTAGAGGACGCCCCGCGGCTCGCCTGTCGTGCCCGAGGTGAAGATGATCGCCGCGGGGTCGGCCGGGTCGAGGTCCACCGCCTCGGCGGGGGGCTCCTGGTCGAGGTCCTCGTCGAGGATCGTCGCCAGGTCCTCCATGCCGAGGGTCGCGACCCCCGGGGGCATCTGCTCGAGATATCGCTCTTCGCCGATGCAGAGCACCGGCTTCGCGACCTCGACGCGCAGCTCCAGGTCCTTGCGGCGGAGCTGGGGGTTGCAGGGCATCGCCACGGCTCCCATCCGGAAGCAGGCGAGCATCGACAGCACCCACTCGACGCGGCTCCCGATCAGCGTCATGACGACGTCCTCGCGGTGGACCCCGCGTGCGGCCATGGCCCCCGAGAGGCCCGCGCTCATGGCGAACATCTCGCTGAAGTGCCAGACGCGCCGCTCGCCGGAGGCGTCGATGGCCAGCAGAGCCGGCTTGCCGAAGGGGAAGCGCTCGACGACGTCGGTGATGAAGTTCACGGGTGGCAGTCTTGCGGACTACGGTGCTCCCGCCTGCGGAGGACTAACGCCGGATGAAGATCTGCGGCAGCGTCAGCGGCCGCTCGCGGGCGGCGTGGCGCACCATCCTGCCGATCTCACCGTACGTGCCTTCGCGCGAGATCGCCTCAAAAAGGTCCTTGATCCACACCCTCGGGATGCCGAAGCGGATCAGGCCGTTCGAGAGCTCCACCAGGTCCCCGCGGCGGATGAGCTCCACTTCGGAGCCGTGCTTCCACTGCGGGCGGAGCTCGTGGTGGCGCTCGATGGCCTCGCCGCAATGGACGATGCGGGCCTCGTCCCACCCGTTCTCGCGAAGGAGCGGCTTGGCGAACCGCGCGCCGTCGGCGACATAGGCACCCCCGCGCGAGGCTTCGTCGTAGAGGCCGATGTCATGCAGAAGGGCCGCAACGAGCATCAGCTCCCGGTCGACGTCGAGCTCCTTCGCGGAGGCCAGCCGGTCGGCGATCAGGAAGACCCGCAGGCTGTGGCGCTCCATCGGCCCGCCGGCCTCGCCGGTGGCCGTGCGCAGGGCGACCAGGGCGGCGCGCTCGGCGCCGGTGGCGGCCAGGGAGTCGGCGCTCGTCAAAGCGGCTAGCGTTTCAGCTCGGTGCCGTCGTAGAGTTTCTTGACGACGACGGCGCCGTCGGGTGCGGCGTCGAGGCAGAGCTCGCACAGCACACACTCGTCGAGATTGCCGGGGACGACCTCGGCCTTCCCGTTCTCCGAGGTGAAGATGTCGACGGGGCAGACCTCTTCGAGCTTCGCGGCGAGCTCGGCGTCGTCGCGGATCTCATCGGAGACCTCTACGTCGATGAACGTCCCGCTCACAGCTTTCCCTTCACGGCGCCGGGGATCTCGTCGATCCGCTCCACCACTGGGATTCCGGCTTCCTCGAGGCGGGCGATCTTCTGGGTTGCGGAGTCCTCCTCGCCTTCGACGATCGTGCCGGCGTGCCCGAAGCTCATTCCCTGCATCTCCTCGTCGTCCATGAACTTGCCGGCCATGAAGGCGACGATGGGCAGGCGGGAGCCGGCCTCCTCTCGCCAGTCCACCAGTTCGGCCTCCATGCGCCCGCCCGGCTCGGTGTAAATGACGATGGCCTCGGTCTCGGGGTCGTCCTCGAAGAAGGGCATCAGCTCGGCGTAGGTCGAGCCGATGATCGCGTCGCCGCCGATCGAGACGGCGGTCGAGACGCCGAGGCCGGCGGCCGTCAGCGTCGAAGAGATCTCGGTCGTCATTCCGCCCGATCGCGACATCACGCCGACCGAACCGGGGGTGTAGGCCTTGGCGGCGTCCTTGGCAGGACCGCCGATTCCACCCATCTTGCAGACGCCGGGAACGATCAGGCCGAGACAGTTGGGGCCGATGATGCGGGCGCCACGTTCGTTCGCGAGCTCGACGGCCTCGGCGACGTCGCGGCGTGGGATGCGTTCGGTGACGACGACGATCAGCTTCACGTCGTTCTCGATCGCCTCGATCATCGCGTCCTTGGTGAAGGCGGGGGGGACGGTGACCACCGAGCCGTCGATCGGCCCGCCGTGGTTCTCGACGGCCTGGGCGACCGTGTCGAAGACGGGGACGCCGTGGACCTCACGGCCCTTGCGGCCGGGGGTGACGCCGCCGACGACCGTGGATCCGTAGTCCAGGCACTCGCGCGTGAGATTCACGGCCTCACGGCCGGTGATGCCCTGGACGAGGAAGGTGAAGTCTTCGTTCAGCAGGATGGACATCAGGCCGCTCCCTGCACCTTCTCTACGGCCTCGCCCGCGGCCTCCCACATGGAGGTCTCACGGTCCCTGAACTCGATCCCGTACTTGGAGAGGATCTTCGAGCCTTCGTCCTCCCAGGCCCCCGGGATGCGGAAGACGGCGATCGTCTCGGCCGGGTCCTTTCCGAGCTCCAGACACGCGGCGATCACGCCGCGGGCGACGATGTCCACTCTCGTGTTGGAGACGATGGACATCATCACCGCGATCTTCTCGACGCCGTCCTTCTTCAGCACCTCCATCGCGAGGCCCTTGGACTTGGCGACGGAGGGGTTGCCGCCGATCTCGGCGTAGTTCGCCGGCTTGCCGCCCTGGCTGCGGACCGCGTCGGTCAGGGTCAGCGAGCCGCCGCCGGCGCCGATCACGAGGCCGATGTTGCCCTCGAAGCCGTGGTCCTTGCCCTGGATGACGCCGCGGTGGTCGGCCTCGTCGATCGCCTTGACGTTCCGCTCGAAGTCGGAAGGCTCGTAGAGCTCGCGGGGTTCGTCGAGCTCGACGCCGATCTCGGTGAGCATCGTTTTGTGGCGGCCGACGGCCTCGTCCTCCATCTCGAGGTGGGCGTCGAGTGCGACGAACTTGCCGTCGGCGAGGCGGGCGACGGGGTTGATCTCGGCGAGCGTCATGTCGTAGTCGCGCTGGAGGCGGGCGAGGCGGGCGAGGATCGGGGTCGCGCGGTTCAACTCGGAGCCGGTCATCCCGACCTGTGAGACGACCTCCTTCGCGCGAAAGTCGGGGATGGGGTGGAGGTTCGAGAGGTGGCCGCGCCCGACGTGGTCGGGGTGCTCCTCGGCGACCTGCTCGATGTCGATCCCTCCCATGTCGCTGAACAGCATCATCGGTCGCTTGGCGCGGCCGTCCCACAGGACCGCCGCGTAGTACTCCTGCTCGACCTCGGCCTTCGGGTCGACCAGGACGCCGACCGGCATGTGGCCGCCGATCTCGAGCTTCAGGATGTCGTCCGCGTGCTGGGCCGCCTCATCGGGAGTGTCGGCGAACTTGACGCCGCCCGCCTTCATGCGGCCGCCCGTGAGCACCTGGGACTTGATCACGGTCGAGCCGCCGATCCGCTCCGCGGCGTCGCGCGCCTCGTCGGCGGTCTTGGCGAACCCGTAGTCGGTGACCGGGATCCCGGCCAGCTCGACTATGCGGCGGCTTTCGTACTCGTAGAAGCGCATGAGCGGCGGCGAACCCTACAAGTGCCGCTGCCGCCAAGGGTTTCCTAGCTCGGGAACACCGCGCCGGTCGTCGCTCCGGGTTCACGTTGTGGCAACATTCCCCCTCCTGGGAGGGGAGCTTCAATCATCCGATCCGCCGATCAAGGAGCTGAGCCGACACCGTGAGCGAGACCGCCGCTGCAGCACAGACGCTGACCGACAACGCCAAGCTGATCTCGTGGGTAGAAGAGATCGCGGAGCTGACCCAGCCGGACTCGATCCACTGGTGCGACGGGTCGGCTGAGGAGTACGACCGCCTCGCCCAGGAGCTGATCGACGCCGGCACCTTCGAGCGCCTCGACGAGGCCAAGCGCCCGAACTCCTACCTCGCCCGCTCCTCGCCGAAGGACGTCGCCCGCGTCGAGGACCGCACGTTCATCTGCTCGGAGAAGGAGGAGGACGCCGGGCCCACCAACCACTGGCGCGCTCCCGACGTGATGCGCGCCGAGCTCCAGCCGCTCTTCAAGGGGTCCATGGAGGGCCGCACGATGTACGTAGTGCCCTTTTCGATGGGCCCGCTCGGCTCCCCGATCTCGTACGTCGGCGTCCAGCTGACCGACTCGGCCTACGTTGCCGTCTCGATGCGGATCATGACCCGCATGGGGGTCAAGGCCCTGGATGCGCTCGGCTCCGACGGAGAGTTCGTCCCCTGCGTCCACACCGTCGCCGCCCCGCTGGCCGAGGGCGAAGAGGACGTGCCGTGGCCCTGCAACGAGACGAAGTACATCGTCCACTACCCCGAGACCCGTGAGATCTGGTCATACGGCTCGGGCTACGGCGGCAACGCCCTGCTGGGCAAGAAGTGCTTCGCGCTGCGGATCGCCTCGGTGATGGCCCGCGACGAGGGCTGGCTCGCCGAGCACATGCTGATCCTGAAGCTGACCTCGCCCGAGGGCGACGTCAAGTACGTGACCGGCGCCTTCCCGTCCGCCTGCGGCAAGACGAATCTGGCGATGCTGATCCCGACGCTGCCCGACTGGAAGGTCGAGACCGTGGGCGACGACATCGCCTGGATGAAGTTCGGGGAGGACGGCAGGCTCTACGCCGTCAACCCCGAGGCCGGCTTCTTCGGCGTCGCTCCCGGCACCGGCCACAAGACGAACCCGAACGCGATGGCGACGATCGAGCGCAACTCGATCTTCACCAACACCGCCGAGACCGAGGGCGACGTCTGGTGGGAGGGAATGACCGGCCAGCCGCCGGACCGCGCGATCGACTGGAAGGGCAACGAGTGGGCTCCTGACTCCGAGGAGCCCGCAGCACACCCGAACGCGCGCTTCACGACGCCGGCGTCGCAGTGCCCCTCGATCGCCGCCGAGTGGGAGGACCCCGCCGGCGTGCCGATCGACGCGTTCCTGTTCGGCGGGCGCCGCTCGACAGTCGTGCCGCTCGTCTTCGAGTGCCGCGACTGGGAGCACGGCGTCTTCACCGGCGCGGTGATGTCTTCCGAGACCACGGCGGCCCAAGCCGGGGCGGTCGGCAACCTGCGCTTCGACCCGATGGCGATGCTGCCGTTCTGCGGTTACGACATGGCCGACTACTTCTCTCACTGGCTGAAGCTCGGTGAGCGCGACGGCGCGAAGCTGCCGAAGATCTTCCACGTCAACTGGTTCCGCAAGGACGACGAAGGGAAGTTCCTCTGGCCCGGGTTCGGCGAGAACAGCCGCGTGCTCGAGTGGGTCTTCCGCCGCTGCGACGACCAGGGCGAGACGGTCGACTCCTCGCTCGGCCTGCTGCCCGCGGAGGGCGGCATCAACACCGAGGGCCTGGACATCGACGCAGAGGCGATGAAGGACCTCCTCCACGTGGACGAGGAGGCCCTCAAGGCCCAGCTGCCGCAGGTGGAGGAGCACCTGGCCCGCTTCGAAGACGACCTGCCCGACGCGGTCGCGTCACAACTGGAGGACCTGAAGACCAGGCTGGGCTAGAGCACCGAGGGGCCCCGATGGCTCAGGTGTCCGCGAACGGCGCGAAGGCCTCCCTCAGCGGCTCGGGGATCGTGGCCTTGGGACCACCGCCCGCCTGGATGAAGACGTAGCGCAGGGAGCCTTCGGTGCAGCGCTCGCCACCGCGCTCGATCGCCAGCGCCAGGACCATCGAGCTGTCGCCCATGCGCTCGACCGAGACGTCGATCTCGAACTCCTCGTCGAAGCGGAGCGGGCGCAGGTAGCGGACGTTCGCCTCCGCGACGACGGCATCCACGCCGTGGGTCTGCACCTCGCTCCAGCCCCCGATCGCCTCGCGGTAGAGCTCGGTCACCGCGATGTCGAAGTAGTGCAGGTAGTTGCCGTTGAAGACGATGTTCTGCGGGTCGCACTCGTTGTAGCGGACCCGCAGGCTGTGCCGGAAGGAGCTCAGCTCTTCATCTCGTAGGCCTCGGCCAGCTCGGGATCCTTCTTTGCGAGCATCTCGGCCAGGTCCACCATCACCTTGCACTGCTTCCAGGTGGCGTCGTCCTGCATCTTGCCGTCGATCATGTGGACGCCCTTGCCGTCCGGGATCGCCTCGAGGACCTTCTTCGCGAACAGGACCTCGTCGGGCGGCGGGCTGAAGACCTTCTTCGCGATCTCGATCTGCACGGGGTGCAGCGACCAGGCTCCGACGCAGCCGAGCAGGAAGGCCGAGCGGAACTGGGTCTCGCAGCCCTGCACGTCCTTGATGTCGCCGAACGGCCCATAGAAGGGAAGGATGCCGGCGCCCGCGCAGGCGTCGACCATGCGGGCGATCGAGTAGTGCCAGGGGTCCTGCTGGGCGCTGACGCGCTCGGTGTCGGCGTTCTCGGGGTCGGGGTCCTCCATCGAGCGGTAGCCCGGATGCCCGCCTCCGACGCGAGTGGTCTTCATCCGCCGCGAGGCTGCGAGGTCCGCGGGGCCGAAGCTCATGCCCTGCATCCGGGGGCTCGCCGTCGCGATGTCCTCCAGGTTCGTGACCCCCTGCGCGGTCTCCAGGATCGCGTGCACCAGGAGCGGCTTGGTCAGGCCGGCCTTCGCCTCGAGCTGGGCGAGCAGCCGGTCGACGTAGTGGATGTCCCAGGGCCCCTCGACCTTCGGGATCATGATCACGTCGAGCTTGTCCCCGATCTCGGTGACGAGCTGCGTCAGGTCGTCGAGCACCCACGGGCTCTCGAGCGAGTTGACGCGGGTCCATAGTTGTGTCTCGCCGGTGTCGGTCTCCTTGGCCACCTTGATCAGCCCTTCCCGGGCGGGGACCTTCTTGTCGACAGCTACGGCGTCCTCGAGGTTGCCGAGCAGGATGTCCGCCTGCTTGGCCATGTCGGGCACCTTCGCCGCCATCTTCTCGTTGGAGGCGTCGAAGAAATGGATCATCCGGGAGGGGCCGAAGGGGATCTCGCGCAGGGGATCCGGCGCGTCGATCGCAAGGGGTTGCAGGAAGTCTCTGGGATTTTTCATGGCGCCGACTGTAGTTGTCAGCGAGCGTCGAGCGGGGTCTCGTGCAGCCCGGCCAAGTCTCATACTGCCCCCATGAGCGGCGTCAGAGAGGCAACCGAGGCGGACGCAGACTCCTTGCTGGCCGCGTACGAGTGGCTGTTCGCGCCGCCGGGGTCCGTCCCGCCGCACTGGGATCCGGCCGAGGCCCGGGCTGCGATCGGCCGCGCGCTGGCGAGGGAACGCAGCACGATCTTCGTGGCGGAGGGGGACGGCCGGCTCGCGGGCCTGTGCTCGGCCTACGTCGATCTCGACTCGGTGAGGTTCGGAACGCGTTGCTGGGTCGAGGACCTGGTGGTGGACCCCGAGCGGCGCTCCCGCGGCACCGGCAAGGCGCTGCTCGACGCCGCGAAGGACTGGGCCCGAGGCCACGGGGCATCCCACCTCGAGCTCGACAGCGGTACGGCCCGCACCGACGCGCACCGCTTCTACGAGCGAGAGGGGCCCAGCTGGGAGTCGAAGTGCTACGCGTGGGAGCTGTGAGCACGGGTATGTTCCGGCCCTGATGGAGGCGCAGGCGCAGCCGAGACAGCTGAGGCAGATGACCCTGTCCGAGGTCCTGAACGGGGCCTTCTCGATCTGCCGCGCCCACTTCGGGGACCTGATGAAGACGGTCGCGGTCGTGCTCGTTCCCGCGCAACTGATCGGCCTGATCGTGCTGCTGGCCGCCCCCGACGGGACGACCGACCTGCTCCTCGGCACCACCGATCCCCAGGACACCGTCGAGGGCGAGTCCGTTCTCGCGGTCCTCGTCTTCAGCGGGCTGAGCAGCCTCGCCTCGCTGCTCGCGACCGCGGCCGCGTACCGCTTCACCTCAGACTCGTACCTCGGGTTCGAGATCGGATGGCGCGAGTCGATCTCCTACGCCCTGAGGAAGCTCCACTCGATCATCTGGGTCCTTCTGCTCGCCGGGCTGGGCATCACCGTCGGATTCCTGCTGCTCATCGTCCCCGGCGTCTTCATCGCGATCGCGTGGGCGCTCGCCATCCCGGTCCTGCTCAGCGAGGACGCGCGCGGGTCGAAGGCGCTCGGCCGTTCGTACAGGCTCGTGCGGGGGCACTGGTGGAAGACCTTCGGCACGCTGATCATCGCGGGCATCATCGTCGGGCTGCTTCAGGCGGCGCTGTCGGCCGTGGTGGGCCTGGCCGTCGCCGACAGCGACTCGACCAGCTTCGAGGCCGTGCTGGCGACGCTCCTCTACCTCGTGCTGTACCTGATCTCCATCCCCTTCACCACCGCCGTGCTGACCCTCATCTACTTCGACCTGCGGGCCCGCAAGGAGGGCGTCGACCTCGCCCTCGCCGCCGAGGGGATCGGCGGCGGCACGTCCGGGGAGGGTGGAAGCGCAGCGCCAGGCGGTTGAGGCCGGCGGCCAGGTCGCCCAGGTTTCCCCGGCCGCGACCGAGGCCTAGGAGTCGGGCAACCCAGCGTTGGCGGATCGCCGCGCCATCTCGCGGTCCATGTGGAACTCGACCCGGGCGAGCTTTCCGTCCCGAACGAACCAGACCGCGGCGTTGGAGTTGACGAGCTCGGCGCTGCCCCCTTTCGGCACTCCCCTCAGCGTGACGAGCGTGAGGAGGGTCTCGCCTACCTCGATCGTGTCGTCCAGGTCCACGCGGAATGTCTCGAACGCCTCGAGCCAGTCATCCCAGGCCTCGATGAAGCCGTCTGTGCCGCGCCGTTCCGTCCTGAAGCTGGGGTCGGCCACCATCTCGGTGACGAAGTCCGCGTCCGCGAGCCGATCGAGGGCCTCCCTGAGCTTCGGCTCCCGATTTCCGCTCGGGCGGTCACGCGCCCGGTCTTCCTCGGTTGGAAAGAACGCTAGGACGGTGGCAACGATTTCCTTCGCCGGCTCGGCCATGGGACCATTATCCCCGCACGACGCTCCCCGTATCCTGTCCCTCCTCGCGCCAAGCGCGACCACCAGCAAGCTCACGACCCGAGAAGGAGCCATGGCCGTAGCCACCGCAGCGCCCGATCAGACTTCGAGCATCGACGGGATCACCGAAGACCAGAAGGCGATCGTCGAGATGGTCCGCCAGTTCGTCGACGAGCAGATCCTCCCCAATGCCGAGGAGTACGACCACGAGGACAAGTTCCCCGAGCCGATCGTCGAGCAGATGAAGGAGCTCGGTCTGTTCGGGGTCACGATCCCCGAGGAGTACGGCGGCATGGGCCTCGACCTCTCCACCTACACGCTGATCGTCGAGGAGCTCTCGCGCGGGTGGATCTCGATCTCGGGTGTCGTCAACACCCACTTCATCGGCTCCTACCTGCTGATGAAGTTCGGCACCGACGAGCAGAAGGACTATTTCCTGCCGAAGATGGCGACCGGCGAGATCCGCGCCGCCTTCTCCCTGTCCGAGCCCGAGGTGGGCTCCGACGTCCAGGGGATCAAGTCTTCCGCCAAGAAGGAGGGCTCCGACTGGGTGCTCGAGGGCCAGAAGATGTGGGTCACCAACGGCCTCGGCTCGGGCGTGGTCTTCGTCCTGATGAAGACCGACCCCAAGGCCGACCCGCCCCACAAGGGCATGACCTGCTTCATCACCGAGAAGGAGCCGTGGAAGGACAAGAACGAGGGCGACTTCGCCGGCCTCGAGGTCCCGCCGAAGATCAAGAAGATGGGCTACAAGGGCGTCGAGTCCACCGAGCTCATCTACAGCGGCTACAAGTGCTCCGACGAGCGCGTGCTCGGCGGCGCCGACGGTGTCGGCAAGGGCTTCAGCCAGATGATGGACGCGCTCGAGGTGGGCCGCGTCAACGTCGCCGCCCGCGGCGTCGGCATCGCGCAGCGCGCCTTCGAGCTCGCCATCAAGTACGCGCAGGAGCGCAAGACGTTCGGCAAGCCGATCGCCCAGCACCAGGCGATCCAGTTCAAGCTCGCCGATATGGCGACCAAGATCGAGGCCGCCCGCCTCGTCACCCGCAAGGCCGCCCGGATGAAGGACGCCGGTGAGCGCTCGGATCTCGAGGCCGGCATGGCCAAGCTGCTGGCGTCGGAGACAGGCGAGGAGGTCGTCGAGGAGTCTTTCCGGATCCACGGCGGCTACGGCTACTCGAAGGAGTACGAGATCGAGCGGCTCTACCGCGACGCCCCGCTGCTGCTGATCGGCGAGGGCACGTCCGAGATCCAGCGCATGGTCATCGGCAAGAAGCTGCTCGCTCGGTACAAGATCTAATTGGCTGCTGACGACAAGCGGGTCGCCCTCGTCAGCGGGGCGAACCGCGGCATCGGCGCGGAGGTCGCGCGGCAGCTAGTCGAGGGCCACGGGTTCCGGGTCTTCGCCGGCGCTCGCGATCCCTCCGACGAAGCGGGGGATGGGGTCACAGCAATCCAGCTCGACGTCACCGACCAGGCGAGCGTCGACGCCGCGGCGGAGGCCATCTCGAAGGAGGCCGGCAGGCTCGACGTGCTCGTCAACAACGCCGGCGTCTACGGCACCCACGACTCGATCGCCGATTTCGATCTCGAGGACGCTCGGCGGACCCTCGAGACGAACACGTTCGGCGCCCTGCGCGTCTCACAGGCGATGACCCCGCTGTTGCGAAAGGGCGACGACGCCCGAGTCGTGAACATCTCGAGCGGCGCGGGTCAGCTCAGCGACATGAACGGCGGCTCGATCGGCTACCGGATGTCGAAAGCCGCGCTGAACGCGATCACTCGCGTGCTCTCGCAGGAGGAGGACTTCCGCGTCAATTCGATCTGCCCGGGCTGGGTCAGGACCGACATGGGCGGCTCAGGCGCGAGCCTCTCCGTCGAGGAGGGCGCCGACACCGCTGTCTGGCTCGCGACCGACGCGGGCGCGGGCGCGGACAGCGGCGGCTTCTACAAGAGGCGTGAGCCGATCCCCTGGTAGTTACTTCTTCTTCTTACGCTTCTTCTTGACGCACTTGCCCTTGCTCAGCTTCTGACCCTTCTTGCATTTTTTCGCGACCGCAGGCGGCGGCGTCGTCACGGTGGTCGAAGGTGGTGGTGGCGGCTTCAGCGAAACCGGTGCCAGTGGCTGGGCGGTGCCACCCGAGGAGCCCCCGGGACCGCCGCCTCCGCCGGGCACGGTGTCGTCCACGAACAGGCCCTGCGACGAGACCAGCCGCGGCGAGCTGTTGCCGTCGATGAGGGCGCTCTCGAAGCGGTTGCAGTCGGCACAGTTGCCGAAGCCGCCGCTCAGCGGACGGTTCACGGTGACCGGTATCTGGATCTCCCAGCCGCGGCCCTGGGGCAGCGGCCAGGTCTGTTGGTTGTTTGCGTTGTCAACCTGCGAATCGAGGCTCACCGCGTTGCTGTTGTAGATCGGAGCGGCCGGGAAGCGCGGACAAGCTCCCGCCGGCCACTGCGGCTCCTGCTGGGCACTGGCCGGGTTGGTGTTCCAGTTGATCGCCCAGCATATGATCGGCCTGGTCTCTGGATCTACGGCCGTCGCCATGCCCGAGCCCGGCAGGCCCAGGAGCTCGAAGTGGACGCGCTGGCCGGAACAGGCATTGCCGACGGCGCCGGCGACCACGTGGAGGTAGAAGGGCTGGTTGACGTCGGGCGCGTTGGCGGGATCAAGGTACTGGCCGCTCCAGGTCCAAGCGCCCTCCTCGACGTAGGGCTGCGGGTACGAGTAACTGATGCAGTTCTGGATGTACGACTTCTGGATGGGCCCGTCGCTCCAGGACGGAGCCGCCTGAGCGGACGACGCGGAGCAGAGCACCCCCACGACCGTCGCCAGTGTTGTCAGCTTCTTGATCATCCAACCCGAGACTAGATCAGGCCGATTATCAGATCCTTATCACCGGCCGGCGGGCCGCTACTGAACGATTCGACCGGGCAGAGCCCCTCAATACGCAATTATCACTGGATGCCTTCAACACACGAGCTGATTGAGATCGCGGTCGAGCGCTTTCAGGCCGACGTGCCCGCGCTCGCAAAGCTGAAGCTCGTCTTCGAGCTCGAGCTGCGCGGGCGAGGCGACGTCCAGCTCTTTCGCGTGGAGGTCCCCGGCCCGAAGATCTCCAAGGAGATGGCCGACGACGCGAAGGTCATGGTCGAGATCCAGCGCCAGAGCTTCAACAAGCTCGCGACCGAGGGAATGGCGAAGGACTACGTCCGCGCCTACGAGGAGGGCCACATCAGGGCGACCGGCGACCCCGGCATCCAGAAGCTGGTCGGCCAGGTGATCCTGCGCCACGAAGAGCGCTCCGCCCTCAAGAAGGCCCGCTGACCCCAGCGGCTACGATCCCGCGCCGGAGCGAGGGGACCCAACATGAGGGGACCACACCTTCCCAAGGAGAAGACTGAACTGATGAGCGACGAGAAGCACACGCTGACGACGGACCAGGCCGAGCGCGAGGCATCGGGCGCGCACGCATACGGCCGCTACCTCGAGGAGTTCGAGGTCGGGGCGGTCTACAAGCACTGGCCCGCCAAGACGGTGACCGAGTCCGACGACCACCTCTTCTGCCTGATCACGATGAACCACCACCCGCTCCACCTGAACGACGTCTACGCGGCCAAGAGCCAGCAGGGCCAGAACGTCGTGGTGGGGCCGCTGGTTTACTCACTCGCCCTCGGGATGTCGGTCTCCGACGTCTCTGGCAAGGCGATCGCAAACCTCGCCACCGAGGACCTGAGACACCCGGCCCCGGTGTTCCACGGCGACACCCTGTTCTGCGAGTCCGAGGTCCTCGAGGTCAGGCCTTCGCAGTCCAAGCCGGACCGCGGCGTCGTCAAGGTCCACACCCGCGTCTACAAGCAGGACAACACGCTCGTCGCGGAGTTCAAGCGAGCGGTCCTGATTCCCAAGAAGAACCCCGGATAGGGGAACCACGTAAGGAGGCAGGCATGGTCAGATTCAACTCGCTGAAGAAGGTCGCCGAAAAGGCGAAGCAGGAGGTCGACAAGCGCGGCGGCACCGACGCCCTGAAGGAGGACGCCAACGAGCTGAAGGGCATCGCCAAGGGCAAGGGCTCGCTGAAGGACAAGGCGAAGGCCGCCGGCCAGGCGATCAAGGACCCTGGAGCAGAAAGCACCAAGAGCGCCGACAGGACCGCCGAAAGGCCGGAGAAGCCCTCGGCGTAGCTACACAGTCAGTGGGCCTCGTCCTGCGAGGCGTGTGCCGGGGGGCGTGACTCCTCGGCGAGCGACATGATCTCGAGGGTGCCCCGCGAGGCTCCCTCCAGCACCTCGCTCGCCTCCTCGGCCGAACGGGCGTAGAGCTCGACGAGCATGTGGACGATGATCCGCTCCTCGTCGTGCTTGTGGAAGCGGACGTGGGTGAAGAACTCGCGAACGCCCTGCTCGCCGAAGGAGCCGTAGGTCAGGGACTCGGTCGCTCCTTCGCCCGAGCAGGTCTCGACCTGGTCCTGATCGACCTGGACCGTGCACGAGGCGACCCAGGGGGTGCCGGCGACCATGCGCTCCCACCGGTCCTCGACGGGGACGACGCGGGCCTTCTCGGTCGTCTCGTCGGCGGAGATCGTCAGGTGGGGCTGGTCGTGGAGGCAACGCAGGCACTGGACGACGGCCTCCTGCACCTCCTCGATCCGGTCGGTCGGCTCACCGGTGTCGGCGTCGACCTTGAGGATGGCGTCGTAGTGGAGCTGGACCTCGAGGTCGCGCGCCCAGCAGCGGTAGCAGCGCAGCCAGGCTGAGTCGGGATCGGTCATCTAGGCGTGCTGGGGGGCCTGGGTGGTGCGGGAGTCGCACTCGGCCACGAGGTCCGCGATCTCGCCCATGATCCGGTTGATCTCGAAGTCCTTGGGCGTGTAGACGCGCTCGATGCCGGCGTCCTTCAACTTCTGCACGTGGGCCGGGGGGATGATCCCGCCGACGATGACCGGGATGTCGGCGCCTTCAGCGCGGATCAGCTCGACGACGCGGGGGACGAGCTCGAGGTGCGATCCGGAGAGGATCGAGAGGCCGACGACGTCCACGTCCTCCTGGATGGCGGAAGCCGCGATCTCGTCCGGGGTGAGCCGGATGCCCTGGTAGACGACCTCCATGCCGACATCGCGTGCGCGGACAGCGATCTGCTCGGCGCCGTTGGAGTGGCCGTCCAGCCCGGGCTTGGCGACGAGGATCCGGATCGGGTGGCCGATCTCGCCGGACACCTTCTGCACGTGGGCCTTGGCGGCCTCGAGCAGGTCGCCGTCCGATCCCTGCGGCGCTCCGGTGACGCCGGTCGGCCCTCGGTAGTCGCCGAACGCATCGCGCAGGGTCGCCGACCACTCGCCGGTGGTGGCCCCCGCCTTGGCGGCGGCGATGGTGGCCGGCATCACGTTGGCGCTCTCGTCGGCCGCGGCCTCGGCGAGCTCGGCCAGGGCCTTGTCGACGGCCCCCTGATCGCGCTCGGCCACCCACTCCTCCAAAGCCTGGATCCTCTCGCGCTCGACCTCGGGGTCGGGGGTCAGGATGCCTCCATCCTCGCCTGTGGTCAGCGGCGAGTCCTCGGACTCGGTGAACTTATTCTGGCCGACGACCGTGATCTCACCGCGCTCGATCTTGGCCAGGCGCTCGCGGTTGGACTCGACCAGCTGGGCCTTCATGTAGGGGACGGCCTCGACGGCGCCGCCCTGGTCGGCGACCTGCACCATCTCGGCTTTTGCCTCTGCTGCGAGCTCGTCGGTGAGGGCGTCCATCACGATCGAGCCCTCGAAGATGTCGGGGTAGTCGAGCAGGTCGGTCTCGTTGGCCAGGATCTGCTGGATCCGGAGGCTCCACTGCTGGTCCCAGGGGCGGGGGAGACCGAGCGCCTCGTTCCAGGCCGGCAGCTGGATCGCGCGGGCGCGGGCGTCGCGGCCCATCGTCACGGCCAGGGCCTCGAGGACGATGCGGGGAACGTTGTTCTCGGGCTGGGACTCCGTCAGACCGAGCGAGTTGACCTGCACCCCGTAGCGCATACGGAGCAGCTTCGGCTCGGTGACGCCGTAGCGCTCGCGCCCGATCTGCTCCCACAGGCGCGTCATCGCCCGGAGCTTCGCGTGCTCCTCGATGAAGCGGACGCCGGCGTTGACGAAGAACGAGATGCGGCCGAAGACACGGGGGAAGTCCTCGTCGGCAACCTGGCCGCGTGCCTTGACCTCGTCGAGCACCGCGATCGCGGTGGAGAGCGCGTAGGCGACCTCTTGGACCGGGGTCGCCCCCGCCTCCTGCAGGTGGTACGAGCACACGTTGATCGGGTTCCACTTCGGGATCTCGTTGACCGTGAACGCGACCATGTCCGCGATCAGCCGCATCGAGGGACCGGGCGGGAACGCGTAGGTGCCGCGGGCCAGGAACTCCTTGATGATGTCGTTCTGGGTCGTCCCCGCCAGGGCGGCGCGCTCGACGCCGTTCTCCTCGGCGACCGTGGCGTAGAGGGCCAGAAGCCAGGCGGCGGTCGCGTTGATCGTCATCGACGTGTTCATCTCGCCCAGCGGGATCCCGTCGAGCAACTGATGCATGTCGCCCTTGGTGACGATCGAGACGCCGACCTTGCCGACCTCGCCGCGCGCAAGCACGTGGTCGGGGTCGTAGCCGGTCTGGGTGGGCAGGTCGAAGGCGATCGAGAGGCCCGTCTGCCCCTTGGCCAGGTTCTTGCGGTAGAGCTCGTTCGAGCGGCGAGCGTCGGAGTGTCCGGCGTAGGTGCGCATCACCCATGGGCGGTCGCGCTCGGGCAGGCGATGCTCCTTGGCCATAGACGACAATGGTATTGCGGCGCCGGAGCCAGACCGGGGTTCTGGTTGCGGGGCGAATCGATGGCGCGCGGAGGGTGTTCTTGCAGGCTCTGGGGCGCCCTCGGGCTAGCCTCAGGGAACCATGCGATCAAAGCCGACAACCCTCATCTGCGCCCTTCTCGTCGCCGCAGGCACGCTCGCCGCGGCCGCGGTGGCGGCGCCGATCCCGGTCGCCTTCTACACGTTCGAGACCCAGGGAGACGCCGACGCCTTCTCGAAGGGCTTCGGCGCCAAGTGCAAGAAGAAGCTGATCCCGGGCGCGCCTGCCGCCAAGCAGCCCGAGGACGACGGGAAGAATGCCAAGAAGCCCGCCGCGACCGGCCAGATGGGGATCACGGTCGGCCCGGGCACCAATCACTGCACCTACCGCAGCTCCGTCGTCGGCGATGCCAGCGACGCGTCTCCCGACACCGAGGTCTCGGGCACGGGAGTCGTCGGGGCCAAAACCCCGGCCGCCCTGAAGAAGAAGGCGTTCGTCGCCGTGGGCGCCCGAGTCAGCGAGGAGGCGGGCTGGGAGCTTCGCGTGCTGCCCGGGGCCCAGACGTGGCAGCTCCTGCGCGATCCGGCCGGCACGGCCGCGGGCGCGACTGTCTCGCGGGCGGGCAAGGGCAGCTTCATCAAGGCCATCGGCAAGCCCAACCTGATGCTGCTTCGCACATTCGACTTCGGCACCTCAGACACGCAGCTGATCGCCGCAGTCAACGGCAAGACCGTGGTGACGCTCACCGACTCGGCCGCCGACCAGCCCGACGGCCTCCGCAACGTCCTCGCCACCGGCGCAAAGGGAACGGCGGCGGGAACGGGGATCACGGGCCTCTTCGACGACGTCGCAATCCGGGTCCCAAACCCCTACGAGTAGCCGTCTAAGGTGGCCCCGTGTCCACCACGACGGCAGATCCCCCCACGACGGCAGATCCCCCCTCGACAGTCGAGCGACCCGGCGAGGCCGGGCCGGGCTCAGGCCTCGGCGGGAGTTGGCAGGTCATCGTGTTGAACGACGACCACAACACTTTCGATCACGTCGCCAAGACCCTGGCGCGGGTCGTCCCGGGGGTCAACATCGACAAGGGCCACGCGATCGCCGACACGATCCACAGCAGCGGTCAGGCCGCCGTGTGGACCGGCCCCAGGGAGACGGCGGAGCTGTACTGGGAGCAGCTCTCTGACGCGGGGCTGACGATGGCCCCGCTCGAGCAGCACTGACGTTGGTCGGGGCGGATCCTATCTAAGCGTTCTTGGAGTTAGGGGGGCCTATAGACCCCCGAACTCCGGGTTTGTCCGCCTGATGTTCACCAGCGGCGCCCGGGTAAGCGCCTGAGGAGGCCGCGAAGGAGGCCGGGGAGATCGGCGGCGAGTCCGGGATGGAGGGGATGGACCCCGCGAGCGTGCGTCCGCCGAGCACGGCGGCGGCGTCTCCGAGGGCTTCGAGATGGCCGAGGAGCGCCTCGTGGAGGAGGCGAAGACCGACCACGCCGAGGGCGACCCCATCAGGGATGCCGGCGAGGCGGAGGCTGCGCCCGACCCGGCGACGCACGGCGAAGCCGACCACGAACGCTCAGGCGAGCACGAGCCGGACTGAGCACCGCCTCACGAACGTCGCTCAGCCCACACAGGGTGGGGGCGGAGCTACGCTCGTCACCCCCGGCAGGATCGCCCGGCAGGCTAACCGCTCGGGTCCTTCTCGATCTCGGTGTCCTTGCCGGATCCACCCCTGAGGTCGTCCTTGCCCGATCCGCCGACCAGGCGGTCGCGGCCGGGGCCTCCACGCAGCTTGTCGCGGCCCGGGCCGCCGCCGAGGACGTCCGCGCCCGCCTCGCCGAACAGGGCGTCATCGCCCTCACCGCCGGCCAGCAGGTCGCCCGCGGTGCCGCCTGTCAGTCGGTCGTCGCCGGCCTCGCCGATGAGCGAGTCGCGGCCGTCGGCCCCGTCGAGGTCGTCCGAGCCCGGCCCGCCATTCAGGACGTCGCGGGCGGGGCCGCCCCTGGCGCGGTCGTCACCGGCCTCGCCGAAGAAGAGGTTGAAGGCGACGGGGGAGGGGATGTAGCGGTCGTTCCCGGGCCCGCCGATCGCGGCGGTGCCCGTCCCGACGCCGAACCCTGGGAACCTCGCCTCGCCGAAGGCCGAGGAGATCCCGGAGAAGTCGATCACGTCGCTGCCCCCGGCCATAGTCGCATCGACCTCGAAGATCGCAGAACAAGCGACCGCGCCGCCGTCGGGGTTGGCGCCGCTGACCTTCGCGTTCCCCGACGCGTCGCAGGTGACCCGGGCGCGGTCCTTGCCCTCGGAGCCCTGCACCTGGAGGACGCGGTCGACGACCGCGCTCGTGACCTTGGCGTCGGCCGGGGCGGCGAGCGCCATGGTGGCGACGGCCACGCCGATCGCGCAGGCGGCCGTGCGCTGGCGTCTTGCTCTCCTCATCGGGACAGAGAACACGCCGAGGCCCGGTAAGTACTGCCGCCGCTACTCGCCGGCGGCGAGCATGTGCCAGACGGGCAGGACGGGCTTGGCGTAGTAGGGAAGCGCGTTCTCGCGGATCGCCACGACCTCGTCCGAGCTCCAGTAGGTGTCGAAGTCGGCCTTGTCCTCCCACAGCGAGGACTGGCGGAAGAGCTGCGGGTCCTCAATCGACCGCGAGATCGACCAGCCCTTGGCGCCGAACGCCATCGCGCGCGAGGCGGCCGGCTCCCAGATCTCGTACCAGCGGTCGGCCCGGAAGGGGGTGACGTGCCAGTCGATGTAGCAGAGGTGCTGCATTCAGGCGCCGACCTCCGCACGGATGGCGCCGGGGCCGTCCTCTTTCTTGCCCTCGTCCTCGTCGTTGGCTCCGACGAGGATCGCGATCTTGCCTAGGTGCTTGTTCTCGTGGAGCAGCTGGTGGGCGTCGGCGACGCCGTCGAAGCCCATCACCTTCCAGAGGACCGGCTGGATCTTGCCCTCGGTCATCAGCTGGTTCGCGCGCATGCACTCGTAGGCGTTCGCGAAGTGCGA
>Ga0183260_10000498_pt1 | contig 33243 bp, 34 predicted proteins | sample AntDrymUQ4972206_2_FD_129768 | JGI IMG/M metagenome (GOLD analysis project Ga0183260, IMG submission 129768) | Polar desert sand microbial communities from Dry Valleys, Antarctica - metaG UQ497 (22.06) (version 2) (version 2) | ecosystem: Environmental > Terrestrial > Soil > Desert | place...
CGCCCGACTTGTCACCGGCTCACAGTGCAAGAGCACTGTGGGCCGGTGGCGGTCGCGAGGAGTGGGTCAGGCGCTGTCGAGCGCGGCTTCGGCGGTGCCGGGGGTGGCAGCGCGCAGCACGCCCCACTCGGTCAGCCGGGTAGCCAGCACCGACGGCGCCTCCTCGTAGATCACCGCGAGTGTGCGCAGGTCCTCGGCCCGGATCGACAGCACCCGGCCGTTGTAGTCGCCACGCTGGGCCTGGATGGCGCGCGCGTAGCGGGCCAGCGGTGCCACCTCGGAGGCGTCCAGGTCCTGCAGGTTCGTCAGGTCCAGGATCAGCTTGTCCGGCTGCTCGGTCGCTGCCGCGGAGGCCTGGCTGCCACCCGGCAGCAGCTCCTCGACCGGGACACCGTAGAAGCCGGCGAGGTCGGACAGCTTGTGCACCGTGACGGCGCGGTCGCCGCGCTCGTACGACCCGATGACGACCGCCTTCCAGCGGCCCTGTGACTTCTCCTCGACGGCTTGGAGCGACATCCCCTGCTGCTGCCGGATGGCGCGTAGTCGCCCCCCGAGCTCACGCGCGTACTCGTTGCCCATCCGTCGGCCTCCATGTCATCGAGTCCGCGTGGTCCGTCGGGTTCGCCGGGTTGTGACACGCTGACTGTCACTCAGGGTAACCGTGGCCCGGACCGCCAACAACCGATTCGTCAACATCGGCGAAACCTGCCTGACCAGCCGTGATGTGCAGACGGTCGCCGCGCCTCGCTGCGCGCCGCGCCCCGGCTGGTACCGTGCGCTCGATCGACGTCCTTTAACGACCGTCCCGAGAGGCGGGCAAGGAGGTCCACCGGTGGCGCACGCGCAGCCGACCAACCCACACGGGCAGCCAGCTGGTCACACCGACGAGCGCATCGTCCTGGACGAGCTCGACGTCGGTCGGGCACTGACCCGGATCGCGCATGAGATCCTGGAACGCAACCGTGGCAGCCACGACCTCGTCCTGCTCGGCATCCCCCGCCGCGGGGTTCCGCTGGCGCACCGGATCGCAGCCCGGATCGCCGACGTCGAGGGCAGCGAGATCCCAGCCGGCTCACTCGACGTGACGATGTACCGCGACGACCTCCGCCTCCGCCCAGCCCGCACCCTGGAGCACACCGACCTGCCGGCGGTCGGCATCGAGGACAAGACGGTCGTCCTGGTCGACGACGTGCTGTTCTCCGGCCGTACGGTGCGCTCGGCCATGGACGCGCTGCACGACCTCGGCCGCCCGCGGGCGGTTCGCCTGGCGGTGCTGGTCGACCGGGGCCACCGTGAGCTGCCGCTGCGGGCCGACTTCGTCGGCAAGAACCTGCCCACCTCGCTGGTGGAGCGGGTACGGGTGCAGGTGGCCGAGGTGGACGGGCACGATGCGGTGTCCATCGGCTCGGTCTCGACCGGCGCGGTCTCGACCGGCCCGGGCTCGCCCGGCGCGGGCTCCCTCGGCTCGTCCTGGGATGGGGACAGATGACCGCCCCGGCCATCCGGCACCTGCTGAGTGCGGCCGACCTCGACCATGCCCAGGCGCTGACCGTGCTGGACACGGCCGCCGAGCTGCTCGCGGTGGCCGACCGCCCGATCAAGAAGCTGCCGACGCTGCGCGGTCGTACCGTGGTCAACCTGTTCTTCGAGGACTCAACCCGAACCCGGATCTCGTTCGAGGCGGCCGCCAAGCGTCTGTCCGCCGACGTGATCACCTTCTCCGCCCGCGGTTCGAGCGTCTCCAAGGGGGAGAGCCTCAAGGACACCGCGCTCACCCTGCAGGCCATGGGAGCCGACATGGTGGTGATCCGGCACGGGTCCTCCGGGGCGCCGCACCGGCTTGCCGCCAGCGGCTGGGTGGACGGCTCGGTGGTCAACGCCGGCGACGGCACCCACGAGCACCCCACCCAGGCGCTGCTCGACGCGTTCACGCTGCGGCGGCACCTCGCCGGCGGGTCCGGTGACCTCGACGGCGCCCGGATAACGATCGTCGGGGACGTGCTGCACAGCCGGGTCGCACGCTCCAACGCGCTGCTGCTCAGCACCCTCGGTGCCGACGTCACGCTGGTCGCCCCGCCGACGCTGCTCCCGGTCGGCGCCGCTTCCTGGCCGGTCACCTGCTCGTACGACCTGGACGCGGCGCTGGCCAAGTCGGACGCGGTGATGATGCTTCGTGTGCAGCGCGAGCGCGGCGCCGCCGGCGGGTACTTCCCCAGCGCCCGGGAGTACAGCCGGCGGTACGGGATCGACGCCCGCCGGATGGCGATGCTGCCCGACCATGCGATCGTGCTGCACCCGGGTCCGATGAACCGCGGGGTCGAGATCAGCGCGGAGGTGGCCGACTCCGACCGCTCCGTGATCGTCGAGCAGGTGACCAACGGGGTGGCGGTACGGATGGCAGTGCTGTACCTGCTGCTCGGCGGCTCGGACCAGCTGGCAGCGGTGAGCCCGTGAGTGGCGACCGCGCCGTGCTGGTCCGTGGCGCCCGGCTGCTCGGCGGCGAGCCGGCCGACCTGCTGCTCGACGCCGGACTGGTCGCCGCCAGCGGGCCCGACGCCCGTCGCGACGCCCCGGGCGACGCCCAGCGGGTCGACGCCGACGGTCTGGTGGCGCTGCCCGGCCTGGTCGACCTGCACACCCATCTGCGCGAGCCTGGCCGTGAGGACGCCGAGACGGTCGAGACCGGCACCCGGGCCGGGGCTGCCGGCGGGTTCACCGCGGTGCATGCGATGGCCAACACCGACCCGGTCGCCGACACCGCCGGGGTGGTCGAACAGGTGTGGCGGCTCGGTCGCGAGGCGGGTTGGTGCGATGTGCACCCGGTCGGCGCCGTCACGGTCGGCATCGCCGGCCAGCGGCTGGCCGAGCTGGGCGCGATGGCCGACTCGGCCGCACGGGTACGGGTGTTCTCCGACGACGGGCGCTGCGTGTCCGACGCGGTGTTGATGCGGCGGGCGCTGGAGTACGTGAAGGCGTTCGACGGGGTGATCGCCCAGCACGCGCAGGACCCCCGGCTCACCGAGGGCGCCCAGATGAACGAGGGAGAGCTGTCCGGCCGGCTCGGACTCACCGGCTGGCCGGCGGTGGCCGAGGAGTCGGTCGTGGCTCGTGACGTGCTGTTGGCGGCCCACGTCGGGTCCCGGCTGCACGTGTGCCACGTCTCGACGGCCGGGTCGGTCGAGATCGTGCGGTGGGCCAAGCAGAAGGGGTGGAACGTCACCGCGGAGGTGACCCCCCACCACCTGCTGCTCACCGACGAGCTGGCGACCTCCTACGACCCGCTGTACAAGGTGAACCCGCCGCTGCGCACCGCCGCCGACACCGAGGCGCTGCGACTGGGGCTCGCCGACGGCACCATCGACGCCGTCGCCACCGACCACGCGCCGCACGCGGTCGAGGACAAGGACTGCGAGTGGGAAGCGGCAGCGATGGGGATGCTGGGTCTGGAGACCGCGCTGTCGGTCGTGCAGCAGACCATGATCGACACCGGACTGCTCGACTGGGCAGGAGTCGCGGACCGGATGTCGGCCCGGCCGGCGCGGATCGGACGGGTCACGGGTCACGGGCGTCCGGTGGCCGTGGGCGAGCCGGCGAACCTGGTGCTGGTGGACCCGGCTGCCGTGCGCACCGTACGCCCGCATGACTCGCTCTCGCTGTCGCGCAACACCCCGTACGCCGGGCTCACCCTGCCCGGCCGGGTGGTGGCGACCTACCTACGCGGCCGCCCGACCTACGAGTCACCAGACATCGCGGTCGCCGGGGCGGGGGCGGTGGTGTCGCATGGCTGAGGCGATCCTGGTCCTGGAGGACGGCCGGGTCTTCCGCGGCCAGCCGTACGGCGCCGTCGGCCAGACCGTCGGCGAGGCGGTGTTCTGCACGGCGATGACCGGGTACCAGGAGACGCTGACCGACCCGTCGTACCACCGGCAGGTGGTGGTGATGACGGCGCCGCACATCGGCAACACCGGCGTCAATGACGAGGACGTGGAGTCGAACCGGATCTGGGTGTCCGGGTACGTGGTGCGTGACCCAGCGCGGCGCGCCAGCAGCTGGCGGGCCAGGCGCGGGCTCGGTGACGAGCTGGCCGCTCAGCGTGTCGTCGGGATCAGCGGGGTCGACACCCGGGCGCTCACCCGGCATCTGCGCGAGCGCGGTGTGATGCGGGTCGGGATCTCGTCGGTCTCGGCCGACGCCGACGCCCTGCTCGCCACCGCGCGCGGCGCCGCCACGATGACCGGCGCCGACCTGACCGGTGAGGTGACCACCGTGGTGCCGTACGTCGTGCCGGCCGTGGGGCGGCGCAGGTTCACCGTCGCCGCGATCGACCTCGGCATCAAGCAGATGGCGCCGACGATGCTGGCCGCGCGGGGGATCGAGGTGCACGTTCTGCCCGCAGGTGCCGGTCTCGATGACGTGCTCGCCACCGGCGCCGACGGGGTGCTCTGCTCCAACGGGCCCGGCGACCCGGCCACAGCCGACCTCACGCTGCTCCGCGGAGTGCTCCGGCGGGGCCTGCCGTTGCTCGGGATCTGCTTCGGCCACCAGCTTTTCGCCCGCGCGCTCGGGCTTGACACCTACAAGCTGCGATACGGCCACCGGGGCACCAACCAGCCGGTCCTGGACCGGCGGACCGGCCGGGTCGAGGTCAGCGCGCACAACCACGGATTCGCGGTCCGGGCGCGGCTGGACCGGCCGGCCGACACCCCGTACGGCACCGTCGAGGTGTCGCATCTTTGCCTGAACGACGACGTGGTGGAGGGGCTCGAGCTCACCGGGCCCGACGGCCGACTCGCGGCCTTCAGCGTGCAGTACCACCCCGAGGCGGCGGCCGGCCCGCACGACGCCGCCCACCTGTTCGACCGCTTCGTCGACCTGCTCGACGTACGAACCGGTGGGCGCTGATGCCACGGCGCACCGACATCGGTTCGGTCCTGGTCATCGGGTCCGGCCCGATCGTCATCGGACAGGCCTGCGAGTTCGACTACTCCGGCACCCAGGCCTGCCGGGCGCTGCGCGACGACGGGCTCCGGGTGGTGTTGGTCAACTCCAACCCGGCCACGATCATGACCGACCCGGGTCTGGCCGACGCGACCTACGTCGAACCCATCACAGCGGAGTTCGTGGAGCGGGTCATCGCGAAGGAGCAACCGGACGCGCTGCTGGCGACGATGGGCGGCCAGACCGCGCTAAACGTGGCGGTGTCGCTGGCCGAGTCGGGGGTGCTGGACAAGCACGAGGTCCGGCTCATCGGCGCGTCGGTCGAGGCGATCGGCCGCGGCGAGAACCGCGAGTCGTTCAAGACGGTCGTCGAGTCGCTGCCGCCCCGGTGGGGCGCGGAGGTGGCCCGCTCGACCATCTGCCACAGCCTCGCCGAATGCGCTGAGGCCGCCGCCGACCTCGGGTTCCCGCTGGTGGTCCGCCCGTCGTTCACCCTCGGCGGCGCCGGGTCCGGGATGGCGTACGGCGCGGACGACCTGGCCCGGATCGCCGGCTCCGGCCTGACCGCCAGCCCGACCGGCCAGGTGCTGCTGGAGGAGGCCGTGCTCGGCTGGAAGGAGTACGAGCTGGAGGTGATGCGGGACCGCGCCGACAATGTGGTCGTCGTCTGCTCGATCGAGAACCTCGACCCGATGGGGGTGCACACCGGCGACTCGATCACCGTGGCCCCGGCGCTGACGCTCACCGACCGCGAGTACCAGCAGATGCGCGACATCGCGATCGGCGTGGTCCGCGCGGTCGGTGTGGACACCGGCGGGTGCAACATCCAGTTCGCCGTCGACCCCGCCAGCGGCCGGATGGTCGTCATCGAGATGAACCCGCGGGTGTCGCGCTCGAGTGCGCTGGCCAGCAAGGCGACCGGCTTCCCGATCGCCAAGATCGCGACCAAGCTCGCCATCGGCTACACCCTGGACGAGATCCCCAACGACATCACGCGGAAGACGCCGGCGAGCTTCGAGCCGACGCTGGACTACGTGGTCGTCAAGGTGCCCCGGTTCGCGTTCGAGAAGTTTCCGGGTGCCGACGCCCGGCTGACGACGCACATGAAGTCGGTCGGCGAGGCGATGGCGATCGGGCGCAACTTCACCGAGGCGTTGAACAAGGCGCTGCGCTCGCTGGAGGACCGCGATGCCCCGTTCTCGTGGGCCGGTGAGCCCGGCGACGCCCGCGAGCTGCTCGACCGTGCCCGGGTGCCGCACGACGGTCGGCTGCGGGTGGTCCTGGACGCGCTGCGGGCCGGCGCCACCGTCGAGGCGCTGCACACGGCGACCGGTATCGACCCCTGGTTCCTCGACCAGCTGCTACTGCTGGACGAGGTGGCCACCCGGGTACGCGACGCGCCGGCTCTGACACCCCAGGTGCTGGCCGAGGCCAAGCGGCACGGGCTGTCCGACGTGCAGGTCGGCGAGCTGCGCGGCATGCGGCCCGACGTGGTGCGCGGGGTGCGACACGCCCTCGGGCTGCGGCCGGTGTTCAAGACCGTCGACACCTGCGCGGCCGAGTTCGCCGCCACCACTCCCTACCACTACTCGACGTACGACGAGGAGACCGAGGTGGCGTCGCGGGAACGTCCGGCGGTGCTGATCCTCGGCAGCGGGCCGAACCGGATCGGCCAGGGCATCGAGTTCGACTACTCCTGCGTGCATGCGGCGCTGGCGTTGTCTGAGGCCGGCTACGAGACGGTGATGGTCAACTGCAACCCGGAGACGGTCTCGACCGACTACGACACCTCCGACCGCCTGTACTTCGAGCCGCTCACCCTGGAGGACGTGCTCGAGGTTGTCCACGCAGAGCAGCAGGCCGGGCCGGTGGCCGGAGTGGTCGTGCAGCTCGGCGGGCAGACCCCGCTCGGGCTCGCGCGGGCGCTGGCGGTCGAGGGGGTGCCCATCGTCGGCACTTCCCCTGATGCCATCCACCTGGCTGAGGACCGCGGCTCGTTCGGCGAGGTCCTCGCCGAGGCCGGGCTGCCGGCTCCTGAGCACGGCACGGCGACGTCGTACGACGGCGCCAAGAGGGTCGCCGACGCCGTTGGCTACCCCGTGCTGGTGCGCCCGTCGTACGTGCTGGGTGGGCGCGGGATCGAGATCGTCTACGACGACGAGACGCTGTCGGACTACATCGCCCGCGCCACCGACATCTCGCCTGAGCACCCGGTGCTGGTCGACCGCTTTCTCGACGACGCGGTCGAGATCGACGTCGACGCCCTGTACGACGGCACCGAGCTGTACCTCGGCGGCGTGATGGAGCACATCGAGGAGGCCGGGATCCACTCCGGCGACTCATGCTGCGTGCTGCCTCCGATCACGCTCGGGCGGGAGGAGGTGCATCGGATCCGCGTCAGCACCGAGGCGCTGGCGCGGGGCATCGGGGTTCGCGGGCTGCTCAACGTGCAGTACGCGCTGGCCGGTGACGTGCTGTACGTGCTGGAGGCCAACCCCCGCGCCTCGCGCACCGTCCCCTTCGTGTGCAAGGCCACCGCGGTGCCGCTGGCCAAGGCGGCCGCCCGGGTGATGCTCGGGTCGAGCATCGCCGACCTGCGCACCGAGAGGCTGCTGCCCCCGACTGGCGACGGCGCCGACTCCGCAGCACACGTGCCGGTGGCGGTGAAGGAGGCGGTGATGCCCTTCAACCGCTTCCACACCGCCGAGGGGCTGAGCGTCGACACCGTGCTGGGCCCGGAGATGCGCTCGACCGGCGAGGTGATGGGCATCGACGCCGGCTTCGGTATCGCGTTCGCCAAGGCGCAGGCCGGCACAACCGGGCGGCTGCCGACATCGGGCCGGGTGTTCTGCTCGATGGCCAACCGGGACAAGCGGCACATGATCTTCCCGATCAAGCGGCTGGCCGACCTGGGCTTCTCCATTCTGGCGACCACCGGCACCGCCGAGGTGCTGCGCCGCAACGGGGTGGAGGCCGAGGTGGTGCGCAAGCTGTCCGAGCTGCCGTCGGGCCACGACGGCAGCTCCGATATCGTCGGACGCATCCTCGCCGGTGACATCGACATCGTCGTCAACACCCCGCACGGCACCACGTCGACCGGCAACCCGCGGCTGGACGGGTACGCGATCCGCAGCGCGGCCGTGGCCCGCAACGTGTGCTGCATCACCACCGTGCAGGGGTTGGCCGCGGCGGTGCAGGGCATCGAGGCGCTGCTCGTCGGCGGCGTGGGGGTGCGCTCGCTGCAGGACTGGGCCGCCCACGCACGCGCCGGTGCGCCGACGGGGAGCAGCCGTGACAACACAGCAGCGGTGACCGGAGCGCAGCCGTGACCGGAGCGCAGCCGTGACCGGAGCGCAGCCGTGACCGGAGCGCAGCCGTGACCGGGGACGGGGCGTACCGGCCGCTGCAGGTGCGTGGGAGGGTGTTGTCCAACGAGCGGGTCGGCGCCTACCACCACCTGACTCTGGTGGCGCCGGGGATCGCCGAGCGCACCCGACCGGGGGCGTTCGTCGCGCTCGCGGTAGGCGGGGACGAGACGTCGATGCTGCTGCGCCGCAGCTTCTCGGCCTACCGCGCCCGGGAGTCGGGGGTGTACGGGGGCACGGTCGAGGTGGTGCTGGCGGTGCACGGCCGGGGCACCGCCTGGCTTGCCGGCCTGCGTCCGCGCGACGAGCTCGACGTGGTCGGCCCGCTCGGGCGGCCCTTCACGCTGCCCAAGGAGCCGGTGCCATGCGTGCTGGTCGGCGGGGGGTACGGCAGCGCGCCGCTGTTCAGCCTGGCCGAGCGGCTCCGCGAACGGGGCTGCGCGGTGCACATGGTGCTGGGCGCAGCGAGCCAGCAACTCCTGTTCGGCGTGCTCGAGGCCCGCCGCAGCGCACAGTCGGTGGAGATCAGCACCGACGACGGCTCGATGGGCGTCCGTGGGGTGGTCACGGACCTGCTGCCGGCCGTGCTCGACCGCACCGGGGGCGCCGTGGTCTATGCCTGCGGGCCGATGGGCATGCTCGGCGCTGTCGCCGGTGTCGCCGCCGACCACGGGGCATGGAGCCAGTGCGCAGTCGAGGAGCAGATGGCCTGCGGGGTGGGAGTGTGCATGACCTGCGTGCTGCCGGTGCGCGGAGACGACAGCGAGGTACGGATGGTCCGCTCGTGCACCGAAGGGCCGGTCTTCCGCGGCGACCGGGTGCTCTGGGACGCGGTCGGCACCGTACCCGCCGGGACCGTGGGCGCACCCGCGTCGACGGCTCCGCGATGAGCGCGGGGTCCGACGCGGCGGCCGTTGATTTGTCGGTCGAGATCGCCGGGGTGGTCTTCCCGACGCCGGTGATGACCGCCTCGGGATGCGCGGCGGCCGGCCGGGAGCTTGCGCCGTTCCTCGACGTGGCCGGGCTCGGCGCCGTCGTCACCAAGTCGGTGCTGCTCGACGCGCGCTCCGGGCGGCCGACCCCGCGGATGGTGGAGACACCGTCGGGGATGCTCAACTCGATCGGCCTGCAGGGGCCAGGCATCGACGCCTTCCTCGCCCACGACCTGCCCTGGCTGGTCCAGCGAGGGGCCCGGGCGGTGGTGTCCATCGCGGGCGGCTCGCTGGGCGAGTACGCGGAGCTGGGTCGCCGGGTCGGCTCCAGCCCCGGAGTGGCGGCTGTCGAGGTCAACATCAGCTGCCCCAACGTGGAGGAACGGGGGCTGGTGTTCGCCTGTGACCCGTTCCAGGCCGGCCGGGCGGTGGGTGCGGCCCGGCGCGGGATTCCGCGTGAGGTGCCGGTGCTGGCCAAGCTGTCCCCGGACGTCACCGACATCGTGTCGGTGGCCAAGTCGGTACTGGAGGCAGGCGCGACCGGGCTGTCGCTGGTCAACACCACGCTCGGGCTGGCCCTCGACCCGCACACCCTGCGACCGGTGCTCGCCGGGGTCACCGGCGGTCTCAGCGGGCCGGCCATCCGGCCGGTCGCGCTGCGGTGCGTGTGGCAGGTGCACGCAGCGATGCCGGAGGTGCCGATCGTCGGCATCGGCGGCATCCGTACCGGGTTAGACGCGCTGGAGTTCCTGGCGGCCGGTGCCACCGCGGTGCAGGTCGGCACGGTCACGTTCCACGACCCGTCGGCTCCGGAGCGGGTCGCGCACGAGCTGCGCGCCGAGCTGGCCACCCGAGGCATCTGCTCGCCGCGCGACGTCGTCGGGGTGGCGCACCGGGAGCCAGGATGACCGCGGAGCCGGATGGTTTCGGGACCCGGCTGCGGCGGGTCACCTCGGCCCGGGGGGCGTTCTGCGTCGGCATCGACCCGCATCCCGAGTTGCTGCGGGACTGGGGCCTGCGCGACGACTCCGACGGCCTGGCGCGGTTCGCGGACACCGTGGTCGGCGCGCTCGCCGCCGAGACCGCCGTGCTCAAGCCCCAGTCGGCTTTCTTCGAGCGGCATGGTGCGCGCGGTGTCGCGGTGCTCGAGCAGACCGTGTGGGCCGCTCGTGAGGCCGGTGCGCTGGTGGTTCTCGACGGCAAGCGCGGCGACATCGGGTCCACCGCGCAGGCGTACGCCGACGCCTACCTCGCGGCGTCGGCGCCGCTGGCGGTCGACGCGCTGACGGTGCACCCGTACCTCGGGTTCGGCTCGCTGCGCCCGTTCCTGGACACCGCACATGTCAGCGGTGCCGGCGTGTTCGTGCTGGCGCTGACATCCAACCCGGAGGGCGCCGCGGTGCAGCGAGCCCGAGTGGTCACAGAGGACGTCGGTGGCGGTGGCATCGCCAGCACGGTCGCCGGACAGGTGCTCGCGGCGGTGCGGGCGGCCAACGCCGAGCGCGCCGTCGACGATGCCGGTGACGGTTCGGTCGGATGCGTGGTCGGCGCGACCGCCGATCCACTCACCGACGACCTCGACGTCGGCGGCCCGCTGCTGGTGCCCGGGCTCGGTGCGCAGGGCGGCACTGTCGGCGACGTCACCCGGGTCTTCGGTGCCGTGCTGCACCGGGTGCTGCCGTCGGCCTCGCGGTCGGTGCTGGGTGCCGGGCCCGGCGCGGCGACGCTGCGCGCCGCCGCCCTCCGGCACCGCGACGACCTGGCTGCCGTGCTTAGTGCCTGACCGCACGCTGGGACCGGGTACCTTCGGTGCCATGAAGCCTTCAACCCTGCGCGCCGCGGTTGCCGGCGCCGTGGTCGTGCTGTTCTCCCTGGTCGGCTGCGGCGGCGACTCCAGCGAAGACTCCGGCGCCGCCAGCTCAGCCCCCGAGTCGACGGCGAGCAGCACCGAGGACTACTGCTCGTCGCTCGAGGACGCCAAGGCCGAGTTCGAGTCATTCGGCCAGGCGGGGTCGGCGGGCTTCGAGGAGTCGTTGAGCACTCTGCGCGGGATCGCCGAGCAGGCGCCCGAAGAGGTGGCGCCGCAGTGGGAGACCATGGTCGGCTTCCTGGACGGTTTCGAGCAGGCGGTGACCGACGCCGGGCTGACGCTCGAGCAGCTGGAGCAGATACAGCAGAACCCGCAGTCGCTGCCCGAGGGCGTCGATCCCGCCAAGCTGCAGGAGCTCATCACCACGGTGCAAGGACTCGGCGCCGCCGAGGTCGAGCAGGCGAGCAAGGCGATCAACAAGCATGCCAAGGCCGAGTGCGGCATCACCCTCGACGAACCGACCGGCTGACCGCGAGGCCGTAGCCTGCCAGTCCCATCGACGAGGGATTGCCCGTGCCTGTCCCCGCTCGCTAGGTTCGCTCACGCGCGCCCGCGGGTTGCGCCTCGTGCGCACCTGTTGCGTACCCGTCCCTCAGCTCGCCCAGGACGAGGTGACCACCGTGGCCCTGCCGCCGCTCACGACCGAACAGCGTCAGGCAGCCCTGGGCAAGGCCGCGGCGGCTCGACGCGAGCGGGCGGAGGTCAAGAACCGGCTCAAGCATGCCGGCGGCTCGTTGAGCGACGTCCTGGCCAACGGCCAGAAGAACGACGCCGTCGGGAAGATGAAGGTCCTCGACCTGCTGCAGTCCATGCCCGGGGTGGGCAAGGTGCGCGCGCAGCGGCTGATGGAGCGGATCGGCATCGCGCCCACCCGTCGGGTGCGAGGCCTCGGCACCAAGCAGATCGCTGCGCTCGAGCGTGAGTTCGACAACCGACCCTGACCCCTCCACGGACGGGGCCGGGCGACTGGTGGTCCTGGCCGGGCCGACGGCGGTCGGCAAGGGCACTGTCGTGGCCGACGTCCGGCGCCGCTACCCGCAGGTGTGGGTCTCGGTCTCGGTGACCACCCGTCCGCCGCGACCGGGGGAGCGCCACGGCGTGGACTACCTGTTCGTGGACGACGCCGGCTTCGATCGGCTGGTGGCCGACGGTGACCTGCTGGAGTGGGCCGTCGTCCACGGCGACCGCCGCTACGGAACCCCCCGCGGACCGGTGGCGCAGGTGCTTGCCGACGGAGGACGGGCACTGCTGGAGATCGACCTGCAGGGTGCCCGCCAGGTCCGCCGATCGATGCCCGCTGCCTGCTTCGTCTTCCTCGCCCCGCCGAGCTGGGAGGAGCTCGTACGGCGCCTCGTCGGACGGGGCACCGAGTCGCCGGCGCAACGGGAGGCCCGCCTGGTCACCGCGCGCCGCGAGCTGGCCGCGGAGCAGGAGTTCGACATCAGCATCGTCAACTCCGACGTCCGTCAGGCGGCCGACGACTTGGTAGCCTTGTGGGGCTCCCCCGCACCCGACGTCAGTGAGGCATGACCAGTGTCCGGATCCGCCGCAGCCGAGGGCATCACCAACCCGCCCATCGACACGCTGCTCGAGAAGACCGACTCGAAGTACAAGCTCGTCCTCTACTCGGCGAAGCGGGCCAGGCAGATCAACGCCTACTACTCCCAGCTCGGCGAGGGGCTGCTGGAGTACGTCGGACCGCTGGTGGACACCCACGTGCAGGAGAAGCCGCTGTCGATCGCGCTGCGCGAGATCCAGCAGGACCTGCTGGTGTGCGAGGACATCGTGCCGGACGAGAACGCGCCTACCTCCAGGTCCTGACCGCCCCATGCGGGTCGTCCTCGGTGTCGGTGGCGGCATCGCCGCGTACAAGGCCGCGGAGGTGCTGCGCCGGCTCACCGAGAGCGGACACGACGTCCGGGTGGTGCCGACCCGCTCTTCGCTGCGGTTCGTCGGGGCGGCGACCTGGGAGGCGCTGTCCGGTCACCCGGTGACCGACGACGTGTTCACCGACGTGCCGGATGTCACCCACGTTCACCTCGGCCGCGAAGCCGACCTGGTGCTCGTCGTGCCCGCCACCGCCGACCTGATGGCCCGGATGGCGCACGGCCGCGCCGACGACCTGCTCACCGCCGCCCTGCTCACCGCCCGCTGCCCGGTCGTGGTGGTGCCGGCGATGCACACCGAGATGTGGGAGCACCCGGCCACCCGGGACAACGTGGCGACGTTGCGCGCTCGCGGCACCGTCGTCGTCGAGCCCGCGGTCGGGCGGCTCGCGGGGTCCGACAGTGGCAAGGGCCGGCTGCCCGAGCCCGGCCAGATCGCCGACCTGGCCCAGGCCATGCTGCGGCGCGGCACCAGCGGGGTCGGCGGCGCAGTCTGTGACCTCGCCGGACGGGCGGTACTGGTGACCGCGGGTGGCACCCAGGAACCGCTCGACCCGGTGCGCTTCATCGGCAACCGGTCGTCGGGGCGGATGGGCTACGCGCTGGCGACGATGGCCGTCGCACGCGGCGCCGAGGTCACCGTGCTGGCGGCGAACGTCGACCTGCCCGACCCGGCCGGCGCCCGGGTCGTACCCGTGCGGACCACCGCTGAGCTGCACCAGCAGCTGCTCGCGGAGTGGGCCGGTGCGGACGCGGTGGTGATGGCGGCGGCGCCGGCCGACTACCGGCCGGCCGACTCGGCGCCGGCTAAGGTGAAGAAGTCCGTGCAGGGACCGCAGATGTCGGTCGACCTGACGCAGACCGACGACATCCTGGTCGACCTGGTGCGGCGGCGGGGAGCAGCACAGCTACCGGTGCTGGTGGGCTTCGCGGCCGAGACCGGCGACGACGGCCTCGCCACCGTGGTGCCCCAGGCACGCGACAAGCTGGCCCGCAAGGGCTGCGACCTGCTGGTGGTCAACGACGTGAGCGCTGGGCGTGTGTTCGGGCGCGACGACACCGAGGCGGTGGTGCTCGACCGGGACGGCTCGCAGCAGCCGGTCCCGTACGGCACCAAGATCGAGCTCGCCGACGTGATCTGGGACCGGGTGGCGAAGCACCTGACGGACCAGGTGCCCCGGTAGGCTGCGCCGGGTGACTCGACGACTGTTCACCTCCGAGTCCGTCACCGAGGGGCATCCGGACAAGATCGCCGACCAGATCAGCGACGCCGTCCTGGATGCCCTGCTGGACCAGGACACCCGGAGCCGGGTGGCGGTGGAGACGCTGGTCACCACCGGTCTGGTGGTGCTGGCCGGCGAGGTGACCACCGAGGCTTGGGCCGACATCCCGAGCATTGTGCGGGAGCGGATCCTGTCGATCGGCTACGACAGCTCCGAGAAGGGTTTCGACGGCGCCTCGTGCGGCGTGCAGGTCAGCATCGGTGCCCAGTCCCCGGACATCGCCGCCGGCGTCGACGTCGCCATCGAGGGGCGCAGCGAGGGGTCGACCGACCCGCTCGACGGACAGGGCGCCGGTGACCAGGGGCTGATGTTCGGCTACGCCTGCGACGACACCCCCGAGCTGATGCCGCTGCCGATCACGATCGCGCACAGGATGGCCCAGCGGCTGGCGCAAGCCCGGCGCGACGACGTCCTGTCCTACCTGCGCCCCGACGGCAAGACCCAGGTCAGCGTCGAGTACGCCGCCGACGCCAGCCCGGTGCGGATCGACACCGTGGTGGTCTCCACCCAGCATGCGGCCGGTGTCGACCTGGCGGCCACGCTCACCCCGGACGTACGCAAGCACGTGGTGGACGAGGTGCTGTACGGCTTCGACATCGACCACTCCGACTAACGTCTCCTGGTCAACCCGACCGGTCGGTTCGAGGTGGGCGGCCCGATGGGCGACGCCGGCCTGACCGGCCGCAAGATCATCATCGACACCTACGGCGGCATGGCTCGCCACGGCGGCGGCGCCTTCAGCGGCAAGGACCCGTCCAAGGTGGACCGCTCGGGCGCCTATGCGATGCGCTGGGTCGCCAAGAACGTGGTGGCCGCGGGGCTGGCTCGCCGGTGCGAGGTGCAGGTCGCCTACGCGATCGGGCGGGCCCACCCGGTCGGGTCGTACGTCGACTGCTTCGGCACCGAGACCGTCCCGGTCGAGCGGATCCAGGACGCCGTGCGCGAGGTGTTCGACCTGCGACCGGCAGCGCTGATCCGCGACCTCGACCTGCTGCGTCCGATCTATGCTGCCACCGCCGCGTACGGGCACTTCGGCCGCGAGCTGCCGGACTTCACCTGGGAGCACACCACCCGGGCCGACGACCTGCGTGCCGCGGCGGGCGCCTGAGCGGTCCGGTGGCGGGCTCGGACCAGCTGGTCGCGCGGGTCGCCGTCGCCGTCGGGTTGGCGCACCTCGACCGGCCGTTCGAGTACTCCGTCCCGGCCGACCAGCGGGAGGCCGTCGGGGTCGGCTGCAGGGTGTCGGTGCGGTTCTCGGGCCGGCTCGTGTCCGGTTTCGTGCTCGGCCTGGCCCGGGCGAGCACCCACCCCGGCCCGCTGCAGCCGCTGCACCGGGTGGTCTCGCCCGAGCCGGTGCTGAGCCCTCCGGTCGCCCGCCTCGCCCGCACCGTCGCCGACCAGTACGCCGGCACGCTGGCCGACGTGCTGCGGCTGGCCGTCCCGCCGCGGCACGCCCGGATCGAGCGCGAGCCACCCCCACCCTCCCTACCGCCACCCCACACATCGGGGAACCGCGGTGCCGGGGGTACGGCCTGGGAACGGGCAACCGGCGGACCCGAGCTGCTCGAGGCGTTGCGCGCCGGAGTCACTACGCGGGTCGCCTGGACTGCGCTTCCCGGCGACGACTGGCCGGCGGCACTCGCCGCGGCGAGCGTCGCGTGCATGCGGGCCGGCCGAGGAGCGGTGCTGTGCCTGCCCGACCGCCGCGACGTCGCCCGGGTCGACGCCGCGCTGACCTCCGCGCTCGGCGGTCCGGGCCGGCACGTTGCGCTGACCAGCGACCTCGGCCCCGCGCCCCGCTATCGGGCCTTCCTGTCGGTGCTGCGGGGCCAGGTGCAGGTGGTTGTCGGCACCCGTGCAGCGGCCTTCGCGCCGGTGCGCCGGCCCGGCCTGCTGGTGGTTTGGGACGATGGCGACGACCTGCACGCCGAGCCTCGGGCGCCATACCCGCACGTCCGGGAGGTGCTCACGATGCGGGCGCACCAGCAGCGGGCCGGCCTGCTGCTGGCCGGGCACGCCCGCACACCCGAGGCGCAGCGGCTGGTCGAGTCAGGCTGGCTGGCAGCCGTCGCCGCGCCCCGCCCGGTCGTACGGGCGGCGTGGCCCCGGGTCACGGTCACCGGTGCGTACCCGGACCGGCTGCCGCCGGCGGCGATGCGTGCGGTGCGGAGCGGGCTGACCCGGGGGCCGGTGCTGGTCCAGGTGCCGCGGACCGGGTACCGCACCCGGTTGGTCTGCCAGGACTGCCGGACGCCGACCGAGTGCCCGGTCTGCACTGGGCCGCTGGAGCAGATCGGCCGCGGGCGGGCACCCACCTGCCGCTGGTGTGGACGGGTCGAGACCGCCTGGAGCTGTTCCACCTGCGGCGGGCGCCGGCTGCGCGCCCCGGTGGTGGGCGCGGACCGGACCGAGGAGGAGCTCGGCCGCGCGTTCCCGGGTATCGCGGTACGCCACTCGGCCGGCGAGGCGGTCCTGGACACCATCACCACCCGCGCGATCGTGGTGGCCACCCCGGGCGCGGAGCCGGGCTCCACCGACGGTTATGCCGCCGCCGTCCTGCTCGACACCGGCCTGGCCCTGGCTCGTGCCGACCTGCGCGCCGGCGAGGAGTCCGTACGGCGCTGGCTGGCGGTCGCCGCCCTGGTCCGCCCGGCGTCGCGGGGTGGGGAGCTGGTGGTCGCCGGCGAGGACGGGTCCCCGGCGGTCCAGGCGCTGGTGCGGGCCGACCCGGCCGGCTACGCCGAGCGCGAGCTGGCCGCGCGGGCGTCCGCGCGGATGCCCCCGGCGGTACGCCTGGCGACCATCGAGGGACCTCTCGACGTGCTCCGCTCTCTCACCGACCGCGCGGTGGTGGCCGCGCTCACCGGCTCCGCCTGGCCGGTGCCGGCCGACCTGCTCGGCCCGGTCGAGACCGGACCGGCGCGCGGTCGGCTGGTGGTGCGGGTGCCGTGGGCGAGCCGGCGCGCGTTCAGCCGTACGCTCGCCGCGCTGCAGTCTGCCCGCAGCGTCCGCAAGGCGGAACCGCTCCGGGTCGTCGTCGACCCCGCGGAGCTGGGCTGACCGGTCAGTGAGGAGGGATGCGGTGCGGCTGCTGTTCGCCGGCACGCCGGACGTCGCGCTGCCGGCGTTGGAAGCGCTGGTCACCGGTGAGCACGAGGTCGTCGCGGTGCTGACCCGTCCCGACGCGGGGGCCGGCCGCGGTCGTCTGGCGGCGGCCAGCCCGGTCGCCCGGCGGGCCGCCGAGCTGGGGGTGCCGGTGCTGCGCCCTGCCTCGCTGCGTGACCCGGCCGCCCAGGGGGTCATCCGCGACCTGGCGCCCGACTGCGCGCCGGTCGTCGCGTACGGCGCGCTGGTGCCGCCGGACCTGCTCCACCTGCCGCCGCACGGCTGGGTGAACCTGCACTTCTCGCTGCTTCCGGCCTGGCGGGGCGCCGCCCCGGTGCAGCACTGCCTGCTGGCCGGCGACGAGGTCGGCGGGGCCACCACCTTCCGGCTGGTCGAAGGCTTGGACGAGGGCCCGGTGCTGGGCACCCTGACCGAGACGATCCGGCCTCGGGACACCGCCGGTGACCTGCTGGAGCGCCTCGCCCGCTCCGGCGCCGGGTTGCTCGCTGCCACCGTGGACGGACTCGCCGGCGGGCGGCTGCGGGCGGCGCCGCAGCCCGCCGACGGGGTCTCGTACGCCCCGCGGCTCGGCACCGAGGACGGGCGGGTGCGGTGGGACGAGCCCGCCTTCGCCGTCGACCGGCGGGTGCGCGCCTGCACCCCCGAGCCTGGCGCCTGGACCACCCTGGCCGGCACCAGGGTGGGGCTCGGCCCGCTGACGCCGCTCGATGCCGCCGTCGAGCCTGGCCTGTGGCCCGGTGAGCTGCGGGTGAGCCGCCGGCAGGTCCTGGCCGGGACCGGGTCCGGCCCGGTGGCTCTCGGCACGGTGCAGCCGGCCGGCCGGCGGGCCGCGCCCGCACCCGACTGGGCGCGTGGGGCTCGGCTTGCCGCCGGCGCACGACTCGGCACATGACCACGAGGGGAATCGGTCCGCCGATGGGCCGGGCCGTCGACCCCGCCCGCCGGGTCGCCTACGACCTGCTGCGGGCCGTCTCGGAGCGGGACGCCTATGCCAACCTGGTGCTGCCTGCACTGCTGCGCAAGGCGGGCCTGGCCGGGCGGGACGCGGCCCTGGCGACCGAGCTGGCGTACGGGACGCTGCGCTGGCGTGGCAGCTACGACGCGGTGCTGAGCGCCTGCGTGGACCGGCCACTGGATCGGTTGGACCCGCCGCTGCTCGACGCGCTACGCCTCGGCAGCCATCAGCTGCTGTCGATGCGCACCCCGCCGCACGCCGCCGTGAGCCAGACCGTGGCGCTGGTGCGGTCCGCGATCGGGCACCGGACGACCGGACTGGCCAACGCAGTGCTGCGCAAGGTCGGCCGCGCGGACCTGCCGGCCTGGGTCGGTCGCCTCGCCCCAGACCGGGACACCGACCCGGTGGGTCATCGGGCCGTCGCGACCTCGCACCCGCGCTGGGTGGTCGAAGCCCTCGGCGATGCCCTGGGCACGGACGGCGCCGAGCTGGACGAGCTGCTGGCCGCGCACAACACCGCCCCCTCGGTCACGCTGGTCGCGCGGCCGGGGCTGGCCGACGTCGAGACGCTGCGCCGCAAGATCGGGGCCGCGGCCGGTCGCTGGTCGCCGTACGCCGCGGTGCTGGCCGGTGGCGACCCGGCCGCCCTGTCCGGAGTCCGTACCGGCCGGATCGGTGTGCAGGACGAGGCCAGCCAGCTGGCGGCGCTGGCGATGGTGGGCGCGGATGTCGACGGCCGCGACGAGGCGTGGCTCGACCTGTGCGCGGGGCCCGGGGGCAAGGCGGCCTTGCTCGGCGCACTGGCGGCCGGTCGCGGCGCCCGGGTCACCGCCCACGAGCTCGCCCCGCATCGCGCCGACCTGGTGCGCCGCTCGGCCGCTCCGCTCGGCGACCGTGTCCAGGTGCGGGTGGGCGACGGGCGCGACGTCGGCGCAGCCGAGCCCGCCCGCTACGACCGGGTGCTCGTCGATGCTCCGTGCACCGGGCTGGGGGCGCTGCGCCGCCGCCCCGAGGCGCGCTGGCGCCGGGTGCCGGGCGACGTCGGCGACCTGGTGCGGCTGCAGGGGGCGCTGCTCGCGTCGGCGCTGCGGGCGGTGCGACCGGGCGGGGTGGTGCTCTACGCGACCTGCACGCCGGTCCTTGCCGAGACCCTCGGGGTGGTCGACCGGGTGCTCGCCGGGCACCCCGAGGTCGCGCTGCTCGACGCCCGAGACGCGCTGGACGACATCGCGGGGCTGCGCGGGACGCTGCCGGCGCGGCCCACCGTGCAGCTTTGGCCGCACCGGCACGGAACCGATGCGATGTTCCTCGCCCTGCTCCGCCGTCGCTGACCGTTCCGCCCGCCGCGCCCATGGGACTCGAGGACCATGCGTCTGGATTCTCATGACGTTGCGCGGTGCCGGGTAGGGGCGACGCCCTAGGCTGCCGGCCGTGGGAGTCCAGATCGCGCCCAGTCTGCTGGCCGCCGACTTCGCCGACCTGGCCGGTGCTGCCCGCTCTGTGCCGGGGGCCGACTGGCTGCATGTGGACGTCATGGACAACCACTTCGTGCCCAACCTGACCATCGGGCTTCCCGTGGTCGAGGCGCTGGTGAGGGTCGCCGCGCAGCCGCTGGACTGTCACCTGATGATCGCCGACCCCGACCGATGGGCGCCGGCGTACGCCGAGGCGGGGGCCGGCATCGTCACCTTCCACGCCGAGGCAGCCCGGGCCCCCGTACGGCTGGCCCGCGAGCTTCGGGCCGCCGGAGCCCGGGCTGGGCTCGGGCTACGGCCCGCGACCCCGGTGGACCCGTACACCGACCTGCTGCCCGAGCTCGACCTGCTGCTGGTGATGACCGTCGAGCCGGGCTTCGGCGGCCAGGAGTTCCTCGACCTGTGCCTGCCCAAGATCCGCCGCGCCCGCGAGCTCGCCGCGGCCACCGGCACCGAGATCTGGCTGCAGGTCGACGGTGGGGTCTCGGCCGAGACGATCGGTCGCTGCGCCGAGGCGGGCGCCGACATGTTCGTCGCCGGGTCGGCGGTCTTCGGGGCCGACGATGCGGACGCCGCGGTCAGTGAGCTCCGTGAGCAGGCCGCAGCGAAGATGAAGGACTAGGCATCGCGTCGTCACCGCAGCGGGAATGGCTCGTCGTCGGTCTCGCGCGGTGGTGTCATACTCGGTGCCGAGCACCCCAGCTCACGCGCTCCGGGATCGGTGCAAGTCCGAACCGGCGGTAACAGTCCGCGACCCGGACCACGGCGTACGCCCCGTACGCCGGCGGTTCGGTTGACCCGGTGTAAATCCGGGACCGACGGTGAGAGTCCGGATGGGAGGAGCGGCGTCGCTGCGTGCCGCGTGGGTCCGCCGGTCTCGCGTGGAGACGTGTCGGCGCACCTCCCGTCGCCGTCCCGGATCGCACCGGACGGAGGGCGGCAGTCATGTTCACCGGCATCGTCGAGGAGCGGGGCAGTGTCGTCGCGCTCGACCACCTCGGTGACGCCGTGCGCCTCACCGTCAGCGGCGCGATGGTCACCAGCGACGCGGAGCCCGGCGCCTCGATCAGCGTCAACGGCTGCTGCCTGACCGTCGTCACACACGGAGACGGCTCATTCACCGCCGACGTCACCGCCGAGAGCCTCGACCGCACCGCGCTCGGCGCCCTGGTACCCGGGTCCGAGGTCAACCTGGAACGGGCCGTCCCGGTGACCGGCCGGCTGGGCGGCCACCTGGTGCAGGGCCACGTCGACGGGACCAGCACGTTGCTGGAGCGGCGGCCGTCGCAGCACTGGGAGCTGCTGGTCTTCGCGCTGCCGGAACAGCTGGCGCGCTACCTGGCGTCGAAAGGCTCGATCGCGGTGGACGGTGTCTCGCTGACCGTGGTCGACCTGACCGCGGCCACCGACGGGCAGCCGGCGACGTTCACCGTCTCGCTCGTCCCGACCACGCTCCGCGCCACCACCCTCGGAGGCCTGGCACCCGGCGACCAGGTCAACCTCGAGGTGGACGTCGTGGCCAAGTACGTCGAGCGGCTGCTCGCCACGGGCAGCCTCCCGCCTGCTGCCACCGGGGGAGCCGCATGAACCCGGTGGGGTGGCTCTTCGACGCCGAGCTAATTATCGGGGACTCGACCATCCTGTGGCGCGAGATCGTCGGCAACCTGTTCGGGCTGGCCTCTGCCGTCGGCGGCATGCGCCGCCGGGTGTGGGCATGGCCGGTCGGGATAGTCGGCAACGTGCTGCTGTTCACCGTCTTCCTCGGCGCGGTCTTCGACACCCCGCAGGACCAGAACCTGTGGGGTCAGGCGGGCCGGCAGATCTTCTTCGTCGCGCTGTCGATCTGGGGCTGGCAACGCTGGCGCCAGTCGGCCCGCTCGAGCGCGGGATCCGGCGCCCGCAACCGGCCGGCCGTCCGCCCGCGCTGGGCGACCTGGGCCGAACGCGGCCAGCTGCTCGTCCTGTACGCGGTCGGCACCACGGTGTTCTGGTGGCTGTTCGGCATCATCGGCTCGTACGGCCGGCTGACCGAGGCCTGGATCCTCACCGGCTCGATGCTGGCCACGTACGGCATGGCCAGGGGCTGGGTGGAGTTCTGGCTGGTCTGGATCGCCGTCGACGCGGTGGGGGTGCCGACGCTGCTGCAGGCGGGGCTGTACCCGTCGGCCACGCTGTACGCCGTTTACGGCGTGTTCGTGATCTGGGGGTTCGTGGTGTGGCTGCGGGTGGCGCGCGACGACGGTCCACGCGGCATCGACGACCCGGCCAACGAGGCGGTGGGCGCATGAGTGGCGCCACCGCGGTCCGGCTGGACCCGATCGCGCGCGCCGTCGACGACATCCGCGCCGGCAAGGCGGTCGTGGTCGTCGACGACGAGGAGCGGGAGAACGAGGGGGACCTGGTGTTCGCCGCCAGCAAGGCCACGGTGGGGCTGCTGGCCTTCACCATCCGCTGGACCAGCGGGGTGATCTGCGTGCCGGTCGAGGGCGAAGTGCTCGACCGGCTCGCCGTCCCGCTGATGACGCCGCACAACCGCGAGCGGATGCGCACCGCGTACACGATCAGCGTGGACGCCCGCGACGGCGTCACCACCGGTATCTCGGCCGCCGATCGGACCCGCACGGTCCGTGTTCTCGTCGACTCGGCGACCGAGCCGTACGACCTGGTGCAGCCGGGTCATGTGTTCCCGCTGAGGTACCGGCCGGGCGGCGTGCTGGTGCGTCCCGGCCACACCGAGGCGTCGGTCGACCTTGCCCGCCTCGCCGGACTGACGCCGGCCGGGGTGATCGCCGAGATCGTCAACGACGACGGCAGCATGAAGCGCGGTCAGGACCTTCGTGACTTCGCCGACACGCACGGCCTGGCGATGGTCTCGATCGTCGACCTGATCGTGCACCGCCGCCGCCACGAACGGCTGGTCGAGCGGGTCGCTGTGACGCGGCTGCCGACCGAGTTCGGCGAGTTCACCGCGTACGGCTTCCGCAGCACTGTGGACGGCGTCGAGCACGTGGCACTGGTGCTGGGGGACGTGTCGGGCGATGGCCCCTCCGCCGGCGCCCGGGGGGTGCTCACCCGGCTGCACTCCGAGTGCCTCACCGGCGACGTGCTGGGGTCTCGCCGCTGCGACTGCGGGCCGCAGCTGCAGGCGTCGATGTCGGCGATCACCGCAGCCGGCAGCGGGGTCGTGGTCTACCTTCGCGGGCACGAGGGTCGGGGCATCGGACTGTTGCACAAGCTGCGCGCCTACGCCCTGCAGGACGGCGGGCGCGACACCGTCGACGCCAACCTGGACCTCGGCCTGCCCGCGGACGGCAGGGACTACGGCACCGGCGCCCAGATCCTTGCCGACCTGGGGGTGCGCGCGGTCCGGCTGCTGTCGAACAACCCGGCCAAGGCCGAGGGGCTGGAACGGCACGGCATCACGGTGCTGGCCCGCGAGCGGCTCGACGTGGCGCCGACGGCCGAGAACCTGCGCTACCTGCGGACCAAGGCGGAGCGGATGGGCCACGACCTTTCCCACCTGCTGCCGGTGGAACCGTGAGCGGTGAGGGCAGCCCCGCGCCGGAGCCGGTCGATGCCAGCGGGCTGCGCGTCGCCGTGGTTGCGGCGTCGTGGCATCAGCAGGTGATGGACGGCCTCGTCGCCGGCGCTCGTCGCCGGCTCGCTGAGTGCGGCGTCCACGACCTCACGATGGTCCGGGTGCCTGGGTCGTTCGAGCTCCCGGTCGTGGTAGCAGCCGCAGCCAGGAGCCATGACGCGGTGGTCGCGCTGGGAGTGGTGATCCGCGGCGGCACCCCGCACTTCGAGTACGTCTGCCGGGCGGCCACCGACGGGTTGTCGGCGGTGGCGCGCACCTCCGGGGTGCCGGTCGGCTTCGGGCTGCTGACCTGCGACACCGAGCAGCAAGCCCTCGACCGGGCCGGGCTGCCCGGATCGGCCGAGGACAAGGGTGCCGAGGCCGCCGACGCCGCCGTCCGTACTGCCCTCGTGCTCCAGGCGCTGCCGTCCCCAGCCCGACCGTCACCGCGATGGTGACCGACCCGGCCCAGCCGGTGACGGCGCTGGAGCCGGCCGGGGCGCCTGAGCTCCCGTCCCTACGCTGTCGTGCGTGAAGACCTTCGAGGCGCTGTTCGCCGAGCTGGCGGCGAAGCAGCAGGAGCGGCCAGACGGCTCGGCCACCGTCGCGGCCCTCGACGCCGGCGTGCACGCCATCGGCAAGAAGCTGGTGGAGGAGGCGGCCGAGTCGTGGATGGCCGCCGAGCACGAGGGCCCGGACCGGGCGGCCGAGGAGATCTCCCAGCTGCTGTACCACGCGCAGGTGCTCATGCTGGCGTGCGGGCTCGGCCTCGACGACGTCTACGCCCGGCTGTGAGCAGCCCGTGACCTCCGTCAACAGGGATCCAGGCCTGCGGATCGCGGTGCCGAACAAGGGCTCGCTGTCCGAGGCCGCCCGCGAGATGTTGCGCGAGGCCGGTTACCGGCAGCGCAGCAACAGCGTGGAGCTGGTTCTCACCGACCCCGACAACGCGGTGGAGTTCTTCTACCTCCGGCCGCGAGACATCGCGCTGTACGTGGGTGAGGGCACGCTCGACCTCGGCATCACCGGCCGGGACCTGCTGCTCGACTCCGGGGCGGGCGCCGAGGAGGTGCTCCCGCTGGGGTTCGGCGGCTCCCGGCTGCGGCTGGCGGCGCCGCCCGGAACCGTCCGCGCGCACGCCGACCTGACCGGGCTCCGGGTTGCTACGTCGTACGCCCGTGTGGTCGGCCGCTGGCTCGACGACCGCGGCGTGGACGCCAGCGTGGTCCGCCTCGACGGCGCGGTGGAGACCGCGGTCCGCCTCGGCGTGGCCGACGTGATCGCCGACGTCGTGGACACGGGGAGCACGTTGCGCGAGGCGGGCCTGGAGGTGTTCGGGGAGCCGATCCTCGAGTCCGAGGCGGTGCTGGTGCGGCGCGCCGATGACGGCGACGCTGCCGGACCCCTGGCCCGGCCCGGTGAGATCGATGTGTTCCTGCGCCGGCTCCGCGGCGTGCTGGTGGCCCGCGGGTACGTGATGATGGACTACGACATCGCCGTCGAGCGGGTCGATGACGCCTGCGCGCTCACACCGGGCATCGAGTCGCCCACGGTATCGCCGCTGCACCGGCAGGGCTGGGTCGCCGTCCGGGCAATGGTGCCCAGGCGCGACGCCCAACAGGTGATGGACCAATTGTGGGACATCGGTGCCCGCGGCATCCTGGTGACCGACATCCACGCCTGCCGGCTATGAGCACGGTTCCGGTGCGCACGTACCGCCCGATCGGCACCCTGGTGGTGACCGGGGTCGCCGCCGCGAGCCTGCTGGCGGTCACCGGGGTGATGGTGGTCGCCCTGCCGGCCAGGACGCGGGCGTCTTTCAGCGTGGCCGAGGACGTGACCCTCGTACTGGGTCTCGGCCTGTTGCTCGCGGTGCTGTACGGGATCGGACGGACCCGGCTGCGCACCGACGCCGACGGGCTGCACGTGGTGAACGGCTTCCGTACCCACGACCTGGCCTGGGCCCAGGCGGTCGACGTGTCCTTGCGCCGGGGTGCGCCGTGGGCGGTCCTCGACACCAGCGCCGGTGAGACCGTCCAGCTGATGGCCATCCAGAGCTCGGACGGCGCCCGCGCCGGCCGGGCCGTCCGGGAGCTGCGGTCGGCCATCAGGACGCTCGGGGGGACTGCCGCAGCCGACCCGCTCAGCTGATCCCGTGCCGGCGCAGGATCTCCTCAACGTCTGCCAGCTCGTCGCCCACCTGACCCGCACGCGCGGCGGGAGCGGCGTCCGGTTGCCGGCGGCGGCGCAGCGCCCGGCTGCCGCCGACCAGCACCGCGGTCGTGCCGGCGAGCGCCAGTCCCACCCAGGTGGTGGGGGTGAACACCAGCGAGGCTGACCAGTCGAGCACCGCACCGCTGACGCGGCCGACCAGGCGCAGGGTGCCGGTGAGCAGCAGCGCCGGTGGGAGCAGCGCCCAACCGGTCCAGCTGGTCGCGCCGAGCCGGTCGCCACGGCGGTACGCGCGAACCGCGAGCACCACCGCCATCGCCGTGAGCGCGAGCGCCCACGGCATCCACAGCAGCAGGTCAGCACCGGGCACACATCCAGCCTGGCACAGCCGGCTGGCCGCGAACTCGCAGCGACCGCCCGCCTGCTGCTAGCGTGGGCGGCGGCCTGCATCAATACCATCCAGCGGGGAACAACCCGGCCGGATAGTCGTTTTGCACACAAGCGGAGACCATCCCACCCCGCGACCCGCGTGAGGGTCGCCAGGTATGGCCGGGTTCTCGTGCGTGTCGGCACGGGAGCTCTTGCACGTCGGAGAGCAGCTCCCGCGCCGTGGTTCGTCCCCGTCCACGACCCGCAGGAGGACCCATCAGCACTGACCCGCGCATCAACGACCGGATTCGCGTGCCCGAGGTGAGACTGGTCGGCCCCGGTGGCGAGCAGGTTGGCATCGTCCGCATCGACGACGCCCTGCGGCTTGCCCAGGAAGCCGACCTCGACCTCGTCGAGGTCGCGCCGACGGCTCGTCCGCCGGTCGCCAAGCTCATGGACTACGGCAAGTTCAAGTACGAGACCGCGCAAAAGGCGCGCGAGTCGCGGCGAAACCAGACCCACACGGTCATCAAGGAGATGAAGCTGCGGCCCAAGATCGACGCCCACGACTACGAGACCAAGAAGGGTCACGTGGTCCGCTTCCTTCGCTCGGGGGACAAGGTGAAGATCACGATCATGTTCCGCGGCCGCGAGCAGCACCGCCCCGAGCTGGGCTTCCGGTTGCTGCAGCGCCTGGCGCAGGATGTCGAGGAGCTCGGCTTCGTCGAGTCGACGCCCCGTCAGGACGGCCGCAACATGACCATGGTGATCGGGCCGCACCGCAAGAAGGCCGAGGCGCGGGCAGAGGTCCGGGCCGAGCGCGCGGCGCAGGTCGCCGAGCGCAACGCCGAGCGCACCGCCGAGCGCGCCGACCGTGCCCCGGCGGCCACCGAGGCCAAGCCGCGAAAGCGCTCGGAGAGCCTCGACCCCGACATGTGACCAGCAGCGCCCGAACCGGAAAGCGCCGAACAGGAAGGCACCCGATGCCGAAGATGAAGCCCCACTCGGGCACGAAGAAGCGGATGAAGACGACCGGTAGTGGCAAGCTGCGCCGGCAGAAGGCCAACCGGCGGCACCTGCTCGAGCACAAGCCCACCACCCGCACCCGCCGCCTCGACGGCACCACCGACGTGGCCAAGGCCGACGTCGGCCGGATCAAGCGCCTGCTCGGTCGCTGACCCGCGGCCGGTCCCGCTCCCGGCTGATCCCTGACCCGTACGAAGGAGTACCGAAGTGGCACGCGTCAAGCGGTCTGTCAACGCCATCAAGAAGCGCCGCGAGATCCTCGAGCGCGCCTCCGGCTATCGCGGTCAGCGCTCCAGGCTCTACCGCAAGGCCAAGGAGCAGGTCGCGCACTCGCTGGTCTACAGCTACCGGGACCGCCGGGCACGCAAGGGTGACTTCCGCAGGCTGTGGATCCAGCGCATCAACGCTGCCGCGCGCCAGCACCAGATGACGTACAACCGGTTCATCCAGGGGCTGCGGGCGGCCGGTGTCGAGGTGGACCGCAAGCACCTGGCCGACCTCGCGGTCAACGACCCGGGTGCGTTCGGCGCCCTGGTCGAGGTGGCGCGGCACGCGCTGCCGACCGACGTGAACGCGCCCCGGGACGGCCAGGCTGCCTGACCACGCTGGGCCGCTGACCGCCCGGTCCGGGCGGGTGGCGAAGGCGCGGCGCCTCGCCGACCGCCAGGTGCGGTCGCAGTCGCGGCGCTTCCTTGCGGAGGGGCCGCAGGCGGTGCGGGAGGCGTTGGCACACCCGTCGCTAGTGGTCGAGGTGTTTGCCGCTGAGCGCCCCTCGGACGTGGTCCGCGGGCTGCGGCAGGCGGCGGACGCCGCCGGTGTGGCCTGGACCGAGGTGGGCGAGGACGTGATCCGGGTGGTCGCGGACACCGTCACCCCGCAGGGTGTGGTCGCCGTCTGCCGCTTTCTCGACCGCCCGTTGGCAGAAGTCCTGGACGCTGGGCCGCGGTTGCTGACCGTCGGGATCGACGTCAGGGACCCGGGAAATGCCGGGACGCTGCTGCGGTGCGCCGACGCCGCCGGCTGCGATGCCGTGGTGCTGGCGGGACGCGGCGTCGACCCGTACAACCCCAAGGCGGTGCGCGCCAGCGCCGGCTCCCTATTCCACCTTCCGGTGATCGTCAGTCCGGACGTACCGGGAACCCTCGCCGCGGTGCGCGCAGCCGGGCTGCGGCTGCTCGCTGCCGACGCCGCCGCCGCCACCGATCTGGACGCGGTCGACCGGCAGGGCCTGCTGGCCGGGCCAACCGCGTGGCTGTTCGGCAACGAGGCGCACGGGCTCGATCCCGAGCTGGTCGCCGTCGCCGACGAGGCGGTGTCGGTCCCGCTGTACGGCCGCGCCGAGAGCCTGAACCTGGTGGCGGCAGCCGCGGTCTGTCTGTACGCCTCCGCCCGGGCGCAGTCCCTGACCGCAGGAGGTGCGGCATGAGCGGCGGCGAGACCGTGCCCATGGACGACATCGCCGACGGTCTCGTTGTGGCCGACGCGACCGGGACGGTGACCCATCTCAATCTGGCCGCCGCTCGCATGCTCGGCGTCGACCGGGACGCGGAGCTCGGCCGGCACCTGTCCGAGGTGCTGGCTCTGGACGACCTCGGCGGAGTCGGATGGTACGACTGCATCCGCCCGTACGACGGGTTGGAGACCCGTACCCGGCTGGTCGAGCACACCTGGTATCGGCGCGACGGGAGGGAGCTGCTGGTGACCGGGCGGCTGGTCCGCGAACGCCCCCGCGGTGCGGTGCTGCGTGTCGCCCTGTCGCTGCGCACGGTGCGCGAGCGGGAACAGCTCGATCGGCGGCACTCCGACCTGGTCACCACCGTCGCGCACGAGCTGCGCTCGCCGCTGACGGGCGTGAAGGGGTTCACCGCCACCTTGCTTGCCAAGTGGGACCGGTTCACCGACCAGCAACGTCGGCTCATGCTCGAGACGGTGGACGCCGACGCCGACCGGCTGGCCCGGCTCATCACCGAGCTGCTGGACACCGCGCGCATCGACGCCAACCGCCTGGTCCTGCGCACCGCGCCGGTCGACATCGCGGTGCTCGCCGACCGGGTTGCCGAGAGCATCCGGGTTGCCGGCGGCCGTACCACGGTGGTCGACGTGCCGGCCGAGCTGCCCGAGATTTGGGGTGACGGCGACAAGCTCAGCCAAGTCGTCACCAACGCGATCGAGAACGCCCAACGTTACGGGCGCGGCCAGGTGCGGGTATCGGCCGAGGTCGAGGCCGCCGCCGACGGCACTCCCGGTGTGCGGGTGCTGATCGACGACGAGGGCGACGGCGTGCCCGGGCACCTGCGGGAGCAGGTGTTCACCCGGTTCTGGAGCTCGAGCCACGGGGACGGCAGTGGGCTCGGTCTGTACATCGTGCGTGGGCTCGTCGAGGCACACCAGGGTGAGGTGATGATCGAGGACAGCCCACTGGGCGGGGCCCGGGTGCGGATCTGGCTTCCAGTCGGCGAGCCGGACTCCCTGACCGGCCCACCCTGAGTGGCCCCACCAGCGCGGTGGGGGAGGATGCGGACCGTGAACGCCGACTACGACCCCGTCGAGGTGACTCCCCTGCACGCCGACGAGGTCGCCGCGATGCGGGCCGCTGCCCTGGACGCCGTTGCCGCGGCGGACGACCTGGGTGCTCTGCAGGGTGTCCGGCGGGCGCACGCCGGCGACCGAAGCCCACTGGCACTGGCCAACCGCGAGATCGGTGCCCTGCCCCCCGAGGCCCGCAAGCAGGCTGGCGCCCGCGTCGGTGCCGCCCGACGCGACGTCGCCGCCGCCCTGCGGCAGCGGGAGGAGGTCCTGCTCGACCAGCAGGAGGCCCGCATCCTGGTGGACGAGGTGGTCGACGTCACCGTGCCGTACGACCGGGACCCGGTCGGCGCACGGCACCCGATAAGCACCTTGCAGGAGCGGATCTGTGACGTGTTCGTCGCGATGGGCTGGGAGGTGGCCGAGGGCCCCGAGGTGGAGGCGGAGTGGCTCAACTTCGACGCGCTGAACATCGGACCGGACCACCCGACCCGCACGTTGCAGGACACGTTCTGGCTCGACCCGTCGGACGCGCACATCGTGCTGCGCACCCACACCTCGCCGGTGCAGGCGCGCACCATGCTGACTCAGGCCCCGCCGATCTACGTGATCTGCCCGGGCCGGACCTTCCGCACCGATGAGCTGGATGCCACCCATACGCCGGTCTTCCACCAGGTCGAGGGTCTCGCGGTCGACGTAGGGCTCACGATGGGCCACCTCAAGGGCACGCTGGACCACTTCGCCCAGGCCATGTTCGGCACCGGCATCGACACCCGCTTCCGCCCGTCGTACTTCCCCTTCACCGAGCCGAGCGCGGAGGTCGACCTGCGCTGCTTCGTCTGTCGCGGTGCAGAGCCGGAGATCGACTCCTGCCGCACGTGTCGGGGGGAGGGGTGGATCGAGTGGGGCGGCTGCGGCGTGGTGAACCCGCGGGTGCTGGTCGCCTGCGGCATCGACCCCACGGTGCACACCGGGTTCGCGTTCGGCATGGGCGTCGACCGGACGCTGATGTTCCGGCACGGGGTGGCCGACATGCGCGACATCGTCGAAGGCGACGTGCGGTTCACCGCCGCGTTCGGGCTGGGAGTCTGATGCGGGTCCCGGTGTCGTGGCTGCGTGACCACGTCGACCTGCCGGAGCAGGTGGACGCGCACGCCCTTGCCGCCCGGCTGACCGCCCAGGCGCTGAAGCTCGAGCGGCTCACCCGTACCGGCGTGGACGTGTCCGGCCCGCTGGTCGTTGGCCGGGTGCTGTCGGCCAAGTTGGAGACGCACTCCAACGGCCGCACCATCCGATGGTGCCGGGTCGACGTCGGCCCCGACCTCAGCGGCGACCACGGCGACAACCACGGCGACAACCACGGCGACAACGACGGCGACAACGACGGCGACAACGACGGCGACATCGACCGCGACATCGACCGCGACAACGACTGCGGGCGCGGCATCGTCTGCGGAGCGCCGAACGTCGCCCCCGGCGACCTGGTCGTGGTGGCGCTGCCCGGAGCAGTCCTGCCGGGGCCGTTCGAGATCACGGCGCGCACGACCTACGGCCACCTGTCGGACGGGATGATCTGCTCGGAGCGTGAGCTCGGGCTCGGCGACGACCACGCCGGGATCGTCGTGCTGCCGGCCGGCACGGCCGAGCCGGGCGCCGACGCCAGCGCTCTGCTCGGCCTGCGCGACGACGTCATCGAGCTCGAGATCGGGACCGACCGTGGGTATGCGCTGTCTGTGCGTGGTGTCGCTCGCGAGGCGGCCCTGGGCTATGGTGCGGCGTTCCGCGACCCGGCTGACCTGCGAGTCGACGCGGGGGAGGGGACCGGGTACCCGGTGGCCATCGAGGACGTCGCCGCCTGCCCGGTGTTCGTGGCCCGCACCGTCACCGGGTTCGACCCGTCGGCGCCGACACCGCCCTGGCTGGCCCGGCGCATCCAGCTGGCCGGGATGCGGCCGATCTCGCTGGCCGTCGACATCACCAACTACGTGATGCTCGAGCTCGGGCAGCCGATCCACGGCTACGACCGCAACCGGTTGCAGGGGCCGATCGTCGTCCGGCGGGCTCGTGCCGGCGAGCGCCTGCGCACCCTGGACGACACCGAGCGTGACCTGCACGTAGAGGACCTGCTGATCACAGACGGCCGCGGGCCGATCGGGCTGGCCGGTGTGATGGGTGGCGAGTCCACGGAGATCGGCCCGTCCACCACGGCGGTCGTGATCGAGGCGGCGCACTTCGCCCCGGTGCCTGCCGCACGTACCGCCCGCCGGCACCGGCTGGTCTCGGAGGCGTCCCGCCGGTTTGAGCGTGGGGTGGACCCGGCGCTGCCATGGGTGGCCGCGCAGCGGGTGGCGGACCTGTTGACCCGGCTCGGCGGCGGGGTGATCGAGCCCGGCGCGACCGTGGTCGGCGCGGAGCCGACCCGCCCGGTGATCGGGCTCGCCGGCGACCTGAGTGCGCGGGTCACCGGGATCGATGTCGACGCCGCCACGGCGGCGGACTCGCTGCGGGCAGTGGGCTGCGAGGTCTCCGACCGCCCAGGGGGGTTCGCCGTCACCCCGCCGACGTGGCGCCCGGACCTGACCGATCCGTACGACCTGGTGGAGGAGGTCGCCAGAGTCGTCGGCTACGACCAGGTTCCGTCAGTGCTGCCCCGGGCGCGACTGGGACGCGGTCTGACCGCTGAGCAGCGGCTGCGCCGGCGGGTCGGCGAGGTCCTCGCCGGAGCCGGCTGCACCGAGGTGATCGCCTACCCCTTCGTCGGCCCGGAGGATCTCGATGGGCTGGGCCTGCCCGCCGACGACGAACGCCGCAACGTCGTGGTGGTCGCGAACCCGGGGTCGTCGCGGCAGCCGTGGCTGCACACCACCCTGGCGCCGGCGCTGCTCGGCGCTGCGGCACGCAACGCCGGTCGCGGTCAGCCATCGCTGGCGCTGAGTCTGCTGGCACCGGTGTTCCTGCCCGGTGCGGACGGGCTGCCGACGGCGCCGACACCGCCGGTCGACCGCCGTCCGGACGACGACGAGTTGAAGGCGCTGGACGCGGCGCTGCCCGCGCAGCCGCGCCACCTCGCGGTGCTGCTCAGCGGCGATCGCCGCCCCGCCGGCTGGTGGGGACCGGCCGAGCCGGCGAGCTGGGCGGATGCGATCGCGATCGTGCGCCGGGTCGCCGAGCGCCTCGGAGTCCGCGTGGACGTGCGGCCGGCTGCAGTCGCGCCCTGGCACCCCGGTCGCTGCGCCGAGGTGCTGCTCGACGGCCCGACGATCAAGGCGTCGATCGGGCATGCCGGCGAGCTGCACCCCGAGGTCTGCGAGGCGTTCGCGGTGCCCGCCCGCACGGCGTACGGCGAGGTCGACCTAGAGGCGCTGCTCGCGGCGGCGCCGGTGGTGGTCGCGGCACCGGACTTCTCCACCATGCCGCTGGCGAAGGAGGACGTGGCGCTGGTCGTGGACGAGCAGGTGCCCGTCGCCGACGTGGCCGCGGCTCTGCTGTCCGGGGCGGGCAACCTGTTGGAGTCGTTGCGGTTGTTCGATGTCTACCGCGGCGCCCCGGTGCCCGAGGGGCACAAGTCGCTGGCCTTCGCGCTGCGCCTGCGGGCGCGCGATCGCACCTTGACCGAGCGCGAGGCGGCGGCCGCTCGAGATGCTGCGGTCGCCGAGGCGGCCGCCCGGACCGGTGCCCGCCAGCGCACCTGACTACCCGGGCCCGCCCCGCGGTTGCCAGCCGACCACCGGTCAACTGGACGA
>Ga0183260_10000499_pt1 | contig 33243 bp, 28 predicted proteins | sample AntDrymUQ4972206_2_FD_129768 | JGI IMG/M metagenome (GOLD analysis project Ga0183260, IMG submission 129768) | Polar desert sand microbial communities from Dry Valleys, Antarctica - metaG UQ497 (22.06) (version 2) (version 2) | ecosystem: Environmental > Terrestrial > Soil > Desert | place...
CTACTCGACTTACGGGGACCGTGCGTTCCTGACGTTCGTCCGCGGGAACCCTCGCAACGTCAACCCGAAGCAGGCCGCGGAGGTCGCCAAGGAAGACATCCTGCCGACCAACTACGATGTCCTGCAGCGCGAGCTTCCCGTGCTCGACGTGATGACGGCGAACCGTGACCGCCGTATCTGGGCTGTGGCGGCCGGATCCGGCGCCAAGGCCGATCCAAAGATCGACGATTCCGACACCCCCCCGTTCATCGACGCGAAGACGAACCTTCCGGCCGCGCCGGCGTTCCTGACCGGCGAGGAGTCGCTCACGCGGATGACCGTCGGCGAGGGACTCAAGGTGGAGCTGTTCGCTTCGGAGAAGGAGTTCCCCGAGCTGGTCAACCCTGTCCAGATCGCCTTCGACACGAAGGGACGTTTGTGGGTTGCCTCGTGGAAGAACTATCCGCACTGGCAGCCCAAGACGCCGATGGACGACAAGTTGCTGATCCTCGAGGACACGAACGGCGACGGCAAGGCAGACAAGCGGACGGTGTTTGCGGGCGACCTGAGCAACCCGACAGGTTTCGAGTTCTACAACGGCGGAGTGATCGTTGCCCAGCAGCCGAACCTGGTCTTCCTCAAGGACACCAACGGCGACGACCAGTACGACGTCAAGGAGCTGCTGCTGCACGGGTTCGATTCGGCCGACACCCACCACGCCATCAACAGTTTCACGTTCGATCCCGGCGGCGCGCTCTACATGCAGGAAGGGGTGTTCCATCGCACGCAGGTGGAAACGCCGTGGGGACCGACCGTGCGCCAGGAGGATGGCGGCGTCTATCGCTTCGAGCCGCGCACGTGGAAGTTCGAGGTGTTCATCCCCTTCAACTTCCCGAACCCTCACGGCCACGTGTTCGACGGCTGGGGGCGCGACATCGTCTTTGACGCGACCGGCGGCCAGCCCTACTACGGCCCGTCGTTCTCGACGAAGAAGTACTACCCCGCAATGGAAACGCGGCAGGCTCCCGGCCCGGGGAAGGTGCGGGTGCGGCCGGTGGGTGGCGTCGAGCTCCTCTCCAGCCGGCACTTTCCCGAAGCGATGCAGGGCAACATGATCGTGCTCAACACGATTGGCTTCCGGGGGCTCCTCAACTACAAACTGTCGGAAGACGGGGCGGGTCTGAAGTCAGAAGAAGTAGAGCCGATTCTGCAGTCGGCCGACGAGAACTTCCGCCCGGTCGACGCCGAGGTCGGTCCGGACGGCGCCCTCTACTTCATCGACTGGCACAACCCGGTGATCGGGCACATGCAGCACAACCTGCGCGATACGTCGCGTGACCGGCAGCATGGCCGGGTCTTCCGCGTGACCGCTCCGGGACGTCCGCTGCTGAAGCCGCCGGTCATCGCGGGGGCGCCGATCCCGCAGCTCCTGGATCTGTTGAAGGAGCCGGAAGACCGCGTCCGGTACCGTACGAAGATCGAGCTGAGCGCCCGCGACACAAAAGAGGTAGTGGCCGCGCTGCAGACATGGATCGGGCGGCTGGATCCAAAGCACGAGAGATACGAGCATCAGATGATGGAGGCGCTCTGGGTCCAGCAGTGGCACAACCGGGTGGACGAGAAGCTGCTCGCGCGCATGTTGCGTTCGGACGAGCCCTGGGCCCGGGCCGCGGCAACACGTGTCCTGTGCTACTGGCGCGATCGGGTTGCCGATCCGCTGGGGCTGCTGAAGGTGCAGGCCAACGATCCGCACCCGGCCGTACGGCTGGAGGCGGTGCGCGCTGCCAGCTTCTTCCAGACACCCGAGGCGGCAGCCGTCGCGCTGGAGTCCCTGAACCATCCACAGGATCGTTTTCTCACCTACACCCTCGACCAGACGATGAACACGCTCAAGGCGTTCATGAAGTAAGTAAAGGGAAAAGGGAAAAGGGAAAAGGGATGTTCCGGTCCGGCGTTTTTCTGACGGTGGCGCTCCTGGCGTGTGGCTCGGCGGGGGCCGGGCAACAGGCTGCTCCGCCAAAGATCCTTTTCGACACGTCGCCGCGCGCGGTCGAGTATCAGCTCGGCCGTCTCACGAACGACGAACTGATCCGGGTCGAACGGGTCGAAGGGGAGCCCCGTTACCGTCCGGTGTACTACGCGATCCTCACGCGCAAGGGGCTTGGACGCGAGTACTTCGACGAGGCGCTCGCCGCGCTCGCGGCACTCGACAAGGTCAGCCCGACGCGTGTGCTGCTCGAAGGCTTGTCCAGGATGCGTGAGGAGGACGAGGAAGCGGGGGAGCGGCTCCTGAGCGTGCTGTTTGCCCAGCCTCCTGCAGCACTCACTGCCGAGCGCGAGGCCTTCATGGCAGCGCTCAAGGGTGGCGGTGCACCGCCCGTTCTGCGCGGGGCCTACGGAGCCCTCATGATCGTGGACGGGAAACCGCAAAGGGCGTGGGAGGCCGCCGCCGCGACCGACGGGCACCTGCTCGAACTACTTCGCAGCGTTCCTCACCTTGGCGGGGCGCGGGAACTGCGGGAGGCGTTGTTCGAGCCAATTGCGGGTCTCCTCTCCAGTTCGGAGGAGCCGGCGCTGCGGGCGGCGGCGGCCTCGGCGCTGGGATGGACACGCCCCGATGCGGCAACTTTCCGATTGCTGGCCAAAGAGGTGCTGGACGGCTCGGAGCCAGAGGTGACCGCGGCGGCGGTGCGTTCGCTCCACCTGATCCCGGAGGGGTCCTGGCCGGCGGCGGAAGTCGAGCCGCTGGCGCTGGCCCTCGTGAACCTCGTGAAAGCAGCTCCGGCGGAGCGCCGTACCGAGCCGGGGATGGTCGAGGCCATCCGCCTCGGCGAGAAGCTTTCTGCGGCTCTGCCCGACGATCGCAGGCGTGTGGTCCGCCGGGACCTCAGGGCCCTGGGTGTGCAGATCGTGCAGGTAGAAGCGGTTCCTGAAAAGATGGCGTTCGACCTGAAGTGGTTCGTGGTGGAGGCCGGCAAGCCCGTGCAGATCGTGCTCTACAACCCGGACGCGATGTCGCACAACCTGCTGGTCATCACACCGGGGTCGCTTCAGGAGGTGGGGACGACGGCGAGCACGATGCCACTGCCCGCTGATCCGAAGGTAAAACCGTATGTCCCCGACAGTCCGCTCGTCCTGCACGTGACGCGCCTTCTCGCCTGGGGCGAACGGGATCGCCTCAACTTCGCCGCGCCGAAGGACCCAGGGGAGTATGTTTATGTCTGCACCTTCCCCGGACACTGGGTCCGGATGTACGGCGTAATGCTCGTGGTCAACGACCTTGAGGCCTGGGAAGCCAACCGGACTGTCCCGAACGATCCCATGACGGGGCAGCCGTTCACATCGCAGAAGAACTGACCGATGGATCACACGCACCGGCATCTCGTGACCAGGCGGGAATGGATGCAGCTGGCGGGAGGGGCTGCCGTCGCAGGCGCGGTCGCTCAGGACGCGCCCTCTCTGCGGGCACAGGGCGCCGTTCCCCCCGCGTCAGCGAAGCCGGTTTTCTGCCTCTTCTCCAAACATCTGCCGGAGCTTGGCTGGAGTGACGTCGGCCGCGCCGTAAAGGATGCCGGATTCGACGGCGTGGATCTCACCGTGCGGGCGAAAGGGCACGTGCTGCCGGAACGCGCGGCCGATGACCTGCCCCGCGCACTGGACGCCATCCGGGCTCACGGCCTGACCGTTCCGATGATCACGACCGAGCTGACGTCAGCGAGCGTGCCGTCTGCCGAGCCGATCCTCAGGACGGCTGCGAAGCACGGCGTCCGCTACTTCAAGACCGGCTACTGGCATTACCGATCGCCCGACGTCCGCGGACAAATCGAGACCTTCGGTCAGGACCTGGCCGGACTCGCCGCCCTGGCCCGGAACTGCGGGATTGAAATGGGCTTTCACAACCATGCCGGCTACGTGGGTGCCGCCCTCTGGGATGTGGCCCCCGCCATGGATCGCCTCGATGCCCGGTGGGCCGGCTACTACTTCGATCCGCGTCATGCTGTGGCAGACGGAGGCGGTGGTGCGTGGAAAGCAGCAACGCACCTCGTCGCGCCCCGGCTGAAAATGGTGGCGCTCAAGGACTGCTTCTGGGAGAAGGCCGGAGGGGGATGGCAGACGCGCAACTGCCCGCTCGGCGAGGGCATGGTGGAGTGGCCCTGGGTTGCCGCAAGGCTCCGGGAGGCGGGCTTCGCTGGTCCTGTTTCAATTCACCTCGAGTACGACATCCCCGCGTCCACGCCCGAGGAGTCCACCCGCCGCACCCTTGAGGCCGCGGTTCGCGATCTCTCCTTCGCCCGCAAGCTCCTGGCGTGACGCCGTAACGAAATTACCTCCACATCAGTAGGATCGCGCATGCACACATTCCCGACGCTTCTCCGCCGTACGGCAGGGTTCCTGGCTCTCGGCGCCGCCCTCATCGTCCTCATCGGACTCGCACCTGTTCAGAGCGCCGACAAGCGCATCGTCCTCATTGCGGGGCGACCGAGTCATCCTCCAGGCATGCACGAGTTCAGGGCGGGCGCACTGCTGTTCCAGAAGGCCCTGTCTTCCGTCCCGGGAGTCGTCGTACAGGTGTACGACAACGGCTGGCCCTCCAGGGAAGAGAACGGCACCCGCGTGGACGATCATTCCGCTCTCGACGGCGCTGATGCCGTGCTGATCTATGCCGACGGCGGGAAGGGGCATCCCGCGATCCAGGGTGAGCGGCTCAAGGTCCTCGAGGCGCTCGCGGCCAAGGGGGTCGGCCTCGGGTTCGCCCACTACGGTGTGGAGGTGCCCACCGGCGTCCCGGGTGACACCATGCACCGCTGGACTGGCGGCTTCTACGAACATCTGTACTCGGTGAACCCGATGTGGAAACCGGAATTCGAGCGACTTCCGGATCACCCCGTCACTCGCGGTGTGCAGCCGTTCGGCACACATGACGAGTGGTACTTCAACATGCGCTGGACACCGGACCCGTCCATGAAAGCGCGCGTCACCCCGATCCTCGTAGCCACGCCGAGCGACGAGGTCCGCAAGGGGCCGTACGTGCACCCCCGAGGTCCCTACGACCACATCGTGGCTGACAGCGGAAAGGCCGAGACGATGATGTGGGTAACGGAGCGGCCGGACGGTGGGCGCGGATTCGGGTTCACAGGCGGCCATACCCACGCGAACTGGGGAGACCCGGATCAGCGCAAGGTCCTGCTGAATGCCCTGCTCTGGATTGCAAAGATTGAAGTCCCGGCTGGCGGCGTGAAGGACGCCATTACGCCAACTGATCTCACACAGAACCTGGACAAGAAGGAAAAGAAGTAGCGTTCCGCGCCCTACTGGATCTGCCCGCGAATCTCTCTCCGCCTGGGAAGTCGCCCGATAGCCCGGGACGGTTCCGCCGCGAGATGGCTCCACGGGACCACGTCTCCGGCACGGTCGGACGATAACCCTCTACACATGACCACGCACACACGCACAGCACCTGCGGACTACTCCCGCCGGACCCTCGCGATCCGCGGCGCCATCGGCGGCCTTTTCATGGGGCTCGCCAATCTCGTCCCGGGCATCTCCGGAGGGACGATGCTCCTTGCGGTCGGCATCTACCCGCAGTTCATCAACGGCATCGCCGAGGTCTCCACGCTGACCTTCCGGCCCCGCACCCTTCTCACCCTTGCCTGCATCGTCGGCGCGGCGCTGCTCGCGATTCTGCTGTTTGCCGGGGCGATCAGCGGCCTGGTCGTGGATCGGCGCTGGATCATGTACAGCCTCTTCATCGGGCTGACACTGGGCGGAGTGCCCCTGCTCTGGAAGATGGTCCGCCCGCTCGACGGGATTGTGGCAATTACCGCGCTCGCCGGGATTGCGGTGATGGCTGCCGTCGCGATGATTGCGCCGGGGAGCGCCGCCGTGCAGGGAGCCGCAGGCGGGCACCAGTATGGGATGTACTTCCTCGGGGGGCTGGCGGGAGCTTCAGCAATGGTGCTGCCGGGGATTTCGGGAGGGTACCTGCTGCTCGTACTTGGACAATACGTCAACATCCTGACGGCTGTCGACACGTTCAAGGAGGGGCTGAAGGGAGGGGACCTTGCTCTCGCCCTTCAGGCAACACACGTACTCGTGCCGGTCGGTCTTGGCGTTGTCACAGGCGTGATCGGCGTCAGCAATTTGATAAAGCTGCTGATCCAGCGTTCCGAGCGTGCAACCCTCGGCGTGCTGCTAGGTCTGCTGCTCGGGGCGGTGATTGGATTGTGGCCGTTTCAGCAGGGGATTCCACCTGGAGAGGGCACCATTTTCCGGGGGGACACGGTCGTGCTCGTCGAGGGGCGCCCGGCCATGCAGTCGAGCCTCCGTGTAATCGAGAGCAAGGACTTCCCGACCGGATTCTTCGCGCCGACTGCGCCGCAGGTGCTTGGCGGTCTGGCGCTCATCGGCATCGGCCTGGCGGTGTCGATCGGTGTGGCGCACCTGGGAAGGGACAGAGCAGAGTCGCGCGGCTGAAGCTGTTGTCCCCCTCCCGGGGTCGGCTCTGCTACTGCCGTGGCGTATCATCTCCAGGCTTCAGCCGGGCAAACGCCGCTGACATCGACGTACCGGGCTCCGGACGTGACTTCTCGCGGCGCCCGGGATCTCGGGGCTCTCGAGCTGCCGGTGCCTTCTCCTGTGAAGCAGGGGGCAGGCGGACGGGGACGGCTTCGTGCAGCTTCATGGTCAGCGCGATGCGCCGCCGCTTCACGTCGATCTCGAGCACCTTCACCTGCACGACGTCTCCCGCCTTGACGACCTCCCGTGGATCCTTCACGAACCGCGACGCGAGCTGCGACACGTGCACGAGCCCGTCCTGGTGCACGCCAACGTCGATGAATGCGCCGAAGTTCGCGACGTTGGTCACCACGCCCTCGAGGAGCATCCCTGGTTCGAGATCCGCCAGGGTCTGCACTCCTTCGCGAAAGCTCGCGGTTCTGAACTCGGGCCGGGGATCGCGCCCCGGTTTCTCGAGCTCCTTCAGAATGTCCTTCACGGTCGGGAGGCCAAACGTCGCGTCGGCGAAGACTTCCGGCGCGACGCCGCGCAGCACGGCGCTGTTGCCGATCAGCGACGGGACCGGAATGCCGGTGTGCGCGGCAATGCGCTCCACGACAGGGTAGGCCTCTGGATGGACGGCCGAGGCGTCGAGCGGGTTGTCCCCTCGCGCGATCCTCAGAAATCCGGCAGCCTGCTGGAACGTCCGTTCTCCGATCCTGGGCACCTTCAGGAGCTGCCGGCGGTTGCAGAACGGACCATGCTCGTCACGGAACGCCACGATGTTGCGGGCAAGGGAGTCGCTCAGCCCGGAGATGCGCGAGAGCAGCGGCGCGGAGGCGGTATTCGCCTCGGCGCCAACGGCGTTGACGCAGTCCTCGACTACCGCGTCGAGCTTTCTCGCCAGCTCCGCCTGGTTCAGGTCGTGCTGATACTGACCCACACCGATGGCCCTTGGCTCGATCCGCACCAGCTCCGCAAGCGGATCCTGAAGGCGGCGAGCAATCGAGATCGCACCCCGCAACGAGACATCCACATCCGGGAACTCGCGTGCCGCGGCCTCCGAGGCGGAATAGACGGAGGCGCCTGCCTCCGACACGACCACTTTTGCCAGCTGAAGGTCCGGCCGGCGGGAGATCAGCTCGGCCGCGAGCTTGTCGGTCTCGCGCGACGCGGTGCCGTTGCCAATCGCGATGAGTGCTACCGCGTGCCTGGCCGCAAGGCTCCCGAGCGAGCGGAGCGCGCCTTCCCAGTCCTTCCGCGGCTCGTGAGGATAAATCGTTGCCGTTTCGAGCGGCCGGCCGGTGCCGTCGACAACGGCAACCTTCACGCCGGTCCGAATCCCCGGGTCCAGCCCCATCGTCACCCGCTGGCCGGCGGGAGCGGCCAGGAGCAGGTCCTTCAGGTTGCTGCCGAAGACCCGAATCGCCTCGGCTTCGGCCGCCTCACGAAGCCGACCCTCGATATCGAGCTCGAGGTGCACGAGAAGCTTGTACTTCCAGGTCCAGCGGACGGTCTCCGCCAGCCAGGCGTCGGCGGGGCGGCCCAAGTTCCGGATCTGCATGCGTGCGGCTATGCGTCGTTCGGGCTCCGGCACGCCTGAATCTGACTCCTCGTCCGGCAACCGGACCGCGAGGCGCAGGATGCCTTCCTTGCGACCGCGAAGGAGTGCAAGCGCACGATGCGACGGCACTCCCTTCACCCGTTCCGTGGCGTTGAAATAGTCGCGGAACTTGGCACCCTCTTCTTCTTTTCCGGCAATCACTGTCGACCGCCACTCGCCGCGCTCCCATAAGTGCTGCCGCAGCCCACCGACCAGCTCCGGATCCTCGGCAAAGGTCTCCATCAGGATCCACCGTGCCCCTTCCAGGGCTGCCGCCGCGTCAGGCACCCCCCGGTCAGGAGCCACGTATGGTGCGGCGACCGCTTCGGGTACCTGCGACGGATTCCCGAGCAGCGACAGCGCCAGGCTCTCGAGGCCCGCCTCGCGTGCGGTCTGCGCCTTGGTCCGGCGCTTCGGCTTGTGCGGGAGGTAGAGGTCCTCCAGCCGTGCCTTGGTGTCTGCCTGCCGGATGGCCTCTGCGAGCTCCGGCGTGAGCTTCCCCTGTCCCTCGATGCTGGCGAGAATCGACCCGCGTCGCTCTTCCAGCTCCCGTAGGTAGACGAGCCGGTCTTCGAGCGCCCTCAGCTGCGTGTCATCAAGCCCCCCCGTCGCCTCCTTCCGGTATCGGGCGATGAAGGGGACGGTCGCCTTTTCGTCGAGAAGAGAGATGGCGGCCTGCACCTGCGGCGTGCGGACGTGCAGTTCGCGGGCGATGCGTTCAGCGATGGGCGTCATATGAAGGATGGTGCGACCGCAGATCGGGGCACAGTGGGAGCGATTCTACCAAGCGGGAACGGGAGGAGGCCTTCGCCATTGCAGAATCGATGGCGGACGAGCGGGAGGGGCGAGGAGAGGATTAGTCTCAGGCGCCGGTCCCGCGACCGCCGGTCCCTTGCGGGTTCGTACCGCGTCCGCGACCGCCGCCGCGAGCCGGCCGCACCGTGGAGAGTGCGTCAGCCGGGCGCTTGCCCGCCCACGAGATCCCACGGAGCAGCATGCCCTGGATCTGCGGGTCTGCGAAGTTCGAGTAGTTGTGCCCCTGCATCCAGACGAATGCCCGGTAAGGCTGCCCGGTCGGGGCCGGCGCGAGCGACCGTTCGAAGGTCCAGATCTGCGGAACGACCTCGCCGACAGCCTTCTGCCCCTGCGCACTGGGCGTATCGGCCATCGTGGCCGTGGCAAGCACCGTAATCTCCGGGGCACTCGACCACGTCATCTTGAAGAAGGCTTCGTCCTTGATCGTGAAATTCGACATGCCCTGCATGATCGGGTGCGAGGTCGCCACGATCGTGTACGGCACCTCCGCTTCGAGCGTGTAGTTCACTTCGCCGTGCTTCTTGGCTCCGCCAACGACCGAGGAGAAGTACTCCGGCTCAGGGCCACAGAGCGCGTCGTGCAGGCTGACGAGACCCCCGCCGCGCCGGATGTAGCTGTCCAGATTCGCGCGGTCCTCCATGCTCATGTAGCCGGCGTCACCCTTGTAGATGACCATCACGTCGACACTCGCCAGATCCTTCGCCGAGGGGAACTGCAGCCCCCCGGTGACATACGCGCCGCGTGAGGTCAGAATCTTGCTCCAGTCGGCGAGGAACTGGGGGTAGTCGTGCTGCCCTTCGGCGTGGGTCTTCAACCCGGCATAGATGTGCACGCGCAGCGGGGGAAGCGTCTCTGGCCCGCCTGCCGCCGGACCCTGAGCGGGAGGCGGGGGCTGTGCTGCAGGCGGCTGAGCTGCCGGCCCCTGCGCTATTACAGAAGTGCTCAGCGCGGCGGCCGCCAGCGTCAGCACGAATCCACGGATTGTCATGAAAGATCCTCCTGATACGAACGCACGGACTTGTGCCGTGTCATACGCCGTCCGAACCTGAAACGTGACAATCGGAGAGTCTGTGGTCGGCTGAAAGCTCTGGGGGAGGGTCAGCGGACGGAAGCTGGGGCAGGTCTGGCGTCCTTGACGATGAACAGCATCTCGCCCGGACGAATCAGGCGAAGCTCCCGCCGGGCGATGTCTTCGATGGTGGCCGGATCGTGCAGGAGACGCTCCACATGTTCCCGCAGCCGTGCATTCTCCGCCCGTTTGCGTGCCAAGGAGGTCTCCAGTTCCGCATACTCCCGGCGCGCCCGCAGCGTTTCCATCAGCCCGCGCTCCCCCACGAGGGCGTTGATCACCAGCACCGTCGTGACGAACACCAGCAGGAGTTGCAGCCCTTTCCGTCGGGTCGACGGCACAGCCGCCACCGCCGGCTGGCGGGGCCTGCGCCGGGGATTCGGCGGGGCAGGGGGGGGCTGGACGTCTGAAGCCATACTGGAGCGGACTCCTTTGTACAATACTTTCGTCTGGGACGAGCGCTGAAAACAGCCCCGTCTCCCGAGAAATCCACGCGCGAGGTGCAGATGACCCCGGAATACGTGATTGTGCTGACGACGCTGCCGGGAGACGCCGACGCGCGCGGGTTCGGACGGACGCTCGTCGAGGAGCGGCTCGCGGCCTGTGTCAACCTGCTGCCCGCCATGGAGTCGGTGTTCAGGTGGGAAGGGCAGGTCGAGGAGGACACGGAGCGCCAGGTCGTGATGAAGACCTCCCGTGAGCGCGTTGCCGCCCTGTGGGATCGTATCCGCGAGTTGCACCCGTACGAGCTTCCCGAGTTCGTCGTCCTGCCGATCCTGGACGGGAGCGACGCCTACCTGCGCTGGCTTGGAGAGTGCACGACCTGATCGCCCCCGTCGCGTGGCATCCCGCCGGACGTGGTCCGGAAGGGCGGCGCTACTCGAGCGCTTGCCGGAGATCGCTGATCAGATCGTCGGGATCTTCGATCCCGACCGAAATCCGGATGAGGCTGTCGGTGAGGCCAATCGCGGCCCGGCGCTCGGGCGGGACCGAGGCGTGGGTCATCGAGGCAGGGTGCGAGATGAGCGTTTCCACTCCCCCGAGACTCTCGGCGAGCGCCATCAGCCGCACCCGGTTCAGAATCCGCCGGGCATCGTCATAGCTTCCCGGATCGAAGGCCAGCATGCCGCCGAACCCGTGCATCTGCCGCCGCGCCAGATCGTGCTGTGGATGGGAGGGCAGCCCGGGGTAGATCACCTCGCGGACGCGCGGGTGCGAGGCCAGGAACTCCGCCAGCGCCATCCCGTTGATGTTGTGCTGCGCCATGCGGACGGCGAGGGTCTTCGTTCCCCGGAGGACGAGCCAGGAGTCGAAAGGGCTCAGGATCGCCCCTTGCGAATTCTGGATGAAGCCGAGCCACTCGATGTCATCGTCGCGCACCGCGACGACGATGCCTCCCACGCTGTCGCTGTGGCCGTTCAAATACTTCGTGGTCGAGTGCAGAACCAGATCGGCGCCCGACTCGATCGGGCGCTGGATGTACGGGCTGGCAAACGTGTTGTCGACCACCAGCCTGAGCCCGCGCGTGCGGGCGATCTCGCCGGCACGGGCGAGGTCGGTGAGTCGCAGGACGGGATTGGTCGGCGTCTCCACGAAGAGCATCCGGGTCTGCGGGCGAATGGCCGCCTCGATGCTCGCGAGATCGGATGTGTCGACGTAGCTGAACTCGAGTCCATACCGCGTCAGGACCTTGTCGAAATACCGGAACGTTCCCCCGTAGGTGTTGTCGGTCACCACCATGTGGTCCCCAGACTTCAGCAGCGTTGCTACCGCGCCGATGGCAGCCATCCCGGAGGCAAACGCAAAGCCGGCCTTCCCACGTTCAATCGCCGCCACGTTCGCCTCGAGGGAGGCGCGCGTGGGGTTCTGCGTGCGCGCGTACTCGTAACCCTTGTGCCGGCCGAGCTCTTCCTGGACGTAGGTGGATGTCTGATAAATCGGAGTGATGATCGCGCCCGTGGACGGATCGGGCTCCTGGCCGGCATGGATGCAGATGGTGGAGAAGTGCGCGCGCTCGAGGGGCTTCACGGCGTCAATGTTATCATCCGCGGAATAGCCGACATGCTGCGCTCACGACTCCCGGCCCCTGACTTACCGAGTCGAGAGATGCCGCCCGATCTGTCCTCGCCTGCGAGCCCGCCTCCCGGCCCGGAACTGTCGGTCCGCGAGCTGTTGCTGCACTCCTGGGCGGGCCGGCTCTTCATCCTCTCCGCCGCGGTGAAGCTCGTCCTCGCGATCCTCCGCCAGGCGGTAGCCGAGGGGCCCGTGATGGAGGCCTTCAGCACCGCGGCAGCCATCGGGCTCGTCATCTCTGTCGGTTACTTTCTCTGGCGGCTCTTCACCCAGATGAAGCGCCGGCTGCTGTGGCGGGTCCGCCGGAAGCTGATCCTTTCTTACATCTTCATCGGGGTCGTCCCCGCCCTGCTGATCATTGCTTTTTTCATGCTGGGCGCCTGGGTCGTCTCGATGAATGTCAGCACATACCTGTTCAGCGACGGGTACGAGGAAGTCGTGAGCTATGCGAGCCTCACGGCCACGGCTGCGGCTTCGGAGATTGCACGTGCGCCGGCGTCCGCGCCCGAGACGCTCACGCGCGTGCACCGGGCGGCGAGCGGCATGTACGGGGCGCTGTCGATCGTGTTCGTCCCGACCACGGCCGGCGTGCCTGACGGAAGGGCAGGGCCCTGGAGTCATGCCCTGGAACCGCCTGACGACCTGCCGGAATGGATCATCAGCGCATCGGAGGGGTTTGCCGGCACCATTGCGCCTCCCGCCCCTGATGGCGGGGACGCGGAGCTCGTGGTGCGCGCCGTGGCAGCGGTGGCGACCAGCACGCGCCGGCTGGGCTATGTCGTTGTCGACGTGCCGGTCGACCGGGAGGTGTTCGACCGTCTGTACTCGGCGACGGGCGTCCGAGCGGGCACGGTTCGCATCGGCGGCAACAGGAACGGACTGGAGGCCGCTGCGTTACAGGACCGGCCGCCGGATGCGGACCGCTTTGCGCTGTTCGGACGCGGTGTAACCATCCTGGATGCACGCGACTGGCAGACGGGCCAGGTGCGTCCGGCGAATATCTCGAACACCTACGCGATTGGTGAGCTGTACCAGAAGCTCTCGGGGGCCCAGGCGGCCCATCTGCAGGGGGGCACCGTCGGGCAGGCCATTCTGTACGTCCTCGTCTTAGTCGCGGTGCTGTTCCTGATCATCCAGTGCGTCGCCCTCATCATGGGTCTCGCCCTGGCGCGGTCGATCACCAGCTCGATTCATGAGCTGTTCATGGGCACAGAGGGTGTGCGGCACGGCGACTTCACGCACCGCATCGACATCAAGAGCAACGACCAGCTTGGTGCCTTGGCGAGCTCCTTCAACCAGATGATCGGCAGCATCGAGAACCTGCTGCAGACGGCTGCCGAGAAGAAGAGGCTCGAAGAGGAGCTTCGCATCGCACGGCAGATCCAGATGTCGCTGCTGCCACGGGGTCCGCTCGAGATGCCCGGGCTCGCCGTCACGGCCTTGTGCGTCCCGGCACGGGAAGTAGGAGGGGACTACTACGACTTCTTTCCGCTCGCCGATGACCGTCTGGGCCTGCTGATCGCGGACGTCTCGGGAAAGGGGACCTCGGCCGCCCTGTACATGGCGGAGCTGAAGGGCCTGGTGCTCTCGCTGAGCCAGATTTACCAGTCTCCACGGCAGCTCCTGCTCGAGGTGAACCGGATCATCGCAGCGAACCTCGACACCCGCAGCTTCATCACGATGACGTACGCCCTGATCGATATGCGGGCGGGCACGATGACGTACGCACGTGCCGGCCACACACCTCTCATCTACCTGCGGAACAGCGCAGTACCCGGAGGCGAAGTGCAGGTGCTCGTGCCGAACGGCATGGTGCTCGGGCTGCAGTTTCCAGGTGCGTCGGAAAAGTTTGCCGAGCTGCTCGAGGAGGACCGGCTCACCCTTGGCGTGGGAGATGTGATCGCCCTGTATACCGACGGGATCTCCGAGGCGATGAACTCGAATTCCGATCTCTTTGGCGATGCGCGGCTCGGACGGCTGATCGAGGAGCATGGCCACCTCGAGACCGGGGAACTGCGCGAGCGGATCCTGCGCGAGATTGAATCCTTCGTGGGCACTGCCGACCAGCACGACGACATGACCATGGTCCTGCTGAAGGTGGAGAGCATTGCGGCCGGCGCGGTGGGCGTCTGATGACCCGTGGGGGGCGTCCCGCCCGGAATCATGACGTCCCCTGACGCCTCGGACATGCCGGAGCTCGCCGTCGTCTTTCGCACCCCTTCACCCGTCGAGGCTGACGTGGTGAAAGCCCTGCTCGCCGCGCACGGAATGGAGGCGGTTGTCGAGTCACACCTCTCGCGAACGCCGTTCCCTACGGCCCTGCACGAGATCAGGCTTTCTGTCGTGCCCGAGGACGCCGAGCGCGCGCGAGCCCTCATCGCCAGCCACCGCCAGGACGCCGGGGAGCCCACGCTGCGGCCCATCGGACGGGAGTTCGAAGCGCTCGAACGCACGATCGGCTACACCTTCCGGGATCACGGGCTCCTCGAGCACGCGCTGACGCATCGTTCGCGCGTCCACGAAGATGCCAGCGGCGGTGTGATCGACAACGAGTCCCTCGAGTTCCTGGGAGACTCCGTCCTGGGTTTCCTGATTGCGGACAGGCTCTTTCACGAGTTCCCGCAGCACAACGAAGGGCAGAAATCCAAGCTGAAGGCGATGATCGTGTCTGCGGCGTCGCTCGCGCGGGTCGGCAGGCGCATCAGCCTGGGGGAGTTCCTGATCCTGGGGCGGGGGGAGGAGAAGACCGGCGGCCGCCGCAAGAGTGCGCTCATCGCGGACAGCTACGAAGCGCTGATTGCGGCAATCTATCTGGACGGCGGGCTCGAGCCGGTGAGGTCGTTCGTGAACCGGCAGTTTGCCGATCTGCTCGAGGAGGCACGGCGGACCGGCGCGGCAACCGCGTTCACGGCCGACTACAAATCCGCGCTGCAGGAATGGCTGCAGTCACGCGAGCGCGGGCTGCCGTCGTACCGGCTGGCGGGGGAGGCGGGCCCCCCGCACCAGCGGCGGTTCGAGGTGGAAGTGCTCGTCGCGGGGGAGCCCGTGGCCCGCGCGGAGGGATCGAGCAAGAAGGAAGCCGCACAGGCCGCCGCGAGGGCCGCCCTCACCCTTCTCAGTCAATCTCGATGATCCCCCAGCTCTTCTCCTGACCGGGCGAGCGCGGCCCGCCGGCGACAGCGAGGGCCGGTTTTGCGTGGGGCAGCCTTGCCATCACGTAGGTGTGCACCTCACGTGCGACATCCTCGTCCGACGGAGGGAACGACCGGCAGTGCAGGCGCACCCACACGCGCAGCAGCGGGTCTGAAAAACTGTAGCGTTTCTGGCGCGAGCCGATGAGATCGACGTCCTCGAGCCACGACAGGTAATCTTTCGTCGATCCCGGCGTGCGCCGCAGCCGCGAGGCGATCTCCGTGAGGGTCAGCGGCTCGTGTTCGGCGAGCACGTCGAGAATGGCCTTCAGCGCACCGTAGCCGCGGGCGCGGTGCAGCCGGAGCTCGTAACAGAAGCGGCAGGCCATCGACAGCGGCGCGCCGGGCGCCAGGATCGCGCATAGCGCGCTCACCGGATCGGCGCCCCCCCTGAGGGCCATCGCCGCGGCGGCCTCGGCGATCATCCGCGCGTAGGCCGGACGGCCGTCCGAGAGCACCTGCACCATCCGCGACAGGTCGTCACGTGCCTGATCGTCGTCTTCGTCGTTGTAGAGGACCGTACTGGTGTGCTCGATCGCAGGCAGCGTGGCGCGCACCTCTGCCACCGTGAGGGGTGAGACGGGGATCACCTCGAAGCGCGCCGGCGCATCACGCAGCAGGCGGCGCGCACGCGCGGCGTATCGCGTTGTCAGGACGAAGCGGTTGCCGCTGCCGCCCAGCGCGGACGTCAACTCGCGCAAGACGGAACGCAGTCCGGGAAAGCTTTCGAACGTCCGCAGTTCGAGAAACTCGTCGAGGAGAAACGTTACTGGTCCGCCCGTGCTGCCCCGTGCTTCGGCGAGCAAGGCGAGCGCGCTGTCGAAGGCCTCACGCGCGGTGCCTTCCCCCCCTTGCACACCGGAGGTCGCCTGCGGGAACGGAGAGGTCTCGCGTAGCGTCCTCAGGAATCGCTCCGGGGTTGTGGCCACGCGTTCCACGTCCACATAGTGCGCCGCATTTCGGCCGAGCAGATCCCGGAGCCGCAGCAGCAGCGACGTGCGTCCGCTGCCGCAGCCGCCGAGCAGCACTGGTATGCGCGGCCCGTCGGATTCCGACGTCATGCCGACGTCGAGCGCTTCGAGCACACGCCGTTCAAGTGCCGGACGCTCAGGAATCATCATCGTTGAAATCCCCCTGGACTACCTGCAGGAATGCGTCCGTGGTCCAACCGGTCACCGGCGACCGCGCCAGGTGATACGGCTGCCGGAGTCCGCGCGAGACGCCGCACGACCGCACGGGTGAAGCGATGGACGGGCCTGAAAGCGGCGCCATCGCTACCGGCCAGCCCCGCCATCCTGCCGGCCAGAGGACAGCCTGCGGGCCGCATCGCCCGCTTGCGGACGAGCAGGGCAGGTCGAGGTGCTCTGCGGTGGTGGAGGCGGCTCATCATGTCTGTGGCGCGTGTCGGAGGTAGCAATCTAGAAACGTACGCGCGCGTTGTCAAACCCATTCTGAAAATTTCTCGCTTGACTTCTCTCGCCACCCCCGGAAACCGGCGTGCTGCCGCAATCGCCCGCGGGATCAATCGCGCGAACTGTGCATTCTCGTCTCGCGTCGGCGGCATCCGCACGTCAACAATCGGGCTCGCGCCCCGCTCGGGTGAGTCAAGGAACGAAGGTAGAATACTGCACGTATGAACATCGCCGTGCTGGGTGCGCAGTGGGGAGACGAGGGCAAGGGCAAGATCGTGGACCTGCTGACGCGACACTTCTCGATCGTGGCCAGGTATCAGGGGGGGCACAACGCAGGACATACGGTCTATGCGGGCGGCCGCAAATTCGTCCTGCGGCTGCTGCCCTCGGGGATCCTGCACGAAGGGATCACGTGCATCATCGGCAACGGCGTGGTGATCGATCCCCAGGCGCTCTTTGCAGAGATCGACGAACTGGAGCGCGCAGGGATCCCCGCCGGCGATCGCCTTCTCATCAGCGACAAGGCGCACCTGATCCTTCCGTATCACCGTGAGCTCGATCTCCTCAGCGAAGCGCGCCGCGGCGAACGCAAGATCGGCACCACGTCGAGGGGCATCGGTCCGGCGTACGAGGACAAGATCGCGCGGCGGGGAATCCGCGTCGGCGATCTCACGAACCTGGACTCGCTGGCCGAAGCCGTCGAGCACAACGTCGCCGCGCGTAACCGCCTCATTCCAGACTCCACGATGGACTGGCGGCAGGTCATCGACGAGCTGAAGCGCTCCTGGGACCGGCTGGGCCGCTGGGTGACCGACGTATCGCTGTTTCTCTCCCGGGCGCGCGCCGAGGGGCGCTCGGTGATGTTCGAAGGGGCACAGGGGACGCTGCTCGACATCGATCACGGCACCTATCCCTACGTGACCTCCTCGAATGCGACGATTGGAGGCGTGTGCACCGGCCTGGGTGTCGGGCCGCGCGCGATTGACGGAGTGCTCGGGGTCGCCAAGGCCTACACGACGCGCGTCGGGGAAGGGCCGCTCCCCACAGAACTGACAGGGGAGATCGGCAACCGTCTTCGTGAGAGCGGCCAGGAGTTCGGCGCCGTCACGGGGCGACCACGGCGATGCGGGTGGTACGACGCCGTTGCGGTGAGATATGCGGTCCGCGTGAACGGCCTCGACACACTGGCCCTGACGAAGCTCGACGTGCTCGACGGGCTCCCCGAACTGCAGGTCTGTACTGCTTACCGGTGCCGCGGGGTCGTGGTCCCGGAGATGCCAGGTGATTTCGCCCAGCTCTCCAGCTGCGAGCCGGTCTACGAGACGCTGCCGGGGTGGAGCCGTCCTGCGCGGAGGGTGCGCCGATTCGACGACCTGCCGGACGAGGCAAAGGCCTACATCGCACGGATCGAGGAAATCACGGGCGTCCCGGCCTCCATCGTCTCGACCGGGTCAGACCGCGAGGATACGATCCTTCGAGAGGGTTCGGTGGCAGCAGAGTGGTTCAGGCGCTGACCGCATCCTTGTTCTTCTGACAGAACGCTTCGATGGCACTCGGATCCGCATCGGCGAAGTCGATGCCAGCGCGGTAGCGCGGTGCGGCGGTGGCGGTCGGCAGCTCGAATTGCGCCCACACGACCGTCCCCCGGAAACGCATCACGAAGTCGTCGTTGGGAACATTGACGCGCACTTTCTGATTCGGCCTGAGGATTGTGGCCGAGAGAACCTGCGCTCCCACCTGGGAAAGGTTCACCACCACCGCAGGGCTGCCGTCCAGCTGAATCTCCACAGCTGACCGGATCGGATACCGATTCGCACGACGTGTCCCGCGCCAGTCCAGCGTCGGTTTCTCAGATTCGGGGCTGATCGCAGGCGGCGCGGGAACGTGGCCGGGGGGGCGGCTCGGCACAGGAACGGGCACAGACGCAGGGGCGGGGGGCGGCCCGGCACCTGGTGACACCGTCTTCGAGTAATCCCCGGAATGTGAAATCACCCGGATCTCGGCGTGGGCGAGCTGGGCGTCGTTCTTGATCCGGTTGATCAACGCGGCGCCGCGCGGGGTTGCGGCGAAGAGTCGTTCCAGCGCGATCAGTGACGGCTTGTATTCAAGGATTGCCTGCAGCGCCTGGATCGGCTCCGTGTCAGAGAAGAAGGCGAGCTCCCCGTTTCCGGCGAGGCGCTCCCGGAGGGACGGCGTCAGGTCGGAGGCTGCGATAACGACCACGGGCGCCGGCACGCGACAAGTGTATCAGATGCTCTGCAGTGCCACGCCGCCCCCAGGTCGGAACACTCGCGCGATGGTACGATGCGGCGGAGCATGACGCGGGCGGTCCTCTTCGATCTGGACGACACGCTGTTCGATCACCGCCAGTGCGCCCGGACGGCCCTTGCGGACCTGCACCAGGCTTACGAGCTCTTCCGCATGCAGCCTTTCGACGACTTCGAGCGGACGCATGCCGCCCTGCTCGAAGAACTGCACGTGCGGGTCCTTGCCGGCGCTTTCGGCCTGGACGAGGCGAGGCGCGAGCGGTTCCGGCGCCTGTTCGAGGCGTCCGGGGTCGTACGAGGAACCGACGCCGTCGCGCTCGCCGCCTCCAGGTATCGCGAAGGCTACCAGCGCGCGCGCGGACCCGTCCCTGGCGCCGCCGCGCTGCTGGGACTCGTCAAGGCTCGAGCCCGCGTCGCCATCGTATCGAACAACCTGCTCGACGAGCAGAGAGAGAAGCTGAAGCACTGTGGGCTGGACCAGTGGGTGGACGCGCTCGTCGTCTCGGAGGAGGCAGGGGTGTCGAAGCCCGATCCACGCATCTTTGCGATTGCACTCGAGCGACTCGGGTGCAGCGCGCACGAGGCGGTGATGGTGGGGGATTCCTGGGCCGCCGACGTGGCTGGCGCCAGGGCCGCCGGCCTCCGTGCGATCTGGTTCAATCCCCTCAGGCACCCGAGACCCGGGCCCTTGAGCGGCGTCGCAGAGCTCCACACCCTTGATCCGCCCGATGAGGCCCTGGCCGCAATCTTCTCCGGCGCCGGCACACCGCCCGGGCAGTGACCTGACAGCCATTAGAAGCAGGAGGAAGATGCGGATAGGAATAGATCTGGGGGGCACCAAGATAGAGGCGGTGGCCATCGATGCGGACGGTCGGGAGCGCTTCCGCAAGCGGCTCCCGTCGCCCAGGGGTGACTACGCCGGCACCATCGAGACGGTGGCGGCGCTGGTGGAAGAGGCGGAGGCGACGGCCGGGCCTGCAACGGTCGGGATCGGCATGCCGGGCGCGATCTCGCCCGCCACAGGGCTCGTCAAGAACGCGAACTCGACATGGTTGATCGGCCGGCGGTTGGAAGAAGACCTTGCCGCGCGGCTTGGCCGGGCGGTCCGCCTGGCGAACGATGCGAACTGCTTTGCCCTATCAGAAGCCGTCGATGGCGCTGCAGCCGGTCAGACCGTCGTGTTCGGGGTGATCATCGGAACCGGAACGGGCGGAGGCGTGGTCGTGCACGGACGTGCACTGACGGGCGCGAACGCCATTGCCGGTGAATGGGGGCACAATCCGCTCCCGTGGCCCGACCCCGACGAGTGGCCAGGGCCGGCCTGTTACTGCGGCCGGACGGGATGCATCGAGACGTTCCTGTCGGGCCCTGGCCTGACCCGCGATCACGAGCGGAGGACCGGGCAGACCCTCGACGCGCGGGACATCGCCCGCGCCGCAGCCAGGGCAGATCCTGACGCGGAGGCCACACTGATCCGGTACGAGGGTCGGCTTGCCCGCGCCCTTGCCTCTGTGATCAATGTTGTCGATCCCGACGTGGTGGTGCTCGGCGGGGGGCTCTCGAACATGGATCGGCTGTATGCCAATGTGCCGCGGCTGTGGGGGGAGTACGTCTTCTCGGACCACGTCGCCACGCGGCTGGTCAAGGCCGTACACGGGGACTCGAGCGGGGTCCGCGGGGCGGCCTGGCTGTGGGAACTCTCAGGCAAACACGCGCTCGAGCTCGGCGGCTGTGATGCGGAAATGTGACGCGTTCCAGACAGGACGTCCGTCGCGCAGCAGGATAGCCTGCGGAGTCTCGTGCCGCACACCCAGACGCGCCGCCGCAGTGTCGGACACTCCGCGGTGGCTCTGCACGGTGATCATCTTGTAGGCGGCGTTCCGGGCGCAGATCTCGAGGTGAGCCTGCAGCTCGTCGAGCGCCTCACAGCTGATCCCACAACTACGGCTGTGCTTGAAGAGCAGAACCGGACGGTCGCTCGACTCGGCGATTGCCGCCTCGAGCATTTCGAGATCCGACAGCGAGGTCAGTGTTTTCATGAGGTTAGCGCAATTATACCGCCCCGGAGCTCTCCGTGCGAGCGCAGCGGTATAGATAGGCTAACCCGGCGCATGGTGGGAGCGCGTGTGAAACCCGGCAGCCTCGAGATGCTGCCGCGCCTCTTCGAGGAGGCGCAGCGCCTCGGGCGGAATGGCCGCGCCGCCTCGCGCCACGTGCCGGTCGACGTTGAACATCCGAAACCGGATCCCTTCCATATGGAAGGCGGAGATTGCCCGGACGAGCGCTTCGCACTCCTCGACGACGAGGGAGGTCGCCGGATGCGGCTGGGCCTCGAGCAGGTCCATGAGCTCCACAATCCTGCCGGCAGCCGCCTGCCGCTGATCGATGGTCATGTGCAGGAGGTTACCCCAAGTGTGCTCCCTCCTGCGGTGCAGCGGTGCAATTCGGGTACTCCGGTACGGCCGGCAGCCGCGCATGAGACGGGGACCGTCGGGCCCACGGTCCCGCCGCGGAAATGCACGACGACGATGACGATCAGGAAGGGGAAGGGCTCTGCCAGACAGCCCGGCCTACGAAAAACGGGCCGAGCCGGTCCAGGTACAACGAGGTCTGCTGAGTCTTGCGCATCGCCTGCACGACCGCCGAGAGCGGAAACAGTTCACGTCCGATGAGCCCGATGACGAAGTCGTTGTCGTTGCGGTCCAGCCCGTAGCAGGCAAGCCGGATGTCGTGTGCGTAGTCACCCGCGCCGAAGCGCATGCCGATTTCCCCGTGCTCGGCCAGGATCGTCCGCTGCTCTCCCTCGGGGAGTTGTGCGAAGCGCCCGTTCCGGCGCAGGGGGTACCAGACGGCCCACCCCCAGTCGCGGTTGAGGACGGTTCGTCGAGGGCGATCGAACAGGGCGGCCTGCAGGTCCGGCTCGTAGCCGATGGCGTAGGTGCGCCCGAACATCGTGAGCTCCGGCCGCAGAGTCAGGGAGGCGAGAGACCCGCTGTTGAGGAGAGGGCGGACCTCGGTGATGAACGTGTCCGGGTCACGGCTGAGGGTCAGCAGCGCGATGCCCCGGGGATCGTTCACGTCCTGGTAGACCACAGCGTCGAAGGGAGCACTTCTGAGCTGTTCGACGACCGCGTCGGAATCCGCACAGCCGCCGAAGGAGAGCAACTGCATGAACAGCCGCTCGTCGGATCGCTGCGGCTGGCCTCCCTTGAGCCCCCCCTTCTCGCTCAGGTCCGGCGGTTCGAGCCGGGCACGCTTGTCCGGCATCTCTTTCGTGGTGTCCGTCATCCTCCTCTTATGTGCCGTTCAGACCTCAATCGTCAAGAGAGCCAGACCGCCGCCGGACCCAGGGGCGGGCCGGCGACGGCTGCAGGGGCGACGGCTGCAGGGATGTGTGAACGGCCTCACCCGATCACGGAAGAGACGAGCCTCAGATGCTGCATTTGTCCCCCAGACCGGTGACCGATTCCACCGCCAGGCGATTGATCGCGACATCCGTCCGTGTCTGGACCATCGGCTGGCCGGCCGCGCCGGAACCCGCGTCCCCGTTGGTGGCCGCCGGCGTGGCGAGCGTCTGGGCGGTGGCTGATTCACGCAATTCCATGGTGCCGTTCACCTTCACGCGCTGGCCGACGTGCTCCCGCAGGTCTACCTGCGGGCCAGCGACCAGCTGATACGTGGCCGACTCCGCACTCCCCTCGGCCTGCGCCGCGGTCAGCACGTAGGTGTTGGGCGCTTCCCCGGCAAGCAGGCACCCGGAGGCGCTCATCGGGGTGTTCGTGGGCTGTGTCGTCTGAGACTGCACCTCGGTGGGTGGCACCGTCTGTTCTTCGCGGCCGCAGGCGCCGCTGGCGGCCGCAGCTACGACGGCACCGCAGATCATGACGGTCTTCAGACTGTGATAACGAAACATGGTCCTCCTCATTTCCTTTGAAAGATGACTCGTGAACGAACTGGCGCGCGCGTGGCGCGAGAGGGCCGCGGCGCTCGAGGCTGGCGGTGTGGCCATGGGTTGTTGCTCTGCAGAATGCAGGCCAGCCGTACGGGTGGCGCGTCCATTGCGTACGTGTCAGGCCGGCCGCCGTGTCGTTGTGGCTGTTGATGTTGATGAGGTTGATGGTGCTAGATCTCAAAGGCCGGCGGCCTCGACGCCTGACCGCGGAAGAACGAAACTCGCTGACGCACGGGGACTTCTGGATTCCGGAGGGGGAGCGCGAGGTATACAAGCGGGCCCTCGAGGCCCTCAATGCGGCGGCGGTACCCTACGTCGTGGCCGGCGCCTACGCCATCTACGAACATACCGGGATCTACCGCAAGACGAAGGACCTGGATCTGTTCTTCGAACCAGCCGTGGTGGCCGACGCCGCCCGGGCGATGCGGCAGGCGGGCTTCGTGACGCGCCTGGTCGATACCCACTGGCTTGCGAAGGCGATTGTCGGTGAGCACTTCGTCGACCTCATATTCGGCATGGGTAACGGAGTCGCCCCGATTGACGCGAGCTGGGTGACGCACAGCCGCCCCGGCATCCTTGCCGCGACACCCGTGCGGATTGCCCCGCCGGAAGAACTGATCTGGCACCGGCTGTTCATCAGCGAACGGCACCGGCACGACATGTCGGACATCCTCCATCTGATCCTGTGTCTCGGCGACACGTTCGACTGGGAACGGCTGGTCGGCCGCGTGGGACCTCACTGGCCACTGCTGCTGGCGCAGATCTGCACCTTCAGCTATGTGTATCCGGGATATCGGAGCAGCATCCCGGCCTGGGTTTACGAGCAGCTGCTCGGCCTGGCGCAGGCGGAGCTGGGGCAGGACACGGAGGATCTGGACTTCACGCGCGGTCCGCTGATCTCGCAGTTCAGCTTCACGATCGACGTCCGTGAGTGGGGCTTCGCGGACCTTCGCGCCGAGATGGTGCGCGAGGCGAGACACAGGCCGGAGATCCGCGCGATTGCGGAGGCGGACGTCTGGGACGAACGCGGAGAAGAGCGCGGAGAGGAGCGCGCCGGTTCGGAAGAGCGGGAAGGGCGGGAGGACGCCACTTACCTGGTGTGAGCCGCGCTGTGCCGGGGGGCGGCCAGCGCCCGCGCCGCCGCCGCGGCGCTCGACCACGCCCATTGAAAGTTGAAGCCGCCGATCCGCCCGTCCACGTCGAGGATCTCTCCCACCAGGTACAATCCGGGGCAGACCCGCGACTCGAGCGTGGCCGGGTGGACCTCTCGCAGGTCGACACCGCCCGCGGTCGCTTCCGCGTAGTTGTAGCCGCGCGAGTCGCTCACCTGCAGCGGCCAGGCGGTCAGGGCATGGGTCAGCCGCTTCCGTTCTTCACGCCCGAGATGCGCAAGAACGGTTGCGGGGTCGATGGCCAGGCGCTCCAGGACCGCACTCGACATCGACGCCGGCAGGATTCGTCCGAGCGTTGTGCCGATCACCGTGCGCGGCCGCGCACGGCTCTCGTCCAACCAGAAGCGCTCCGCCCCCTGAAAGTCACGGCCCGGCAGAAAGCTTGCGGTCAGGGCCTGCGCGCGCCCCTCCTGCCGCACACGAAGCCAGTGACGGGAGGCATCGAGCGCCACCGGACCGCTGATGCCGAAGTGGGTCCACAGTAGGGCGCCGCGTAAACGGGTGAGCACCGCACCCTCGCTCCACACCGCCAGTTCCGCATCCACTGCCACACCAGACAGCTCTCTGTGAAGCCCGTCACTGGCGGTCGTATCGAGCACCAGCGGTACCAGTGCCGGAGTCGTGGACACCATCGTATGGCCAAGCGCCCGCGCGAGCGCGTACCCGGCGCCGTCGCTCCCACTCTTCGGCAGGGACTGTCCGCCCGTCGCCAGCACTACGCGCCGCCCCGCCATCTCACCCGCCGTCGTGGACACGAGAAATAGATCTTTCCCTCGCTGAACGCTTGCCACACGGTGCGCCGCGCGCAGCTCGACGCCCGTTTCGGCAGCGCGCCTCATGAGCGCCTCCAGCACGTCGCGGGAGCGGTTCGAGTCCGGGAACAGCTTGCCGTGCTCCTCTTCGTGCAGTGTGACACCGGCTCCTGCAAAAAAGGCCGTCGTCTCCTCGACGGTAAACCCGCGCAGCACGCGGCGCACGACGGCGGAGGAGCCGCCCCAGTAATCACGCTCGGTGACCACCCGGTTTGTCACGTTGCAGCGGGAGCCGCCACTGATCAGGATCTTCGCTCCCGGTCTCCGCGCACCATCGAGGAGCAGCACGGACAACGCAGGATTCCGGCTGCGGGTGAAGATCGCCGTGGCCAGTCCCGCGGCGCCGGCACCCACGACGATGATGTCCCATACGGGAGGAGGTGAGGTCACGGAGGCTTCCGATGCCCGTGAATCGTACCGCACCACGGCTGCGCCCCACTGCGGGATAATCTCCTGGCGTGCGTGTAGGGCAGCGGAAAGCGCCAGCGCGCGATGAGGGGTCAATGCCTCTAGAGATGCCCCGGCCTCTGGAATGGCAGCGGCGGCTTTCTCGGGTGGGTCTGTCACCTGCTTGCCGCGTTTACCGCGTATTCGCGTGCGCGCAAGAAGAACGTGCTGCGGGCCTGAACTGCAGCGTCCTGAACCTCAGCCAGAAACAGACCGGCCCGGCACGGCGTAGACGTCTCTCAGCCGACGTGTGCCCGAACGAACGGGGCGCGGCGACTTTTTCAAGGAGATGCGACGTGCGTGCAGGTTCCGGCCCGAAGGGCGTGTTCACTACCATTCTGTGGCTCTCGTGTGTGACCTTGGCGGCCGCGCAGGCGCCTGCTCAGCCGCCAGGGCAGGGAAGGGGCCGGGGCGGGGCGGCCCAGGCCGCGCCTGCCGTGCAGTCACCCGAGCTCTCACCGGACGCCCGGATAACGTTCCGCATTTATGCGCCACGTGCCGAGGCCGTACGGCTCGCAGCGGGGGACATCCCCGGGGTCGGGCAGGCGTCCGGCCTCACGAAAGGGGAGAACGGCGTGTGGGAGCTGACGATCGGCCCCGTGGCCCCTGGCGCATACAGGTACAACTTCAACGTCGATGAGGTCTCCACCATCGATCCGCGCAACCCCTCAATAAGCGAATCCAATAACAACGTCTGGAGCCTGGTCACGGTACCCGGATCCGAAGTGTGGGATACGCGCAACGTTCCTCACGGCGACGTTGCCGCCGTCACGTATCACTCCAGCACCCTGGGATCGGTCCGGCGGATGCACGTCTACACACCCCCCGGCTACGGGACGAACACGACGCGGTATCCGGTGTTCTACCTGTTGCACGGCGCAGGCGACAGCGATCACTCGTGGACCTCCGTGGGGCGCGCCAACGCCATTCTCGACAACCTGATCGCCGCCAGGAAGGCCAAGCCGATGATTGTCGTGATGCCGGCCGGCCACACACGTCGGGGGCCAGGCGGAACCGGCGGACGCGCAGGTACCGAGGAGTTCGTCAAGGATTTCCTAACCGATGTCGTACCCCACGTCGAGAAGCACTACCGGGTGCTCACCGGGCGTGCGAACACCGCGATAGCCGGCCTGTCCATGGGTGGCAGCCACACCTTGCACATTGCCGTCCCGCAACTGAACAAGTTCGGCTACATCGGCGTGTACAGCTCAGGCCTGCTCGGGGCGTTCCCGGAGCTGACCGGGGCCGGACGTGGTACGGCCCCGCCAACCGCCACACCGACGCCCGCGGCAGCCGCGGCGATGCCCGCTCCGGCGGTGCCGCCGATGACCGCCGCCGAGTGGTCCGAGGCGCACGCGAAAACCCTCGAGGATCCGGCTCTCAAGAAGGATTTGCGTCTGTTCTGGTTTGCCACCGGCAAGGACGATTTCCTGCTCCGGACGACCCAGGCAACGGTGGAGCTCATGAAGGCGCACGGATTCTCTCCCGTCTACAAGGAGACCGAGGGGGGGCACACCTGGATCGTCTGGAGGGAGTACCTGCACGAGTTCGTGCCGCAACTCTTTCAATAGCTCGCTTGCCGAGGCTGGACCATGTCCCCCCAGGTACCGCACCCGCCTTGTTGCTCTCGTCGCCGCGCTGGCGGCCGGGACGATCTCGCTCGCGGAACTGGAGGGGCCCATCGGAGACGCGATCAGCCGGCGGCATGTGTATGTCTATGGCACCGCGGACGAGCCGTCGCCGGAAGAACGCCTCCGCCGGACGCAGGTGGCAACGCGCGCGGGCACATGGGCGGGCGCTACCGCGCGTGGCGCATGATATCGTGGCGCCTGAACGCCGGGCGGATGCCCGGTCTGGCTTTCCATATAGAGGAAGAATTCATGCGCAGATTCGTCGCGGCACCGGGATTCGTGGTCATGTTGTCGCTGGCCTCGGTGCAGGCACAGGGCCCCGAGATCGTACGCTTTTCCCTGCCGGAAGAGATCACCTATCCCGAAGGAATTGCCTTCGATCAGAAGGCCAACGCCATTTATGTAGCGAGCGCCGCGACAGGCGCCATCGCGCGCCTGTCGGCTGAGGGGCGCGAGCCGGCGATCATCTCGAAAGCCGGCGCGCTCGTCCCGGCGGATCCGTTCCCGGGGCTGCTCGGCATGAAAGTGGATCAGATGGGGCGACTGTGGGTGGCCGGCGGCCGCACTGGTGTGATCGCGGCGATAGATGCCACGTCGGGCAAGGAACTGAAGCGATTCGAGGTGCCGACCAAAGGCAAGAGCCTCATCAACGACGTCGCGATCGCGCAGGGAAATGCATACTTCACGGATACGTTCGTGCCCACGTTGTGGCGTGTGCCCGTCAAAGGGGACCAGATTGGCGCGCTCGAGCCCTGGCTGGAGTTCACGGGAACCCCGCTTCAGTACGAAACCGGGGCAAATCTGAACGGCATCGCCGCCACGCCCGACGGCAGGCACCTGATCGTCGTGCAGATGAACAAGGGTCTGCTGTTCCGCATCGACGTCGACGACAAGAAGGTCACCCCGATCGATACCGGCGGGGAAGCGCTCAATACCGCGGACGGTCTCGTACTCGACGGCCGCACTCTGTATGTCGTGCGGCAGGGGGAGCAGGAAGTCGTCACGATCGAGCTCTCCGAGGACCTGACGAAGGGGCGCGTGCGGAACAGGTTCAAGGATCCGGCGCTTGCCTGGCCGGCGACTGCCGCAAAGGTCGGCGACCGGCTGCTCGTCGTGAACACCCAGTTCAACCAGCGGCAGGCCAAGACCGCACAGACACCTTTCACGGTTCTGGGAATCCCCGTGTCCCGGCTCGCGGGAAAATAGGCCGCGGCCCAACCGGCGTAGGACCACGGCTGTAATGCGCATCGGGATCCTGACCAACGAATATCCTCCCTACGTCTACGGCGGGGCCGGCGTGCACGTGGAGTACCTCACACGAGAGCTGGCCTCGCTGGACGGAGGGAGGCACGCCGTCCGGGTGCTCAGTTTCGGCGATCAGCTCGACGAGGCGGGCGTTCCGCAGGTGCGCGGTGTGACGGCGCCCGCGCGGATCAGCGCTCAGGATCCGCGCCACGAGAAGTTCTTCGACACGCTGCTGCGAAACCTCGTGATGAGCGGACTGGCGTCAGACCTGGACGTGGTGCACTGCCACACCTGGTATGCCCACTTCGCGGGCTGCCTCGTCAAGAGCCTGCAGAACGTGCCGCTCGTGCTGACGACGCACTCGCTGGAGCCGCACCGGCCGTGGAAGGCCGAGCAGCTTGGAACAGCGTACAACGCGTCCACCTTCGTCGAGCGGACGGCCTACCAGAACGCGGACGGGGTAATCGCCGTCTCCGCTTCGATGAAGCGCGACGTGCACGGGCTCTACGGTGTGCCGGACGAGCGGATCCAGATCATCCACAACGGCATCGACCTCGAGCAGTACCGCCCCAGGCGCGACCCCGCACTGCTCGCGCGCTTTGGCGTCACCCCTGAGATCCCCTTCGTGCTCTTCGTGGGACGTATCACGCGCCAGAAGGGGATCATTCATCTCGTCAATGCGATTCAGCACTTCCGGCCGGGTGTGCAGGTCGTCCTGTGCGCAGGGGCGCCGGACACTCCCGAGATTGCCCGCGAGATGACAGAGGCTGTGGAACACGCCCGTGCCCTGAGCAGCCACTCGATCGTCTGGATAGAGGAGATGCTGCCAAAGGAGCAGGTCATCGCCCTCTACACCCATGCGGCCATCTTCGTGTGCCCCTCGGTGTACGAACCCTTCGGCATCATCAATCTCGAGGCGATGGCCTGTGAAACGCCGGTCGTCGCGTCAGCCGTCGGCGGAATTCCCGAAGTGGTGGACCACGGCGAGACGGGCCTTCTGGTCCCCCCGGAGGCAGACGGGCCCGGGGACGTAGAGCCGTCTCATCCTGTGCAGTTCTCACGGGATCTCGCCTCTGCGGTGAACGAGCTGCTCGACGATCCGGCACGGCGGACGGCCATGGGGAGGAAAGCGCGGGAGCGGGTCGAGGGGCAGTTCTCCTGGACCAGCATTGCCCGCCAGACACTGGGATTCTACGAGGAGCTCAGCGCCAGGCAGTCCCGAGGGCCGCGCTAGCTACCCTTCAGGGTTTTCTTCATAATAGCGGCCGATGAAGACAGTCATTTCACGAGATCCTGTGGCAGCGGTGCTCATCCTGCTGTCGGCATCACTGCTGGCCTCGCTGGACGCCGCTCCGCAGACAGCCTCGAAAGACCCGGGCTTCAGCTTCCGTGCGCAGGAGATCGCCTCGGATTTCGGCGTCGGGTATGCCGTTGCCACGGGAGACGTGAATGGCGATGGCCGCACGGACGTCGTCGCAATCAGCGGCACCGATATCGTGTGGTTCGAAGCGCCAGGGTGGCAGAAACGGATCGTGCTGAGCGGAGCCACTCCCCGGGACAACGTGGCCCTGGCCCTGCACGACATCGATGGCGACGGACGGCTCGATGTGGCAGTCGGGGCGACCTGGCAGCCGACGAACACGACCGGCGGTGGAACGCTGCACTGGGTGAGGCAGAGCGGACCCCAATCGGATCCGGCCTGGGAGCTGCACTCGATCACCGAGGAGCCCACGCTTCACCGTATCCGCTGGGCCGATGTCGATGGCGACGGAACGAAGGAGCTGATCGCCGGGCCACTGCACGGGCGGGGAACGAAGGGGCCCGACTGGGAGGGTCCCGGCGCCCGCCTCCTCGTCGTCCGCCCTCCGGCAGCACCCGCCCGCGAGCCGTGGCCCATTGAAGTGGCTGACGACACCCTGCACATTCTCCACAACTTCCTGACGGTGAACTTCGACAACGACGCACAGGAAGAGATCGTGACCGCCAGCCGCGAAGGGCTGAACCTGCTGAAGCGCGGCGCCGGCGGGAAGTGGACGCGGACGCTCATTGGCGAAGGATCCCCCGGCGAGGTCAAGATGGGGCGCGTGGGCGGACGACGGATGATCGCGACGATTGAGCCGTGGCATGGAAACTCCGTCGTGGTCTACGCGGAGGAGCAGGGTCTGTGGGCTCGCACGGTCATCGAGTCGGCGATTACCGGCGGGCATGCGCTCGGCTGGGCCGATCTCGACGGCAACGGAGACGACGAGTTGGTGGTCGGCTGGCGTGACAAAGCGCCTGGCGTCGCGGTTTACCGTGTCACCCGGGAGGGTGCCCTCTCGTCGAAGATCATGATCGACGAAGGGGGCATGGCAACCGAGGACCTGACGCTTGCGGACCTCAACGGCGACGGGCGCCCTGACATCATCGCGTCCGGGCGCGCAACGCGGAACGTGAAGATCTACTGGAACGAAGGGCAGCAGGCCAGGTAGTCCGCGCGACGCGGTGCAGCACGCCACGACCCGGCCTGACTTCCCCGGAGGCGATCGTGCCCGACAGCATACCGGACGACAACCGTTCTCATCCCTTGACCATTTCCCGGCGGACCCTCGTCAAGTCGCTCGGCGCAGGGTTCGGCGCGGTCGCCGTCTGGCCTTACCTGTCCGACTCGGCAGCCGAGGCGTTTGCGACGATTCAGGCGTCGAACGCTCCTCCCGCGCTGGCGTTCCTCACACCAGCGCAGTACGCCACCCTCGACGTGCTTACGGAAGCGCTCATTCCCGCGGACGATCACTCACCCGGTGCGCGCGCCGCGCGTGTGGCGGATTACATCGACCTGCTGCTCTCGGAATCGAGCGACGAAATCCGGCAGGGCTGGACGGCCGGGCTCTCCGCGCTCGACGCTGAGGGGAAGCGCCGCTTCGGGTCGCCGTTCGGCACGCTGTCGGAGATCCAGGCGCGTGAGCTGCTGACAGATATCAGCCGGAACGAGCTCAGCCCTCAGACGCCGCTCGAGCACTTCTTCGTCATGACGAAGGACGCCACGATCCGGGGCTATTACAGTTCGGAGATCGGGATACACCAGGAGCTGACCTACAAGGGCAATCGCATGCTCGGAGAGTTCGTGGGGTGTACCCACCCCGAGCACGGCTACACGGGCGGGTAGTTCCGCTGCGGCAGTACGGCGGAACGGTCGTACGAACCGCGGGATCCCTCAACGATCGGGAGGCGCAACATGCAAGACCAGCCGGACGAGCGTCAGGACCAGATTGCGGCCGAGCAGATGGAGGCCTCGCGCGGGCAGGCAGCGGCCATCAAGCCCGGGTCGGTCGAGTACGACGTCATCGTCGTCGGGTCCGGTGCGGCCGGTGGCATGGCGGCGTATCAGCTCGCCACCTCGGGCATCAAGGTCCTGCTCCTCGAGGCCGGACGCATGCTCGACCCGGCGCGCGAATACCGGACGATGGAATGGCCATATGCCAGCCTGCGGCGCGGCCGCCTGCCCGCGGACGAAGTGGCGCTTGGAGCCGCCGAGTACAACATGATCGACCGCCCGTACGGCACCGCCGGGCGCTTCGAGAAGTACCGCAGGCTGCTCTCCTACTCAGGCAACACCTTCACACGCAACTGGCTCGTGGACGAGAAGCAGAATCCCACGACCGGAACGCGGTACGCCTGGGTGCGTGCCCGCGTGCTCGGAGGAAAGACGAACTTCTGGGGGCGCGTTGCGCTGCGGCTGTCGGATTACGACTTCAAGGCCGCGAGCCGGGACGAGTTTGGCGACGACTGGCCGATCTCGTACGCCGACGTGTCCCCGTACTACGACAAGGTGGACACGCTGCTCGGCATCTCGGGGACGAAGGAGAACATCCCGCAGCTTCCCGACAGCCTCTTCCAGCGTGCCCACAAGCTGAACTGCGGTGAGCAGATCCTCAAGGCGGCGGCTGCCAGAATGGGGCGCCACCTGATCGTCGGGCGCGCGGGCGTGACGACCGACGGCGTGGCCAGCAAGTACCGCGTGCGCTGCATGGGGCGCGGACGCTGCGGGCGCGGCTGCGACATCAACGCGTCCATGCATTCCCCGACCGCGCTGATTTTCCCCGCGCGCGATACGGGCAACCTGACGGTGCGACCCAACTCCACGGTGTCGGAAGTCCTGATGGACACGAAGACGAACCGCGCGTCCGGGGTGCGGGTGATCGACAGCCACACACGCGAGGTCTTCGACTTCCCGGCGCGGGTTGTGATTCTTGCTGCGTCCACGCTCGAAACGACCCGGCTGCTCCTGCTGTCCAGATCGGCCGATGGCGCCCGCGGGCTCGCGAACTCCTCGGGCGCGGTCGGGCACTACTTCTGCGAGCACATCATGGGGCCGGGCGCCAGCGGCATGATGCCCACGCTCCGCGGCACGGCTATCACCAACGACGACGGGCGTCCTCAGAACAGCTACATCGTCCGCTTCCGGAACATCACCGACAAGCATCCCGATTTCATCCGCGGGTACGGCCTGCAGGGAGGCAGCGGTTCAACCGAGTATCCCGCCCACGCGCACACGACGCGCGGGTTCGGATCGGGCTTCAAGCGAACGGTGCGCGAGAATCACCCGATGCCCATCAACTTTACTGCGTTCGGGGAAGTGCTCGCCCGGCGCGAGAACATGGTGGAGCTCGACGAAGCGCTGAAGGACGGGTGGGGGATTCCGGTCCTGCAATTCAGCTACCGCTTCGGCGACAACGAGCTGAAGATGGCCAAGGATATGGTGAGAACCGCTCAGGAGATGCTCGAGGCAGCGGGCGCCGAGGACATCCGCGCCCGCGACGAGGTGCTCACCGAAGGGTGGTCGATTCACGAGCTCGGGACGGCGCGGATGGGCAACGATCCGAAGACGTCGGTGACCAGTTCGTTCGGGCAGACCCACGACGTGAAGAACCTCTTCCTCGTGGACGGGAGCCTCTTCGTGTCCGCGGGATGTCAGAACCCGACATGGACCATCCTGGCGCTGTGCTGGCGGGCGATGGACTATCTGAAGGAAGAGATGCGGACGGGGAGGGTTTAGGAAAGGGAGAAGGAAGAAGGGAAAAGGGAGAAGGGAGAAGGGAG
>Ga0183260_10000500_pt1 | contig 33207 bp, 32 predicted proteins | sample AntDrymUQ4972206_2_FD_129768 | JGI IMG/M metagenome (GOLD analysis project Ga0183260, IMG submission 129768) | Polar desert sand microbial communities from Dry Valleys, Antarctica - metaG UQ497 (22.06) (version 2) (version 2) | ecosystem: Environmental > Terrestrial > Soil > Desert | place...
TCGACGGCGAGGACCGCCGTGAGATGCTCGCGCTGAAGCCCCTCCACGAGGATGTGAAACCCCTCGCGCGGTTCCTGCGTCCCATTGTCGGGGAGCAAGCCGGCAATGCCATCGACGAAGATGCGGCGGGCGCCCATCTTCGCGGCTTCCTCGAGCAGCAAACTGTCGGCCTGCTGCAGCTCCTGACGGAACACCTGGCGCGTCGTGAAGATGATCTTCAGCCGGTTCTCGCGCTCCAGCGCCGCAAGATCCCATCCAAACCGTGCGGCGTCCCGCATCAACTTCTCAGGCGAGACCTCGAAGAGGACGATGAGGCCCGGCTCGTCGAACTGGCTGGCGCCGCGGTAGATGAACTCGGTACCTAGCGTCGTCTTGCCTGTCCCGATCCTCCCTTCGAGCAGGATGACATTCCCGCGCGGAATGCCGTCGGTCAGGATCGTATCCAGACCGCTAATTCCGGTTTGAACGAGATCGGGTTCAGACATCACAGGGCTCTCCAGCGGACTTCGGGCTACGCACGTCTCTTCTCACGACCGTCGGGCCTCAGTTCATGAGTCTGCTCTTGTGCCTGACGTGGGGCAGGATGCGGTTTCGGTCGAACCACGACGGCCCTGGGACCTGCTGTGTTGGCGGCGCCGTCGACGTGCGCCAAGGGTCCGTCGGATTCTTGGCCAGACCGACGGCCGAGGGCTTCCCTGAGCGCCAGCCGCCCCTGGCGCGTGGACGCCATCGACAGCAGTGCTGGGAGCCATCCTCCGTCGGTGCCGCCCTGCGTCCCGTTGAGCGCGAAGACGTACAGACGGGCGGCGTGCGCGGGCGTCTGTGCTCGCTTGAGGAGCCCTGCACCCAGCAAGACGTCCAGTGAACCGGCGATGTTCTTCAGGTCGTATCCGAGGAAGCTCGCGAGCGACTCGCTGGCGAGCAGGCTACGTGGATGTCGCGCGAAAAACACCAACAAGTCGAGGTCGCATGCGTGCTTCAGCACGCGAATACGATCGAGCAAACGGCGAGCTTCGTCGCGGTCCATCCAATGCCCTCAGGCCCTCCAGCGCAAAAGCGAAGGGTCGTATTATAATATGCCCCTCCAACGGATCAAGCACGCGTCTTGAGGGGCGGCCCGCCTTCGCCCTCACCTCGCGCGCGCTCTATCGGCCGCCGTTCCGAGGCCTTCCGAAGTACGTCGCAACGGGTGCGCGCCCTTGCGGGCCGTCCACCATTGTCCGAATCGACGTCTTCACGCTCGCTTCGGCGCAATCGCTTTATAACCGTTGGCGCTGTCAGCCTCAACCGGCTGGGTTCTCTTTCAGCGCGAGGAACGCCACAGTCTCCAAGAGCGTGTGAGGCTGGATGGGCTTACGGATATGCGCCGCAAAGCCTGCGCTGAGCGCAGCCGCGCGTTCGCACCGACCCATGGCGGTAAAGGCGGCGGCCGAGAGCCGTTGCCCGGAGCGGTCCGCAAGGGCGCGTGCCTGACGCAGCAACGAATAGCCGTCCTCACCAGGCATGGCGATGTCAGCCAGTATTACGTCGGGCCACGCGGCCTCAAGGTGCGCAACGCCCTCCGACACCGATCGGCCCGTCATTACGTAAGCGCCGGCACTCTCGAGCACAGTCCTCAGGAGGTCGATCGTCTCTGAGTCATCATCCACCACGAGTACACGAAGCCCTTCCAGGCTGCGGTAAGTATCCGTCAGCATGGGGCTCCTCGCCAGATACTCGGAGAGTTCGACGGTGAAGGGCGACGGTTCATGTTCGGACAGATCAGCCGCTCCGCTGATCAACCCATCGCGAATCTTATGCATCGCGATGCGGATCCTGGTCTTGACGGTGCCGAGCGGCTGGCACAACACGCCGGCGATCTCGGTGTGCGTGAGTCCTTCGAAGTACGCCAACTCCAGGGGCACGCGCTGCGCCGGCGGAAGCGCCGCGACAGCCCGACGCGCGACGCGCCCGCTCTCCTCCCAGATCAGCACCTGGTCAGCCGCCGCAGCGGGCGCAGAGAACAGTTCCTCGAGGTTCTCGCACCTCTCCTCCCGCTGCGCACGGCCATTTCGCCGCCGAAGTCGATCGATCGCACGGCTGCGAGTGATCGTCAACAGCCACCCTGCGACGGCACCCCGCGCGAGGTCGAATTTCGCCGCTTGTCGCCACACCTGGAGGAACGCTTCCTGAACCACGTCTTCGGCATCAGCATCATTGCGGAGAATGCGGCAGGCAAGACTGTAAACCCTCGTCGCATGGGCATCATAGAGTTCAGCCAGCGCAGTCACATCCGCGTCTCGAATCCGCCCGATCAGATCATGGTCGGCAGATGGATTTTTCATTGTACCCGCAGCCCCTTGACGGAGTCACCGATGATGCGGAGCAGCGCGTCGGAGTCCACGGGCTTGCTGACATGGTGATCGAAGCCAGCCGCGAGAACGCGCCGCCGGTCGCGCTCGCCTGTGAAGGCGGTCACCGCAATGACGGTGCGTGGACGACTCGCCGCCTGATCCGAACCCAGCTTTTCGATCAAGCTGTACCCATCTTCGCCAGGCATCCCGATGTCACTCAGAAGCACGTCGATCCGTTGCCGCGCAAGCAGGTCCAACGCGTCCTTCACATTCGCGGCCGTGGTAGTAGTCGCTCCCGCCTCTTCGAGCGTGCACGCCAGCACGTCCCGCGTATCCGGTTCGTCATCAACCACGAGCACGGCAACACCGGTGAGCAGACGAGCACCAAGCGTCAGGCCGCGGCGAATGGCCGGCGGAGGCTTGGCGGTCACGAGACGAGCCGCGGGGAGTCTGACGGTGAAGACCGCGCCGTGCCCCAGGCCCTCGCTGCGCGCATCTAGAATCCCGTCGTGTAGTTCGACCAAGCGCCGCGCAATTGTGAGACCCAGGCCGAGACCTCGGTTACGGCGCGTTGACGACGTATCCGCCTGGCGGAAGGAATCGAATACAACCGGCAGCAAGTGCGGCGCAATACCGATTCCCGTATCCTGGACAGCGACTTCCACCCATGTGGGGGTCACCCGCATCGTGACTGAAATGCGTCCGGACTCCGGCGTGAACTTCACCGCGTTGTCAAGCAGGTTGCCGACGGCTTGAAACAGACGCTCGGCGTCACCCCGAAAGGCCAATTCACCGTGAATCGCCGCATCGACCTCAAGGCTGGCGGCGCGCGCGCGCTCCGACACGACCTCGATCGCCGATCGCACAATGGATGCAAGATCGACCTCCGTCTCGTGCAACCGCAAAGCGCCGGTCGCGGCGCGCGAGACGTCCAATAAATCCTCGACCATCGCCTCCTGGCGCCGCGCGTTGGTGTGAATCGCCTTGATGGCGCGCGCAGCCGTCGCGGGTGTCGCGCGTCCGGCAAGAAGCAGTTCGGACCAGCCGACGATTCCGGTCAACGGACTACGCAGCTCGTGCGAGACGAGGGCGAGAAACTCGTCTTTCGCGCGGCTCGCACGCTCGGCTTGTTCTCGCGCGCGCTGCAGAGCCAATGCCGCCGACGTAAAGTCTCCGAGGCTCGTCATCACCGCGAGGTCACTCTTCGTGAACCTGCGTTCGTCGTGCGACACGATCCAAATCGTGCCCAGCGGTCCGAGGAATGAGCGGAGCGGGATGACGAGACCCTCGACGATCGGAGGCGCAGCATCTGATAGATACGTGAACACACGTGACGGGTCGGCGTACAGTTGAGCCGCCCCGCGTTCGAGGCAGACACCGCACGGGCTGAACGCTTCGGGGGTTGTTTCCCCGACGAACTCCCGGTACGCTCCTGACAGCGCGACCCAGCGGAAAACGCCCTGACCCGGCGTCGTAGTTTCGAGGAGGCTCACCCCGGCGCTGCCGGCACCGCACAGCTGAGTTGCTAGGTCCACAAGCCGTTGCGGGAGGCCAGAGGGATCCGTCGCGGCCTGGCTGGCGAGATCTGACATGGCGGCGTGTTCGGCGGCGATGTCGCGGGCGGGCGCCGGACGCTCAGCCAATAATGGCGTGATCACGATATCGTCGACGCAGGCCGTTCGCGGCGCAAGCATATCCATCTGACCTGTCTGAGTTTATGCAATTTGGCTGCCCGGATGTCGCAAGTCCAGATCACGTCCGCCGCGCGCGGTGAGTGCGGTCAACATCGGCGTGCGCGGCCCACATCCGGGCGGCGTGGCCCGATCTGCTGCTCGCCGACACTGCCATGGCACGTGAGGACGGCTACTCTGCTCCGGCTGGGCCGTGAACGTCAGGGCCCACACCTTTGAAGGAGGACAGGATGTCGACTGAAGGAGGACAGTGAGTTGAGCTCGAATCGTCGAGCGGGTGCGGATGAGCCTGGAGTCACGCGCCGCTCCTTTCTGTATCGAAGTGGAGCACTCACGGCGGCGGGCGCTGTCGCCGGATCCGCCGTCGGTCTACCGACCTCGGTCGGCGCTCAGGGTTTGGGGACGCTTGGCGGCAGCGGGCTCAATCGCGTTGATCGAAGGCCGCCACGCGGGGTGGCTGAAGTACGCTTGTGAATGACCGACTGACAGCCAACGTGTTCGGAGAGGAGCAAAATTCGAGCGCGCCCTGACCATCGCCGAGGTTGGGACTCTGGCGTCGCCGTTCATCGCCGATCTCAACGGAGGGCCGCCCCTGAGCTTCTCCTTGTCTCTCTCGGCAGCGAACGATGTCGCCCATTCTGAACTTTGCACTGGCGTTGGAGTTCCTGGAAGCCGAGTTCCACAACCTGAATGTCCCAGAGTTCATTCGCCGAGGAGGTCAAATCCGGAACCGGATTCCGGACAAGGCTTCCGTCGGGGGCCGGTTCGGATTCCGGTGGTACCCCGCAGCTCACGATGACGTGTTCACGGCGTACCAGTGGACGCTCAAGAACGCCGAGAGTCTGAAAGGTGACGCTGCGCGCGTCGCCGTTGCAGGCGAAAGCGCGGCGGTAACATGGCAGCCGTCGTGTCCATCCGCGCCCGTGATAAAAAGCTCCAAAGCCCGGTCGCGATTCTGACGAGATGATCAACGGCGAAACGGCACGACGGTGCCCGTCGCGACCTGCTCGTCGGCGAGAATGGCATCGAGGTGCCTCGCCCACGCTCCAAGCGCCGGCGCGCTTTTCATTCCGGTACGCGTGCAGGTTGTAGTGACGACGCGTGACACCCGCCTCTTTGTGGTTGAGGATTTTCGGAATGATGGTTTCCAGCACGCCGGCATCGGGCATGAGCGTGGCTGCCGTTCGGCGGCGTTCGTGCGCGGTGAAGCCGAAACCACACCGCGTCCTCCTCCGCGGGGAGGGCTCCGTCGCGACGGTCCTGAGCGAGGAGGTCTGCGGCTGCAGCCCGTGCATGACGAGATTCATTCTGACCAGTAGCCCCCCTGGGCGACCCGGCACCGCCGTTGCTCTTCGGGTGGCTATGCCGGGCCCTGAGGACGACCTCCGTGAGCTCACCGCCGCTCTCCGCAGCGCGAGGCTCCAACTGGAGGAGCTGGTGAGGCGTATCCGCGCCGGACGCGCCGTGTATGCGGTGGCTGCGACTCACACTCCACCAGACCACAGGGACCGGCCTGTCCGTGTTCCGGAGCACCAGACATGCCCGGCCGTTCACCCTCCCCTCAAGGAATGCTGCTGAAGGATGACGACTACCCACGACCGCCGAGTTCCGGAATCACGCGAAGGATGCCGGCTGCGAATCCGAAAGGAGTTCAGCGAGATGGCCGGGTTGTCCCTGACGCTCCCACAGGCGATGCGGCTGTTCGGGCTGGAGCGCCATTTCTGTGAACGCCTCATGAACGAGCTTGTCACCGAGGGTCTGCTGCAGAGAGATGACGGTGGCACCTACCATCGGCGTGACATCTCAGCGTAGCAGGCCGTCAGCGCAGCCGCCTGCACCAGTTAGACCCACGATCCTGCCCCCCTGTCGCGTTTCTCGACCGCGTGGGACCCCTGGCCGCTCGGAGGCGCCTCGGCAGCGCTGCGGGGTGCGCTGCAAAGCACCAGTGCATTCGAAAGCGCCGCAGCCCCTGATCCCTGCCCTGGAGCACCGATCGGAGAACGATCCGATCGGCGCCCATTGCCCAAATCGCCCGAGCGGCGACGACCCCTCAGAACGTGCAGGCTGGATTGGCGGGGGCGTCGATTCGCCGGGGCGCTCCAGCCGGAAGCAACTGGACCGTGATCGTACGCGCCTGGACCGCTCCCTCGTTCCTGATCACGTGCACATGTTCTCCCCCTTCGTCCACGAACGTCATCCCGACGGTGTAGACCGTCGGCGTGCACGTCGCATCGTGCCCTTCATAGGCCGTCACGGCCCCCTCCGTGACGGTGATCAGACTGTGGCCGGGATGGGTGTGCCACCCGGAGGTGCCGCCGGGGATCCACACGTTGCTCTGCACGTACAGGTCGGACTCCCCCTTCGTTTTCTGGGTGGAGTGCCACACGTGCTTCCTCGAATTGGTCGGATCGGGATCGTCCCAGACGAGCTTGTGCATGACGTGGAACTCCGCCAGCCGCCCAATCGCGAGCGACGTCGACGTGAACCCGGACGCCGGCGTCGCCATGACGTTCCCGACGTATGCGACCGCCCCGGCACAGACTCCGCCGACCACCACCACCAACATCAACTTTCGTCGCATCTTCACTCTCCTTGTTTGCATCCGTCCCAGTCCGGAGCCGGCACCGACAATCAACCAGCCGGCGGCGCGGCTCAAGCGGTAAAGGGCGGCGAACCCGGCATTCGGCTGTTCTGCCACGCAATACCGTCGATTACCGCCCGCTGCGGGGGGTCAGTACAATCTGGAGGCGGTGACTCACCTGCCACATCCAGACGCTCCAGGGCGCGACGCGGCGGACCGGCTCGACTCCTGGAAGGAGATCGCGGGCTACCTCAAGAGGGACGTCACCACGGTGCAGAGGTGGGAGCGACGGGAAGGCATGCCCGTGCACCGGCATGTCCACGAGAGGCTGGGAACTGTTTACGCCTTCCGTAGCGACCTCGACGAGTGGGCCCAGAGCCGGCACGGCCGCCAGATCGTTGACAGTGCCCCGGCTGCGGAACAGCCGCCCGAAGGAGCTCCGCCGCAGACAGTAAATCCAGCAGCTGTCCCCCCACCCCCTCCGGGCACTCGTCGGCTGAACGTGTGGACCCTCGCCACCGGAGTGTTATTGCTGGTCTCCGGGTTCGCCGCCTGGCAGCTGGGACGCGATCGCTCCTTCGCGCTGCTGACCGGTGCCCGTTTTCAGCAACTGACCGACTTCGCAGGGAACGCGCACGCCGCAGCCCTCTCGCGCGACGGCAGGTTGGTGTCTTTTCTTTCGGATCGGGCCGGGCAGATGGACGTATGGGTGACCCAGCCCGGGACCGGGAAGTTCTACAACCTGACGCAGGGATCGGAAAAGGACATCGTCAACCCTTCCCTCCGTAACCTTGGCTTCACCCCCGACGGGAGCCTCGTGACGTACTGGAGACGCGTTGTCGATCCGACGGGCACGCACATCAGCATCTGGGCGGCGCCGGTTCTCGGCGGGCCGCCGCGGCCTCACCTCGAAGGTGTGGCGGAATTCGATTGGACGGCCGACGGGGCGCGGCTCGTCTACCATACGCCCGGCCCAGGCGATCCCATGTTCGTACGCGACAAGGAGCAGACGGAGGCGCGGGCGATCTTTACAGCGCCCGCCGGACGGCACAGTCACTTTCCCGTCTGGGCACCGGATCAGTCATTCGTCTATTTCGTCGATTCGCTGGAAGGGGCGGTGCCCGAGCGCATGGACATCTGGCGCATCCGACCGACGGGGGGCACGCCCGAGCGGATCACCCATCACGATTCGCGCGTCACGCACCCGGTTTTTGTAGACGCGCGGACGCTGGCTTACCTGGCGAGCGACGCGGATGGTTCCGGACCGTGGCTCCACACACTCGACGTGAAGCGCCGTGTGCCCCACCGCATCAGGGTCGGGCTCGAAAGCTACACCTCGCTTGCCGCGAGCACTGACGGCCGCCGCCTTGTCGCCGCCCTGACCCGCCGGCAAGAGACGTTCTGGCGGTTTCCGATCACCGACACGCCGACGAGATTGTCAACGGCCCGGCGCATTCCGCTGACCACGGGAAGCGGATCGGCTCCGCGGCTGGGTCCCGGTTACCTGCTCTATGTCTCGTCAAAGGGGGAGAGCGACAGCATCTGGAAGCTTCAGGGCGAGGTCGCCACCGAACTGTGGAGTGCGCCGGGGACGCGGATCATCGGCCCCCCCGCCGTGGACCGTGATGGGCGTCGCATCGCGTTCTCGACACGACGAAACCGACAGACCTCGCTGCTCGTCGCCAATGTTGACGGGACCGGCACTCGAATCGTCACCAGCTCGCTCGACTTGCAGGGGGCTCCGGCCTGGGCGCCGGAGGGCCAGTCGATCACCATCGCTTCGACCGTCGATGGAACGCCGCGGCTGTTCAACGTGCCACTCGACGGCAGTGCCCCCTCACCTCTCGTCTTCGAGCACTCGACCGATGCAGCCTGGTCAGATGACGGGGCGGTGGCGGTGTACTCCGGGCCTGATGTCGGCACGACGTTTCCTTTGAAGGCGGTCACCGCTACCGGCGAGGCCTCGTCACTCCCCTCCGTGACGCTCACCCGCGGAGCCAGACACGTGGCGTTCCTCCCCGGGGGACGGACGCTGGCGGTTCTGCGCGGCGAGATGGGCCACAAGAATCTGTGGCTCATTGACCTGACAACCGGCGCCGGGCGGCAGTTGACGGACTTCGGCCCGGATTTCACCGTCCGGGACTTCGACATCTCCCCGGACGGCCGCGACGTCGTGGTCGAGCAAGTGCAGCAGCAGTCGGACCTCGTCTTGATTGACCTGCCCCGTCGGTGACGATCCAGTAGAAAGCCTGACCGATCGGTGTCCTTGATTCAACCTGCAGTAATAAGAAGAGCAAGGTCCCCAATGCGGAACCTCTCATCGCCACCGTCTGAATTCTATTGACGATCGGCGTGAATTCTCGCACACTGAACCTACTCCCCCCCAACTACCGCAGGGCGTTGACGGCATGCGACTACGACGAGGCGCCTTGACGCGTCGCCGTGCACCGCATCGTTGCCACAGTTCTGCCTACAGGAACAAAACGCGCGACAGATCTCGTCAGCCGTAATCGCTCGCAGGCATCGTCGTGTCTCGTCACCCGGTTGGGAAGAGATTCGGGGGGTCCGGAGCTCGAGATCCAGCCACTTAGTTGTACGCCGGAGGTGTGCCTCCGGATTAGCCGGGTGATGCGGCGAGTTCATGCACTGTCGCAGCGCCGCTGATGCAGAGAGGATGGACACATGCAGACAAGAAGGGCATTACTTACCTTGATCGGCAGCCTTACGACCGTGCTGACGATACTCGGCGGCCAGGCGCACGCGCAGGGATATCAGTTCGGCACGTGCGGTGCCGCTGGGGCCACCGGACCGACGCAGGCCATGTGCAATGGGGCCTACCACGCCACGAGCCTGGACGGTGCCGTAATGGTCGTCAATGGAGTTCAGCACTGGACGGTGCCCATTTCCGGCGTTTACCGCGTGACCGCAACCGGCGCGCAGGGCGCTTCAGCCCAGGCTGGCAGACAGGGGGGGCGCGGAGCACGGATCACCGGCGAGTTCTATCTCCTGGCTGGCACACACCTCCGCATGTTGGTCGGTCAGGTGGCCGGGCGGAACGATGTGAATGGAGCCGGAGGCGGTGGGAGCTTTGTCGTCGATACAGCCAGTGGTCCGCTTCTCATAGCCGGAGGCGGCGCGGGAACGCGGGCCGGCGCGATCCAGGACGGCTGTGACGCCTCAATCAACACGTTTGGCACAATCGGAAGCGGAGAATCCCCACATCTGACTGTGAGAACAAGGTCAGTGATGAAGGATATGGCGGCCGTGTGTCGGCGGCCGGCTGGGGCTCGGGGGGTGGCGGATACTTCGGCGCTGGTGAGGATGACTTCCCCCTGGGGAACGGTGGTCAATCCTGGGCGAACGGAATGCTCGGAGGAATCACAGGAGTGGGCTGTGGAAGGTGGCCTGTGGCTCAGGGCGGCTTCGGCGGAGGCGGCACCGGTGACGGGTGTGCTGGCGGTGGTGGAGGCGGCGGGTACTCGGGAGGCGATGGCGGGTTCATTGCCGGAGGCGGTGGCTCGTTCAACAGCGGCGGCAACAAGGAGGAGGCTGCCGGCATTGGCGTGGGCGACGGGAGCGTTTCGATTGAGCTCGCCGACAACACTCCCCCGGTCATCGTCTTCACGACTGTCCCGTCCTCTCTGACCAACAGCCCGAACTCCGCGTTTGCGTTCAGCGCCAACGAGCCGGCGATGCTCACGTGCGCGCTCGACGGCGGAGTTGCCGCGCCGTGCAATACGACCGCGGTTGACGGCTGGGCCGCATTCTCGCGTCTTGCCGACGGAGTGCACTCGCTGACCGTCTTCGGTGTGGATGCAGCCTCAAACCAGAGCAGTGTTCAGTACTCGTGGACGATCGACACCGTCGCGCCGAGCCTCTCTACGCTGGATACCCTGCCGAATCCCAGCCCGATCAACACCGCCGTCTCGCTGTCGGCGAAGTGGGCCGGAGCGACCGGCGCCTCGTACAGCGTAGACGGGGGTGGGTTCACCGCCATGACCCTGAGCAACGGCACATTTGCCGCTTCGCTCGGCGCCTTCACTCAGGCCGGAGTGCACGACGTCTGCGTTCGGGGGACCGACGGGGCGGGCAACGTCTCAGGTTCGGCGTGTGTCCTGCTGGCGGTCTTCGATCCCGCTGCCGGCTTTGCGACCGGGGGCGGATGGATTGACTCTCCGGAAGGGGCCGTCGCCGCTGACGCCAGCCTGACCGGAAAGGCTACCTTCGGCTTTGTGTCGCGGTACCAGAAGGGGGCCACCGTGCCGACCGGGAGAACGGACTTTCAGTTTCAGACGGCGAACCTTGCGTTTCATAGCACAGCGTATGAGTGGCTCGTCATCTCCGGCGCACGAGCGCAGTACAAGGGCTCGGGCACGATCAATGGCGGGGGTGACTACGGATTCCTCCTGACAGCCATCGACGGTGCGGTGCTCGGGGGAGGCGCAAGGGACAGGCTGCGGGTAAAGATCTGGGAGCGCGCCACCGGCGCGATAGTCTACGACAATCAGCAGAGCGGTGACGTCAGCGACACGGCGGAGCCTGCAACCGTGGTGGGCGGCGGGAACATCGTGATTCATTCAGGTAAGAAATAGACCGCCGGTCCCACATCCGCTGGTGAGCTCTCAGCCTGCGCCACCGACGACGAGTAGGGCACCGGGCTCCTATTGAGGTAACGTAGGCTGCCGTGAGCAGGGGTCTGCAGGTTGTCCTCGGATTGGGCTCGATTGCCGGCCTGCTGGCGCTTCAGGCGCTCGCACTCTATCTCATTTGGTGGGTCGTGATGATCGTCGTGAGCTTCGTGCCGGCGATTGGACGGAAACACCGTCACCGCGATTGGGATCGTCTGAACCGTCGGTGAGAGGATGCGGGTCGGGCGTGGGTATGCACGCCCTGACGACGATCTGCGAGGCCGGGGAGAACGTTGAACACGTGATCCGCCGCCTCCGGATCCTGACCGATCACACCACTGTTATTCCGCCGTCACTATTCGCCCCCGAAGGCGGCGCGAGCACCCTCAGTGACGCAGCGGCAGCATGAAAACACTACTTTCCTGACGGGTCTGTCCCTTCCGGCGTACTGGAACAGAGCTTGCCCAACATATCCGCATCAAGAGATTCGCTGCCGACCGGCACATCTCACGCTTTCAACCTGAAGGGGAATTCCGATGCGAAGAATGATATTTGGTGCACTGATGTTCGTGCTGGCCGGTGGCGCTCTGCCGGGGGGGGCGGCCGCGCAGGAGACCGAGTCTCCCGTGGGGCTCAAAGTTCGCTGCGCAACGGGAGGCGCGCACCTCGCGGGGTGCGGTCTGTCGAGTGCGAGCTGCAGCTTCACCGACTTCATGAGCGCATACTGCGGCACGACGTCCGCCACACCCAGCCCGACTCCGGTTCCCGATCCGATCGAACCCGCGCCGGCTCCTGTGGAACCCGTTCAGCCCCCTCCTCCCGTTGTCGCGGGCCCGTCCAAGCCAACGCAGCTCGTCGCGCTGCCGGGTGCCGTCAGGGCTCAGCATGACGGAATCGGCACCGAGTGGTACACGCTTCGGCTCAACGGTGCCTACCACGCTCACACGGGCATGAGCGCGAACGTCGGCGGAACGGTCGTGATTGCACTCGACCCGAGTCTCCTCTCGGGCTCCTACGCCGCCACAGTGGACGCCTGCAACGACACCGCGTGCGTGCCGTCGGATGCCGCAACCGTGCAGGTTCCGTAGGTTCAACAAGGAGAGCGGAGGCGCGGGAGCACTTCTCCCGAGTCTCCGTCCTCCGCGCTCCTGTAGGAATTTGTCCGACCGCAGGGATGTGCCGAAGTCGGACTGAGGACTGGGAGATGAGGAGAGGCTACTCCTCGAGGCGTAGGCGCGCAGCTTGCTCGACCCCCTGATGGATGCCAGGGCAGGACAAGGAACTCGAGCGCCTCATCTGCGAGGTGCGGGAGGCGCGGCGCCGGCTGCAGGAGACCCTCGGGCGTTCCCAGCGGCTGCTCATGCCGTTCGAGGCGCTGCAGGCCCGGTGCGAATGTGCGCGGCGACAGGCGGCTGCCCTGGTTGCCGCCGGCAAGAGTCGCAGCCCGCGTTCGGTCCATTGACGTGGCCCGTAGGCAACTACTACGCGCGCGTCGAGCAATCGCACTCAGCCGCACTCGCGAACGGTCTCAGAGCTCGGCCTGCGTCTAGTCCTTTGGAAAGTGATGGGGCTGCACAAGTCCCGGAGCGCGGCCCGGATCGCAAGGGGCTCCAGGGGACTAGCGTCCGAACCGGGGATTGATCACGCTGCTGAAGATCGATCCAAACGAGTAGGTGACGCTCATGCCGACGTCGTACTCGTACCCGCTCTGCAGCCGGCGCAGCCGGAGCAGCACCTCCTCCGGTGATGCCCCGCGTGCGGGCAGCGACAGCTGGTCGCGAATCCGCGACGCGTTCACCTGCGCACCCACCGACAGCCCGCGGGCGACCCGCAGCGAGAATTCCGCCTCCACCTCGAAGCGCGATTTGTCGAGCTCGTGCAGGTACTGCGACCATACCGCGCGCGCCTCGAGAGACCCCCATCGCTCCCTCTGCTCGAAGATCAGCGCCAGGCTGTGCGCTGGAAGCGTCTCTTCCAGTTTGCCGAAGAGTGTCACCTCGTAGTACTCGCGCCGCTCCGCGCCAATCGCGTACAGCGTCCGCAGCTGCCGTCGCGTGTAGGAGGAGTACGGGAACACGTTGTATTCGACAGCCGGTGCGGCCGCCACCGACAGCTTGATGTTCTCGAACGTGGAGGACTCGACCTCCCCGGTTGCCCCCACGGACCAGTGCTCCCCAAGCGCCTTGGCCACGAGCCACTCGAACTCGCGTTCACGCCGGTTCACCTTCACCGGGTCGTCTTCGTCCAGATCGAACTCCTCGGTCTCCTGCTCGAAATCACTTCCAAAGGTGATCTTCCACTGCGGGGTGATGCGATCCGCGCTCAGGCTCCCGACCAGCTGCGTCTCCCGGCTGGATTCCTCTCCTTCGAACGACGCGGATCCGCGCACGCTGAAGACCCAGGTGTTCCATCGATCGCCTGCAGGCGCCGCGCGATTTTCCGGCGCACCCAGCTCCACGGAGATACCCAGGTGAGACGGCACACCCTCGGCCGCCATGTAGTTCAACATCCCGAGGCGCAGGGCGGTGGCCAGCTGGCGGCGCACGATGTCCTCGGGATCGTCACGGCTCGTCACCGTCCGCAGCGTCCGGTCGGTCCCGGCAAGCGCCTTCAGGCCGGTGAACGCCAGCGTGTACTCGCGCCCGCCGCCGCCCGTCTCCACGTTCGTGATGAGCACGTGCACGTCGGCTTCACTCCGATCGCGCACGTAGTCCAGGAAGGTGACGTCGGCCCGAAGAAAGTCCTGGAAGCAGTTGCCGCAGTCCAGAAAGACTTTGAGCGGGGGCGCCTGTGTCGGAGCCGCGCTCTGGGAACCAACCCCGGCGGCAACGGCCGGGTGGAGGGCGCACATCGGGACGACGCCCGTCAGAAGACAGGCACGTATCACTACCACGATGGAGGTCACGGCGACAGCCTAGCAGGAGGTCCATGACCGGCAGGTGAACGGGATCTTCATGACTTCTTCAGGATCCATCAGGCACACTGAAGGCATGCCGCCGCTCTCCTTCGGCCGGGCAGCCCAGGCCGTCATCCTGGCGGCGGCGAGTATCGCCATCTACGTCCCGCTTGCGGGGGCCGATCGGGTGACCATCACCTTCGAGCGTGCCGCCCCTGGCACCCTTCCCCGCCCCTTCCTGGCAATGAGCTCACAGGAAGCGGAGCCCGGACACTGGGAGGTCACACGGCTCGGGGAAGAGTCCGTGCTGACCCAGACCGTTGTGGCGCGCTCCGGCTATCGGCTCGCGGCGCTCGAGACACCGCAGATCGAACACGTCCGCATGGGTGTCCGCCTGCGCGTCGCCGAGCGCGGCGATCGAGCCGCGGGCCTGGCGTGGCGCGTACGCGACGCGGAGAACTACTACGCCGCGCGGATCGACTTAAAGGAACGCGAGTTCGTGCTGCACAAGTTCGTGGGAGGCAACCGCATCCGGCTGGCGAGGCTCGATGGCATTCGCCTCGCGCCTGACGCCTGGCACGAGCTCGTCGTGGAGCGCCCCGGTGAGACGATCCGCGTGTGGCTCAACGGCATCCCCGTCGCCACCGAACGCGACCGGAGCGTCCGCGGGCCCGGGATGATGGCCCTCTGGATGCCCGGTGATTCCTCCTGTCATTTCTCCCGGCTCTGGTACGAGCCGCTCGACAGGAACTGAGGCAAGGCCGATGCGCGTGCTCGTCGTGGAGGATGAGGAGGACCTGGCCAGCGCCCTTCAGCGGCTGCTGCAGGACGCCGGGTTCACTGTCGACGTGTCCCACGACGGGGAGGACGGCCTCTGGCTGGCGCTCGAGACGACGTACGATCTGGTCGTGCTCGACCTGATGCTGCCGCGCCTGCAGGGGGAGCGTGTCCTCGCGGAGCTGCGCGCCCGCCCCCGGTACGTCCCGGTTCTCGTGCTGACGGCCAGGGATGCCGTTCCCGACCGCGTTCGCCTGCTCGACGCCGGGGCGGACGACTACGTGATCAAGCCGTTCGAGCCCGCGGAGCTGATCTCCAGATGCCGCGCGCTCATCCGCCGGAGCGCAGGCCATGGCTCCGCCGTCCTCGTTATCGGCACCGTCGAGATCGACACCGCGCAACGCACCATCAGGCAGGCGGGCATGAACGTGCCCGTGACCCCGCGCGAATTCCGGCTCCTGGAGTATCTGGCGATCCACCGCCGTCGCGTCGTGCCCCGAGGGGAGCTTCTCGAGCACCTCTATGGCAATTCGGAGGAGACCCTCTCGAATGTGCTCGACGTCTTCGTGGGGAGTCTCCGGCGCAAGCTGGGCGCGGACGTCGTGCAGACCAGACGCGGGCATGGCTACATCGTCGACGCGTAGATCGCTCGTGCGCCGCCTGTCGCTCCGGGCCGCCGCCTGGGCAGGCGTGCTGGGGCTGACGCTCGTGACGCTCGCGGCCTGGCAGTACTGGCGGTTTTCAGTCGGAACCCTCGATCAGACGCTCCTGGCAGAGGCGCGGGTGCTGTCGGACCAGATCGCCGAAGTCGACGGACGGCTCGACATTGCCTTGCCCCTCGAGCTCCGAACCCGCCTCGACACGGATGAGAGCTACTACGCAATTTTCGACGCCACCGGACAGCGGCTCGATGGATCGGCACCGCACCCCCCGGACGGCGCCCCGATACCGGGGCGCCGCACGCGCGCCGGCTATCGCGAGGCCATGACGCCAGGCCCGAGAGGAACGACGGTCGTGGTCGGACGCTCGCTCGACTCCATCCGCAGGGATGTACGTCGGCTTGCCATCAGCCTGCTAGGCGCCAGCCTCATCGTGATTCTTCTGGCTCTTCCACTCACGGTGTGGCTACGGCGCCAGCTTGGGCAATCAATCGCGCAGATCGACGAGACAGCCCGCGCGCTCACGCTCGGGCAACCGGCACGCCTCGACACCGCTCGCATAGACGACGAGTTCGCGGGGGTCGCACGCGTGCTGAATCAGGCCTTCGATGGGCTCGAGGGGGCGCTCGCGCGGGAACGCCAGCTCACCTCGGACGTCAGCCACGAGCTGCGCACGCCGGTGGCCACCCTGGTTGCCGAGACCGACTGGGCACTGGGCGCATCCCGCACGGCGGACGAATACCGGCGGTCGCTCATGGTCTGCGGGCGTCAGGCGCGCCGGATGAAGGAGCTCACAGAGAGCCTGCTTACGCTCGCCCGGATTGAGGCCGGGACACTGGCAACGCGCCGGAAGCCCGTCGACCTTCGCACCCTCGCCGAGGACGTGGTGAAAGATTTGATGCCGCTCGCCTCCGAGCGCGGCGTCACAATCGCGGTGCAAGGGGAGGCCACGACGCTCGGCGACCCCGTGCAGCTTCGCATCCTGGTCTCGAATCTGGTGTCGAACGCTGTCCGGTACAACCGTCGCGACGGGGACGTGCTGATCCGGATCGGGAGTCTTGAACGGCACGTCAGTCTCGACGTGGAAGACACCGGCCCAGGGCTGAATCAGGAACAGGCCGAACGCGTCTTCAGCCGGTTCTGGCGGGCCGACCCTTCCCGCTCCGCCCGTGATGGCGGCATCGGCCTGGGCCTGGCCATCAGCAAGGCGGTCGTGACGGCACATGGCGGCACCATCGTCTGCCGTCCGGTCGAGCCGCAAGGCACTGCCTTTTCGGTGAACCTGCCGGATGGGAGCGGCGCGTGTTGACGTGCGTTGAGGCGGGGCACCGAGGCAAGCCCCTCTCCACTCTTTACGCGCACTCGTCTGGGCTATCCGTCCTCTGCGCCACGAAGATCGTGTGCCGGGGGCCGGTCTTCTTCCCTCCCCTGGCGCGCACCGCCTCCCGCTGCACGCGAAATCCGCCCGCCCGCAGGCGGCGCTCGAAGCCCCCGCGATCGTTGTTGACGGACCAGACCGCCAGCACTCCGCACGGCCTGAGCGCCGCACGCGCGGCGGCAATGCCGCGCTCATCGTAGAGCCGGACGTTGGAAGCGGAGGTGAACGGGGCGGGACCGTTGTCGACGTCGAGGAGGAGTGCGTCGAAGCGGTCCGGGCTCGCACCAATGATTGCGCCGACGTCACCCTCTTCGATACTCACCCGGCCATCGTCCAGGGGATGGTTTGCCAGCGGGCCGAGAGGACCGCGATTCCACTGGACCACTGCGGGGACCAGTTCGGCCACCACGACGCGGGCTGAAGCGGGGAGGATGTCGAGCGCGGCTCGCAGCGTGAAGCCCATTCCGAGGCCGCCGATGAGCACGCAGGGCTTCTCGCGCAGTCGCGCCTGGCGGCAGCCGAGCACGGCGAGCGCCTCCTCCGAACCGTGCATGCGGCTCGACATGAGGCTCTCGCCGTCAGCCAGGATCACGTATTCGCTCGGGTGACGGGTCAGCGTCAGCTCGGTGCCATCGGGCATGCGCGCGCGCCCGAGCACTTCCCAGGGTTTCACGGCCGCTTCTTCGCGGCGGCGCCCTTTCGCACCAGGGTGGGAGACATGTCGGTTTTGCCCGGACGAGGGTGCGCCTTCGCGATGTGGGTCGAAAGGCGGTTGGTCGGAACCTGCTCGCCGCAGAACCTGCAGAGGGCCTTGCCGGGGGAAACGTGAACGCGTTGCATCTCCCACCAGCATGCGTGGGCTCCGGCCCGGCGTCAAGCGCAACCCGTTAAGGCGCACGCGCTCACGTTGACGGGATTGCCGTCGAAGGTCATGGAGGTGTCGATCGTGTTCCCCTGTACGGTGACGGTGTTCTTGCTCTCCGAGCCATCCAGCGTCCATTTTCCGGAGAAGTTCGGGATCTGGGCGAGCATCACGGACGACATCAGGAGGGCGATCAGGGCGCTTCCGGCAAGTCGTGCAAGTCTCACGTCGATGGGCTCCGTACAGGAATAGAACGGCAATGGTTTTATGGCCGGCGCCGCTATTCCAGCGGGACGACGTCCTCCGGTCTCCGATTTTTCTCAGGCCCGCCCGCACGGAGGACGACTTCGGCGACCGCGGTAACCAGCGTCGAGAGCTCCAAAGGCTTGGGAACGTGCGCCTGATATCCGGCCAGCAGCGCTCGCTCGCGATCCTCCGGGCCCGCGTATGCGGTCAGCGCGATCGCCGGCACGCTGGCGCCGGGGTCGTGGAGGCGCCGCACCCGTCGAATGAGGTCGTAGCCGTCCACCTGCGGCATTCCGATATCGCTGACGAGGATGTCAATCGGGTGCCTCCCAATCCACTCCAGCGCCGCTTCCGCCGAATCGACCACGGCTACGCTCGCCCCGGCGCTCTCGAGAATCCGGCCGATCAGCTCGCGCGCGTCAGGCTCGTCATCCACCGCCAGGATCCGCACCCCGGCCAGCGATACCGGGTCCGCGCCGGGCGGGGCGTCCGTTCCTGCGCTGTGCAGTTGTCTCGGTGCGCTGACTTCGCGGGCCTGAGCGGAGAGGGCAGGAAGTGTGACGACAAAGGTCGCCCCCTGCCCTTCCCCAGGGCTGCTGGCATGCACGCTGCCGCCATGCAGTTCCAGCAGGTGCCTGGCGATCGAGAGACCAAGGCCGAGGCCCCCGTGGCGCCTCGTGGTCGAGGCGTCCTGCTGCCGGAAGCGCTGGAAGAGATCGGGGAAGAACTGCGGCGCGATGCCCGCTCCGGTGTCACTCACCGCGACCTCCAGCGTGGCACCCCGGCGGACAAGGCTCACGCGGACATGCCCGCCAGGCGGCGTGAACTTCACGGCGTTGCTGAGCAGATTCCAGAAGACCTGCTGCAGCCGCACGGGATCACCGGCTACCCGCCCGTTCGGCGCTTCGAGCGTCTGCTCGAGATGAATTCCCTTCGCGCTCGCGGCAGGCTCTATCGACTTGATGGCCGCCGTAACGACCGGCTCCAGATCCAGCGGACGCATTTCCAGCCGGATGTTCCCCGAAACGATCCGGCTCATATCGAGCAGATCGTCGATGAGTTGGGCCTGTGCCCGGGCATTGCGGTCGATGGTCTCGAGCGCGCCCGGGGTTTCGGTCTGTGGAATCGCGCCGCGTCGGAGCAGCTGCGACCAGCCCAGGATGGCGTTTAGCGGTGTTCGCAGCTCGTGACTCAGCGTCGCCAGGAACTCGTCCTTCATCCGGATCACACGTTCAGCTTCGGCCCGCGCCGTCTGTTCCTTGGCGAGCAGGTCCTTCCGGCGATCCTCTGCTTCCCTGCGTTCCGTGACATCGAGATACGTGCCGAGGCACCGCACGGGAACGGGGCGATCGTCCATGCGGTCCAACCGGGCGTAGCCGCGAACCCGGATCCACCGGACGGCTCCATCCTGCCGGACGATTCTGTGCTCGACTTCGAACACTCCGGGCCCGCCCGGCCGCAGGGCGTCCCGCAGAACCGCCAGAACCCACTCACGATCTTCAGGGTGGAAGTGCCTCTGCGCGCCGGTGAACGTGGGCGTCTCTGCCTCGCTCCACCCGTAGATCTCCCGGCCTGGCGCGTTCACGATCATCGCGTCGGTTCGAAGGTCGGTCTCGAAGGTGCCAAGTCCTGCGATGGCGATCGCCTGGACCAGCCGATCCTCGCTCTCCTTGAGCGCCCCCGCCGTTCTGGCGCGCGCGTAGGCCGCGGACACCTGATCGCTGATCGCCCGCAGCAGCTCCACTTCGTCGTCGTCGAAGGCCTCGCGCTGGCGGCTGCCGAACGAGAGCAGGCCGAACAGGCGGTCCCCGGATACGAGGGGGAAGCAGGCGTAGACGCGTACGCCCAGCGACCGCACCCATTCGGTCTCGGGTCCAGTCTGCTCCCCCACCGACGGGAACACGACAGGCTGGCGATCCACGGGGGCCGCACCGCAAAGCGCCTGGGCCGGCAGCAGTGCTTCAAGCCGGGAACAGGCCTCATCATCGAGCCCGCGGCAGACCGCCAGGCGCAACCGGCTGCCATCTTCGCTGACCACCCCGTGGAAACACAGATCGAGTTCGAGCAGACTGCCTGCCTCGTTGAAGAGCGACTCGATGATGGCCTGCGGGTCTTCTTCCGACAGCAACCGTGTGGCATTGTCGGCCAGGACGCGCAGGGAGCGGGTTCTCCGGAAGAGTCCCCGGGTGAGCTTCGCGCGCTCGATGGACTCCCAGCACCGGTTTGCAACCATGCGCACCAGCTGGATCTCGTCAGTCCGCCACTCCCGCGGCCGATCCTGATGAACCGCCATGCCCCCCGCGAATCGGCCCCCCTTCAGTAGCGGCACGTTGACCAGGGCGCCGATGTGCGCCTGGCGGTACGCGCGCCGGGTGGGGCTCGTGCGGGGATCCGAATCAGTGTTGGAGACGACGAACGGCTCACCGGCACGCGTGAGCCGTTCGAATTCCTGCCCGAAGGAGGCCACAGTGTACCGCCCCCGGATACTCGGCACTCCCCGGCAGTAATCCCCAATAATCTCGAAACCCTGTTCGTCCGGATCCGCCTGCGCGTACGCACAACGGCTGGCGGCAAGGTGCTCGCCGAGCATCCGCGCCGCGGCCTCCGTGATGACGGAAGGATCTGCCATGGTCCGTGTCTCGTCGTCCAGTTGCAGCAGGAACTTGTCACGCGTCTGCGCGCGCTTCCGGTTCGTCACGTCCTGGAAATAGACCGACAGTCCCTCCACTGACGGGTAGGCGTGCACCTCGATCCAGCGCCCGGTTACCGGTGAGAGGAACTCGAAGCCGACCGAGATCCGCTCCCGTACCGCTCGTTCGCATTCCTGATGAAACCGTGCCCCCCTCGCCTGTGGAAAGACGTCCCAGACGACCTGCCCCACCAGCTCCTCGCGCGTCTTCCCGTAGTAGTCGAGCGCCCGCTGGTTGACGTAGAGGAACCGCCACTCGTGATCCAGGAGGTAGAACGCATCGGTGATGCTCTCGAGCACGGCATGCGCCCGCTGCTCGAGCCGCCGGCGCTCGGTGACGTCGACGAAAGCCCCGACGCTGCCGCGCGGCTCTCCGGACGCGTCGAGGAGGGGAGCCGCATACTCCAGCAGCCTGACCACGCGGCCGTCGTCGTGAACGACGTTGAGTTCCGCTCCGCGGATTTCCCGCCCTTCACGGGCGGCAATCTGCATGGGCAGCTGGTCGTCGGGCACCTCCCGCCCGAGGTCGTCGAAGACACGGAAGTTGGTGGGACGATCGCTCTCCGCGGCGGTCTTCGAAGCGTTAGCGTTTACCGGCAGGCCGAGGGCGGAGGCAAAACTCGGGTTGACACGGATCTCCCGGCACTCGCGATCGCTGGCCACCGCTATCCCGACCGGAATGACCCTGAGCAGCGTCTCGAAGTCGGCGATGCGCTGCTGGAGATCCCCCTCGAGCTCCCGTGTGCGGTGCGCCCGAAGAGGAGGCATCAGCGCGCTGAGGAGGGTGCCGACCACCAGGAACAGCCCAAAGATCAGCGCGGTGTCCGGTTCGCGGACGACCTCCTCCATGCCGCCGGCGAAGACGGACGCCCCACCGACAGCCCCGATTCCCGTCGCGAGCAGGCCGGGCCCGAGCCCTCCGAAGGAAGCGGCCAGGACGACGGTCAAGGTCAGAATCAGAAGGGGAGCGGCATCTCCCGGCGTGGAGGCAATGCGGGCACAGAGTATCAGCGCCGCGGTGACCGCAGCGACGGCGATGGCGTAGCGCATCCACGTGGGCCGCTTCCCTGCCATTCCTGAGCCCGCCACACCCTTCGCGATGCGGAGATGTCCCTCAGTTCGCGTGGCCATCCGGTCGAGAATCGGAGTATACCTTCAGGTGCCTCCGAATGCCGGCAGAACGGCCGGGCCCTCTGCTCCGCCTCTACCGTGCGAGTCCACCGTCCGCACACATGATGATCGGCAATTCCGGCAAGCTACAATCCCCGGGGGAGGCGCAGAGAAGATCGCAATACAATGGCTGAGCGTCCGCGCGTCGTCATCATCGGCTCGGGCTTCGGGGGGCTCGCGGCAGCAAAAGCGCTCCGTCACGCCCCTGTCGACATCACGGTGCTCGACCGGACGAATCACTACCTGTTTCAGCCGCTCCTCTATCAAGTGGCCACGGGCGTGCTCTCCCCGGCCGACATCGCGGTGCCGTCGCGCCTGCTTCTGCGCAGGCAGCGGAACGCCACGGTGCTCCTCGCCGAGGTGGAGTCGGTCGATCTCGAGACCCGGCTGCTGCAGGCGGAAGGGGGAAAGCTCCAGATCCCTTTCGATTACCTGATTGTCGCGCCCGGCGCCCGTCACGCGTACTTCGGCCACTCCGAGTGGGAACCCCTGGCCCCGGGACTGAAGACGCTGGAGGACGCCCGGGAAATCAGAACCCGCTTTCTGCTGGCCTTCGAGCGGGCCGAGAGGGAACCCGATCCGGCTGAACAGGCGCTCCTGCTGACTTTCGTCGTGGTGGGAGGCGGGCCGACAGGTGTCGAGCTCGCAGGCATCCTGCCCACGATCGCCAGGCGGGGATTCAAGGGAGACTTCCGCCGGATCGACCCCGCCCGGATCCACGTCGTGCTCGTCGAAGCAGGCCCGCGGCTGCTGCCGACCTTTCCCGAGAGGCTCTCGAAGCGTGCCTTCCGGGATCTGGAGACGCTCGGGGTGCAATGCCGGACCGGCGCCATGGTGACGCAGATTACGGAAGACAGCGTCTACCTGGGCGACGAACGGATTCCCACGCGGACGGTGTTCTGGGCAGCCGGTAATGCGGCGTCACCGCTGATCCGGCGGATGGGCCTCGCTGTCGACCGCGCCGGCCGGGCGCAGGTTCTTCCGGACCTCTCGGTGCCTGGCCATCCTCATGTCTTCATCATCGGCGATGCGGCTGCAGCGGAGATGACGGTGCCCGATGTCCCTCGCGGCCACGCGAGGCCATCGGGAGCGGCCTCCTATGTCCCTGGCCTGGCCACCGCTGCCCAGCAGATGGGGGGACACGCCGCCGAGGGCATCCTGCGCACACTCGCACGCAAGGAACGACTTCCCTTCCGCTATCGCGATCGGGGATCGATGGCCGTCATCGGACGGAATCGCGCGGTGGCACTCATCGGGCCACTGCAGCTGGGAGGCCGAGTGGCCTTCTGGTTGTGGCTGCTCGTCCACATCATGTACCTCGCGGGCTTCCGGAACCGCCTCAGCGTCCTGGTCGAGTGGGGCTACGCGTACTTCACGTTCCGGCCCGGCGCACGCCTGCTCACCGACCTCACACCACCCCCGCCGCACGTTGCCACACAGCAGCCTCCACAGACCTGGCCTGAATGACCGGCGTCACGCGCAGCTCCTCGGACCTGCCTCCAGCCGGACGTCACCGTGGGATGTCGAACAGGTAGCCCGCGAGCCAGGCGAACGAGCCGGCGAGCAGCACGGCACCAACCAGGGCGATCAGCGTCCACGTCAGCAACCGCCGAAGGCCGTCGTCTGGTCCCGTGTCCTTGTGAGGGTCAGTCATTTCTGCTCGAGAACGCCCCGCCGGGAGACGATCGCCGCGACCCGACCGTGCAGGCCTACATCGACTCAGATGGACGCAAGGTCGGACAGGGCGTGGCGCAGGTCTATCGCTACGGCGGGGGCAGCCGTGAGGCGGGGATCCCCAGCTCCCGTGCAATCTCGCGCAGCGAGTCTTTTACGATCTGCACGTTCCTCGGTCCCATCCGCAGGAGCTGTTTCTGCGCGCCGGTCAGGGACTCCAGTTTGGGATCGGCGTACCCGTAGCCGATGCCCACCGGGCGCAGCTCGACTGGTTCCTGCGGCACGGGTGTCTGGAGGAGCTGCACGATTGCCCTCTCCAGATGTGCGTCGAAGGAACTCCGGGAGCCGAGCTCCCGATGCGCGTCTTCGATGCGGGGCTTCAGGGTGGCATAGATCTCGGCGGTCCCGGAGGGGTTTACCGACTCCACGGCTGCCGCCAGGTCGTTGTACCGCTCGTAACTCCGCGGATCCACGCGCAGCGTACCTCCCTCGGAGAGCACGCTGAAGCCGGTCGCGGGACGCAGCACTTTCAGGTGTCCCGATGGTGTGCGCCCTTCCGAGATGTTCGTGACCACGACGGTGAAGTTCCGGATCAGGCCATCGGTCGCCAGCCATGCCGCAACCTTCGGGTGGTTGGAAAGATGCCGGAGCAACTCCCGGACGAAGGCGTCGCTTTCCTCGAGCGGCGGGACGTCCCCCGGCATCGGCTCGCCGCCGAACGGCGCCACCGGTTCGGCGCCATCCTGTGCCCCGCGGGCATCTGCCGCCGCGGGCGGGGGCTGGTCTTTGGTACGGAAGAGGAAGTACCCACCCACGAGGGCGGCAACGAGGAGCACCACGACAGCCGCAATCCACTTCCTCGGCGGGCCGTCGTCCGGATGTACCTCAGGCGCGTGCTCTCGGCCTGTATTCAGTTCGTAATCTGCCGGATCCTGCATTCGGCGCCTCCGAGCGTTTGTCCCGGCCCGAAGCGGTCCCTGCGGTGGGCAGGGTGCCGGGGTCTTCATTGTCGCACCAGATCCGCCGGTGCTCTCACCCACCCTTCGTATACTGGCAGTCCGGCGCCTCCGGGTTGCTGGGTGTGTCGAGCGGATGCGGGCGTTTTACGTCCCCCGGCGCGGCGGGTGTCGCCAGGCGCTTGCTGACGAAGAGCAGTTCGTAGGCGTGCGCCGGGAACGGCTGCAGGCCATCCGCACAGCTGTAGTTGTTGAAATGCAGATGTGCCACGTGGAAGAAGTTTTTCAGCTTCCTCACAACCTGCAGGTAGGTCTCGAAGTCTCCCTTGAACCCGTGCAGCTCAATCGCGATCTGGTCGATGCGCTGAAGCAGTTCCTCGGGCGCGTTCAGAAGGGCATTCCACTCCGCCCCCTCGACGTCCATCTTGACCAGAAGCGTACGCCCCCCGTCTCCGTTGGCGGCGACATGGTTCTGCAGGGTATCGAAAGACCGGCGATCCGCATCGGCATAGGCTTCCGCGGCGATGCACGCCGGATGGAAGACAGTGTCACCGCCCGGGCAGGAGGGCTGCGTCAGATCGAAGCAGTCGTACTGGTGAACGCGTACGCCCAGCTCCTTCGAGACGTCGCACCCCCAGCCGTCGTATCCGGCGATGCCGTAGGAGTAGGCCGCCTGGACCTCTCCAAGAAGGTTTTCGCACAGCAGGTAGCCGCCGTCGTTCGGCTCGCCATAACGCTTCAGTGTGCAATCGCTCAGCGGAACGGGCTGCAGTTCGCGGTAGAGATCTGCACGCGCCGGGTCCGCCCCGGCCACGAGCACGATTGATGTGTCGCGCGGTTCATCCGAGGGGCGGGCGCCAAGGGCCATCCAGACCCCCACGGCAAAGACGACCAGTATTGCCGTCACCCCGAGACTGACACGGAACCGATACACAGCACCTCCAGGGACGGGGGAATTGTAGCGTGTGTCCCCGGCGTGAGGCGTGACGAGTTCCGGGCGCTACGACGGATGCACGCGGATTTCGTCCCCGGCGCCGTCATCTCCGGGCACCCTGAGGGGAGCGGTGCGGTGAGGGCAGGCCGCGCAGTTCAGCGACTCGCCGTCGCGACCAAGCACCTCCGGACCGCCGCAGGAGCCCCGGAGGCAGCGATTCGAGAACATCGCGCCAACCGACATGGCCAGCATCACGAGGCCTACGACAATGATGCTGAGAAGAATGACAGCGGTCATGGAGTGCCCATCATGGCCTCGAATCGAGGCGATACCAGTTCGTCGAATCCTCCGTCGGCGTTGCGGACCAGGAGCAGCGCCGCCAGATCCAGCCGGGTGGCGAGCCCCAGTCCTTCTTCCGGTCCGAGCACCATCAGCGCCGTTGCGAACCCGTCGGCGCGAACAGCCAGCGGATCGACGACCGTGGCGGAGGCGAGCCGGTGGCGGATCGGTTCCCCGGTCCGTGGATCGATGATATGGCTGATTCGCTCGCCCTGCGCCTCCCGATAGTTCCGGTAGTCGCCTGAGGTGGCCACGGCGACATCGAGAAGCGGCAGCACCCGTGAGGCCGTACGGCGGACGGTGTCCGGCCGCTCCACCGCCACCTGCCAGGGCACCCCCGTCTCGTTCCGCCCGCGGGCCACGAGCTCCCCTCCGACGTCCACCAGGAAATCGGTGAACCCGCGATTTTCCATCAACGATGCCAGGCGATCAGCAGCATACCCGGGGGCAATGGACGAGAAGTCCACCCGAAGCGCCGCGTGGGCCTTTCGCACGGAGGGGGGGTCAGGAATCAGGGTGAGATGCCGCTGACCGGTCATCCCGCGGAGGCGTGCCAGCTCGGCCGCCTCCGGCGGCGCGGCAGCTGCGCCTCCGGTGCCGAAGCCCCAGGCGTCGACAAGCGGGGCGACCGTGACGTCGAGGGCGCCTCCGGTCAGGTCGGCGAGGTCGGCTGCCCAGCGAAACACGTCGAAGGTTTCCTGCGCCACGGGGAACGGGTCCGTGGATTGTGACGTGTTGAAGCGGGAGAGCTCCGACTCGGGGTCCCACGTGGACATGAGCCCTTCGATGCGGGCGAGATCGTCCCGGATGCTTCGGTCGACCGCCGTGCTCTCCTCTCCGCTGAGCCCCTCGCCCGCCGGTACCACCTTCACCGACCAGGTGGCCCCCATGGTCGGGCCGGAGAACTCCACCGTCCGACGGGCCGGTTCAGCACGGCCGCAGCCGATGAGGAGTGCACCCGTCAGCAGGAGCGCCAGCGGCGCCCGGGCAACGGCGCTCGATCCTGCACTTCCCCGCATCGCGCTCCTCTTCCGCATTCCCTCTATAGGACCGCCTGCCTGCGGCCGACGATTCGTTATCCGAAGTCGTCGAAGAGAATGTTCTCGCGCTCCACCCCGAGATCCCCCAGGGTCTTCATGCAGGCTGCCAGCATCGGAGGGGGACCGCACAGGTAGTACTCGATGTCTTCCGGTGCGGGATGATCCTTCAGGTATTGTTCGAGCACCACCTGGTGGATGAAGCCGGTGTAGCCGGTCCAGTTGTCCTCCGGGAGCGGTTCCGAAAGCGCCAGGTGCCACCGGAAGTTCTCGTTCTCCCGCTGGATCGCATCGAAGTCCTCCACGTAGAACGCTTCGCGGAGGCTTCTGGCGCCGTACCAGTAGGTCACCTTCCGGTTCGTTTTCAGGCGCCGGAACTGATCGAAGATGTGCGAGCGCATCGGGGCCATGCCGGCGCCGCCGCCGATGTAGAGCATCTCGGCGTTCGTCTCGCGTGCGAAGAACTCGCCGAACGGGCCGGAGATCGTGACCTTGTCACCAGGCTTGAGCCCGAAGATGTAGGACGACATCTTGCCGGCGGGCACGTCCTCTGGTGCGCGCGGCGGCGGCGAGGCAATCCGGACGTTCAGCATGATGATGCCGGCCTCTTCCGGGTAGTTCGCCATGGAATAGGCGCGCGAGACCGGGTCGTCCACCTTGGAGACGTACCGCCACATGTTGAACTTGTCCCAGTCGCCGCGGTACTCCTCCTCCACGAGGAAGTCGGAATACTTCACGGCGTGCGCGGGCGCCTCGATCTGGATGTAGCCGCCCGCGCGGAACGGAACGGAGTCCCCTTCCGGCAGGTCGAGCACCAGCTCCTTGATGAACGTTGCCACGTTGTGGTTCGAGCGAACGGTGCACTCCCACTGGCGGACGGAGAAAATCGACGGCTCGAGGCCGATCCGCATGTCCTCCTTGACCTTCACCTGGCAGGTGAGTCGCACGCCGTGGCGCGCCTCGCCGCGCGAGACGTGGCTCGTCTCGGTGGGGAGCAGCGCCCCACCGCCCGAGTAGACATGGGCCTTGCAGACGCCGCACGTGCCCTTCCCGCCGCACGCAGACGGCACGAAGATGCCGTTCTCGGCCAGCGTGCCCAGGAGGGTCCCGCCGGCGGCCGTCGTAATAGCCTTCGACTCATCGTCATTGACGACAATCCGGACGTTCCCGGACGAGACGAGGCGGCTGCGCGCGACGAGCAGGAGGCCGACGAGGGCAAGGATCACCCCCGTGAACATCCCCACGCCCATGAAGATCGTTGTCATTTCCATGGATGATTCCAGTCCCCGGCCGGCAGCCGCTCCCGCAGGAGCGGGACACGGCGGGCGGGCGCCACCCTCAGAGCTGAATCCCGGCGAACGCCATGAAGCCGATCGCCATCAGCCCGGTGATGATGAATGTGATGCCGAGGCCCCGAAGCCCCTCGGGCACGTTGCTGTAGCGCATGCGCTCGCGAATGGCCGCCAGCGCAACGATGGCCAGCGCGAACCCGCCCCCGGACCCGACCCCGAACACCACGCTCTCGGCAAAGGTGTACGAGCGCTCCACCATGAAGAGCGTTCCCCCGAGGATGGCGCAGTTGACCGCGATGAGCGGCAGGAAGATGCCCAGCGTGGCGTACAGCGCCGGCACGTGCCGGTCGAGGATCATCTCCACGATCTGCACCGCTGCCGCGATCGTCCCGATGTAGGTGAGGAACCCGAGGAACGACAGATCGTAGGTCGCCAGGGTGGGGCTCAACCATGCAAGCGCCCCTTCCTTGAGCAGGTAGTGGTAGATCAGGTTGTTCAGCGGGACCGTGATCGTCTGCACGACAACGACCGCGAAGCCAAGCCCGATCGCCGTCTCGACCTTCTTCGACACCGCGAGGAACGAGCACATCCCGAGGAAGAACGCCAGCGCCATGTTCTCGACGAACATGGCGCGCACTGCGATGCTCAGGTAGTGTTCCATGTCAGGCCTCCGCCTTCTCTACCTGGGCCGGCTTCCACGTGCGGAGCGCCCAGATGAACAGGCCGATCAGGAAGAACGCGCCGGGCGCCAGCACCATCAGCCCGTTCGGGGTGTACCACCCGCCCTCGGCCGCCAGCGCGAACACCGGCCGCCCGAAGAACGACCCCGATCCGAAGATCTCGCGGAACGCCCCCACCAGCAGCAGGATCAGCCCGTAGCCCATACCGTTCCCGAGGCCGTCTGCAAAGCTCAGGCTCGGCCGGTTCTGCATCGCGAACGCCTCGGCGCGCCCCATGACAATGCAGTTCGTGATGATGAGGCCGACGAACACCGACAGCTGCCTCGAGACGTCGTAGAGGTAGGCCTTGAGGAACTGATCCACCACGATCACGAGCGAGGCGATGATCGTCAACTGGACGATGATCCGGACGTTCGTCGGGATCAACTCGCGAAGGATACTGACGAACAGGTTCGAGAACGACAGGACGAAGACCACCGCGAGCGCCATGACGATCGAGGTTTCCATCTTCGTCGTGACGGCCAGAGCGGAACAGATCCCGAGGACCTGCAGCGCGATGGGGTTGTTGTTGAAGAGCGGGTCGAGAATGACGTCACGTGGTGCGGGCATTGCCGTCTTCCTTCCTCAGCCGATCGATAAATCTCCCGAAGCCCTGCTCACCGAGCCAGAACCGGAGCATCGCCGTCACGCCGCGCGCCGTAATCGTGGCGCCCGAGAGGCCGTCCACGCGGTGCGGATCCGCCTCGACAGGGCCGGCCGCTCCACGGATGACCTCGATGACCGGCTCTCCCTCGTCGTTATAGGCCTCGCGCCCCGGCCAGAGCGCCTTCCAGCGGGGGTTGTCCACCTCGCCGCCGAGGCCCGGCGTTTCACCGTGCTGGTAGTAGGCGAGCCCCCGGATCGTGCGCAGATCCGGACCGAGTGCCACGAACCCGTACATCGTGGACCAGAGCCCCTTCCCCTCGATCGGAAGAACGAGGAGCTCGAGCTTCCCCTCCTCGTTCAGCATCTTGTAGGCGAGCGCGTGGTACGGCACGCGCATGATTTGCGCGTCGTTGCGCGGCATCGGCAGGCTTGACGTCGGATCGAGCTGCGCCCGGCGCGGATCGTATCCCGTGGGGTCGAAGTTGGCGTCCTCTTCCCCCGTCCGCAGGTCGACTGCCACCACCTGAAAGGCGCCGAAGCGCTGTTCGACCTCCTCGCGCGGCAGCACCTCGTCTTCCCGCATCATCCCGGCCGCACGGAGCACGTTTCGTTTGCGGTCGAGCTCGGCGTTTGCCGTCTGTTTCTCCCGCAGGGAAACGGCGGCGCTCGAGACGAGCACCGCGCAGACCACACAGATGGCTGCGGAGAAGGCGACGGTGTAGCCGGGCAGATTACGTGACTTCACGCAGGCGCCTCCTTCGGACGTTCGAGCGGACGACGAAGAAGTCGATCGTCGGCGCGAACACGTTCATCAGCAGGATGGCAAGCATGACCCCTTCGGGGTAAGCGGGATTCACGACCCGGATGAGCACGGTGAGCACCCCCACGAGCACGCCGAAAATCCAGCGGCCGGAGTTGGTCTGCGCGGCCGACACCGGATCGGTCGCCATGTAAACCGTTCCGAACGCCCACCCGCCGAGCACCATGTGCCACCAGAAGGGCACGTTGAAGTACGGGTTCGTTGTCGACCCGATGGCGTTGAGCGTCATCGCCATGGCAATGGTGCCGAGCGTCACTCCCGCCATGATCCGCCACGAGCCGACGCCGGTCACGATCAGCAGAATGGCTCCCGCCAGGCATGCCAGGGCGGAGGTCTCCCCCATCGATCCCGGGATGAACCCGATGAAGGCGTCCATGAACGAGAGCCCCTGCAGCGCGTCGACCCCCGCCACCGTGGTCGCCGCCAGATACGTGGCGCCGGTGTAGGCGTCGGGAGTCGCCGCCGTGGGGGCAGCCGCAACCCACACCTCGCCCGACATGTAGGCCGGATACGCAAAGAACAGGAACGCCCGCGCCACGAGCGCCGGGTTCAGGATGTTCATCCCGGTCCCGCCGAAGATTTCCTTTCCAATGACCACGCCGAACGCGGTGCCGACGGCCACCTGCCACAGCGGGATGGCCGGGGGCAGGATCAACGGGATGAGCATTCCGGTGACGAGGAATCCCTCGTTGATCTCATGGCGCCGGATCTGCGCGAACAGCCCTTCCAGCGTGCCACCCACTGTATAGACGACCAGCGTGGCCGGAAGGAAGTACAGCGCCCCATGGACGATGCACGCGATCAGATCATTGGACGCGAAAGGCAGCCCCATGGCCCCCATGGCCGCCGTCTGCCAGTTGGCCAGCGGCTGCGAACCCGACTCGATGGACAGGTTGGCCTGCAGGCCGGTGTTGTACATCGCCATCGCGATCGTGCCCGCGAGGGAGAGCACCACGATGGACATAATCCGCTTGAGGTCCACGGAATCGCGCACGTGCGAGGCGCCGGCGGTGACGCTTCCCGGGGTGTAGAGGAAGGTATCTGTGGCCTCATACAGCGGATAGAACCGTTCGAGTCTGCCCCCTTTGTGAAACTGCGGCTCGACACTGTCGAGCAACTTCCGTAGCATCAGCCTTCCTTCTCGATTGTCGTGAGCACCTCGCGCAGGTGCGGGCCGTAGTCGTGCTTGCCGGGGCACACGAACGTGCAGAGCGCCACGTCCTCTTCGTCGAGCTCCAGCGCGCCAAGCTGCTCGGCCCGTTCGAGATCCTTTGTAAGCAACGCCTTCAGCAGGTAGGTCGGGTGCAGGTCGAACGGCACTACCTTCTCGTACATTCCGATCGGCACGATGGCTCGCATGGACCCATTGGTGCTCGTCGTCATCCGGAACCGCTTGCCTGGCAGCAGCCGTGAGGCAAAGACGCCAATTGACGAGAATCGCCCCAGTCCGGGCCCGGCCCACCCCATGAACTCACGCTGGCGTCCTTCGGGGAGCGCAGCCACCTGCCGGTGGTAACGTCCGAGGTAGCCGTGCACTCCGCCCACGGCCGTGCGCCCGGAGAGCACGGAGCCTGAAACCACGCGCATCTCGCCATCGTGGAGCTCCCCTGCGGTGAGCTCGTCCAGGGCGGCGCCGATCCGCGTCTGGATGAGCCGCGGGTTGCGCATCCCGGGCCCCGTGAAGCCGATGACGCGCGTATCGTCGATCTCACCGGTCGCGAACAGACGGCCGATCGCGAGCACGTCCTGATACCCGAGGTGCCAGACGACGCGGGTCCGGCCCACCGCATCGAGGCTGTGAATATGGAACCCCACCGTCCCTGCCGGGTGCGGACCGGCAAACCGGTCGTGCCGCACCCGATCCACCGGCGGAACCGGCAGCGAGTACCGCTCGGACGTGCAGAAGAACACGGCGCCGTCGGTCAGGCGCGCGAGCGCCGCGAGGCCGCGCTCGAGATCGTTCTCGCGCCCGCGCAGTATCACCTCGACATCCGGCGCCAGCGGGTCGGTATCGATGGCGGTTACAAAAATGGAGCGGGGGGTTGCCGCCGGGTCAGCTACACGGGAATAGGGACGCGCCCGCAGGGCCGTCCAGAGGCCCGACTCGAGCAGCAGCTCGCGAACAGCGTCGCGACCGAGGCCGGATGGATGCCGGCCCGTCCCTCCCGACAGCGACGCCTGCGCTCCCCGGCTGCCGCGCCGCTCCTCGCTGTCGAGGTCGATGACCAGCGACTGGAACGCCCGCCGGTCCCCACGGTTCACGGCGGCCACCGTTCCTGCTGCAGGCGCCGTATACCGGACACCCGGCATCTTCTTGTCTTCGAACAGCAGCTGGCCGCGGCGCACGCTGTCGCCGGGCCCCACGTGGAGCGTGGGACGCAACCCGACGTAGTCGTCAGCCAGCAGCGCTATGCGGGAAACCGACGGGCGCCTATCGACGACCTGTTCGGGCTCGCCGCTGATGGGAACCTGGAGCCCACGGGTAACACGATGAACCATTCGTTGTGCGGGAAACTGGAGTACAAGCCGACCCTACAGTTTGTCCCGTGGAACAGGCGAGGTCAAGATCAGCCGCAGCGCTCAGCCGCCGGCCATCGCCCCCACCACCAGGAGCGGTTCTGCTCCTGTTTGCACCGCGTCCGGAAGCGGTAGATCCGGACCCGCGTGAGACAGGTCCTCCTCGCAGGCGAAGAACCGCACGAACGCCCGCCTCCGCCTCGTGGCGTGATCGCGGATCGTGCCGCGCAGCACCGGATGCCGCGCCTCGAGCGCGTCGAGGACCCTTCCCAGCGTGAGATCTCCGTCTACGTCCAGCGTCACTTCGCCATCGACCCGGGCGAGGGAGCGAAGATGTGCCGGCAGGATCACGCGGACCATGTGCGCCTCCGTCAGGATGTTTCCCTCAGCGTCTGCACTTCAA
>Ga0183260_10000501_pt1 | contig 33200 bp, 35 predicted proteins | sample AntDrymUQ4972206_2_FD_129768 | JGI IMG/M metagenome (GOLD analysis project Ga0183260, IMG submission 129768) | Polar desert sand microbial communities from Dry Valleys, Antarctica - metaG UQ497 (22.06) (version 2) (version 2) | ecosystem: Environmental > Terrestrial > Soil > Desert | place...
CAGCACCATCCAGAACTCCAGCGATAGTCACGTACTAATTATCGACGATATCCGACCCGAAGTGGTGGATCCCCCCTTGTCCTTCTAGGCTTTCAGCGCGTCATGTCAGGAGTCCTGGATTCGTCGACGTGTGGGCGCGGCACGCTTTCTCATCAGGAATTTTCGCCGCAGTCGCCTCGGGCACCAATATCTTCCATATCGGCTCGACCCAGGCGAAGCGGATCCCCCTCCTGCTCCCCCCGCTCGCCGGACAGCGTCGGATCGTCGATCTGATCTCAGCGGTCGATACAGAAGCCGACGAAGCCGAAGCGGCGTCGACTCAAGCGCATCACGCATTGGACGCGGTAGCCGACGGGCTCACGGCTCAGGTCAATTGCAGGCTCGGTGAACGGGTGACTATTGGCAGTGGGCCGTCCTGGGAGGCGGCGCAGGAGGTTGGCGCGCCAGTCGATGGCGCCCTCCCGGTCATAGGGATCACAAACACCCTCCCCGATGGCCGACTCGACATGTCCAATCCTCGCCACGTGGTCGGGCTCTCGCGCTCCGTCACAGTGCTGAGTCCGTCGTCGCTCCTGATGATCCGAACCAACGGAAATAGGAATCGCATCGGCAACGTCTACCGCGTTGGGCCGCAGGCCGTGGGCTGCGCCTTTTCGGCGTTCCAGATTGGCCTCCATCCTCATGACCCATCGGACGCCCCCTACCTCTACTGGCACCTGCGCTCGCCACGTGTTCAGGGAAGGATCAGCGAAGCCGCGAGCGGGACAACTGGACTCGGGAACATCGCCGTACGGTGGCTCCGGGAGTTGCCGATCCACTGGCCATCGGTCGCCGTCCGGACCGCGTTCGTCGAGACGTCCGAAGCTTTGCATGCGGTCGCTGAGGCGGGTGCCGAGTTGGCGCGGGCGCTGGCCCGGCTGCGCGCCGCTTTGAGTGCCGACCTGCTCTCCGGCAACCACGAGATCCCAGACCCCTACGACGTCCTCCTTGAGTCCGCATCGTGAGCGAGAAGTTCACTGAGGCGTCGACCGTGCAAACAGCGATCGTCGAGCGGCTCGCAGGGCTGGGCTGGAAGCATGTCCCCGGTAAGGACCTCGACCGAACCGTCGACGGGGTGTTGATCGAGATCGACCTGCTCGATGCGCTTCAACGACTGAATCCCGCGATCTCCGCCCAGCCCGATCGGGTCGAGGAGGTGCTGCCTCGCCTCCGACTTGCAGTGATTTCGGCCGTCAATGACGGGCTGGTCGCAGCCAACGAACGCATGACGACCTGGCTGCGGGGCCACGAGACGCAGAAGTTCGCCGGAACCGACAGCTACGAGGCGGTCCGACTGGTCGACTTCGACGATCTCGCGAACAACCGGTTCGCGGTGTCGGGCCCCGGCCTCGGGCACACGGGATTGAGCGCCGAGGTCACGTACGGGCATGGGCCGCGTGCGCGTCGGTTCGACGTGGTCCTCTGGGTCAACGGCATCCCCGTGGTGGTGGGGGAGACGAAGTCGCCGGTGGATTCGTCTACGTCGTGGCTCAACGGCGCCAAGGACATCCACGATATCTACGAGGTCGAGAGCGCCCCCTTCTTCGCCCCCAACGTGCTGTCCTTCGCCACCGACGGGCGTGAGTTCCACTACGGTGCCGTGCGCCAGCCGGCAGAGAAGTGGCTGCTTTGGGGCTCGACCACCGACCCGCACGACCTGGAAGGGGCGTCCCGGGTGATGCGGTCCGTCGACCTATTGCTCTCACCGGGGCGGGTGCTGTCGATCCTGCGCGACTTCACGCTGTTCGATCGGCCGGTCATCGACGGCCGGCCTACCAGGGTGAAGCTGATCCCTCGCTATCCGCAGGTCGAGGGCGCCGAAGCGATCCACGAGCGGGTGCTCACGCCCGGCCGTTCCCGAGGGCTGATCTGGCACTACCAGGGGACCGGTAAGACCCTGCTCATGGCCTTTGCCGCCCTGAAGCTGCTCCACGATGAGGACGTGGGCGGGCCGACGGTGCTGATCGTGCTCGACCGAGTCGACCTGGTCGAACAGACCGTGCGCCAGTTCCAGACCGCCGGGCTGCCTCGTCTGAGGGCGGCCGGCACCAAGGAGCAGCTGCGGTCGATGCTCGCCGAGGACCAGCGGGGCATCCTGGTGACCACGATCTTCCGGTTCGAGGGCGCCGGCTTCCTCAACGACCGGTCCAACATCGTCGTGCTCGTCGACGAGGCCCACCGCACCCAGGAAGGCAGCCTCGGCGCCGACATGCGAAAGGCGATCCCCAACGCCCAGTTCTTCGGGCTCACGGGCACGCCCATCGCGGATGCGGAGCGGAACACTTTTAGGCTCTTCGGCGACCCAGACGACCCCGGGTACGTCCTCAACCAGTACTCGATCGAGCGCTCGATCTCGGACGGGTCCAGCGTTCCGATCCACGTCGAAACTCGCCTCGTCGATTTCAGCGTGGACCGGGAGGCGCTCGACGAGGCGTTCGCTGCGATGGCCGACGAGGAGCGACTTACGGACGAAGAGCGGGAGCTGTTGGCCGACCGGGCGGCCTCGGCGAGGGCCTTCATGCGCAACCCGGAGCGGGTGCGGGCGGTGTGCGTGGACATCGTCGACCACTACCTCGCACGGGTCGACCCGCTCGGACTGAAGGCCCAGGTCGTCGCCTTCGACCGGGGGCTGTGCGTCCTATATCACGAGGAGATCACCCGCCTACTGGCCGAGCGGGGGGAAGACGCAGAGGCGGCGGTGGTGATGACGGTGGGCACCTCCAAGACCGAGCCCCAGGAGTGGCGCCAGCGATTCGAGATGTCAGCCGACGAGGAGGCCAAGATCAAGGCCCGCTTCCTGGAACATGGCGACCCCCTGCGGTTCCTGATCGTGACCGCGAAGCTGCTGACCGGCTTCGACGCCCCCATCGAGGGTGTTCTGTACCTCGACAAGCCGTTGCGGCTGCACACGCTGTTCCAGGCCATCTGCCGCACGAACCGCCGATGGACGAACCCGGTGACGGGCCAGGAGAAGCACTTCGGTCTCATCGTCGACTACGTCGGGGTCGGTGCCGAGATTGCAAAGTCCTTGCGGGCTGCCGATCCGGAGAAGGGCGGCCGGCGGCCCGTCGACGCCGAGGGTCTGCTCGTCGAGTTTGAGGTCGCCATTGATCTGGCTCTGGCCCACTTCGGAGGTATCGACCGCAGCGACTTCTCCTTCGCCGCCCTGGCGGCGGCTCAGGACCGGCTCTCGCCAGGCGAGACCCGCAACGCCTTCGCCCGGGACTTCCTGACCGTGCACCACCTGTGGGAGTTCCTCGACCCCAACCCTGCGCTGGCCGCTCGCCGGGCCGACTACCGCTGGCTGGCCCAGGTGTACGAGTCGGTCCAGCCGGCCGGCACCTCCGACGCGCTCCTGTGGCACCGGCTGGGAACCAAGACGCTCGGCCTGGTGCACGGCCACGTCAGTGATCTCACCGTGACCGGCACTGGCCTGGAGGAGGTGATCGTCGACGCTGAGACAATCGAGGCCATCCGCCAACTGGCCTTGCCCGGCGCCGACGTGGGCCGTGACGGCCCCGTCACCGTCGCCGAGGCGCTCGACACCATCGAGTCCCGCCTGCGCCGCCGGCTGGAGTCGGGCGGTCGCCACCCCATCTACATCGCCCTGTCGGAACGGCTTGAGCGCCTGCGACGGGCGCAGCTCGACAAGGCTTCGGCGTCGATCGAGTTCCTCAGGGAGATCCTCGAGCTGGCCCAACAGGTGACGGCGGCAGAACGGGCCGAGGACGAGGGCGGTCCGGGAGCCCTGTCGCTCCTCCCCGACCCCAACGTCGGGGCCCTGACGCAGATCTTCCGGGAGTACGCCCCGTCCGGCTCCCCGGTCATCCTCGAGAACGTCGTGGCCGACATCGATACCATCGTCCGCCAGGTCAGTTTCTCGGGCTGGAACGAGACCCAAGCCGGCGACCGCACGGTGCGCAAAGAGGTGCGTTTGGTCCTTAGGAAGTACGGCTTGCCGACCACCGGCGAGCTGTTCGACCGGGCCTACGCCTACATCCGGGAAAACTACTGATGGTGAAGTTGCCCAAGAGGACCGCCGATCAACTCCGGGCCCACCTGGGATCGCTCCCGCATGACGCCCTGGTCGACTTGCTCGTCGAACAGGCGACGCGCGACGATGATCTTCGGGAGATCATGGTCAAGGGGTAGGCCTACCTGCAGGTTTGGACAAACATGCAGGCCAGAGGGCATCTAGCGTTGCTCGCTGTTACCCCCTCCCGAGCGCTTTTGTGCCTCGCTTGTGGTGCAGATGTGGTGCAGGACGCTTGAGCAGCGTCCGCCGCCCGCATCAACGGATGGCCCCAACCCCTGGCAGCAGTCCGTGAGAGCGACGGCCGGACGAAGCCACCGGCCACCAACGCTCAGACGTTTAGGCCGTTCGAGGCGACGGGGCCCGCCGCATCCGCGATCACCGGGGAGGAGCGGCCTGGCGTCGATCCACGGGCATGGCGTGGGCGGGGGAGTGGTGTCTTGGCTCACCGAAAGCCCCCGGCGCCCGGGCCTTCTATGGCCATCGGGGAGCTGCGGACGACAACCGCCGGCGCTACGGGGCTGACGAACCGGCAACTTCCGGATTCTTCTGTCCAAAGTCGACCTTGGGCGCACCCGTAGTGGGACATGTTCAGCCGCCTTCTGTCAGTGCCCGCGCGATGGTCCGGGGGGGCGTTGGTCGCTCCCCTCCCGGCGACGCCTGCACCTCCACGCGTCAGTTAGCGCGGGCGCGTCGGGCGGACCTGGTGGTCGCGACTCCACCGGTCGGCGACAGCGATGCTGCGCTGTCGGTATCGAGGCGTCCTGGGGCGCTCCGCGGCGGCGGCGCAGCGACGAGCCGCCAGCCCAGGCGGGGAGGCACGGCCACGGCGTAGAGCCACCACAACCAGCGCGAAGGCGGAGGAGCGTTCCCCGTCACAGCCGGCGGCGCTGGTGTCAACGGGAACGGGTCCCTGGTCGGGCGGGGGAGGGGGGCGGTGTGGCGGCCGTCGCCTGTCCGTGCGACCTGACGTCTCCTCGGCGGCAGGTTGGCACGGCTCCGGGGGATGCAAAGGCGGCTCCGTTCCTCGCTCGCTGCGCTCCCTCCTGTACTCGCCGTCCCTTCGGGCAGACCTTTGCATCCCCCCATGAGAGCCGTGCCTGTCCATTGCCAAGGAACCGCAGACCACAAACAGGAGGAAACGACATGAACACCGTCTCACTCATCGGCCGCCTGACCAGGGACCCCGAGCTCCGTCACACCCAGAGCAGTATGGCCACCACCACGCTGCGCCTGGCCGTCCCCCGGCGCAAGCGTGACGGCGAGGAGCAGCCCCCCGTCTACGTCGACGTGGTGACCTTCGCCAAGCAGGCCGAGGCCATCGCCGAGCACCTGACCAAGGGCCGGCGGGTAGCCGTCACCGGGCGCCTCGAGTACCGGGAGTGGAAGGGCCAGGACGACTCCCCCCACTCCAAGCACGAGGTCGTCGCCGACGGGGTCGAGTTCTTGGACCCGCCCAAGTCCAACGGCAGCACCCCGGCCGAGCCGGCCTACGCCGCCGGGGAGGAGCCCTTCTAGATCACCGCAGGCAGGGGCGGGCAACGGCGCCCGCCCCTTCTGCGGCACCGTCCTCTGAAGGAGGTCGCCATGTTCACCGAGCTCACCCTCACCCACGTCTGTGACCAGATCATCGTCTGGAGCGCCGGCGGCTACTTCGACCGCAAGGGCCGGGCCATCACCCACTACCCGAAACGTGCGGCGAATGGCTGGGAGAGCCGTTCGCCCGCATCGAAGAGGGCCGGCCGCTGGTGCGCTGCGAGCGCAGGACCGGGGACCCAGACGGCTGTCAACGGCCCAGCCCCGCACCACCACGACCCAGCTGAGCCACATTGAGAGGGGCCTCGGTGCGGGTGTCCGCCGTACGCGGCGCTGAGGCCCTGCTACGCCTCCTGGCGACGCCGGCGACCCGGCTGTGGCGCAGGGATCCGAGAGCGAGCCCCGGACTCGGCGGGGCGCATCCGAACGCGTCGGAAGCCATGACCGGCGTCTCGCCGGGGTGGGCCGTACCGTCCCACGGGGGAGGCCGCCACCCGCCTGCCCGTGTCAAGTCAATGTCCCCACGACGTGAGCGTCCACCGCGATACCCCGACGGGCTACGCCACCCTGTTCAGCATGAGCTGGCTGCCTCGGCGGCCGAGCGCCGTTGCCGAAGAAGACAGACCGGAAAGGGCCGACGAGGGGTAGCGCTGCATGCACCGCGTAGGCCCTCGTCTCCGGGACGATTGATCGGACGACTCTTGGCTGGACGGCGCTCCCGACTGTGCCATACGCCGAAAGCCGCCCCGTTCCGCATGTCCATTGGAAATTTTTCCATGAACCAGCCGGGTTCGACCTACGAACGGCGGCGGCCGACCGCGATCAAGAGATGGCCGGAGGGGCTACTATTGGGTCCGTTTACCGGGAGTGACGAACTGTCCGTGGTCACGGGATCGGGACCTGATTGGTGCCATCGGCGTTCATCGAGTACTCGCTCACTTCGCCCTCGCGGTCGCTGTAGAAGCTTATCCGCTGGCCGTCGCTCGACCAAGAGGGAACTTCATCGCGGGCTGGCGAATTCGTCAGAGGGGTTTGCTGGGAGCCGTCGGCGTTCATGACGTAGATCTCGGTCTGACCGTCCCGGTCGCTGACGAAGGCAATGCGGGAACCGTCTGGGGACCAGCTAGCGCTGAAGTCCTCTCCTGGGTCGGCAGTCAGCGGTCGGAGGTCGGAGCCATCGGGCTTGACCACATAGATGTCAACGCTCCCCCCCCGGTTGCTCTCGAAGGCAATGTCGGTGCCGCCGCGCAGCCGAACGTTGCTCGCCCATGCCGGGCCTCCATCGACCGCGGGGTTCTCTACCAACGGGTGGGGGTCGCTGCCGTCATCGTTCATCACATAGATCTCCGGGTTGCCGCTGCGGGTGCTGACGAAGACGATGCGCCGCTCGTCCGGTGACCAGTCAGGGTTGGTGTCATCCGCTGCGTTCGAAGTCAGCTGTGTCTCTCCGGAGCCATCGTCGTCCATGATGTAGATCTCAAAGTTTCCGTTCCGGTTGCTCTGGAAGGCGACTCGGGAACCGGCTTTGTAGTTCACGCTGGGATAACTGTCCTCAGCCAAATCGTGGGTCAGTTGGGTTTCGTCCCCGGTACTGTTGTCGCGGCTGTAAATGTCGATGTTCCCAGCGCGGTCGTCCTGAAAGATCGTGAGGGGCGGCGGGGGCGGGGGGGGCGGGGGGCGCGTCGTCGTGGAGGCCGGAAAGGTCGTCGTCGTGGCGGCCGCGGTTGAGGTGGTCGTTGGTTTCAGTGTCCCGTCTGTCGTCCCGTTGTCACGAGACAAGAACCACAGCCCTGCTCCCAATGCCAAGCACACCATCAGGACGATGGGCATCTCGACCTTGCTGGCCCAGCCGTGGTCACGCCGTTCGCTTGTCATGTCGCACGCACCGCGATCGATCGCCCGGTCGCGGCGGGCGGCCGAGCGTCAGCCTGCTCATCGGTCATCAGAGATTCTGTGATGCAGGGGTAAACGCCATTTCCGTTAAAGGTCCTGGAGCAGCGATCCTTGCGCACTTTCGGAGGAACCCAGCTACCTCCTCGGATCCCTTGGACGACTATGGACACTGGTGGTACGGCAGCAAGCTGAGGGTTGTTGAGCATGGTCACGAGTGAAGCGAAGTTTGCTGGGAGCCTCCTGTGGGGAGTATAAGGAGTTCCTGTGTGACGCGCGCTCGAACAGCCGGTAGAAGTGGGTACCCGTTCCCGGGGCGACGACCTCCTCGAAGCGGCTCTCCTTGGATCGGCCCGCCCGTGTAGTAAAGGGCGACCTTGTCCACCGGTACCGCCTTCCAACCCTGCATGAAGGTGCGAAGGCCGCCGAGCACGGCTGTCGCCAGGATCACCAGGATCACCAAGACCACGATGGACCGAGACGGTATTGCTGTGCTGATGGGCCGATTCATATTCACGGTCGTCTCCCTGTCGCGAGCGTCCGGTCGTCCACTGTGCGGCTGAGGCCGACCCCCGGCGCGTCCTGCGCCGGTGATCGGCCTCCGTCGTCCAGCCCGTCCCGTCAACCGGACGGAGCGTGGCGCCCTATGCGTAGCCGAGCCACCTGTAGCCGCTACAGGCGCCGTACGTGGTGAAGTCGGACTCACAGACGTTTACGTAGAAGCACCCGGAAGCCGTCCATCCCGAACAGCACCTGCCTAACCTCGTCCACGGCTTGTGGCCCACCCTCCTGAGCGTCTCGACAACACGCAAACCGGATGGGCACGAGCCCGCGTACGCGGACCCCTACCGAACGGTCACCCCCGCTCAAGGACGAAGAGCCGGTTTGACGGTTCCAGCTCCGAACGGTGCGACGACTAGCGCCACGTCCGCGCTTGTAGCCTCGCGCACCCCGCGCAATGATGAAGAGCCGGGTTAATAGCACCCAGGAAGCTGGAGACTCTTGTCATTCGGAACTTCGCTGCCACAGATGAACGGTCGGCGCGACCAAAGCGGGTGACCATGCCTAGCATGCTCGCTCTCAGACGAAGAGAACCTCGCACGAATTGAGAGATGCAGGTGGCAACTACTCGACCTGCCCTTGTCGCCAACGAGTCCGACTACTGTCGACTTGCCTACGACGTCATTCGTCTTCACATATATTCGGTTCAGGTGTCGGTACTCCAGCTGGTGGGATCGTCCTCCGTTCACTCGTCCCTCCATCCGCAAGAATCCGCTGTCGGTGTGTACGTACGTCACCTTGAGGTTGTCCCAGAGCGGGAGAACCTTGCGGTTGCACGGACTGCCCCCGTCAGGTATGATGGGATTAAGGTCAAGGGCATAGTAATCGTTCGCGTCGTGACCATTCGCTTCTGTGTGAGTACCTTGACCATAGTGGTTACCCGATAGCCGGAACTTGTACCCTGAGTAGAACGGGGACCGCCCGTTAGGTGCTGTAATGGTCGAATTGTGAGCAATCGCCGGTGTCGCTGTCAGCAACAGGATGGCGACGACAGGGAAAATGAGTAGAGGTAGGCGCTTCATACGACGTCTCATAAGCGTATGGTGTGTCACTGGTACGGTCCTTCCGGTCGATGTATTGTGCCTATCACAATACCTGCCATTGGCTCGGCCCCCAAGGGGAGACCTCCCCCGGGGCAGGCAGTGAGCCGAACCCTGAACGAGCGCCGGCGCCGAAAGCGGCACCATGGCAGCATCACCCCTGCGCCCCTACACAACACCGCGTGAAGACGACCTCCGCAGCACCTACGGGTGTAGCCGGTAATCTGTTCGCTGTCTGAGCTCCATGGCCTGATGTAGGGCACGCCTCGAGGTCCCGGTCCAACTCGCCGCAGATCCGGCTGACCTCCGACTTGGAGATCCGCTTGCCGCCCCAGCGCCTTCACCAGGTCATCGACCTTGCGGGCGGCCACGGACCTCACGCCCGTGCGTCGCGCCGCCACCGCGTTAGCGTCCCGACCTCATAGCGGTATGGGGACGCCGCTCATCAGCTTCGAACAGGGGGAGCCCTCCCCCTTCCATCCCCACGGGTTTCGTGTTCCTATGCAGCTGGAAGAAGGGAGTTCACGCATGGTCAGACGCTGGTCGGAACCGGAGGGCGCAGAAGCCGCCAGAACCACGCACTACGTGCTGTGCCACGGGCCCCGGGTGGAGAGCTGTGCAGGGTGCATCACGGTCTTCGACACCGAGAATGAGGCGCGATTTGCGTTTATGAGGGCACACCAGAACGATCTCTCCCGAACCGGCTGGGCCCAGGTGATCGCCATCGATCCTGACGGCAACCTCCGGGTCGTGAGTTGGTTCGGTCGTCCATCGGCGCCTCTTGTTCCCGAGCCAGCGATACCTGCTCCGGCGGCGGTCAGGTCAGTCAGAAGCTGAGGCGCCAACATGCGAACACCACACGCCGACGACCTAGGTCAACCGCCTGATGATCTCTGATGACCCCAGAACTACATCTTCGGGATGAGTGTGGGGGCCACCCGGCGCCCGATAGCCTGCAGAGGGCGCTGAAGCCGAGGGGGTTGGGACGAGCGTGCAGATGACGGCGGCAGTGATCATCGGCGATGAGGAGTTCGCTGTCTCAGCTGAGCGACCGTTGGTGTTCGGTCGAGCCGACGCCGACGATGTCGTCGGTCTCGACCCCAACGATATGGGGATCTCCGCGGTGGCGGGCTCGGTCGAAAAGGCCTGGGGCCTGTGGTGGGTTGTCAACCGCAGTGCTAAGCGGCGGTTGCTTCTCGACATCGGCGAGGGCGGACTCCCTCAGCAGCTCGGCTGCGGCCAGCGACACGCCATCAGCGTTGCCCACCTCAGCATCCTCGTCCCCGGCGTGATCTACACCCACCGCCTCGACGTCGTGGTCCCGATCACCGACCTCGTTCGCGACGCCGGTCGGCTGTCGTCGGGCACGATCACCGGGGAGGTTGGTCTGAGCGAACGTGACCGCGACGCGGTGGTCGCCCTATTGTCGGGCTACCTTGAGGCCTTCCCCCGCCGCCAGGCCCGGCCGCGCACCTACCAGCAGGCGGCGGAGCTGTTGGGGCCGCCTTGGACCAGGACCACCGTTCGCAAGCAGATCGAACGGCTCAAGCAGCGCCTGGCTGGTCTCGGCGTGTACTTCGAGGGTCCCCAGGCCAACTTCGACCTGGCCGACCACCTGATCGGCAACGGCCTGCTCTGCCCCGCCGACCTGGACCGACTGAGCGCACGGCGATGAACGGTGGGCCCGGGCGCGGATTTCGGGTGGGCCCCGACCATGACCCCGACCGCTACGTGCTGGGTGCCGCCGTGGCCAGCGGAGCCGAGGGCATCCTCTATCGGGGCTTGATCTCCAGTGGGGGCTTCGACCTCGACGTCGCCATCAAGATGCTGCAGCCCCGGTTCCTGCCCCAGGTCGACGAGTGGCACGCCCGATGGTCGGACCAGGTTGAGCTGCTGCGTTCCCTTCAGGTCCCCGGCGTGGTGCGGGTGCGCGACGGCTTCGTGGGTCCGCTGCCCCACGGCCCGGGCGAGGCCGCGGAGGGCCGCACCTTGTACCTGGTCATGAACTGGGTGGAGGGCGAGCCGCTCGACGAGTGGGTGCGCCGGCGACCTGAGCGTGATCGTGTCGAGTCGCTCAAGTTGCTTTTGGGGGTGGCCGCCGCCCTCGACCTCATGCACTCAGGCCGGCCCACAGGAGGAACACCCGTGGTGCACCGCGACGTCAAGCCCTCCAACATCTTGGTCACCGACGACGGGACGGTGTTGGTCGACTTTGGTCTCACGCGAGGCTTGACCGACGGTCAGCGCCTGTCCGGGGTCACCGGCACCCCTGGCTATCTGGCACCGGAGGCCACCGAGGCGGGCCTCTACACACCGGCCTCCGACCGCTACGCCCTGGGCGGCGTGGCCTACTTCGTCCTCACGGGCAACGAGCCACCATCCCACCACGACCCCGACAGCGTGCGGGCATCCCTGTGCGCCGTTCCGGCCCTTGCTGGCCATCCCGAGGCCGTCGAGCTCGTCATGGCCATGCTCGACGCAGATCCCGCTCGCCGGCCCCCCTCCCTCGCCAACTGGGTCGGCCAGCTGCGGCGCTCCAGCCTGACTGGCCTGCCTGAGGTTCTCCCCCCCCAGGCACCAGGACGCAAACCGAGGGCTTCGTCAACAAGCCGTCCCCCTTCTTCCCGCAGGCATCTGCGGCTCAGCCGCCCGGCCGTTGCCGCCATCGCCGTGGTTCTCGTCCTGGTGTCGGTCGCCGCTGTGCTCACGGCTCGAGGGGGAGGCGACTTGAGCGACGATGAGCGAGCCAGACGAGAATTGGCACAAGGACACTCATTCGAGGGCACGGTCCCGTCCGAGACGACAGGCCGCTGGCAACCGATCGACCCTGGTCCTCTCGCTACCCGAGGTGAGGCCAGGGTCGCCTGGACAGGCAGAGAGGTGCTCGTCGTCGGTGGCCTCGCCACGGTGGGATACAATGCCTTCTCCGACGGTGCCGCGTTCGACCCGGTCACCGAGAAGTGGCGGTCGATTCCACCCCGGCCGATGCCCGGCCGGATACTTCACGCGGCATGGACGGGTGAGGAACTGATCACCTTCGCATCCGAAGGAATCAGTCTCGGCCCGCTCACGACTGGGGCCGCCTTCAATCCCATCACCAACACGTGGCGCACGGTGCCGGTGCCACCGTCGCAGCAGTCACCGACGTCGGATCAGAATCCCGGCGACATCATCTGGAATCCCGGCGACGTCATCTGGACCGGAAGCCGGCTTCTTGCGTGGCAGCCCAACATCAGCCCACCGGGGGCGCTCTATGATCCCGCCACCGACCAATGGACACCAATCCCGGAAAACTCGGCCCAAGGAGCGGCCGCGGTCGTGCGGGCAGTCTGGACCGGTGAGGAATTGGCGATCCAGGGAACAGCGTTACCCCCGTACGGAGGTCCTACCGAGCAGAGACTGTTCCTGTTCCACCCGGAGCGGGGAACATGGCGGGCAAGCACTCGCCCGCCGGCTGCACTCGCCGGGTGGCTCGATCTTCCACCGGTGTGGACGGGTCAGGCGATTCTGTTCAGCTCCAGCTTAGAGGGGTCTGCGACAGGCTCTCCGAAGGCGACGACTTACACCTACGAGCCGGCGACAGACCGCTGGGGCACTCTTGCCCACCCCGACCTGAGCATGGGCTCCGGTCTCTTTGGTGCAGCAGGCTTCGTCGACGGCCGTGTAGTCGTGCGAGTCGGGAACCCGTCGAACCCGCTGCAGATCCTGAACTCTGAGAGTGGCCAGTGGTCCAACTCAGGCCCTCCTCCCGGACCGGTGCCCTCGGCGGACAGTGGATCCGTCTCCACTGGCTCTTCCGTGTTTCTTTGGGGTGTGAGTTTCAAGGACGGCTCCACTCAGTCATCCTCGCCGAACGCCGCCTGGCTCTGGTCACCCTAGGCTGACGCACGTCTCAGCTCATAGCTCCTCGATGGAAGGCTCGCTCAGACTGTCCACAGCAGCGAGACCTGACAGGGCGTCCATCGCACCCGGGATCGTTGGACACCGAATAACTGAGGGGGCCAAGATGGCGCTCGTGACGTGACGGTGAACGACGATGACACGGGGGACGGTCGCTCGAAGCCGAGGAATAGTCAACACCTGTGCATCGGGTTCACCCGCTGATCACGCGGCGGCTTCCTGATCCTGGTTGCTGGAGCGCTCGATCATCACCCCCTTGTCGAACTTGGCGCCGGCCCGCACGAGAGCGACGAGGTGTGGTGCGTTCACCGATCGCCACCGCTGCTGGGCTGCCTCGATGAGCTTGAAGGCCATGGCCAGGCCAGCGGCTCGTGCCATGGTCCCTTGGTGACCTTGGTCCGAAGGCGAACTTTGGCGAAGGTCGACTCGATGGGATTGGTGGTCTTCAGGTGGATCCAGTGCTCGGCCGGGAAGTCGAAGAAGGGTACGATGATCTCGACGCGGTCGGATCCCCGGCCAGCGACGGTGCCGTGAGCCGGCCGGCACCCCTCCTGGAAGGCTAGAAAGTGGGCCATCTAATGGGCCATCTTTCGTCCGCGGACGCCCCGGTTCTGAATGCTTGCATTTGGTACATAGCGGTCAGCTTGTTCGGGTACTATTGAGAAAAAAGTAAGGTCTGACCTGCTATGATCTGTCCGGCAGGCCCCGAATCGGGCCAAATAGACACGTAAATAGGAGCCATTCCTAAACCGTGCGTCGGAGGTTCGAATCCTCCCGGGGGCGCACAAAGTCAGACCGCCGGGGGCGGACGGCGAGGGATGCGCAGCCGCAGCTCGCCACGCCACTCAGCTGTCAGCGGCCATCAGTCTCAGGTACGAGCGGATCGATTCGACGGCCTCGTTCACATCGCGCCGACCCGTGTAGGCGGGGAAGACCTGCTGCTGGATCTCCCGGCTGATGGCGCTCCACTCAGGGGTCGGCGGGCGAGCGTGGGCTGTGGGCAGGATCTCTCCGAGCAGCTTCATGTCGGGCTTGGCCACGAGGGCCGGATCCTGATAGGCAGACGCCAGCGTGGGAGGACGGGAAAGCTTGCCGAGGCCCACTTGGACCTCGAGGTCTGTCGAGGCGAACTCGACGAACTCCTTCGCGGCCGCCACTCGTTCGGAGAAGCGGTTGACCCCGAGGTTCGACCCGCCGATCGCCGTACTGGCATTGGTTCCCGCGAGGGCCGGAAGCCGGGCAATGCCAACGTTCCCGATGAGTGCCGGCCTCTTTCTCAATTCATCGAACGCGTACGGCCAGTTGCGCATAAAGAGTGCGTTCCCATCCGCGAACGCCGTCAGAGCGTCATTTTCCCTCATGGTTTCGAAGTTCGGGGCGAAGACACCGTCCCGTCCTGCCTCGTCACGCATGAACTGGAGGGCACGGACCGCCGGCGCCGACGAAAGTTCGATCGTGGTGCCGCCTTTGCCGGTGCCGGAGAGGTCGCCGCCAGCGCCCCAGAGGAACTCGAGAAAGTTCACCACCAGACCCTCGTACTGGGCACCCTGGCCCACGAAGGCATCGATTGTCCCTCCGGACTGGCGGTAGGTGTCGACGGAGCGAATGAGCTCGTCCCACGTCGTCGGCGCCGTCCCTCCGACGAGGTCCTTGCGGTAGTAGAGGAACCCCGCCCCGCTCGTGAAGGGTGCAGCCCAGAGCTTGTCATTCCAGATTGCCGACTGAAGGGGGGCGCCCAAGGACTCCTTGGTGATGTTCTTGCGCTTGTCCTCCAGATCCGCGAGCCAACCGTTGGCGGCGAACTCTCCAGTCCACACCACGTCCGTGGTCAGGATGTCGAAGCGCGGGAGCTTGGCGTTCAACTCGGTCGACAACAGCTGGTGCTGATCGTCGGCCGATTCTGGGAGCGGTTCAACCCGTACAGGGGCATCGGGACGGAGACCGTTCCATCTGCCGACTATCCCCGACGCCGCCTTGAGCTCGATTTGCGGAACGGCCCACACCAGGTCTGCGGGAGCGGCGGGCCCGGGCGAGTTCGAGCCCGTACAGCCGGCTACCACCAGGACCATCGCCAGGGCCAGTCCCAGCCATCCGGTGACTCCGCGCCTCCGAACCGTCGAGATGCTCATCGGTACTCCTCCAATCGCTCCGTGATACCCCATGCGGCGACAGCCGCCGACGCAAGCACCAGAAGTCCCGATCCGATGAGGAGGAGGACCAGAGCTGTCTCTGACTGACTGACATCCCGCTTGAACGCCTTGTCTTGCTGGTCGATGGCCTCGGTGAGGATCGTGTCGAGTCTATTGACAGCTGTCTCTACGTTCTCCTCATTGCCGGGTATGGGCGGATGGGCCGCTAGCCACTTTCTGGTCTCCTCGATGGCGGTATTGACCTCATCCTCGGTCTCGGGCGCGAAGTGCAATGCCGCCGCGAGGGCTCCACCTGGCACCAACCTGTCACCTGTGTCCTTCCGGGTGAAGAGCAGGATCTTGTCGACGAAGTTCTGTTCCGAGGCCCCCGAACCCGGTACGAGCGCCAGAGACTCGCTGGCACGCGCCTGGAGGGCAGCAATCTGGGCCTCGCCCAGCGCTTCGGTGACTGCCTGGCTGTGACGGCGTGCGTCCTCGAGTTCGGAGGAAGACGTCGACAGCGCCAGGGCCCACCAAGCGGCGGCACCCAGGACCGCTGCCGTCGCCAACACTAGACCGACATTGAGCACCCGCCGGGTCTTGTGGAAAAGGAACAGCTGCAGGAACGCCAGCGTGGCCAGGCTGAGAAGCCCGAGCGCCAAGGCCGGAACGGGCAGCGAACGGGCCTGGTCGACCTGGGAGTCGAGGTTCTCGGCGCCGTCGTGCTGGAGTCTCTCGGACAAGCGAAGGATCAGCGATCGCATTACCTCCGAGGCGTTCCGTAGATCCTCGCCGGCAGGAAGGCCCAGTTCCCGCTTGGTGCGAGCGCGCTCCACGAGCCCGGTGTAGACCTCGGTCTGAAGTGTGATCTCGGCGAGGGTTTCGAGGCTCGGCTTCCCGGCCAGGGTCGCGGCCTGGACAAGACTGTCTGCCGCCCCCTCGAGGTTCTCGTCGTAGTCGGCGCGGGCGGCCGACTGGACGTCGGGCGTGCTGCCGGGGAGGAACTCCTTGGCGACGGCGGCGTCCGCATGCGCCATCTGGCGGTACACCTGGATGGCGCTGGCACTGAGGGGTTCGGTGCGAGTCTCGATCCTGTGGACGACGTCGGCTCTCGTTGAGGCGGCGAAGGCACTGACGACCAACGTCGCCAGGAGGACCACGACGATTAGCGCGCGGGCACCCCGGAACTTGCCCGGCGTCCGCTCCCACGCAACTGTCAGCCGCTTCAGCCGAGTGCGCAAGGGGAAACCGGTCAGGATTTCGCCAGTGCCCTGCTGATCGCCGGGCTGACGCCGTTGTCGGACGGTGGTCGCGAGACTGGTCATGACGGCGTCCCCGCGACACGGCGCAAGGTGATGACCGTAAAGGCTCCGACATGGATGCGGTCGCCGTCGCCCAGCACGATCAGTTCGTCGGGCTTCAGCCGGCTCGGCCGGCCGTTCACCCAGGTGCCGTTCATGGATCGGGTGTCCTGGACGGCCCAGTAGCCATCGGATTGCAGGGCGAGGACGGCGTGGCGCCGGGACACGCCCGGGTCGCCGGTGGGCCCGGACAGGTCGATGCCCGGAAGATTGTCGTTCGCGCTGCGGCGCCGTCCGATCACCACCATGTCTCCACAGAGCGCCACCTTCCGAGGCGCCAGCCCTTCGGGAAAGACGACCGTGCTCCCCTCCTCCGGAAGATTGCTCTCGAAGAACGCCCGATCGGCGGCAACGAATGCCGCCCACGATCCCGTGGCACCGGGTGTCGGGGGCGGGTCAACAGGCCGGAGTGGGTCAACGAGCCGTCCTGGGTCGACGGGCCGGGGTCCGCCGGGGGGCATGGCCGGACGCTTGAGCTCGAAGTCGAAACCGTCGATCTCGCAGTATCTGGCGCCCGGAGGGCGTCGCGTACCGCAGCCGGGGCAGACCTCCTCCTCCCCGGACTCGCCCTCTGCGCCGGGTATCGCGGGAACGGCCGCCGTTTTCGCGTCGCTGTTCCCGCCCTCGGGCGCGGGCCCCGGCTGGCTCAGGGCGGATCCGCAGTTGTCGCAGTAGTCGGGCGTGGCCGACTCCCCTCCGCAGCTCCCGCACCTGCGCATGACGCTCACGAGTCGTCACGTTCCTGCGACGACCCCGAATCCTCACCCTCGACTCTGACGGTGCGAAACGAAATGTCGCCGACCTCGTTGATGGTGTCCTGGGCCCGGTCGGGCTTGATCTGTACCGTGTCGCCGTCGATCTCGACGAGGTTGGACATGGCCTTCAACACATCTTCGCGGCCGGCTTTTTCGGCCAGCTGCATCACCCGCTCGAACTTCTCGGTGGCGGTGTCGAGGTCGCCATCCTCGAGGGCCTCCAGCCCCTCGTCGACATACTGCGCCAGGTCCTCCTGATGGGTGTAGCGCGCCACCTGCCGGTTGATCCTCGTCGAGAGGTCGACGTCGTCGGTCCAGATCGACTTGACTAAACCCTGGCTCACGACGGCGTCGCCCACGACCAGGCTGATCCGGGCCGCCAGCTTGTCGTCGCCCACATCGCCTGGAGGTACATCGACGCAGAGGTGATAATCCCTGCTCTCGTTTCCGGCCCACGCGCCTGTCGGGTAGTTCCACGACAGCGGAGGAACGGGATCGGCCTTCGTGGTCAGATCCTCGATCGTGGGGGCGACTTGGCTCAGCAAGTCGACCTTGGAGCCCTCGGGCGCCCATACCCGTAGTCGCACGTCGGCGATCGTTCTGCCGATGGCCCGGTCCATGAAGTCCCGGAAGTCCTTTTCCATCTCGTCGGGCGTGGCGATCCGGCCCACGTCGCCGAGCAGCGCCGAAGAGATACGGCGGAGCTCGCGCACCGACCAGTCGGCGCCGACGCCCCGGGCGTCGCACTGGAAGACACCGGTGGCTCGTCCGAGGGCGGCGTCCAGCGCTTCAGGGCGCTCGCTCTCGTTCCTGCCGTCGGTCAGGAGATAGGCCAGGCGAATAGCGGTGGGGTACGGCTCCACCAGCTCCCGGACCAGGTCGATCCATGTCGAGATCGCCGTTCCACCGTCGGCCTCCAGGCGGGCCGCCACCTTGGCCGCTTCGGAACGCGTCGCCTGGTCGGCCCGCGCCAGGCCGTAGCCGGACGTGGGGTAGATGCAGGTGGCCTCCCTGTCCCCGGCGACGACCGCGAAGAGCGTGCCGTCGGGCAATAGCTCGACGGCAGCTGCCGCGCTTCGTCGGGCACTGCGGATCTTGGTGGCCGGCGCCTGCATCGACCCACTGGTGTCGACCACGAGCACGACCACCTTGTCGGCCGTGGCTGCCAGCCCCTGGCCGCCCGTGGAGGTCGCCTTCACGATGGCATGCACCTGCGTCGCCCCCTCGGCCAGGTACTCGTTCTGGAACACCTCAACGGAGAAGCTCATCGGGCAAGTCCTTTCGGATCGGCGATCTCGGAGTTGCAGGGGATGGCGACCACCACGACCGTTATGTTGTCCCGGCCGCCGCTCCGGTTGGCGTAGTCGACGAGACGGCGGGCGACCGCAGACGGGCTCCCATCGCCGGCCACCCCGGCGATGGCGGCGGCGCTGGGCGCGTAGTTCCAGAGGCCGTCGGAGCACAGGATCAGGCGGCCCGGTCCCGGTGCGGTGAACCCGACCTGGCGAGGTTCCCAGTCAGGGTCGGCGTCTTGGCCGAGCCAGCGGGTGATGCCGTGAGAGCGGTTATCAGTGTGCGCCTGCTCGGCGGTCATCGTGCCGGCAAGAATCTGCTCCGTCGCCCACGAGTCGTCTTCGGTGAGGGTTGTCGCCTCGCCGTGTTCCGGTAGCCAGAAGGCGCGACAGTCGCCCATGGACGCCAGGTGAATGTCGTACCGGGCCGCGGTAAACGCCAGGAAGGTGCACGACGGCGCCGAGTCCGCGCCGGCGGAGCTCTCGGCGAGCCGGCTGACCGCCGCGCGCGCGGCGACGTACGCCTCCCGAAGCGCCTTCCCCGGATCGCCATGGTGTTCGGCGCCGAGTGCCTCGACGGCGGTCACGGCCGCCTGGTGAGATGCCAGGTCCGCGTCGACCGTAGTGGAGACGCCGTCGCTGATCACCCCGAAGAACCGGCCGTCGGGCATCGACGCGATCGAGAAGGCATCTTCGTTGCGGCGCCGTCGGCGGCCGCGGTGGGTCACGGCCGCGACGCCCCCGTTCCCCTGAACGTCCTCAAGGCTGTCGCCGGGACGGGGCTGGCTCATGCCGCACGACCGGCAGTAGCCGTCATCAATCGGGCTGACGTCCTCACCGCACGCCACGCAGGAGGCTCGTTCGGTCTCTGCGGTCGGCTCGGCTGTGAGCGGCTCAGCGCTGGAGAGGGCGCAGCCGCAGGCCTCACAGTAGGTGTCCTGGGTGCCGCCGAGCGTGCCGCACTCGGGACAGATGGCCGCAGGCGCGTCGGTCACAGGAGCGTCACCGGACGGTCCCGGTTGGCACGGTCGATGATTTCGCAGCGCTCGTCGGGATCGGACGTGAACCGGGCAAGACGACGGAGGGCAGCCTCGAGGCCGAGGCGAAGGCGGCGCTCGTCCAACGGCGGACCTCCGACGCTGACGACCTCCGAGGGGGAAAGCTCGCCGCTCGTCAACCGGGAAAGTGCGGCACCGAGCAACGTGACTTCCAGCTCGGCGCGGCGGAACTGATCGACGCCCAGCTGATCGAGGCGTTCGCCGGCATTCTGGTACCAGCCCGCACCGATGAGCGTCGTAAAGGCGTCGACCTGCGCGGCACCGTAGGCCCTGTGGGTCCGCGGGATCGCGTCGTAGGCACCGATCGCCATCTCGATCTTCCCCTGTCGCTCCCGGCAACGGGCGAGCCCCTTCGCCGCCGCCACGTAGCTGGGATCGACGGTGGTCACGACGCTGTACAGCTCGGCGGCCCTGTCGACGTCGCCCGTCTGTTCTAGGGCGAGTGCGGCGCCCAGCTTCGGCGCGAGCTCGCCGGGCACCTCCGACAGGCAGTGGTCGAAAGCCCTGATGGCTTCCGACGCTGAGCCCGTGGCCAGCCTGTTGATGCCGTCGAGCCAGGCCACCCGCCACCCCTTGGCGCCGGGACCCTTCACGCCGTGGATCTGAACCCTCGCGGCGTCGTGTTGACCGGCGTCGATGAGCGCCCGGGCCCGACGGAGTCGCAACTCCACTGAGTCCACCACTTGGCCGCCGGCGACTGCGTCATCAATTTCCTCGATCACCGCCGAGGGGTCGTCCGCCGACAGATTGGCCAAGAAGGTGGCGGCCGGGTCGGCGGGGTTGATGGCGGCTGCCGGAAGCGCTTCGTCGTCCGGGGGCAGGCCGAACGCCGCGGGGGGTGAGGGCTGTGGCTGGCCGGTACCGAGGGCAACCACCTCATGGAGCACCCCGAGAAGCTGCTCTCGCATCTCCGTCGCGCTCTGGAACCGTTTGGACGGTCGCTTCGCAGTCGCCTTGACGAGGAACCGCCGGAACGAGTCGAACTCGACAAGTGCCGGATGGTCGGCGGGATCAGGGAGCTCGAACTCGAACTTCTTCTGGTACGGGAAGTCCAGCGAGAGGACGGCCAACGTACGCCCGACGGTGTAGAGGTCCGAGGGCACCGACACGCCTTTCTCGGCGATCTCGGGCGCCTGGAACCCGCGTGTGCCGAAGCTGTCCCCCGAGGTGTCGTCGAAGCGACGGACCGCGCCCAGATCGATGAGCTTCACCCGGTCCCCCACCTGGATCACGTTGTCCAACTTGAAGTCGCAGTAGACGAGATTGCGGTCGTGAAGGTAGGAGAAGGCGGGCAGCACCGCCAGGATGTAGTCGATGGCCTGGTCCACCGGAAAGGGATCTGGGTGGCCCCCGTTCTCCTCTCGGCGGAGGTCCAGCTTCTGCTTCAACGACAGCCCGTTCACGTACTCCATCACGATGTACTCAGCTCCGTCGTGCGGCACGAAGTTGTAGATCTCCACGATGTTCGGATGGTGGGTCTGGGCCAGGGCGTCCTTCTCCGCCTTCGCCACCTCCCGAGCCGACAAGTCGCCTGCGTTGAGGAGCCCCTTTAGCACCACCCATGTTCCGACCGCCCTGTCTCTCGCCAGGTAGATCCACCCGAGGCCGCCGTGCGCCAGGCAGCCGACGATCTCGTACTGGCCACCGACGAGCTCGCCGGCACGGAGCTTGGGCTCGAAGTCGAACGGTGTCCCGTCCTCGGCGCAGTAGCCCTTCAGCCGACCTGGCTGACCGCCCCGCCCCCGGCCCACGGGGTGTCCGCAGACGCCGCAGAACCTTCTTCTCTCCTCCAACGTCGGATCCTTCAGGACCGCGCCTTCAGGGTCGTCGATCCCGGGCTCCGGAGGCACGCGACCTAGTCCCTCTCCCAGCCGCCCGGTGCCCCGACCCGTAGGGCCGGTCGTGGTGCGCCCGCTCGACGATCCGGAGGAGCCCGTCGGAGGGCTGCCCGTCGACCCGCTGCGGGAATCGGCTTCGTCGGACCCCGTGTTGGCCCTGTGCCCGCACGTGTCGCAGTACCCGTCCTCCTGGATGTGGCCTTGGCATCCGTCCTTGCCGCAGCGCCGCCCAGGGCCGGGGTCATCGGTGACTACCGGTGTCATTGCTCCTCCTCAGGCAGGGGCTCGTTCTCCTCCGGTGGCGACTCGTTCTCCTCAGGCAGGGGCTCGTTCTCCTCCGGTGGCGACTCGTTCTCCTCAGGCAGGGGCTCGTTCTCCTCCGGTGGCGGCTCGTTCTCCTCCGGTGGGTCGTTCACGGCGTCGATGTACTCCTGCACCCTGGTACGGGCCGTCGGCAGGTCGCAGGGCGCAACGGACAGCTCATCGAAGGCTGCACGGTGGAGCAGGGTCAGCTTCGGGTCCTCGGACCTGCCCATCTGCGCGGCCTTGGCCCGGAAACCCTTGAGCCGGCCCCGTAGCAGGTCGCGCTCCGCTTTCGGCCTCCGGTTGGCCTCGAGGACCGCGGTCGCGTTGGCCAGCCAACCGTCGGCGACGGTCTGCCAGTGCTGCAGGCCCTGATCGGCCGCCCGCCAGCGGCCCGCCTGGTCCAGATGCTCGATCCGGGCGAGCCACGGACGCAGCGCCAGTTCCCCGCCGCCTTCGACTCCCGAGGGGTCCAGAGGCTCGAGGAGGCCCTTCGGCTCAGAGATCTTCTCTATGGCCTCCCGGAGCGCCTCGGCCCCCTCGGGGATGAGCGCGGAGATCCGCTCGAGCTGCGACCGGGCATCGGCGAGCCGGCCGGGGAGCGTTCCGCGGCGAGCTTCGAGACCTTCGACGTGACGACTGGCCACCTCGATGGCGCGATCGAGGTCGGCGGTGAGATGGGCTGCCCAGGGGTCGTGCGTGAAGGCCGTCTCCGCCTCGGCCAATGCGGTGAGGACGGCGGTGACCTCGGCATCCTCGGCCGCTCCAAGAGCACAGGCCCGCGGATGGATGTCGCGCACCCTTCCTCGACTGGCGTCGAACAACTCGAGGTGGTCACGAGCGACGTCCGCCTGCTGGCGGACGCTCGCCTCCGCGTCCGTAAGGCGGTCCTGCAGATCGGTCCAGAGAGCGTCGGCGTCGGTCTTGGTGCCGTCAGCCAAGGTGATCGCGTGCGGTCCGAGTAGACGGTGTGCCTGAGGCCCACGACCTGCGGCGATCGCCGCGTCCAAGTCGTCCAGGAAGCGCTTGGCGACGGCGTACTTCTCCCAGAATTGCCCGATGGACGCGACGACTTCCCGGGCGGCCGGCGCGGACGGTCCGTCGCCATCGACCTGCGCACGAATCAGGGCGAAGTTGCCGTCTCCCTCCAATGCGATGTAGGCCTCGGCCAAATCGATCAGGGCCACCCGAAGCTTCCTCGCCCGCTCCCGAGTGTCGTCGGGGCGAGGGACAGGCGGGGGAGGACCAGGCGCGGACGCCCGGAGCCCGATGACCCACTCCCGCAAGGAATCGGGCCGGGCATTCGGATCGGCGTCGAGCGCCTCCATGATGCGATCGACGGCCTCGGGCCGCCGGGCGAGCGCAGGGGCTGCCGACAGATTGGCGCGGAGCACGTCGGGGTTGTGCCCCCACGGGGGTTCGGTACGGGTGAACACGAAGTAGGCCACGGCGCCGAAGGAGTAGCGATCCGACGCCGGGGCGTAGATCCCGTCGTTCAGGCTCTCGGGTGGCATGTACCCGGGGGTGCCGGACACGCCGGAGATGCGGGGGCCGTCGGGCAGCGCGCGAATGAGGCCGAAATCGACCACCACCGCGCCGGCTTCGTTGACCAGGATGTTGGAGGGCTTGATGTCGCGGTGCAGGACTGGAGTGCCTCCGGTCGTCTTGCCCGCGTGCATGTCGTCGAGAGCGGTCGCCACAGTGAGGAGCCGCTCGACCGTCTCGAAGGGGTCCTCCTGCGGACGATGCTGCACCCACTCATGGAGGGGTTCGCCCTCGACCCAGTTCATCACCAGGTAGAGGGTCCTGCCGATGCACGTCTCACCGATCCCGTGGGGAAGAGGGCCAGCGAAGCCCTCGCGTACCGGCACCACGCCCGGGCCCTGCAGCGTCCGCAACAACTCAACCTGCCGTGCCCAACGCTCCTGCCACTCGTTTACGGGCGTGCACTCGGAGAGCAGCTGCTTTATTGCCACCTCGAGCGTTAGCCCGCTGACGGTGATCGAGGCCCGGAAGAGCTTGCCCTCGGCTCCCTTGGCCACTTCGTGATCGAGCAGGAAGCGATCGGGATCGTTGTCCGGCCCGACGCGCTTCCCGTGTTGATCGCGGCTGCTCACTTTGCTCGACCTCCCTTCCGCTTGCAGGTACGACCGACGTCTCCAGGCTGCGGAGGGCGCCGCCCTGGTTCGGGCGCTGCTGCGTTCGGTCGCGCCGTGATGTCTCCAGTCTTGCCGGTCTCCCGCCACTCTCCCAGGGGAGCCCTCCCCACGCTCCCTGTTACGGGGCGACCGACCGGATGCCGACCGAACAGGAGTAGCGCCCCGAGCCGTTCCCCTCCTCCGTGCAGGCTGACCTCAATGATGCTGGGTCCCGTGACTATGTCCACGTCAAGAACACCTGCGGTACGACCAACGAGTCAAAGTGGTTCTCGGCCAGGACGCGGCCGAGGCCTTCTACCGAGTCGTCGACGCCGCCTACGAGCGACGCTCGGTGGCCGTGACGTCGAACCTGCACCCGTCGGGGTTCGACACGATCATGCCCAAGACCCTGGCCACCGCCACGGTCGACCGGCTGCTCCACCATGCCCACCTCGTGCTGGCCGAAGGCGGCTCGCACCGGCTCTCCGAGGCCGTCGCCGGCAAGGGGGTGGTGCCGCTTACCTGAGCTTCACCCGGAGATCAGCTGTCCGCCCACCGGGATTTCTGGTGTCCGTGGGCCGGGAGATTTGGTGTCCGCCCACCGGGAGGTCCTGCTGTCCGTTGACACGTCGAGCCGCCGGGACACCCGACGGCTCGACGTACAGGTGTCGGTCTGGGTGCTACATAGCGGGTGCGACGTAGCGTCGGTTGTTGGCGACTTTGAGTCCGTTGTACACTTCGGTGGCACTCAGCCAAAGGCTACGACTCGACGAGCCATACCACGGGTCATAGACGAGAAGCTTTGCCCCGTAGTTGCTGTACCCAACAACCGTTGCCCAGTGTCCAACCCACGGCCCGTTCGGTCCGATGCGAGTCACGTTGATCAGCACAGCGCGGTTGCGGTTAATGCTCTGGAAAACATCAGATCCGAACGAAGAGGCTGATGTGGCATAGTAGAACTTATAACCGGCGCCTGGGATGTGCGTGTTGAGGACTTTCGTCAAGAGGTCGGGGTTCTCAAGCCCCCATTCGCCGGGTGCGCCGAGAGCCAGTTCCCTTGCAAGCTGGTCCTGCGACGGCGGGCTATTGCTACTGACGCTGATTGCCATGCGGGCTGCGGCCGCCGAGCAGTAGTACCACTGCGTCTGGGCCTGGTTCGTGGCGTTCAGGACGCGGGTCGCAGTCGGCACCGGGCCTCCACCGGGGGCCGGAGCGGCAACCGCAGTACCTGGAACACCCAAGAGCCCAGCGCTAATTGCGATGACAACAGCCTTTGCCACGCGCTGGTTCCGACTCATTACACGACGCCTACAATTCTCTCGCCTTCTTCTGCTCGGTTCTGCTCCCATGTCTCTTGCTTCGCTCAACGTTTCCATTTCTAGCGCTCCTTCAGGGATGTCCGGATCGGACGGTGCGGCTGCGATGTCACTCTTGTCTTGGGCCCACGGTTGTGTCTGTCGTTCCGCCGACACACCCGGCGTTCGTGAAACGACATTGTCAGGGTCAGCAGGGTCGCTGTCTGTTGGTTGTAAGCCTGGTAGCGAACCTCCGTCTCTCTGGTGGCCTTGCGAAGAACCGCGAGCCCAGGGACACCCTCCTCGCTCTACCTGTCGCCATCAAGGGAAGGCCTCCCCCTCGACTCCCCAGTGGTGGGAAGGAAACTTGAATGATTGTGGCCGCGCTGATTTGGGAGCGGGCGCCCATGACCGAGTGTCAATTGGTACGGCGGAAGATCTGGCGCGGGAATTGCACCCGAAACGCCCGGCTGTGGTGTGAATCACCGCCGGTAATGCCGCAAGGGCCCGCGGCGGAACACGCGTCCTTCGGGCGAGCCGACAGGACGGTGTGGCTGGTCAGGCTGGGGTTCGAGGGTGACGCGGTGGCCCATCGCTTCGAGTCGGGCGACCAGGCCAAGCGCCTCCGCCAGCTCGAGACCGACAACGGCGGGCTGAAGAAGCTGGTGGCCGAGGCCCGAGCGCCACAAGGCGCGCTCAAGGAGCTGGCCGAGGGAAACTTCTGACCCCGGAGCGCCGGCGTCGGGCCGCGGCGGCTCTCACGCAACGTTCGTGGTGTTCGAGCGCCGGGCCCGTCGGGTCACCGCCAGTGCCTCTCCACGCAGCGGCCAAGTACCGAGACACAGTTGGCTCCGGGCAGGTCAAGGGGCGCGAAGCCGGAGCCGTCCCAGATTGGCAGCACCGGACCCGGCGCGAGTTGCCCAGGACAAGCCCTCAGGGGCGTCTCTGAGCCACGCTCCACTTCCTCCGACATCGCGTCCTCAGCGTGGGGGCAGCAGGCCGAGGTCGTCGGCAGTGATGAGCTTGTATCGAATGAAGTACTCGGCCATCTCGTAGTTGGCGTGCGGACCTTCGAAATAGAGGTCCTGCTTGCGAAGCCGCTCCCTCAGATGCTCAATCTGCTTGCGGGCCGAATCCCGGGTTCGCCCGTCGGCCAGTCGCTCGGCCGCTTCGGCGTAAGAACGTGGGTGCGGCTCGTGCCTCGGAGGCGACAGCAGGTAACCCTCGAAGAGAGCGACCACGACGAGGCGCTCAGCTCCATTCAAGGTCGCTCCGGTGACAGTCCCCGGCCGCGTGGGGGGACGGTTCAGGTCTACTCTTGGGAGATCCTCCACCGGGACGGTGACGACGATCGGGTGTCGGCGGATCGACCCTCGGACCCAAACAGCAAGGCGCTCGACGTTGATCGCGTGGGCGTGGAGGCAGTCGAGCGATAGAACGCCGCCGCCACGGCCTTCATCCAAGAGGAGCTGGCACTTGTGACTCGGGTTCGTCACGAACCACCGTCCATCCCATTCCACCGATCCGGCATAGGACGAGATGCCACGGTCGGACGCCTCCAGGCCCACGACGTCCGGGCCGTCGGCGCGTCCGAAATAGAACGGCCGCGAACGGGGGACGACGAACCTCCGACTCCCGATCTCCACCGTCGCGCACGATCCCTGTTCCTGAGGCTCCCCCAGATGGTCCTGCATGTCTCACCTTCCTTGACGTGGTACGCACGACGGGATGATCCCGCATCACGGCCATTGGGCATGATGTCCCGGCACGCACTGGTTGTATGAACTCTTGCTGCCTCCAGTCTGCCCCCAAGCTGAAGCCACCTCACAGGGGAGCCCTCCCCCGGGAGGCCGGTGGCAACGTCGACGACGACACGACCGGAGCGCAGCGACCGCGTGGATCAACAGCGCGCGGCTCCACGACTGAAGCTTCGACACGCGAAGTCGGTATGCGCCGGGTGTCCGCCGTACCTCGCGCTGAGGCCCCTCTTCGCGTCCTGGCCCACGGTGGCCACCCGGTTCGGGCACACGCCCCAGGCGGCGCGAACGACGAGACGCATCCGAGAGCGCCGCCGACGACGACCGCCTCGCAGCGGTGTGGGCCACAGGCCCCACGGGGAGAGGCCGCCGCCGGCCTCCCTCTCGCTCGCTGCCGCTCGCCCCCCTCCTCAGGTACCAGGTTCTTTCTTCACAAAGGCGCCCCCATTTCGCGGCCCTATGCTTGCTGCGCCCGCGATTCCGCCCTGACGGGCCGGCGGGCGCGATTTTCGGAGCTGCTGTGCATCGCCCGGGCCCACCGTCATTCGTGAGTGGCACCAGGGGGACGCAGTCACTGCGTCAAGGCACGCTGCGCACCCTCGCTGCAGTTGAGGCCCGCCGCCCCTTCGGGGCGCGTCTTGTCCTTCCCAGGGGCTGGCGCCCCCGGACCCCCCGCCTCGACTTCGCTGCGGCCGCTGCGCTCTTCGGCCTTGACGCTGGGCCCGGGCTCAGCCGATGGGGGGGACCCAGTGAAGAAAGGAGCGCACGCACATGACGCTGTTTCCCGTCCTCTACGACGGGCTCAATGCCGGCTGGCTGAGTCCGTCCCACCTCAGCCCCGACCTCGTCGGCATCCAGGTGTGGGTCCGCCTGGCCGAGCCCTGCACGCTGCATCCCGGCGGCGGCTGCCACGGCGCCGCTGTCCACGAGTTCACCGTCGACGCCACCACCAGCTCCATCTACGCCCACTGCGATCCCGACGGCGCCGTGCCCGAGACCACCACCAGCGTCGTCGGGGTGCGGTTCCTGTGGGCCGACGGGCGGGCCGAGGCCATCGGGCCGGCCCAGACCCCGTACCTGCACCCGATTCTCGCCCGCCTCCAGCCCTCCTGATCCGGCGCCCCCGCGCCATCTCACGCTCACGAAAGGAGCACCGCCATGCCTGCCAACGCCAAGATCCGCCAACTGCACGACCGCCTCACCCCCCAGGTCGAGGCCCTCCTGTCCGGGGAGGACTGTGCCCGGTTCCTCGCCGTCGCCTCGCGCTTCCACATCTACTCAACTGGCGCAGGCCGGTATTCGAACCCTCCGAATACATGCTCCAGGGGGTCATCGCAGTGCGCCTTCTGGCCAACGGACGATGACCAGACAGCGAGCGCGGCGGACGAAGGGAACTTGGGGCTGGCTTCGGCCGGCCCCTTTGGCGCGTGACCCCGAGAGACGGGGATCCACCCACCAAGGAGGACCCATGCCCACGACCCGCACGCGGAGGACCGACAAGCTCGAAGAGCTCCACCAACGGCTCACCGCCCAGGTGGAGGCGCTGGTGAGCGGTGATGACTGGAAGGCGATGCTCGACGTTGCCTCCCGTCTGCACCGATACAGCGCACGCAACGTGATGTTGATCCACTCGCAGCGACCCGAAGGCGTCACCAGAGTGGCTGGTTACCGCCGCTGGCAGTCCCTCGGTCGCAACGTCCGCAAGGGCGAGCAGGGCATCGCCATCCTCGCCCCCTGCGTCTATCGGCCCCGCCCCGCCGAGGAGGCGGTCGGCAAGGACTCCGCCGAGGTCGCCCGCATCCTCCGAGGATTCCGGGTGGCCTACGTGTGGGACGAGTCCCAGACCGACGGTGAGCCCCTTGCCGACGTCCGCCCGCAGCTGCTGGTCGGCGAGGACCCCACCCGGCTGTGGTGCGGGCTGGTCGACCAGCTGACCGCCGCCGGCTACTCGGTGACCCGGGGCTTCTGCGGCGGGGCCAACGGGGTGACCGACTTCGCCGCCCACACGGTGACGGTGCGCGACGATGTCGATGACCTTCAGGCCACGAAGACGCTGTGTCATGAGCTGGCCCACGGCCTCCTCCACCACCCGTCCCAGCAGCCAGTGAGCCGGGCCCAGGCCGAGGTCGAGGCCGAGAGTGTCGCCTACGTCGTCTGCCAGCGGGCGGGCATGGCCACCACCGACTACAGCCTCCCGTACGTCGTCAGATGGTGTGGAGGGGATCCCGCTGTTGTGCGCTCCGCCGCCGATCGCGTGTTGGATGCCGCCCGAAGCATCCTGGATAGCCTCGGCCTCCGGGACCCTGACACTGAAGCCGTGCCGACTTGAATGCCGTTCGGTGTAGCTGCGCCGCTGGAGCCAGGGTTCGGCCCTAGGCGGTCGGGTCGTGGCTTGGGCGGCCAGTTGCTCCGACACCACCGCGTCGCCGGCCCGGGACGGATGGGCCGGCGCACCGGGGCGATCCCTGCGGCCAGAGGGTCAGCAGGAAGGCGGCGCCCCCGAGGAATACGATGAGCGACGCGTAGGACGCGAACCGAACGGATCCGAAGACGATGCCCACGTCGGAGTCGCCGGCGTCGGCCTCGAGGAGTTGTTGGGCGAGAGCCTGCGGGTTCGCCGTCGGGGAGGGGCCCGACCCGGCCGCTTATCGGCACCTACTGCTTGAGCTGCTCGCCACCCCGGAGGAAGTCGTCGGCGCTTCGCCGAATCTCCTCGACCCAATCGTGTGACTCGACGCTGATGCCGATACGGGCTGGCCCACCCGGCTTCCCGCCGGCGGGCGAATGCGTTCCAGAAGAGGAGGAGAGCCTCCTCCAGTGGCTCGTCGTGGTGCCAGGTCGACATCACGATTCCAGTCTGAGCGCCCCGGGCGATGTCGACGCGGTCGAAGGTGTCGTGGACACGCTCGCAGTCCGCACCCCAGGTGCTGACCCAGTAGAGGCCCCGGTTGATGCAGTAGTACGCGAACTCCTCGATCAGCTCGGCGCTCAGCTCCGTCGCGTCACACGCGACAAACAGGGCGAAGCCGTCACCAGGCTCATCAACCGCCGCCGCCCAGGCCGGATCAGCGGCGAGGCCGCACCAGTCACCGAACGACGGCAGCGATGCCACATAGAGTTCCCGCTCGCCGTCCTCGTCTACGCATCGACCTAGGGACTCCACAACAAGAGGATGGCAGGCGCTCCCAAGCAGTATCGGCAGCACTTACTCATCGGGCCGGGGCGACGTGGAGACGTTCGCATCATGGAGATCCTGCCTCGAGGCGAGGAAGGCGCCCGTCACCGGCTCTACGTCAGCGATCTCATCGGAAAACTCCTTGCGGGCCTAGTCATCTGGCGCACCCAGTCGGGAGGGACGAGCTCCCTCACGCAGCCACAGCCGCACACCACTGGTCCGACCATCGAGATCCTGCACGTATGATCCGACGTCGGCGAACGGGCCGACCACCCAAGCGAGCGAGGCGACGATGTCCGACACAGGTGCTCCCCAGGACCAGGGCGACGAGGGCGAGGTGGCCGGGGTAGCCGCGGTGAGTGAGTCCGTGGAGGACCTCGACGGCGATGGGGTGCCTGACCTCGTGGAGCGGACGACCGTCACCGAGAGCGATGTCGATGGCGACGGCCAGCCCGACATCGTCGAAGTGAGCACCGTCACCGCCCTCGACGTGGACGGGGATGGCGTGCCCGACGTGCTGGCGATGACGACCGCCACCTCCATAGACGTCGACGGCGACGGGGTGGCCGACGCGGTCGCCGTCGTCGAAACCTTGGGCGTGGATGCCGATGGGGACGGCACCCTGTCCGAGGACGAGATCGAGGTGACCGGGACCGTGCTCGTCCGTGACGACGACGAGGGCTGAGGTCCCTCGGACGCGGTAGCGATCCATGGCGGACTGGCGCGTGCTGGCCCTCGCTCCTCCGGCCCGAGATCGGTCTTCGGCGAGATGCTCGCGAGATGGTGGGGCCAGCAGCTGAGTCGCAACCTTCGCTCCCAAGACCACCGAGGTCGTCGCGGGCTTGTCCGGCGCTTCCACCTGTTCACCAACGGGTCCTCGTGGTCCTGGGCGCCTCAGGACCCCGAGGCCTTCACGGCACATCTCCGGGGCGGCGGCTCCGCCGTCGCCTTGTCGACGGTCTGTAGCTACCAGTGCGCCATCCGGCTCCTCCCTCGAGGACCTCGGCTCTAATCCTCATGCTCCGGAGTTCGCCTCCCGTGGCGTCGTCTACGTCAGAAGGGGCAAGGCCACCAAGCCGCATTTCTCGCGAATCGAACCCAACCGATCGGCTTCGCAACCCGTGGCATGATCCCTGAACGTGTGGCGGATCGCCATGGCCGTTGAACCGATTGCGCTACCGGCAGACCTCTAGCTCTCTCCGCTCGTGGTGATCGAGGCACGCACAGCACCGTCACTCGGGAGAACTCGTCACTCGCGAATACGTCACTCCCCCAGTCGACCAGCCGTTCCCCTTCTACGAGAGAGCGTCGCTGCTACCTGACCAGGATCGGCACGTACCTGTCGCTCCCTACTCGCCAATTTCTCCATCTGGCGGATGCATAATCCGCCAACATGGCGGGTCTTACAATGTTGTATCAACATCGTTTGCTAGGCGTGACGGTAAATTGACATAGGCATGTCGTCTTGTGTCGCACTTTGGTACCCTTCCAGAATGGAAGCCCCCAACTACCTACTCCCTGGCATTACAGCCGCCGCTACTGGACTTGCAGCTATTATAAGTGGGTTCTTTGCCGCAGCCCTCAAGCACAGGTGGGATGTACAGGATGATGAGCGGCGGTGGCAACGTGAGCGGGCTGAACGACGACGGGAAGAACTAAAGTTGGCGTTCAATCAGTACCTCACAACTCGGGCCGAAGTTGAGGCTCTGTTGACACAGAAACCCGAGGTCGGAGTCGTTAACGAGGCTACTCAACGTGTTTCTGTGGCTGTTCGAAGCTTAATTCGAGAATCCACTCAGCTTAGAGTCCTACTTGAAGATGCGACCACAGTTAACAAAGATATGCGAGATTTCGGGGATTGGGTTAATGCCATCCTGAATCAATGGGTCGGGACGGCTGGCCCGCACCTCGTAGTTCCCAGCGATGAACTCATACGGCGACTAGCCAAGCAGTTACTGGAGTGACGGCAAAGAGAAAGCCCCACGGAGGGATGGACCACTTACCGGGGCCCGTCGCCGTCACGGTCCGAGGCTGCTCGCCGCCAAGGGTGCTCACGGCAAGGAGCATCACGCCGACGGAAGCGACGGTGGCCATCACTCGTCCTGCTCGGCGTCGATTTCGGCACCGAGCCGCATGCGCTGCCGGATCCTGTCCGTCAGTCTCTCGTGGGTGTACTTCCCCCAGCTTCCTCCGCCGGCGCTGGTCCACTTGGCGCGGTGGCAGGCGTCACCCCTACGACTTCCGCCAGCACGGCCGGCAGCATCTCCATGAATGGCTGGGCGAGAGCTGCTCCGCGCATTTGGCGAGGCTCGATCCGGATGGCACGGAGGCGCTCGGCGAGAGGGTGGATGCCAGGTGATGACCGGCGCGCTGGGCGGGAAACAACCACGGATTCTCGATCTGGTCCGTGACTCCGCGACGCCGTCGGACCGGAAGCTCGCCCTCCAGAGTGGCAAAGGGCTCAACCGAAGATCGTGGCGGGCGAGGGTGACAACCGTCCGGCCCTGCTCGTAGCGCACATCGGTGAGCCGGAGCCCGACGATGCGCGCGAGGGCTGCCGTAGAGCACGACCACCCCTCCGGCGACGCGATCGGCCACGCCCACGCTGCCGTCGGTCACCAGCCGGCGGGCGATCGCCCAGCGGTGCTCGGAGTCGGCGTGGGCGCCGGGCGCACTACCCGGGTAGCGGGCAGGACCAAGGCCGGCAGATGCCGTCTCTTGCAGGCCCACGCCGGAAATGGCAGCACGTTGCGGCCGGAAACGCCCGGCCGGCGCCTGCAGCGTCTGTGGCCACGACTGTTGGCGGGCCGATGACGTGGGTCCCGTCCACGCGTGCTGTGCCATCCACGCGGTGGAGACCCCTGGGGGCGCTGCCTGGCGTGCGAGACCTCTGAGCAGCTCAACGCGGTAGATAGGACCGCGCCTACTCGCTGCCGGTGGGCCCTGGTGGGCCCACGGGGGCGGCCGCCACCGGCCTCCCCGCTCGCTGCGCTCGCGCCCCCTCCTCAGGTACCAGGTTTTTTTCTCGGAGGTCTCCCACCTCGCAGGCTGTGCTTGCAGCGCCCGCTATTCGGCCCTAGCGGGCCGGCGGGCGCGAGAG
>Ga0183260_10000502_pt1 | contig 33198 bp, 36 predicted proteins | sample AntDrymUQ4972206_2_FD_129768 | JGI IMG/M metagenome (GOLD analysis project Ga0183260, IMG submission 129768) | Polar desert sand microbial communities from Dry Valleys, Antarctica - metaG UQ497 (22.06) (version 2) (version 2) | ecosystem: Environmental > Terrestrial > Soil > Desert | place...
CATGGGCCATCGCGTAACCCTCATCCCCGGGGACGGGACCGGCCCCGAGCTGACCGAGGCGACCCGACGCGTGCTCGAGGCGACCGGAGTGGAGCTCGACTGGGACGTTCGGCAGGCCGGGGTCGACGTCATGGAGGAGGCCGGGACGCCGCTTCCTCCGGAGACGCTCGCGTCGGTCAAGAAAAACGGCGTCGCGCTGAAAGGCCCGATAACGACGCCGATCGGGACCGGCTTTCGGTCCGTCAACGTCGCCCTCCGGCACGAGCTCGAGCTCTTCGCCTGCCTCCGCCCGTGCAAGACGTACGAGGGCGTCCGCACGCGCTACGAGCAGGTCGACCTCGTCGTCGTCCGCGAGAACACCGAGGACCTGTACGCGGGCATCGAGTACGAGGCGGGAAGTGCGAACGCGACCAAGGTCATCGAGACCCTGAACAGGCTGCAGCCGAGGCAGATCGCGGCCGGCTCGGGGATCTCGGTCAAGCCGATGAGCGTGGAGGCCTCGGAACGAATCATCCGCTTCGCGTTCGAGTACGCACGGGCACACCACCGCCGCGAGGTCGCAGGCGTGACCAAGGCGAACATCATGAAGTTCACCGACGGGCTCTTCCTCGACGTCTTCCGCACGGTCGCATCGGACTATCCCGAGATCGCATCGCGCGAGGTGCTGGTCGACGCGCTCTGCATGCAGCTCGTGCAACGCCCGGAGGAGTTCGACGTGCTGGTGCTCCCGAATCTCTACGGCGACATCGTCAGCGACGTGACGGCAGGTCTCGTCGGCGGTCTCGGAGTCGCGCCGGGCGCCAACATCGGCGTCGATGCGTCGGTCTTCGAAGCGACCCACGGCTCGGCCCCGAGGTACAGGGGCTTGAACAGGGTGAATCCGACCGCGATGATCCTCTCCGGCAAGCTCATGCTCGAGCACCTCGGCGAGCGTGAAGCTGCGCAGCGCCTCGAGCGGGCGGTTGCGGCCGTGATCGCCGACGGCTCGCGCGTCACGTACGACCTGAAACCCACCCGCGACGACCCGACAGCGGTCGGAACCGCCGAGTACGCCGACGCGATCATTGAGGAGCTAGAGGACAGATGAGACACAAGGTCACCGTCGTCGGTGCGGGGCTCACGGGGCGCACGATCGCCCAGGAGCTTGCGCGTCGGGACTACGCGAACGTCGTTCTCGTCGACATCGTCGAGAACCTTCCGCAAGGCATCGCGCTGGACCTCGACGAGGCGGCATCGGTGCTCGGCTACGAGCCTGCGGTCACCGGCTCGAACAGCTACGAGGATACGGCGCAATCGGACGTGGTGGTGGTCACGGCCGGCGTGCCGCGCAAGCCCGGAATGAGCCGCGACGACCTCGTGACGACGAACGAGAAGATCGTTGGGTCGGTCACGGAGCAGGCGCTGGCGCAATCGCCCGACACGATCGTCATCGTCCTCTCGAATCCGCTGGACGCGATGTGCCACGTGGCGAAGAGCGCCTCGGGCCTGCCCAAGGAGCGGGTGATCGGGCAGGCGGGGATACTCGACACGGCGCGGTTCCGGACCTTCATCGCCTGGGAGACCGGCGCATCGGTTCGCGATGTGCACGCGCTCGTCCTCGGCGGCCACGGGGATCAGATGGTGCCGGTCGTCTCGGCGACGACGGTCGGGGGCGTGCCCCTGACGAAGCTCGTCTCCCAGGACCGGATCGACGCGATGGTGGAGCGGACGCGCAAGGGGGGCGGCGAGGTCGTCGAGCTTCTCGGCACCTCGGCCTGGTACGCGCCCGCCGCGGCGGTGACCGAGATGGTCGAGGCCGTCCTCCTCGATCAGAAGCGGGTCCTCCCCTGCACCGCGTACCTCGAAGGCGAGTACGGGGTCAACGACCTGTATATGGGGGTCCCTGTGAAGCTCGGGGCGGCGGGGGTCGAGGAGATCGTCGAGCTCGATCTCTCGGAGCAGGAGCAGGCGTGGTTCGAAGAGTCGGCTGCAGCCGTGCGGGACGTGGTCGGCGTTCTCGGGAAGGGGTAGGCGCGCCTCGCGTCGACCATGGATCTCAACCTCGAAGGACGCAGCGCAATCGTGTGCGGCGCTTCTGCCGGCATCGGCCTCGGCGTCGCCGAGTCGCTCGCGGCCGAAGGGGCGAACGTCGTCATGTTCGCTCGCCGGCCCGAGCCCCTTCGCGCGGAGGCCGAGCGCCTGGGCGCCATCGCCGTCCCCGGCGACGTCACGAGCGCGGACGACCTCGGGCGACTGGTGCAGACCGCTCTGGAGGCGCACGGCGGCATCGACATCCTGGTGAACAACTCCGGTGGGCCGCCGCGGACTGCCGCCGTGGGGCTTTCCGCCGAGCAGGTCGAAACGGCGGTGCGACTGTTGCTCGTCTCCGTGGTCCGCCTGACCGGGCTCTGCCTTCCCCATCTCGAGCGGAGCGAGGCCGGCCGCATCGTCAACATCACCTCCAGCACGGTGAAGGAGCCGACCGACAACCTCGCGCTGTCGAACGCGGTGCGACCGGGCGTCATCGGCTGGGCGAAATCGCTCTCCCGCGAGCTCGGCCCCGGGGGAATCACCGTGAACTCCATCGCTCCTGGCCGGATCGACACCGAGCGCATTCGCGAGGTCTACCCGGACGGTCCGAGCGAGGCTGACCTGGAGGCAATCCCACTCCGCCGGCTCGGGACGCCGCGCGAGATCGGAGACGTCGTGGCCTTCCTCTGCTCGGAGCGGGCGTCCTACGTCACGGGAACCGTCGTTCCCGTAGACGGCGGCCTCGTCCGCGGGCTTCTCTGAGCACGTGACTCGACCGTGAAGCGGTTCGCGGGGATCCTGGTCGCGCTCGGGGTCGTCGGGTTGGCGGCCGCGTTCACGCTCTGGATCCTTCCTGCGGAGGAGTTCATCTTCACTCCCGGAAATGCCAAGCCACTCGCCGAGCGGGTCACGGTCGAGGGAGCGCGACCAATCGAGGACGGCGATGTGTACTACGTCGACGTCTTCGTCCGCCGAACCACGCGGCTCGAAGACCTGCTTCCCTTCCTGCGACCGGAGGGCTCGACCGTCGTCCCCGAGCAGGCGCTTCTTCCCCCGGGCACGTCCGAGAGCGAGCGTGATCGGCAGACGGCAGCCGAGATGACCCGCTCGGAGCTGGTCGCGGCTGCAGTCGCGCTTCGGGCGTTGGGGGAGGACGTCGTCGAAACACCGCAGGGCGCGCTCGTGATCGACGTCGCCTCGGACGTGCCCGCTGCAGCAGTAGTCGACTCCGGCGACGTGATCGTCTCGGTGGACGGCGTCTCCGTGCAGACCCCCGACGAGCTGCGTCGCGAGATCGGGCGCCGCAAGCCCGGAGCCGAGGTCGAGCTCACCTTGCGGCGCGATGACGAGACCGAGAAGGTCACCGTCAAGACGGTCGCGAGCCCGGAGGACCCCGACCGAGCGATCGTCGGCATCAGGGTCGACCAGCAGGCCGACATCGAGGTTCCGATCGACATCGAGATCGATCTCGGCCAAGTCGGTGGCCCGTCTGCCGGCCTGCCCTTCGCGCTGGAGATCGCGCGCGCGCTCGGACGCGACGTCACCAACGGCTGCAACGTCGCGGCCACCGGCGAGCTCGCGCTCGACGGAACCGTGCTCTCGGTCGGCGGGCTGCAGCAGAAGACGATCGCCGCACGCAATGCGGATGTGGATGTCTTCGTCGTGCCTGCCGGCGCGAACGCCGAGGAGGCACGACAGCATGCGGGAGATCTGGAGATCATCCCTGTGGAAAGTTTTCAACAGGCGTTGCGGGTGCTGACAACGTCTCCCGCAAATTGCTGAATTTGCAGGTCTTTTTACCGTTCTGAGAACAGGCGCAAATTGCGGAGGATTTGTCCGGTCGGGGCTTGTCGGAACCGGATCCGCTCGACAGAATGCGGGCTGGTCGTTGAGGGGCGGCCTTCGGAGATGACGAAGACACGCTCACCTGCCACTTGCGACGACTGTTACTTCCGACGTGAGAGCCTCTGCGCTCTTCCCGGGAATCAGCCGTGTCCGACCTTCCGCGCAGCGCAGGCCGGCGCCCTCTCGCCGCCGAGGCAGCCGCAACTCGTCCCGCGCCCGCTTCCTCGCCTCGTCGTCGGCCACGCCGCGTAGAGTTCACCTCGTGTCAGGGCCCGACTCGAGCCCGGCGTCAGAGAAGCGGGACACCCCGTGGACGCTCATCGTCCTCGGCGTGCTCGCCCTCTACGCCGTCGTGATCGCGCTCAAGAACAGCGAGAAGGTCAAGGTCGACTTCCTCTTCTTCTCGACCTCCACTCGCCTGCTCTTCCTCATCCTCCTCTGCGTCGCAATCGGCTTCGCCGGTGGATTTCTGTTCGAACGCTCGCGTGCGCGCCGCAGGCTCGGCGGCTCGTGACCTAGAGCAGCGTCGCGAGACGCGCGACGCCGTCCGCGATTCGCTCCGGCGTCTCGTAGCTGAACGCAAGGCGCGCGGACGAGCTGCCGCCACCAGAATCTGGTGGGAAGAAATCCTGGCCCGGCATGAAGCCCACGCCGATCTCGCCGCCGCGGAGCGCGAGCTCGGAGGCGTCTCCACCGTCGGCGAGCTCGAGCCAGATGAAGTAGCCGCCCTCGGGTTGGTTCCACGAGGCATCGTCGTGAAACGTGCGCTCGAGCGCGGCGACCATCGCGTCGCGGCGCGCTCGCAACTCCCCGCAAACGTGCTTCAGGTTCGGCTCGAAGCGCCCGCGCTCCACAAACTCGGCGATGGTCGCCTGGGCGAGAAACGGCGGTGAGATGTACGTCGAGACGGCTCGCTCTTCGAAGCCCTTGGCTTCGGCCGCCGGGAGCACGAAGAACCCCGTTCTGAGACCCGGCGCTACGGTCTTGGAGAACGAGGACGTGTGCGTGACGAGCTCGCCTCCCATCAGCTCGTGCAGCGTCGCCACCGGTTCGCCCTCGTAGCGAACGAGTCCGTACGGGTCGTCTTCGAGCACGGGGAGGCCGTGTCTCTCGGCGATCTCGGCGATGCGCCGCCGTCGCTCGGCCGAGAGCGTCCGCCCACTGGGATTCTGGAAGGTCGGGATCGTGTACAGGAACGAAGGCTGGTCTCGCGTTCGTCGAAGCTCTCGGTCCAGGGCGTCCGGGTCGAGTCCTTCCTCGTCCATGTCGAGGGGCACCACCTCGGCGGACTCGCGCGCGAGGATCTTCAGCGGTCGGTCGTAGGTCGGGCCCTCGACGAGAACCCGACCCGGCCGCCGTGCGAGCGCCTCGGCAACGTAGAGCACGAATCCATGGAGCCCCCCGACGGTCAAGACGACCCGGCCGGGCTCGACGCCGTGACGCCCGGCGACCCACTCCCGCAGCGGCCCGTACCCGCCGCCGGGCCCGTACGCGAAGACGCGAGCACCGTCCCGCAACGCCACCGCGTGAGCACAGTCGGCGAGCTCGGCGGCCGGAATCAGTTCGGGTGCCGGCGCTCCGCGGGCAAAGGAGATCGGAGACGCGGCCATCCGCGCGAGCCTAGCTGTGGAGAATCCGACGCGATATCTCCACCCTTACAGTGCCAGGCACTGTAAAGACCGCAGCGGGCTCAGCCGGCCCTCCACGCCGAGAAACCCGATGCCTACGTACGCAAGAGCTCGGCCACGAGCTCGGCAGTCTCGGTCGGAGTCGTCCCGACGCGGATCCCGCGAGCCTCGAGCGCGTCCTTCTTGGCCTGGGCCGTTCCAGCCGAGCCGGAGATGATGGCGCCCGCATGTCCCATCGTCTTGCCGGGCGGCGCGGTGAAGCCGGCGATATAGGCGACGACAGGCTTCGACATCTCTGCCTCGATGAACGCCGCGGCCTTCTCCTCCTCGTCGCCGCCGATCTCGCCGACCATGACGATCTGCTCCGTCTGCGGGTCCGCCTCGAACAGCGAGAGCATGTCGACGAACGAGGAGCCGACGACCGGGTCGCCGCCGACCCCGACGATGGTCGAGTTGCCGAGACCGAGCTGAGTCAGCTCGTGCCCGATCTGGTACGTGAGCGTCCCCGAGCGGGACACGAGCCCGACTGTCCCTTCACGGAAGATCTCCGCGGGGATGATCCCCACGTTCGCCTTCCCCGGCGAGAGCGCGCCTGGGCAGTTCGGCCCGATCAGCCGAATGCCACGCGAGTGGACGAACGCATGGATCCGCAGCATCTCGTGGACGGGCACACCTTCCGTGATGCAGACGATCGTCCCGACACCGGCGTCGATCGCCTCGTACATCGCATCCGCGGCGAACGGCGCGGGCACGAAGACCATGGCGGTGTTCGCGGCGGTCTCGGCGGCCGCAGCAGCCACGGTGTCGAAGATCGGTATCCCCTCGACGTCCTGCCCGCCCTTGCCGGGCGTCACTCCGGCGACCACGCGGGTGCCGTGTTCCCGGTTGCGGAGGCCGTGGAAGCGACCCTCGGAGCCCGTCAGTCCCTGTACGACGAGCCGGGTCTCGGTGTCGACGAGGATGGCCACTAGAGGTCTCCACCGGAGATACGGGCGTGATTCGCCGGCGAGAACCGAGCAGGCCTAGGATGCAGGGAGCCCCAATATTCTTGGATATTGGGGCGACTGAGGACGACGGCATGCGAAGTGTTCGCAGCCGCGCGAAGCATGCGTGTATCTCCGGTGGAGACCACTAGACGGCCGCCGCCAGCTCCACGGCCCGCCGTGCGCCGTCGAGCATCGTCGCCTCTGTGTGTACGTTCGACGCGTCGGCCTCACGAAGCAGGCGGCGTCCTTCTTCGGCGTTCGTCCCGTCGAGCCGGACGACGATCGGATGCTCGATTCCCATCTGGGCGAGCGCCTGCAGAATTCCGCGTGCGACCTCGTCGCACCGGGTGATCCCTCCGAAGATGTTGAAGAAGATCGATCGTACGTCAGGGTCCTTGGTGATGACCTCGAGAGCGTCCACGACGCCTTGAGCGTCGCCGCCTCCGCCGAGATCGCAGAAGTCCGCCGGCCGCCCGCCGACGAACGTCACGACGTCGACGGTAGCCATCGTCAACCCTGCCCCGTTGCCGAGCACCCCGACGTCGCCGTCGAGCTTCACGTACGTGACGCTTTTCTCGCGCGCGAGCGCTTCGAGCGGATCGGCGGCACCGACATCGCGCATATGGGCGAGGTCGGGGTGCCGGAAGAGCGCGTTGTCGTCGACGGTGAACTTCGAGTCGAGCGCCCGAACCTCGCCCTCAGGCGTCACGACCAGCGGATTGATCTCGCAAAGCGTCGCCTCACAGCCGACGAAGGCTTCGTACAGCTTCCCGATGATCGCGACGATCTGCTTCTGCTCGGACGGCTCCTGCACACCGGCTTGATAGACGAGTCGCCTCGCATGCCAGGGGTGATAGCCCTCGAGCGGATCCACGTGCAGCCGGACGAGAGCGTCCGGCCTCGACGCCGCCACCTCCTCGATGTCCATCCCGCCCTGCGTCGTGAACATGAAGAGCGGTTGCTTCGCACTGCGATCGAAGGCGATCGAGAGGTAGTACTCGCGCGCGATGTCCGAGGCCCGCTCCACCCACACCTTCTCGACCGTGTGGCCTCGGATGTCCATGCCGAGAATGTCCGCTGCTCGCGCGTGAGCTTCCTCCGGCGTCTCTGCGAGCTTGATGCCTCCGGCCTTGCCACGGCCGCCCGTGAGGACCTGCGCCTTGACGACGACCGGCCCGCCAAGCTCGGCCGTAGCTGTGCGTGCCTCATCGGGGGTGGTCGCAAGCCGCCCCTCGGACACGGGGATTCCGAAGCGCCGGAAGAGCTCCTTCCCCTGGAATTCGTGCAGGTCCAAAGCGCGGGCGAGTCTACCCGGCCGGTCGCCGACCGGAGGCAGTCAGCCGTGTGTGCGAGCATGGCGCGATGAGCCGGACGACGATTCTCGTGCTCGTGGCACTCGGGGCGGCACTCGCCGGTTTCGTCTTCTCGACCGCGGCGAAACGTCTTCAGGACGAGGAGCCTGCCGCCGAGGCCAGCGTCGCCGCGAGCCCGCAGAGCGCCTCGCTCGACTGGCGCGAGACACACGGCACTCCCGGAGAGCAGCTCGTCTTCTCGGTCGACTCCCTCCAGGTGACGCCGGGCGGCTGGCGTGCGAGTGTGGCTCTCGAGAACCGGTCCTCGGTCGCGTACGCGCTGGGCGATCCACGGGCGAGCTCGAACCGCTCGTTCGGAGTCATGCTGTTCTCGACCGGGACGATCGAGGAGCTGAACGAGCTCAACGCGAGCAACTCGCTCCCGGCCGTGCGGCCCGCTGCGCGCTTCGAGCCGAGCTTGCCTGCGATCCTGGAGCCCGACGCGCGCTGGAAGGGGACGATCTCGGCACCCGGGTCACTTGCCGCCGGAAACTGGGTGCGCATCGTATTCGGAACTCTGGTCGCCGTCGGCAATCCGCCCGAGGAGCTCGGCGAGAACGTCGTCTGGATAACCGATCGCGCGTACCGACTCCGCTCGTAGCAGCGTCCGGATCAGAACACGAGCCGAGCGGCGAGAGCTCGTTGAGCTTCGGGCTCGGCGCCGCAGCTGGCCGGGACGACGGGTCCGGCGATCTCCTCGACCGTTGCCGCGTGCTCGCTCCCGGCGCGGTCGCGAAACCGTACGACCGAGTCATCGACGGCGACTAGTCGGAGATCTTCGACCGCGGCGAGCCCCAACGCTCGCCGCACTGCATGCTCCGCCGCCTGTACCTGCACGTCGTAGCACGTTCGCCCCCGGTAGTGGTCGAGCTCGATCTTTCCGGCAAGGGCGCGTTTCGTCGCGGAAACGGCGTTCGCCGGATCGAGGCGACCAAGCTGCAGTCCGGAGGGTAGGACGAGCACGTTCGCCGCGAAGCGATGGCCGCCCTGGTGAGAGGAGAGCCAGAGCTCCTCCTGCGGGACATGGCCGGCGAGCGCTCGATACACCGCGGTGCCACGCAGCGCACAGCATCCGTCGCGGCTCCCGTGGCCGCAGACGAGAACCAGTGAGCCCGGCCCAGCCGCACCCGCGGTGTCGAGGTCCGTATCGGCGAGATCCTCGTAGCGCGCGAGCTCGATCCGCCGCACGTTCACCGCTGTCTCTTCTGCGCGGACGACGAACGCGAGGGAATTGTCGGCGGACATCCCCGGCCGGCGGATGAAGAGCAGCCGCGAGCGGGGCGTTCGCGCGAGCCAGCCCGTGACGGCTTCGTTAGCAGGCTCGGGCAGCGTGCCTGCAGTCGTCACGTCACGCCCCCACGCTCCAGGCACCTCGACGAGCAGCAGCTGATCGGCGGTCGACGCGGTCGCCACGAGCGGCTCGTCCGCCGCTCTCGAGAGATCGGAGCACCGCTCGCCTACGGAGCTCACGTCGTCGCGGAGCGGGTCTCGATGATGCAGATCAAGTCGCCGTGGGCAACCTGCTCGCCCGGGTGCACGCGCAGTCCGCCGACGACACCATTGCCGTGAGCCACGATCTCGTTCTCCATCTTCATCGCTTCCACCACGCAGATCAGCCCTCCGGCAGCGATCTCGTCACCGTCGGCCACGGCGACCTCGAGGATCGTCCCCTGCATCGGACTGACGATCGCGCCGCTGGCGTCGCCGCTCAGCCCCTTGCTCCGCTCTTTGTGCCGACGCGCAGCCTCGGCCCACGCGGGCTCCAGCGCGTGGAAGCGCACCTCGTGCCGGCGGCCGTCGAGCTCGATCTCGAGGACACGTGCACGCGTTCGTCGCGGAGCGCTGTCCGACCCAATCCCTATCGTTGTTCTCTCATGAGACAACGAAGAGTCGTTCAGCTCCTCCACGCGCTGCGCAAGCTCCTCGGACTCCACGAGCCCGCTGCAGGTCTCAGCCGCGACGAAGCACCGGCTCGACAGCAGCGCGCGGTGGAACGCGATGAGCGTCGTCGGGCCGGCGACGACGAACTCCTCGAGCGCACGCAGCATCCGTCGCCGCGCCCGCTCCCGGTCGGTGTCGTGGACGACGAGCTTCGCGATCAGCGGGTCGTACAGATCCGAGATCACGTCTCCCGCCCGAACCCCCGAGTCGACGCGAATGCCGATCCCGCCTGGCTCGCGATACGCCGCGATGCGACCCGGTGTCGGCAGGAAGCCGCGCGCGACGTCCTCGGCGTTGATACGGCATTCGATGGCATGACCGCGCAGGACGACCTCTTCCTGGGCGAAGGAGAGGTGCTCGCCGGCGGCGATCAGGACCTGCTCACGGACGAGGTCGATTCCGGTCACGGCCTCGGTCACCGTGTGCTCGACCTGGATCCGCGTGTTCATCTCCAGGAAGTAGTACGACCCGTCCGGGGTCAGGAGCCCTTCGATAGTTCCGGCCGACCGATAGTCGACCGCACGCGCGGCCTCCACTGCGATCGACCCGATCCACGCTCGGAGAGCCGCATCGACGGCGGGGGACGGCGTCTCCTCGACGAGCTTCTGGTGGCGCCGCTGGATGGTGCAGTCGCGCTCGCCGAGATGGACGACCGTGCCGTGGGCGTCGGCCAGGATCTGCACTTCCACGTGCCGGGGATCTCCGAGGTAGCGCTCCACGTACACGGCCGAGTCGGCGAAGTACGCGCCACCCTCTCGGCGGGCCGCCTCGTATGCCCGCTCGACCTCGTCGGGCGCGTTGGCGATCCTGAGCCCCTTCCCTCCGCCTCCGGCCGAAGCCTTGATCGCGATCGGGTATCCGATCTCGGCGGCGACGGCGAGAACCTCGCCGGAACTCTCGGCCGACTGTGTCGAGCCGGGAATGATCGGGATTCCGGCGGCCTGCATGCGCTGCCGGGCCGCGATCTTCGATCCCATCGCCTCGATCGCCTCTGGCGGCGGGCCGATCCACACGAGGCCGGCAGCGGCCACCTGGCGTGCGAATGCGGCGTTCTCGGCCAGAAACCCGTAGCCCGGATGAATCGCCTCCGCCCCCGCATGCTCCGCGGCTTCGATGATCCGGTCGCCGCGGAGATAGCTTTCCGCGGCCGGGCCTGGGCCGATGAGAAAGGCCTCGTCGGCCGAGGAGACGTGGAGCGCAGAACGATCCGGCTCGGAGTAGACGGCGACGGTCGAGATCTCGAGCTCACGCAGGGTGCGAAAGATGCGAACCGCGATCTCGCCGCGGTTCGCGACGAGAACCTTGTTGAAGGGCGCCATGGGAGACGTATTCTCTCGGACGGTGAGCCTCCCGGATCAGCTGACGGTTGCGCGTGTCGCCGCCGTACCGGCGGTGGTCATCCTCTTCGCCTGGGATTTCCCCAACCACGCCTACTGGGCGACCGCGATCTTCGTCGTCGCGATGGCCACCGACCAGATCGACGGGTGGCTCGCGCGCCGCCGGGGAACCAGCTCACCGCTCGGCAAGCTTCTGGACCCGGTGGCGGACAAGGTGCTCATCCTCGCCGCGCTAGTGATGCTGATCGGAGAAGGAGTAGCGCCGGCATGGATGGTGGCGCTGATCGTCGTCCGCGAGATTCTCGTCTCCGGGCTGCGTCTCGCGGCGGTGGAGCGGGGCGTCGTGCTCGGAGCACGTGATTTGGGCCGGCTGAAGACCTGGGCACAGGCGGTCGCCGCGACGATCGCCGGGCTCGCCGCCGCAGGCGCGTGGAGCGAGGACATCGCCTGGTGGGCGCTTCTGCTCGCACTCGCGGCGACGTGGATCTCTGGGCTCGATTACGCGCGCGTCGCGCCGGGCGTGCTCAGAGGCGAACGCGCGTAGCGCGCCCGCGTCGCCACTCGCGCGTCAACAGCTTCCAGAGCAGCCGTCCGCGACCATCGCGTGAGCGATCGGCCGGGCGTCGCGTGGATCTCGATCTCGGCTCTGGCGAGAGCCTGCTCGAGCGCAACGAGCTCTTCGGGAGACACCGGAGGCACCACCTCGAGACGCATCGAGCTCAGGCTACGCCATCGGGAGGAGGCGGGTGCCCGTCGCCTTGAAGGAGGCGATCACGACGTCGCCTTCGCCGAGCGCGAGTCGCGTGACCGACGACGCGGTGACCTCGGCGGTGAGCGGGCCGACTCGCACTCGAACGCGGTTTCCAAGAGACACGATCGACGACACGGGAGCGCGAACATGATTGACGGCCGAGTCGTTCGGAACGGCGTGGGACAGAGACACCTCCCAGGGGTAGACGGCGACGGCCACGCGTCCCGAGCCCTTCTCCGTCGTCCAGACCGTGCCTCCGCCGTCGAGCGCAATCTCCGTCAAGCCGTCCCGGCCGGGAGACGCAACTCCCTGAAGCAGATTCGCTCCTGTGAAGCTGGCGACGAACGGATCTCTCGGCGAGCCGACCAGCTCCTGCGGCGGCCCGAGCTGCAGAACGCGACCGTCTACCAACACCCCCACCCGATCGGCCAGCGTCGCTGCATCCTCGAAGTCATGGGTGACGAGGAGTGTCGGCATCCGAAGCTCCCTCAGGAACTCGTGCAGCTCCGCGCGCACTGCACGCCGGGTGTAGGCGTCGAGAGCAGACAGCGGCTCGTCGAGGAGAAGTACGTCGGGCTCCCGCGCCAGCGCGCGAGCAAGCGCAACGCGCTGGCGCTCGCCACCCGAGAGCTCGGTCACACGCGCGCCGGCGAGGTGAGCGATCCGGAGGCGCTCGAGCATGCCCGAAACCGCTCGCCGGTCGCGCGCCCCGAACGCGACGTTCCGGCGCACGTCCAGGTGAGGGAAGAGCGCGTACTCCTGGAAGACGAGCCCCACGCGCCGCCGCTCGGGGGGCAGGTCGATGCCACGTCGGCGATCGAGCCAGGTCTGACTCCCGAGGGTGACGAAGCCTCGCTCGGGGCGCAGGAGCCCGGCGACCGCGCGGAGCACGCTGGACTTGCCGGCGCCCGAAGGGCCGACGAGGGCAACGGTCTCGGCACCGATCGTGAGCGCTAGCTCGAGACGGAACGTGCGGAGGCCGTGATCAAGGTCGAGTTGGAGCGTCTCCATGCGAGTACCAGCTTTGCGGTGAGGAGGATGAGGGCGCTTGCGACGACGAGGAGCGCTCCGATCGCGAGCGCGTTGTCGAACTCGACGTCGAACTCCTGGTAGACGGCGAGCGAGAGCGTCTGGGTGACTCCCTGCAGCGATCCCGCGAACATGATCGTCGCACCGAACTCACCGAGGCCGCGGGCGAAGGCGAGGGCCGCCCCCGCGCCGAGGCCCCCTCCGGCGAGTGGAAGCGCAACTCGCGCAAACGTCCGGCCCGGCCCGGCGCCGAGAGTACGCGAGGCGGCCACGAGATCGGGATCGACCGCCTCGAACGCTGCAATCGCCGTCCGCACGTAGAACGGGCTGGCAACGAAGGTGATTGCGAGCACGACGGCGACCTTCGTGAAGGCAATATCGATCCCGAGCCCGTCGAGCGTTCCGCCGAGCAACCCCAGTCGTCCGAATGCCGCGAGCAGCCCGATGCCCGCCACCGCCGGCGGGAGCACGAGAGGAAGCTCGACCAGCGTGACGAGCAGCGCCTTGCCTCGAAAGCGCCGGGTCGCAAGGAGATAGGCGGTGGGCGTTCCGAAGAGGATGATCAGCGCCATTGCAACGAGGTTCGTCTCGATCGTGACCCGGAGCGCATCACGAGTGACCTCGCTCGTGAGCCCGTCGCGCAGGTCTCCGGGCGACAACTCCGCGAAGATCGCGACGATCGGGAGGAGCAAGAACGCCAGCGATGCAGTCGTCGCGACCGCGAGCACTGTGCTGAAGGGCGTGAGCCTCACGGGAGCCCGAAGCGCGCGGCCCGCAGCAAGCGCCGCCCGTCGGGACCGAGAACGGAGATCACGAAGTCCTGCGCTGCTTCGGTGTCGACGGGCTTCGCGGCGATCGCAAGCTCGTAGATCACCGTCGGCTGCGCTCGGGCGGGTATCGAGATCGCCCGCGCACGGTCCGCCACCGGCGCAACATCGGTGAGGTACACGAAGCCGGCGTCGGCCTGGCCGAGCGCAACCTTGCCGACGATGCCCTTCACATCGGGCTCGAGGCTCACGGTCTTCTTCAGCACCCGGAGGAGGGCTAGACGCTTGAGCACCTCCCGCGTGTAGAGGCCGATCGGAACCTTCGGCCCCGCGACCACCAGCCGCAGCTTCGGACGCTTCGCGAGGTCGAACACCGTCTTGATCCTCGCCGGGTTCGCGCGCGGGACGATGACGACGAGCGAGTTGGTCGCGAAGGCCACGGGCTTTCTCGCGAGCTGCTCTCGCGACAGCGCCTGCGTGTAAATCGGGCTCGCGGACAGGTAGACGTCGAAGGGCGCGCCGCGACGAATCTGCTCGGCGAGCGAGTTCGAGCTGCCGAACGAGTAGGCAGCCTCGGGCACGATTCGGGGCAGCACGTCGGTGAGCGACGCAGCGGCCAGGACAACCGGCCGGCCAGCGGTCCGGTCGTGGCCAGCAGGTGCGGCTGCAGCGCCCGCACCGAGGACGGCGAGCGCCAGCAATTCGGCGACGGCGAGACGACTTCTCACTTCTCCACCATGACGCTCGTCGCCTTGACGACCCCCGCCGCGCCCATGCCGGGCTTCAGCGCGAGCTGCTCCGCCGACTCGCGCGTGATGATCGCGACCACCCGGGCGGGCTCCGTCACATCGATCTCGACCTTCGCGAGCAAGCCCTCGATCTCGACCGAGCGAACGACTCCGCGAAACCGGTTGCGCGCAGAGAGCTCCTCGGATCCCTCTGCCCCTTTCAGACGCTCGACCTCTACAGCTGCGACGACGCGCCTGTTGGCGGAGTTACGCTCGACGCGAATCTTCCCCGCCTTGTCCCAGCGCCGGAGGGTGTCGAGCGAGACGCCGAGAGCACGCGCAGCCTCCGCGGCCGAGTATGTACGCCTAGGCATTGCCTAGTGATTATAGGATCAACTGATCGACGTCAAGCGCCTTGCCAGTCCCACCGAGTTCCTCGACGCTGCATCGTTCCTCCTCCTCGAGGACGAGGCGCGCCACAATCTCATGCTCGGAATCGCGGGCACGCTTCGAGATCATCCGAGCGTCTACCGCGAACACCACCTCTGGGTCGTCGAAGACGGTGGTCAGGTGGCGGCTGCTGCCCTGCAGACGCCTCCCCACAACCTCGTTGTCGCACAACCGGTCTCAAATGATGCGCTGGTCGCACTGGTTACGACGATCGCCGCAGAGGCGGACCTGCCGGGCGTGACGGGAGCGATCCCCGAAGTCGAGGTGTTCGCACGTGCGTGGGAGTCGTATACAGGAATAGCCCCTCAATGCCGGAAGATGCAGCGGATCTACAAGCTGACCGAGGTGCGTCCCCCGGATGGCGTTCCAGGCCGACCGCGTACGGCTGCGGCGGCGGACCGCGAGTTCCTCGTCTCCTGGCTTCGCGCCTTCGCAGAGGACATCAGCGCTGCTGGGACACCGGGGCACGTAAATCCAGAGCAAGTCGTCGACGCGCGCCTTGTCGAAGGCACCGGAGCGTTCGTGCTGTGGGAGCACGACAACCAGACCGTCTCGCTCGCAGGCTGGGGAGGCCAGACCCCGACCGGCGTCGGCATCGGACCGGTCTACACGCCTCCGCGGCACCGCCGGCGAGGATACGGGGGTGCGGTCACCGCAGCGGTGTCGGCAGAGCGCCTCGCGACCGGGCGACAGTTCTGCTTCCTGTACACGGATCTTGCGAATCCGACGTCGAACAGGATCTACATGGACATCGGCTACGAGCCGGTGTGCGACTCGATCGACTACGCCTTCGAAGAGTGATCAGAGCGGGATGTTCCCGTGCTTGCGCTTCGGCTTCGGCTCTCGCTTCGTAAGGGCAGTCTCGAGGACGGAGATCAAGACGGGTCGCGTGCGACGCGGCTCGATCACGTCGTCGACATAGCCGCGTTCCGCTGCGGTGTACGGGTTCGCGAAGCGCTCCTTGTAGTCGGCGATGAGCTCCTCTCGCCTGGCGTCGGGATCGTCGGACTCGGCGAGCTCTGAGCGAAACACGATGTTGACGGCGCCCTCCGGCCCCATCACGGCGACCTCCGCGGTCGGCCAGGCGACGTTGAAGTCGGCCCTGATGTGCTTCGAGGACATGACGTCGTACGCCCCGCCGTAGGCCTTGCGCGTGATCACCGTGAGCTTCGGAACCGTTGCCTCCGCGTAGGCGTAGAGGAGCTTGGCGCCGTGCCGGATGATCCCGCCCCACTCCTGCGCCGGGCCCGGCAGGAAGCCGGGCACATCGACGAACGTCACGAGTGGGATATTGAAGGCGTCGCACGTGCGCACGAAGCGCGCCGCCTTGACGGAGGCGTCGATGTCGAGGACTCCCGCGAGCGCGCCCGGTTGGTTCCCGACGACGCCGACCGAATGCCCGCCAAGTCGCGCGAAGCCGCACACGATGTTCTCCGCCCAATGGGGGTGAACCTCCAGGAACTGGCCGTCGTCGACGACCCGCTCGACGACCTGCTTCATGTCGTAGGGCTTGTGGGGGCTGTCGGGAACGATCGCATCGAGCGAGGCGTCCTCCCGCTCGACGGGGTCGGTGGGCGCGGCGTATGGGGGCGGATCGACGTTGTTCTGCGGGAGAAAGGAGAGCAGGTAGCGCGCCTCCTCGAGACACGTCTCCTCGTCCGGCGCGGTGAAGTGCGCCACGCCCGACTTGGTGGCATGTGTGGCCGCGCCGCCGAGCTCCTCGAAGCTGACGTCCTCGCCGGTGACGGTCTTCACGACATCGGGGCCCGTGATGAACATGTACGAGGTCTCCTCCACCATCAGCACGAAGTCGGTCATCGCCGGCGAGTACACGGCGCCGCCCGCGCAGGGCCCCATGACGAGTGAGATCTGCGGCACGACTCCGGAGGCCTGGACGTTCCGCCAGAAGATCTCCGCGTAGCCGGCGAGCGAGACCACCCCCTCCTGGATACGCGCACCGCCCGAGTCGTTGATCCCGATCACCGGACAGCCGTACTTCACGGCCATGTCCATCACCTTGCAGACCTTCTCGGCGAAGACCTCCGACAACGAACCACCGAAGACGGTGAAGTCCTGAGAGAAGACGAAGACCCGGCGATCGAAGATCGTCCCGTAGCCGGTCACCACCGCGTCGCCCCATGGCCGATTCTCGCGCATCCCGAACTCCGCCTCGCGATGCCGCACGAAGCGGTCGAGCTCGACGAACGAGCCGGGGTCTAGCAGCTTCTCGAGGCGTTCGCGGGCGAGCAGCTTTCCGCGCTCACGCTGGCGCGCGACGTGCTTCTCGCTGCCCGCGTGCAGCGACTCCTCGCGCAGCTCCTCGAGCCAGCGAAGCTTGGCCTCGGTCGTGTCGTGCGTCTCCGCCATCGGCGCGGAGCCTAAACGCCCGGCTCGACCGTGGAGCGATTTGCGCCAACTCTCGACGCTTGCAGTGCCAGGCACTGCAAAGATGACCGGCCGCGTTACAGTCGAGCGGTGAGCGGCTCCGTCCCGATCGATCGCTCGACGACGTGGCCGTACGAGGGCGGCGAGCCCGGCGCGTTCTCGTATGCGCGGTTTTCGAGCCCCACGGTCGCCGCCGCCGAACAGGCGCTCGGTGAGCTCGACGGAGGAGAAGCTCTGCTCTTCGCGTCGGGAACAGCGGCGTCCGCAGCGGTGGTCCTGGCGCTGCTCTCACCCGGACAAACGGTCGCACTTGCGGAGGGCGCGTACTACGGGACCGGGGAGCTGCTCGGCGAGCTCGAGCGCTGGGGCGTGAGACATGTCGAGTTCGACCAGACCGGGGCGCCGCCCGCGGAGGCAGATCTGGTGTGGATCGAGGCGCCCTCCAACCCGTTCCTGACGATGCCCGACTTCGAGGCCGCGGCAGCACACTCGGCACCGGTCGTCTGTGACTCGACGGCGGCGACCCCGCTCCACGTGAGACCACTCGAACGCGGTTGCCAGATCGCACTCCATTCCGCGACCAAGGGCCTGGCCGGACACGACGACGCCCTCGTCGGCGCCCTGATCGTCCGCGACCCGGAGACCGCAGCGCGACTCCGCGAGTTCCGTTCGCGAACCGGCCCCGTCGCAGCTCCTGACGTCGCCTGGCTTCTCCTGCGGGGATTGCAAACGCTCGAAGTGCGGGTAGCCCGCCAGACGGAGAGCGCCGGCGCGGTCGTGGAGCGCCTCCGCACCCATCCCGCCGTCGAGATCGTCCGCTATCCCGGCTTCGGCCCTCTCCTGTCGTTCGACGTCGCAGACGCCGATGCCGCCCGGCGGGTCGAGACGGGTACGCAGCTGATCGCGAACAAGACGAGCCTCGGCGGCGTCACCTCACGAATCGAGGCTCGGTCTCGCTGGGAAGGAGCACGCGTGCCCGCAGGGCTCCTCCGTCTCTCGGTCGGCCTCGAGGACCCGGACGAGCTCTGGGACGACCTCGAACGAGCGCTGGCTGGCTGAGGGATCCGGTCTAGGGGCTGCTCCCCCGGAGGAGCGACGTGAGCGCGCCGAGGGCCTTCGCCCTTTGCGGCTGGACGCCGTGCCAGGTCGCCTGCGCATTGCTGATCTGAGCCTTGGCCAGCGCGGGCTTGCTGATCTGGGTCGTCGCGCGGGCCGGTTTGCTGACCTGCACTGCCGCTCGCGCGGGTTGCGCGACCTGCGTGCTTGCCGTTGCCACCCGACTGACCTGAACCTGCGCCTTCGCCGGCTGCACGCTTGCGGATGCCTGCTGCGCGAAGGCGAAAGTTCCGAGCACCGCTGCGACCGCGGCGACCGTCGCGGGCTTCCGTGCCGAGATGTGCGCCTCGACGTCCGAAGCCGCTCGCTCGATCACGTCGTCGGGAGCGCCCGCGACTGCCAGCAGCGGTCCGATCGCGGCCTCGGGAAGGCCCCAGCCGATGAGCTCCGCGATCGGGTCCTGCTCGACTCTCCCTCGGAACTCGTCGTCGGCGTAGAGTCGATCGACCAGGTCGCCGATGCGGTCGCGATCTCGCTCGGCAGCCGTCGCCAGATCGGCAAAGCCTTCCTTGCGGAGCGTCGAGAAGGGATCGTGCTCGAGTGCGTTGGCGAAGGACTTGTCTCCGTACAGTCGTTCGGAGAAAACGGAGACCAGCTGCGTGCTCATGGCGTTGGCTCCTCTCGGTTGAACTCGATCTCTAGACGGGTCGGGGGAGCGGCATCTTCCACCGAACCCGTACGGCTACCCTTGGAGCATGTCCTTTCTGCGAAAGAACGTCGCACTGCCGACCGCGGACGCCGCCCTCACGGGCCGTGACGCTCCGATGCCCGGCGTGGTCGACCATCTGGTCCTCGGCACGCCCCTGACACCTCCGTTCCCGGAGGGCACCGACCGGGCGATCTTCGGAATGGGCTGCTTCTGGGGTGCCGAGCGACTGTTCTGGGAAGCGCCGAGCATGTACACGACCGCGGCCGGTTACGCGGGTGGCTTCACCCCGAATCCGAGCTATCAGGAGGTCTGTTCCGGCCGGACCGGGCACACCGAGGTGGTGCTCGCGGTCTTCGAGTCCTCGGAGACGACGTACGAGGAGATGCTTCGCATCTTCTGGGAGGGGCACGACCCGACCCAGGGGATGCGCCAGGGAAACGACGTCGGCACCCAGTACCGCTCCGCGATCTTCTGGACGAGCGATGCGCAACGCGATGCTGCCCTCGCCTCCCGTGAGCGCTTCCAGGCCGAGCTCACGAGAGCGAGGTACGGCTCGATCACGACCGAGATCGCGGAGGCAGGCCCGTTCTACTTCGCAGAGCCGTACCACCAGCAGTACCTGGCCGCCAACCCGAACGGCTACTGCGGGCTCGGCGGAACCGGCGTCAGCTGCCCGATCTCGACCGGCGTCCCGACCGCGTCGTCATAGCAACCGAGCGGTAAGGCCTCGCCGCGGCGGCCTCGACCCGACGTCATGCGGCAAGCGACTCCTCCAGGATCGCGAGGCCCGCCTCGAGATCGTCCTCGCCGATCGTGAGCGGCGGCAGAAGGCGAATCACGTTGCCGTAGAGCCCGCAGGAGAGAAGGACGAGCCCGCGATCGAACGCCGCCGAGACGACGGACTGGGCCCGTTCGGACGACCGCTCGGCGAACTCGAAGGCGAGCATCGGACCGAGACCTCGCACCTCGCCGATGTCGGAATGGCGGGCGGCCAACTCGTCGAGGCGCGCGCGCAGCTTTTCTCCCTGCTTGCACGCCTGGGCCAGGAACGTCTCATCGGAGACGATGTCGAGAACGGCGAGCGCGGCCGCGCAGGAGAGCGGGTTGCCACCGAACGTCCCTCCGAGACCGCCCACGTGTACGGCGTCCATGACCTCCGCGCGGCCCGTCACCGCTGCAAGCGGAAGGCCTCCTCCGATGGACTTGCCGGAGACGAGCAGATCCGGCTCGACGCCTTCATGGTGATCGACCGCCCACATCGCTCCCGTGCGACCGATTCCCGACTGCACCTCGTCGTCGACGTACAGGATTCCGTACGAGCGGCAGAGCTCCTGGAGTCGGAGAAGGTAGTCGCGAGGCATCGGGATGAACCCGCCCTCCCCCTGCACCGGCTCCAGCACGACGCACGCGACAGTCGACGGATCGACGTCTGCCTTGAAAAGATGCTCGAGGGCGGCGATCGCGTCGTCGGAGGAAACTCCTCGGTAGGGGTAGGGAGCGGGAACCCGATACACCTCGGGAGCAAAGGGGCCGAATCCCTTCTTGTACGGGTTCACCTTGCTCGTCATCGTCATGGCGAGGAGCGTGCGCCCGTGGAACGCATACTCGAAGGTCACGACGGCGGGGCGAGCGGTGGCCGCCCGGGCGATCTTCACGGCATTCTCGATCGCCTCTGCTCCCGCGTTCACGAGCATCGAGCGCTGCTCCCCGGCGCCACAGGGCGAGAGCTCGGCGAGACGGCGGCAGACCTCGACGTACGGCTCGTACGTGCCGACGACGAAGCATTGGTGCAGGTAGCGCTCGGCCTGCTCCTTCACGGCCCCGACCACGGCCGGATGCCGGTGCCCCAGGTTCTGGCAACCGATGCCGCCCGCGAAGTCGATGAACGAGCGACCGTCGACGTCTGTGATCCGGGCGCCGTCGGCGTGAGCGACGACTAGGCGTGGCGTCGATACGCCGGGGGCGACGTAACGCGCACGGTCGGCCGCGATGCGCTCCGACTGGGTGCCTTCCCTCACGGACATCGCGCGATTATGCACCTACCGGGCGAGATTTCAGTGCGCCCACGCACGGACCACGGGCCTCCGGACGAGACGGTGTCTACGATTCGGGTGCGCCGGAGTAGCTCAGCTGGTAGAGCAAGTGATTTGTAATCACTAGGTCGTGGGTTCGAGTCCCGCCTCCGGCTCTGCCTTACTCAGGGGCTGGGGTCAGGCTTTAGCCTGACCTCGGTCTTGAGGTCTTCGTCAGGAAACCTCCTTACTCAGGGCAGGGGTCGGGCTTTGGCCTGACCTCGGTCTTGAGGTCTTCGTCAGCAAACCTCAAACCGGGGTCTGACTGAAGTCAGGCCCCCGTCCTTTCCGGAACCTAGGCAAGCACCTCGCGCGTCTTCTGGTGCGCGAGGATCTTGCGCTTGACCCGCTGGAGAGCGTTGTCGATCGTCTTCGTGTCGCAGCCCAGGTCCTCAGCCATCTCGTCGTACGAGTTGCCCTCGAGGTAGAGGCGAAGCGCCTCCGACTCGAGCTGCGAGAGCCCGGAACCGAGGCAGAAGACGAGGCTCTGCAGCTCTTCCGTCGAGATGACACAGACGGAGGGATCGTTGACGATCGGCCCGGGGAGCGCGTCACCGAGAGTGCAGTCGCCGTCCGACTCCTGCCCCGCCGGCGTATGGCTGAACGACACGTATGTGTTGAGAGGCGAGTGCTTGAAGCGGGTCGCGGTCTTGATCGCGGTGATGATCTGCCGGGTGACGCAGAGCTCGGCGAAGCTTCGGAACGACGTCTGCATGTCCGGGCGGAAGTCGCGCACGGCTTTGTAGAGCCCGATCATCCCCTCCTGCACGAGGTCGTCGCCGTCACCGCCGGCAAGGAAGTACGAGCTCGCCTTGAGGCGAACGAAGCCGGTGTACTTCCGCATCAGACCGTCGAGCGCCTCCGTGCTGCCGTTTCGAGCGCGGAGCACGAGCTGGAGATCTTCAAGTTCTCGTTGAGCCTTCTGAGCGGTTTTCGGTGCGGTGGCGGTCTGAGCGGACATCGCGTACCCCCGTGTTTGCGCCGTCGTTGAGCGATTCCCGATCGAGCCGTTCCGCAGCGCTCTCGACCAAGTCTCACCTTGAAGTTGAGGGAGAAGCTAGCACCATTCGGCGAGCGATACAAGGGCTTTGCGATATTCGTAGATTGCTAAGAACATGCGTTCGGGGTCGACATAGCTGGGACGGTGTTCGCTCCCGGGTTGGCGAGCGCGCGATTCCCGAATCCGCCCACCTTGCCGACATCCGCACTTCGGTCTACTCTCGTTCGAGCGCCCCGGGATGCCGTCGCGCCGCAGCGACGACCCCCGGGGCGCGGTCTACGTTCCCTTGCTGCCCCGGCGGAGACGTTCGAGCTGCTCGCGGGTCCTTTGGTCGAGTCGATCGCCGACGCGGCTTCCGGCTCCGCGTTGCTCCTGCTCGCGATGAACCGCCGGTTGCAGGTCGGCGAGAAAGAGCCTGGAGGAGAGCTTGCGCACTTCCTGGCCGGACACCCTGCGCACGGCGTCGTCCGACGAGACGATGCAGACGAGCTCGTTGCCCCGATGCTCGGCGGCGAGCCGCTCGAGGAGATCGTCCGCGTGTGCCGCGTAGCGGACGGAGACCGGCCCGATCTGCCGTTCCTCGCCTGTTCCGTCGAAGACCGCGATCCCGCGGGCACCGCGCTGCGCGACGAAGCTCGCGAGGACGTCGATGAGATCCTCGGGGCTCGAGAACTTGCCCGCGTGGAGCACGTTGTACCCGTCGAAGAGGTAGAGGGTCGGCTCGGCCATCGTCACAGATCCTGTCCGTCGTCGTAGGGGCGAGGCATGCCTCGCCCCTACGTACGTTGTCGCTGGCGTAGTGACTCGTACACGAGCAGCGCCGCGGCGACACTGACGTTCAGCGAACCCACACGGCCGGCGAGCGGGATGGAGACCACCGCGTCGCACGTACGACGAACCAAGGGTCGTACCCCTTTCCCTTCGGCGCCGAGCACCAGCGCGACCCCGCCCGTCAGATCCGCATTCCACATCGAGAGCGAGCCCTCGGAATCAGCCGCATAGGCCCAGAGGTCGGCGCCCTTGATCTCCGCCAGATAGCGAGCGAGATTCGGCACGACCGCAACGGGAAGGTGCTCGACGGCGCCTGCGGAGGATCTGCAGACGGCTGGGGTCACCCGGACCGAGCCGTGCGCCGGAAGGATGACCCCCGTAGCCCCCGCGCCCTCGGCGCTTCGTACCACCGCACCCAGATTGTGCGGATCGGTCACCTGGTCGAGGCAGACGAGCAGTGGACGCTCGTGCGTCGCGAGCTCGTACGCGTCCGCGTAGCGAAACGGCTCGCACCAGGCCACGATCCCCTGGTGGTCGCGTGTGCCGGCCGCTTCGCTGAGCAGCCGCTCGGGCTTGAGCTGCGGTCTCGGGCCGGAGTCGAGCCACGGGATCTGCGCTTGAGCGCGCTCGGTCGCCCAGACCTCGAGCAGCTCGCGCGGGCCACGCACGAGCTCTCGAACCGCTCGCCGCCCATAGACGAGGTCGCGTGTCACCGGATCCGCACGAGCCGGTGGCCGCCGGGCTCGTCGCGAACTTCCCAGCCCACCCGTTCGAGCTCGGCGCGCAGCCGATCCGCCTCCTCGAAGTTCCGCGCCTCCCGTGCCGCCTGCCTCCGCTCTGCAAGCTCGGCGGCCTCCGGCGGCGCCTCGTCGTGCGCGGCGAGCGACCCGAGCCCGAAGACATCGAGAGCGCGCCGAAGCACGTCATGGTCGCGCCACTCGTGCATGACCGCGAGCGCGGCTGGCGTGTTGAAGTCCTCGTCGAGCGCATCGGAGAAGCGCTCCCAGGAGCCCTCGGGCGCGGGCTCGTGAGCGCCTCGGAACACGTCTCGCAGACGATCCGCTCGCGCCGACGCCTGCTGCATCACGTCGTGGTCGAAGTCGACCGGCTTGCTCCACGCACCCGACAGGTGGAAGACGAGCAGGGCTTCTCGACCCCAGACTTCGAGCACGTTTTGCAGCGTCACGATGTTGCCGAGCGACTTGGACATCTTTGCGGCATCGAGCTCGAGCATGCCGTTGTGCATCCAGATCCGGGCGAACGCGTTGCCCAGGCTTCTCGACTGCGCGAGCTCATTCTCATGGTGTGGAAAACGAAGGTCGTTCCCGCCGCCGTGGATCTCGAACTCGGGGCCGAGAAACTTCTCCGCCATCGCCGAGCACTCGATGTGCCATCCGGGCCTCCCAGGCCCCCACGGCGACTCCCACGCGGCATCCTCGTGTGGCTTCTGTGACTTCCAGAGCGCGAAGTCGCGCTGATCCCGCTTCAGATCGCTCGTCTCCTGCGAGACCATGTCATCGAGCCTCGCGCCGGAGAGCCGCCCGTACTCGGGGAAGCTGGCGACGCTGAAGTAGACGTCGCCGTTTGCGACATATGCCTTCTCTCCGTCGACGAGCTCCTGAATGAACTCCACGATCTCGGGGATCGTCTCGGTCGCCCGGGGCTCGACATCGGGGCGTCCCAGCCCGAGGGCATCCGTGTCCTCGAAGAACCATACCGTGGCGCGCTCCGACAGCTCCCGGCTCGGAACTCCTTGCTCGATGGCCTCTGCGTAAACCTTGTCGTCGACGTCGGTGATGTTGTGCACGAGCGTGACCTCATAGCCCGTGTGGCGGAGCCAGCTCCGAAGCCACATCCCGAGCACGAACGGCCTCGAGTTGCCGACGTGGATCCGCTGGTAGACGGTCGAGCCGCAGACGTAGATCCGGATCGGCCCGGGCGGCGGCGGCAGCTCGACGAGCCCGCGCGTCAGGCTGTCGTAGAGGCGCATCGGGCGATCGTACTCAGGCCGAGGCGGCCCGGCTGGCGCGCGCCAGGGCCTCGTCCCGTGGCACCGCGGCCAGCACCGCCCAGAGCTCGGGCCCCCTCGCGGCGCCGGTCAACGCGAGCCGAAGCGAGCGCAGGTCGCCGCCCACGGCCTTCAGCTCTCGCAGAACGGAACGGGACTCGTCTGCCGAGAGATGGTCCGGCCCGGACGCCCGGAGCTGCACGAAGCGCTCTAGCGTCGGGCGCGCGACCTCTGGGAGGTCCGCGGTCGCGGGAGCGAGGACGAGCCGCGCGTACTCGCGGGCCTCGCCGAGCGAACGCGCTCCGCGGAGAGCCGGCACGGCCTCGACAGGGGCTTCCGCGGCAGCCGCCAGCTCGTCGTCGCTCATCGCGGCGATCGCGTCGGTCGCAAGTCGTCGGAGCCGCGAAAGGTCGAGCTGGACGTCGTGCTCGGGGAGACCCAGCTCGTCGAGATACGCGCGCACCCCTCTCCGCGGGAATCCTTCGTCGCGGAGATCTGCGATCGAGGCATGACCGTGTCTCTTCGAGAGCTTCTTCCCGTCCGGGCCGAGCACGAGCCCGTGGTGGATCACCTCCGGAAGCTCCCCGTCGAGCGCGCGTGCGATTCGGCGCTGGAGCTCGAGGTTCGGGCGGTGATCGGATCCACGGAGCACATGCGTGATCCCGAGCGCGAGATCGTCGACCACCGAAGCGAGCTGGTAGGTCGCGGTGCCGTCCGGGCGGAGCAGGGTGGCGCCACCGCCACGGAGTCGCACGGCACCCTCCGCGTCACGCTCGGCCGCATGCGCTGCGATCGACCGCACCGCCGCCTCTGCATAGAGGTCCCCGCGCTCGCTCTGACGTACCGGGCCCTCCTCGAAGTCGATGTCGAGCCAGGCGAGGTCTCGGAGAATCGCTTCCTCCCCGCCCGCTACCGTCCTCGTGGAATCCGTGTCGTCGATCCGGAGCACGAGCACGCCGCCTCGCTCGTCCGCGAAGCGGCGATTCGCCGCGGCGGTGAGCGCGTTTCCGAGATGGAGCGACCCCGTCGGGCTCGGCGCGAAGCGGACTCGAACGACCACGGTTACGCGTCGATCGGGACGTGCCCCGGCTGGGAGGCCACGCGGTCGAGCCAGGCCCGGATCGCCGGGTACGGATCGAGATCGAACTCACCTTCGTGCGCGACATGTGTGTACGCATAGAGCGAGATGTCCGCGATCGTGTACCTGTCGGCGACCAGGAAGGCCCGCTCGGCGAGTTGGCGCTCCATCGCGTCGAGCGCCGCGTAGCCACCCTTCGTCACGTCTCCTCGCCGCTTCGCGAGCTTCTCGGGCGTTCCGGAGTAGGCGAGCCAGAAGCGGGCGACCGCGATGTACGGCTCATGGCTGTACTGCTCGAAGAACATCCACTGCAGCGTCTGAGCTCGCTCATAGGCGTCCGCCGGCACGTACTCGGTCTCGTCCCCCAGGTACCAGAGGATCGCGTTCGACTCGCCCAGCGGCCGGCCGTCGTCGAGCACGAGCGTCGGCACGCGCAACCCGGGATTCAGCGCACCGAGAAGCTCTTTCCGCCCCGTTCGATCGACGACGCTGACGTCGACGGTCTCGTACGACAGGCCGAGCTGGGCCAACAGGAGCCGCACCTTGTAGCAATTGCCCGAGACGGCCGAGTTGTAGAGCAGCACAGGACTAACGGTAGTCGGGATTGGCGAAGTCGAAGCGGCAGCCCGCATCCCAGAGCGACCGCTGGTTGCCGTGCGCCGGAACGCCGCCTGCGTCCTTCAAGAGCCGGGCCAGGTGCAGGAGGTTCCAGGTCATGAACGTCGTGTTTCGGTTCGTGAAGTCGTTCTCGGGGCCGCCGGAGCCTGCGTCGAGGTACGAAGGACCGGGTCCCGCCTCGCCGATCCAGCCCGCGTCCGCCTGTGGTGGAATCGTGTATCCGAGGTGCTGGAGCGAGTAGAGGATGTTCATCGAGCAGTGCTTGATGCCGTCCTCGTTCCCCGTGATCAGGCAGCCTCCGACCTTCCCGTAGTACGCGTACTGCCCATGCTCGTTCAGGATGCTCGAGCAGGCGTACAGGCGCTCGATGACGCGGGTGCAGACGGAGGACTTCTCACCGAGCCAGATCGGGGAGCCGAGAACGAGGATGTCTGCGGCCTGCACGCGCTCGTAGAGCGCGGGCCAGTCGTCGTCTTTCGCGCCGTGCTCGCGCATGTCCGGCCAGACACCTGGAGCAAGCTCGTGGTCGAGCGCGCGGACGTATCCGACTGCTACCCCGTTCGTCTCCATGATCGCCATCGAAGTGCGCATGAGGCCCTCAGTGTGGGAGAGCTCGGGAGACGGCTTGAGCGTGCAGTTCACATAGAGGGCGTTCAGATCCGAGAAATCCCAGCAACTCGTCGCCGAGAGCTCGCTCTGGAAGTCGGTCAGGGCCAAGGTGAACCTCCTGTTCGCGGCCGGGTCGTGGCAATCATCGTCGCCGGCCGCGGTAGGTTGCCGGGTGCATGGCGTCATCTCGTGCGTTCGCGGCAGCGCTGGCGGTGGTCACGAGCATCCTCGCGGGGTGCGGCGGCTCCGACGGAGAGCTCCGGAGCGATGTGGCGACCCTCGGCAGCGGAGCGCAGAACGAGCGGGTTCGCCTACCTCAGCAGGAAGGCGCCAGCCGCTGCAAGCCCGGTGAGTACGCGCTCCGACTGGAGAACGGACGAAGCGCGCGCCTGCGGATCACGCCGGGCGAGAGCAAGCGCCCGAGAGGGCTCATCCTCGCCTTCCACGGCGCGGGAGGCTCGCCCCGGGACGGGCTCTACGTCTTCCGCGAAGCGTGGGACGAGCCGGGTCTCGTCCTGCTCGCACCGGGCGCCCTCGGAAGCACGTGGAGCGCCATCCACGGAGAAGATCGCGATCTCGAGACCGTCAACCAGGCGCTCGCGGAGACCTGGAGGCGCTGCCGGATCGACCGCAGGAGAGTGGCCGTCGGAGGATTCTCGGACGGCGCGACACATGCGCTCTCCATCGGGCTCCAGAACGGCGGCATCTTCCGCTCGGTGATGGCCCTCTCCCCCGGTGGGCTGCTCGCCGTCGCGCATCGAGGGAAGCCACGTGTGTTCATCGCGCACGGAACCGGAGACGACGTGTTGCCGTACTCGCGCTCGCGCAAGAGCATCGTGCCCGGGTTACGGGGATCCGGGTACAGCGTCACCTTCAGGAGCTTCGTCGGCGGCCACGAGGTACCGACGAGCATCTCGCGCGCAGCCGTTCGCTGGTACCTGCACAGGTAGTGGTGACCACTGGCGTGGAGGGTCTCCTTCTCGCGTGGTTCGAGGAGCATGGCCGCGACCTCCCCTGGCGTCGGACGCGTGACCCGTACGCCATCCTCGTCTCGGAGGTCATGCTCCAGCAGACGCAGGTCGAGCGGGTGGTTCCCCGCTACCTGGCATGGCTCGAGCGCTGGCCGACCGTCGAGTCGCTCGCGACCGCCGCCCCCGCCGATGTGATCCGTGAGTGGCAAGGGCTCGGGTACAACCGGCGAGCGCTGAACCTCCTTCGGGCAGCGGAGACAGTCGCGGCCGAGGGTTGGCCCGAGGATCTGGCTCAACTCTCGGGTGTCGGCCCCTACACCGCCGCTGCCATCCGCTGCTTCGCGTTCGACGAAGACGTGCTGCCTGTCGACGTCAACGTCGAGCGCGTGCAGCGGCGTACCGGTGAGTCGTTCAGCGCCGCGTCCGCGCAGGCGCTCATGGACCTCGGCGCCCGGATCTGCATCGCTCGCATCCCACGGTGCGAATCATGCCCGCTTGCCGGCTCGTGCCCCTCGCGGGGTGTGCGCGACGATCCGGCGAGAAAGCAGGGGCCGTTCGAGGGCTCGTTCCGCCAGCGACGCGCGACGGCGCTCCGCCAGGTTGCCACAGCGTCGCTCCCACTGGACGAGCTCGACCCCGCGGTCGTCGTCTCCCTCGAGCGAGATGGTCTCGTCGAGGTCGAGGACAGGCTGGTTCGACTCCCCGGCGAGAGTTCGCCGACTGTTCACCCGCCTGTCACGCGGGCGTAAGAAACCGCTCGTACAACTGGGTTTTCCATTTTCGATGCCTCGAAAGGGAGACCCATGAACGCACACGTCGACGTACGGAACACCGTAGGTCTCATGTCCATCGCCGCGCTGATCGGCGCCATCGCAGCCGTCTTCGCGTCGGCTGCATCATCCGCACCTGCTGCGCCGAAGGTGCTCCTGAAGAGCGCTTTCGCATTCGATGCGAAATCGAGCACGATCACACTGCCGCTCCTCCGAGGCAGCAGCGCCTCCGGTGGTGCGATCTGGTACGTCGTCACCGACTCCTCCGACCGAGCCGACGCTCGTCGCCGCGGGGTCAACTTCGCCCCGAAGCTTCGAAATGCGCTCGGCACGAAGGCCGTGCAACGCGGTCGACTCACCGGAGGAACCGTTGCCTTCGCGGGGACCGTGAACTTCCGGCCGAAGACCGTGGTCGAGCCCGGCGCGGACGGCTTCCCGCCCGCGAAGGTGAAGCCAGGGGCACTCGGCGACGCGCGTTACAGCCCGCTCGTGACGACCGGGAACGGAATCGTGCTGAATGCCTCGCACGTCGCCAACGCCACCGGCACGAGCGGCTCGGTCGTCTCGATCGACCGCAAGCGCGGTCGCGTGACGCTGCGGACGCTTACCGGCTTCTTCGCAGGGCAGACGGTGCACTATCTGCGCACGGACGCCTCGGTCGACGTCGTCTCGGCGCTCGAGGACAGCACCCTGGCGAAGAATCTCGACGCCGCCCCCGGGCTAGGCTCGAACGCGGCGTCATCGGCCCGTTCGGCGATCATCCCGATCGTCAACGGCCCACGGGGGAAATCGAATCGACAGCGGCAGGGCCTTCAGTCGGCTGTGCTCGGAGAAGGCAGCCCGCTCAACATCACGCAGTCACTTCCCGGAGGGCGCGACTACAGCCCCATCTGGGACGTCCATCCCGCAGTCTGGAGCGAAGAGGCCGTGTCCTCGGGCGACCGCAAACGGCTCACGTCGTCTGCCCAGATCGCCGCAGAGGTTCGGGCAGGACGCCTGACGAGCGGTGGAACCGGGCCCGCGAACGCCTCTCTCGGCGGCCTCGAGGCGGCCAACTTCATCTCCAACTGCCCGACGGTCGCGGTCGGATCGTAGATCGCGGAAACGCGCGGTGCCTGTCACCTCGCACGTGACAGGCACCGCGATTTCAGCCGTGCGTAACCGGACCTGAGCCACAATGTCCTCCATGGCCACCGTTCTCGTCGTCGATGACGAGCCCATCGTGCGCGAGGTCGTCGTTCGCTACCTCGCCCGCGAAGGGCACAAGACGCTCGAGGCGGGCGACGGCGAGGCCGCCCGTGCCGCGATCACGCAATCGGAGCCCGACCTGGTCGTCCTCGACGTGATGCTGCCCGGAACGGACGGGCTCGAGCTCTGCCGCTGGATCCGCTCGAGCTCCGAACTGCCGGTGATCATGCTGACCGCCCGCGGTGAAGAGGCCGACCGGATCGTCGGGCTCGAGCTCGGCGCCGACGACTACGTGACGAAGCCCTTTTCTCCCCGCGAGCTGGCGGCGCGAGTGCGCAGCGTGCTGCGGCGCTCGGCGCCGACGGAAGCAGCGGTTGCTCAGCTGGCTTTCGGAGACGTGGAGCTCGAGCAGGCGACGAGAGAAGCGCGCAAGGCTAGTCGAGAAGTGCGTCTGACGGCGAAGGAGTTCGATCTCCTCTGGTTCCTCGCGAGCCATCCGCGCCATGTCTTCTCACGGGAGCAACTCATGGCGAAGGTCTGGGGCTACACGGCAGCACTCGACACCGGAACGGTGACGGTGCACGTGCGCCGGCTCCGCGAGAAGCTCGAGGATCATCCGTCCGAGCCCCGGCACCTGGAGACGGTCTGGGGAGTGGGTTACAGGTTGGTTCCGTGATCTCGACTGCGGTCGTCGTCGCGCTTGCGACGCTGGCCGTCGGGCTCGTGTTGGCGTATCTGCTGCGCCTGCTCCCGACCGTGCGTCTGCAGCTGGTCGGGCTCGCATTCCTCGCCGTGCTGCTTCCGCTCGGCGCCGTGCTCGTCTCCGGATGGGTCATGTTCCACATGGGTGACGACATCAAGATTCTCGCAGTCACCGCCGCGTCGGCATTGACCGCAGTCGTAGCGGCGCTCGTGGTCGCCCGCTCGATCGCAGACGCGGTCGATCGCGTTCGGGCAGCGTCAGGCGAGCTCGCGCGCGGAAGCCTCGATGCCCGGGCGCCGACCAACGGGCCCGTCGAGGTCGCCGATCTCGCACGCACCTTCAACGAGATGGGCGAGAACCTGCAACGGCTGTTCGACTCGCGGCGGGAGCTCGTCGCCTGGGCGAGCCATGACCTCCGGACGCCGCTCGCGAACATGCAAGCGATGCTGGAGGCGCTCGAGGACGGCCTCGCCGAGCCGGAGGAGTACGTCCCGGCGCTGCGCGAGCAGGTCGGAGTGCTCACGCAACTCGTCGACGACCTCTTCGAGCTCGCACGCATCGACGCGGAGGCGCTCACACTCGAGCTCAGAGAGCTTCCTGTGGCTCCGGTGGTCTCGAGCAGCCTCCGAGGCGTCGAGGCAGAGGCCCGGCTGCGCCACGTCAGGCTCGCCAGTGACGTCGACGAGGGGCTGACGGCGCGGTTCGCGCCGGACAAGGTCGAGCGCGTACTGATGAACCTGCTCACCAATGCGCTGCGCCATACGCCCAGCGACGGAGCGGTCGCGGTTCGCGTCGAGCCGCTCGCAGGAGAGGTGCGCGTCGCCGTCGAGGACACCGGTGAGGGTCTCGACGCGGAAGCACGCGCCCGCATGTTCGAGCGCTTCTGGCGTGGAGATCGATCGCGGACGACCCGCGGCGCGGGCCTGGGTCTCGCGATCGCCCGCGGTCTCGTCGAGGCTCACGGCGGGCGGATCTGGGCAGAGGACCGCGAAGGCGGCGGGGCCCGGATCTGCTTCACCTTGCCTTCCAGCTAGGCACGCGGCCTGTGCAGGATCCAGACGTTCGGCTCGACGTGCACGCCGACGCCGTCCTGGATCACGAGCGGCGCCAGACCGCCCGGGAAGATGTACTCGCCGTCCGTAGGGAAGCGCATGCCCGTCCACTCCTCCCAGTCCGAGGCCGGCGCGCGCAGCGTCATCGACTCCGGAGCCGAAGCGAGGATTTCACCCCCGACCCGCTCGTGGACCCGGATCCAGGGATCGAAGTGGGCCCCGTCGTCGCGGCGCCATTCCAGGTAACGGTCGATCGGGATCAGGGTAGCGCTCCTTGAGAGTCGGTCGAACCGGTGCGATCACCGCAGACAGACCGGCTGCGCGGGCGTTCTCCTTGAAGCCCTCGATCATCCGGCCGGAGAGTCGCTGGCCCTGCCGCGCGGGCGCGACGCTGATCGCTATCGCCATCAACGCGGTGGCCCGGTCAGGCGATGTCATGCCGCGCACGAACCCCTCTTCCCAGCCCGACGGCAGATCGTCGAGCGAGCCGTCCCACGGGAGGGGTACCGCATGCGCCTCGGCGAGCAGTTCGTCACCCTCGACGAGCGCGACCTGGAAGTCCGGAAAGTCGGAGTAGAGCCGACCCCAATACATATTTCCGGGCTCGTTCTCGTGCATGTATGCGGGAAAGGTCACCGCCGAGAGCTCCGCGTGGCGCCGCGCGAGCAGGTCGGGGCGGTCGGCGTAGCGGATCAGCGTCATCGCTGGAGCAGCGCGACCGCTTGGGCGGCCAGCCCCTCGCGACGCCCCGTGAAGCCGAGCCCGTCCGTCGTCGTCGCCCGCACGCTCACACGACCGCTCTCGACACCGAGAGCACCGGCAAGCCGCTCGCCCATCTCTTCTCGCACCGAGGCGATGCGGGGCTCCTCGCCGATGAGGACGCAGTCCGCGTTGGCGAGCTTCCAACCGGCATCACGCACCTCCCGATAGGCCTTCCAGAGGAGGTCGAGCGAAGGCGCGTCGCGATACGCCTCGTCGTCCGACGGGAAGAACGCCCCGATGTCCCCGAGGTCGGCGGCGCCGAGCAACGCGTCGATCAGGGCATGAGCGACGACGTCGCCGTCCGAGTGGCCCGCAAGGCCCCGTGGGTGCTCGATCGCGACGCCGCCGAGCACGAGCGGCACGCCGTCGGCGAAGGCGTGGGCGTCCACTCCGATCCCAACCCGAAGCTCGCTCGAGCTCACACGAACGAGGCTAGCGCGTCCGGAAGCTCGCTCAGCGAGTCGATGGTCGGCACGCCCGCCGGCGTCGTCTGGAGACGTCCCCAGGGGCCACGTCTGACGTGTACCGCAACCAGTCCCGCCGCGAGCGCGGGTAGGACGTCGTTGTCGACGCGGTCGCCGACGTACGCGAGCTCCTCCGGAGCACACTCTGCGAGCGCCAC
>Ga0183260_10000503_pt1 | contig 33123 bp, 32 predicted proteins | sample AntDrymUQ4972206_2_FD_129768 | JGI IMG/M metagenome (GOLD analysis project Ga0183260, IMG submission 129768) | Polar desert sand microbial communities from Dry Valleys, Antarctica - metaG UQ497 (22.06) (version 2) (version 2) | ecosystem: Environmental > Terrestrial > Soil > Desert | place...
CCGGCCACGAACGAGCGGAGGGAGTGCATCCCGTCGTTGACCACCTCCCCCGCCCACACCAGGTCCCACAGGGCGTCGAGGCTGGCCTTGTCGTCGCGGCCGACCAGCTCGCGCCAGAAGCAGGCGCCGCGCTCGGCGAGCACGCCGCGCAGGCGCTCGTGCTCCTCGGTGGCGGGCCGCTCGAGCTGGTCGAGGCCGAGGCGGGGCACGAGGAGGTGGGCGTCGGACCGCAGCAGCAGCACCACCCGGCCGTCGTCGCGCCCGAGCGGTCCGGCGCCCAACCACAGCACCTCGCCCGAGGCCACCAGCTCGTCGAGCAGGCGGGGGGCGTAGCGGCTGACCCGGCTGGCCAGCACGTCGCGCTCGAGCACCGACGCCGCGACCGAGACGCCCTGCAGCTGGGCCACCACCTCGAACAACCGGTTGAGCCCAGAGGCCGACGAGCCCACGCCCTGCCACGCCGGCAGGAACCGGGCCAGGGCCTGGGCGTCGACGGCCTCGACCTCCCGCCGCAGCACGGCCAGCGACCGCTGCTTCAGCCGGGTGAGCACGTCCTGGTCACACCACTCACGCCCGTCCCGCCCGCCGCTGGGGCGGAAGGCTCCGGCGGCCAGCGTGCCCACCCCTTCGAGGTCCCTCACGACGGCCGCCACCAGGTCGACCGGCACCCCGAACCGGCCCGCCGGCTCGGCCGGGACGAACGGGCCGTGGGTGCGGGCCCACCGGCGCACCAGCTGGGTGAGGGCGTCCGGCACCGGCTCGAGGAAGGCGTCGGGGATGCCCGGCGGCAGGGCGGCCCCGAGGGCGTCGCGATAGCGGCCGGCGTCCTCGACGGCAATCAGCCGACCCTCGCCCGCCACCCGCACCACGACGGCCCGGCGGGTGTCGACCAGCGCCTGCTGGAACGTTCCTGTCGCCCGGGCGTCGAGCTCGGCCTCGGTGAGATCCCCGAGGCGGCGGAGCAGGTCGTGGGCCTCGTCCACGTTGCGGGCCCACCGGTGCTCGTCGAGAGCCTGGAGCTCGGCCTCCAGCTGGACCAGGGCGTCGGGGTCGAGCAGCTCACGCAGCTCGTCGGCCCCCACCAACTCGGCCAGCATGCGTCGGTCGAGCGTGAGGGCCTGAGCCCGCCGCTCGGCCAGCGGCGCGTCGCCCTCGTAGATGAACGAGGCCACGTAGCTGTAGGCCACCGACGCCGCGAAGGGCGACGGGGCGGCGGCGTCGACCTGCACCACCCGCAGCTTCCTGGAACGGATGTCGCCCATGAGCCCCTGCAGGCCGGGGAGGTCGAACACGTCGCGCAGGCACTCGCGGTAGGTCTCGAGCAGGATCGGGAACGAGCCGTAGCCGCTGGCCACCTTCAGCAGGTCGGCGGCCCGCTGGCGCTGCTGCCACAGCGGCGTGCGAGAGCCGGGCCGGCGCCGGGGCAGCAGCAGGGCCCGGGCCGCGTTCTCCCGGAACCGGGCGGCGAAGACGGCCGAGCCGGCCACCACGTCGGTGACGAGCTCCTCGACCTCGTCGGGGTCGAGGAGGACGTCCTCGGCCGGCGGGGCGTCGTCGGCCTCGGGCAGCCGCACCACGATCCCGTCGTCACCCCAGATGGCCTGCACCTCGACGTCGAGGCGGTCGCGGATCTTGGCCTCGAGGGCCAGCGCCCACGGGGCGTGGACCCGGGCCCCGAAGGGCGACAGGATGCACACCCGCCAATCGCCCAGCTCGTCACGGAAGCGCTCGACCACGATCTGGCGGTCGGTGGGCAGGGCCCCCGTGGCGTCCAGCTGCTCGGCGAGGTAGCGGCGGAGGTTCGAGGTGGCCAGCGGGTCGAGGCCGTGGCGATCGTGGAGCTCGGCGTCGGTGAGGTCGGCCGCCACCCGCAGGAAGGCACCGACGGCCCGGCCCAGCTCGAGGGGCCGGCCGATCGAGTCGCCGTGCCAGAACGGCATCTTGCCCGGCTGGCCCGGAGCAGGGGTGACGACCACCCGGTCGCGGTCGATGTCCTCGATCCGCCACGTCGAGGCACCCAGAAGGAACGTCTCGCCGACCCGGGACTCGTAGACCATCTCCTCGTCGAGCTCGCCGACCTTGCCGCCGTCGGGGGTGACCACCCGGAACAGGCCCCGGTCGGGGATGGTGCCGCCGCTGGTGACCGCCAGCATCCGGGCCCCCTTGCGGGCGGTGATGGTGCCGGCCAGCCGGTCCCAGGTGATGCGGGGGCGCAGCTCGGCGAACTCGTCGGACGGGTAGCGGCCCGAGAGCATGTCGAGCACCCCCTCGAACGCCTCGCGGGACAGCTCGGAGAACGCGTAGGTGGCCAGCGCCACCGCCTCGACGTCGTCGAGAGCCAGCGCCGCCGGCTGAGCCCTGCCTCCGGAGCCGGCGGGCTCGGCCTTGCCTCCGGAGCCGGCGGGCTGAGCCTTGCCTCCGGAGCCGGCGGGCTCGGCCTTGCCTCCGGAGCCGGCGGGCTCGGCCTTGCCTCCGGAGCCGGCGGGCTCGGCCTTGCCTCCGGAGCCGGCGAGCTCGGCCTTGCCTCCGGAGCCGGCGGGCTCGGCCTTGCCTCCGGAGCCGGCGGGCTCGGCCGCCGCGCACATGGCCACCACCTGCTGGCTGAGCACGTCGAGCGGGTTGCGGGGCACCCGGGTCTCCTCGATGAGCCCCTCGGTCATGCGCTGGGCCGTGACGGCGGCCATCACCAGGTCGCCCCGGTACTTGGGGAAGATCCGGCCCCGGGACGGCTCGCCCACCTGGTGGCCGGCCCGGCCGATGCGCTGCAGGCCGCTGGCCACCGACGGCGGGGCCTCGACCTGCACCACCAGGTCGATGGCCCCCATGTCGATCCCGAGCTCGAGCGACGAGGTGGCCACCAGCCCGGGGAGCCGCCCCCCCTTGAGGGCGTCCTCGATCTCGAGGCGCTGCTCGCGGGCCAGCGAGCCGTGGTGGGCCCGGACCAGGTCGGGAGCCCCGTCGGCCAGCACCCCGGTCTCGCGGGCCAGGTCGTTGAGGGAGGCCGACAGCCGCTCGGCCAGGCGCCGGCTGTTGACGAAGACCAGGGTGGATCGGTGGGTGGTGATGAGGTCGAGCAGCACCGGGTGGATCGACGGCCAGATCGACGAGCGGACCTCGGGATCGCCGGCCGCCGCCCCGCTGAGGGTGAAGTCGAGGTCGTCGACCTCGCGGCGCTTGCCCAGCTCGCCCATGTCCTCGACGGGCACGATGACCTCGAGGTCCAGCTGCTTGCGGACGCCGGCGTCGACGATCTGCACGGGCCGGAACGACCACGTGCCCGTCGCCTCGTCCCGGGCCCGCCCGCCCAGGAACCGGGCCACCTCGCTGAGGGGGCGCTGGGTGGCCGAGAGCCCGATGCGCTGGGGCGACGGCCTGCCGCCGGCCCGGATCAGCTGCTCGAGGCGCTCGAGGGACAGCGCCAGGTGGGCGCCCCGCTTGGTGGCGGCCACGGCGTGGACCTCATCGATGATCACCGTCTCGACCGAGGCGAGCATCGCTCTGGCCTGGCTGGTGAGCAGGAGGTAGAGCGACTCGGGGGTGGTGATGAGGATGTCGGGCGGGTGGCGGGCCAGCTGCCGGCGCTCCTCGGCCGAGGTGTCGCCGGTGCGGGTGGCCACCTTCAGCTCGGGCAGGACCACCCCGGCCCGGCTGGCCTCGTTGGCGATCCCGGCCAGCGGAGCCCGCAGGTTGCGCTCGACGTCGTAGGTGAGCGCCTTGAGCGGCGACACGTAGAGGGTGCGCAGGCGGCCGCCGGCGGGGCTCGGGCCGGTGAGGAGGCGGTCGAGCGACCACAGGAAGGCGGCCAGGGTCTTGCCCGAGCCCGTCGGGGCGCAGATCAGCGTGTGCTGGCCCCCGCCGATGGCCTCCCACCCCTGCTCCTGGGCCGGCGTCGGCCCCTCGAACGCCCCGGTGAACCACCGCCGGGTGACCTCGGAGAACCGCTCCAGCGCAGCCACGGGACAACGAGCCTACGGCGGGCCGTGACGGTGACTCGGGGGTTGACAACCGGTCGAATGAAGCGCATGGTTTGAGCAGATGCTCAAACTGAGCGCTCGCCACCAAGGAGGCCGCCATGCTCCTCGTCGTCTACCTGGCCTATGGGGCCATCGCCATCGGGCTGGTCAGCTGGCTGGCCCGCACCCTCTACGCCAACGGGGCGCTGTTCCTCGAGGAGGTGTTCCCCGGCCGCGAGCAGCTGGCCGCCGCCGTCAACCGGCTGCTGGTCACCGGCTTCGTGATGCTGAACCTCGGCTGGGCCGCCCTGTTGCTGCGGGCCGGTGAGCCGGCCGACGGCGCCGCCGCCGTCGAGGCGCTGGCCCTTCGGCTGGGCCTGCTGCTCATCACGCTCGCCGTCCTCCACTTCGTGAACCTGCTGGTGCTGGCCGGGGTGCGGGCCCAGCAGCGCCACCGCCACGAGGTGCCGGTGCGCCCCGACCTGTGGGTGGGAGCGGCGTGAGCGACGCCCGCTCGCCCGACGTGGGCGGCCTCACGGTCTTCTCCGACCCGGCCAGCCCCTTCTGCACCTGGTGGTGCGGCTGGCTGCGGGCCCAGCCGCTCCTGGTGCCGCTGCGGTTCCTGCCGGTCGGGGGCCCGGAGGCGCAGGCCCGGCTCGGCGTGCTGGGCGCCGGCGCCGAGCTGGTGGCGGTGGCCGACGACGGCCGGGCCTGGACGGGCGCCGCCGCCTTCGTCATGTGCCTGTGGGCCACCGCCCGCCACCGCGACCTGGCCACGACGGTGCGCCTGCCGGTGGCCCGGCTCGGGGCGGAGGCCTTCTTCCACGCCCTCACCGCCAACCGCGCCATCCTCACCCGCCTCATTGACTCGGCCCCAGCCCCGCAGCCCTCCCGGCCGTGAGCGACGCGAACGAGCCGGCGAGGACCGAGCGTCGCCGGCCTGGACCGAGAAGCGGGGGAGGCGAGCCCTCTGGGCGAGCCGGAGGAGCGACGAGGGAAGGTCGGCGGACAGCGAGGGCCGATGCACGGCGGGAAGCACCGTGAGCGCCGCGAACGAGCCGGCGAGGACCGGGGGGCGGCGCCGGCCGGCGGCGGCCCGGTCGGCGCCGGGCGACGTCACCCGTGAGCGCATCCTCGACGCCGCCCTCGAGACGCTGCGGGCCGAGGGCTTCCTCGGGACGACGGCCCGCAGCATCGCCCGCACCGGCGGGTTCAACCAGGCGCTGGTCTTCTACCACTTCGGCTCGGTCGACGAGGTGCTGCTGAGCGCCGTCGACCGCATGAGCCAGCGGCGGCTCACCACCTACCGGGGGCGGCTGGCCGAGGCCGCCGACCTGCCCGGGATCGTGGCCGTGGCCCGGGAGGTGCTGGCCGAGGACGTGCAGCGGGGCGCCATGACCGTGCTGTCCCAGCTGGTGGCCGGCGCCCACGGGCGGGTGGAGTTCAGCCGCCGGCTGGCGGCCAGCTTCGACCCTTGGATCGACCTGGTGGACGAGGCCGTGCAGCGGGTGGTCGCGGGCACCGGCCTGGACGCCGTCCTGCCGAGCCGCGACGTGGCCGTGGCCATGACCGGCACGTTCGTGGGCGTCGAGCTGCTCAGCCAGCTCAACCCCGACTCCGGCCACGTCGAGGCCCTGCTGGCCACCCTCGACACCACCGCCAACCTCTTCCAGGGCCTCCTCGCCCTCCTCGGCGCCACCGCCCCCTCCCCCGCCGCCGAGCCCCCGCCCCTCTGAGGAACCAGCGGACCAGCGGCGTGGTGGGGTGACGGGTCGCATAGGTTGGCTCACCAGCGTGGATCCCGTCACCTGGCACCATCGCCCCCAGCTCCGCCGGCCGGTGCTCGTCGCCAGCTTCGAGGGCTGGAACGATGCCGGCGACGCGGCGACGATGGCCGTCCGGCACCTCCAGGAGGCGTGGGAGGCCGAGGAGTTTGCGGCCATCGACCCGGAGGAGTTCCACGACTTCACCGAGGACCGGCCCGTCGTCCACCTGGTCGACGGCCTCACCCGCGAGATCTCCTGGCCCGAGCACACCCTGTCGGCGTGCACGCCGCCGGGCGCCACCCGCGACGTGGCCTTCCTGGTGGCCATCGAGCCGCAGCTGCGCTGGCGCACCTACGCCGAGGCGGTCCTCGAGGTGGTCAAGGCCCTCGACTGCTCGCTGGTCGTCACCCTCGGCTCGCTGCTCTCCGACACCCCCCACACCCGCCCCGTCAGGATCACCGGCACGGCCCACGACGCCGAGCTGGCCCTGCGGCTGGGCCTGTCCCACAGCCGCTACGAGGGCCCCACCGGCATCGTCGGGGTCCTGCACGACCAGCTGGCCCGGGCCGGGGTCCCCTCGGTGTCGATGTGGGCCGCGGTGCCGCACTACGTCGGCCGCAACCCGTCGCCGCCGGCGGCGCTGGCCCTGGTCGAGCGGACCTCGGCCCTCCTCGGGTTCGAGGTCGACCTGACCGAGCTGCGGGCTGCGGCGGCCGAGTACCTGGCCGAGATCGACGACGCCCTCGACAGCGACGACGAGGCGCGCGACTACGTGCGGGGCCTCGAGGAGGCCGAGGACGAGCCGACCGCCCACGACCCCCTGCTGCTCGGCGAGCTGCGCCGCCCGGAGGACGAGGGGGTCACGATGGCCGGGGCCGAGCAGCTGGCCGCCGAGGTCGAGCGGTTCCTGCGCAACCAGGAAGGTCGCTGATGCCCCGGTTGCTGATGCCCCGGGTCCTGATGCCCCGGGTCCTGATGCCCCGGGCGCTGCGTGCCGCGGCGGGCGTCACCGGGCTGGTGGCCGCCGGCCTGACCGTCGCCGCCGGGCCTGCCGCCGCCCAGGCCGAGCTGGGCTGCCCGCCCGACCGTGGCGTCGACGCGGCCATGGAGCAGGCGCCGACGGTGTTCACCGGCACCGTCCGGCAGCTGGGCAACAAGGGCCGGACCGCCACCGTCGACGTCATCCGGGTCTGGAAGGGCGCCCCGGTGCCCAAGCGGGTGGAGGTGCAGGGCACCATCGCCACCCAGGCCAAGGTGGTCACCGCCCTCGACCGGCTGTACGCCCGGGAGCGCACCTACCTCTTCGTCCCGACCTCGGGCGCGTCGCCCCGCTTCCGGGAGAACCGCTGCTCGGCCAGCCGCCAGCTCACCGCCGAGCTGGCCGCCAAGGAGCCGTCAGGCGGGGTTCCGCCCCAGGGCGAGGGGGTGCCCCTTCCCGGGGTCGGCCTCGGGAAGTTCGCGCCGCTCATGGTGGGCCTGCCGGCCCTGGCCGTCCTGGCGGGGCTGCTGGCCGCGGCCCGGCGGAGGTCGAGGCGGGCCCGGGGGGCGGATCGCCCGCCGCTCGGTCCCGAGTCCGGCGCTGACGCCGATGGCTGACCTGGTGCCCACGTGCGTGTGGCGGGTCACGGCCCCGCTGGTCACCCTGCTCGACGACGCCTTCGGCCCGCCGCTCGACACCTACGTCAACGGCTCGCAGGTGTGGCTGCGCGAGGACGGACCGGGCGGCGTGGTGCTCGAGTGGCGCCTCCACCCGGTGGCCGGGTACGGGCGGCCGAAGGGCGTGGCCACCGAGGAGGTGTTCGAGCTGGCTGCCGCCGCCCTGGCCACCGGACAGCCCGGCCCGGCCCCGCTCGAGCAGCTGTGGGAGGGGCTCGAGGCCTTCCCGGCCTACGGCGACGAGGTCGAGCCGGCCGGCCTGGCCATCGCCTGCACGAACGCCCTGGGCCTGGCGCCCGAGGCCGCCGGCCTGGTCGACCACGACCGGCTCGGCGACGAGTGGGAGCGGGCCCGCGGGGCGATCTCGATCGTCGACGCCCTGCTCGCCGAGCTGACCCGGCCGCCGGCGCCGCCCTGACGGCTCCGGGCCCGCCTCAGGCCCGGTCCCGCCAGACCGGGTCCCGGACGGCGTCGAACAGCACGTCGACGGGCTCGCCCCGGATCGCCGCGAAGGCCCTGGCGCCCCACCGCTCGAAGCCGGCCAGCGGCGACGGCAGGCCGCCCTCGTCGAACCACCCCACATCCCTGGTCTCCAACGGGTGGGCCTGCAGGTCGCCGCCGGTGGCCCGGCAGTGGAACACGAGCGAGTAGAGGGGCACGGCGGTGAAGCCGAGCCGCAGGCCGTCGAGGACGGCGATCAGGCGCAGCGGCTCGCAGAGGATGCCCGTCTCCTCCTGCACCTCCTTCACCGCCACCTCGGCCGGCGAGTAGCCGACGTCGGCCCATCCCGTCGGGTACAGCCACACCCCCGAGTCGGCCCGCTGGACGAGGAGCAGCCGCCCCTCGTCGTCGCCCACCACCGCCCCGATCGCCACCTTCGGGGTGACGTAGCCGGGCACGCCGGAACCGACGCCCTTCAGCCACTCGGCCTCAAAGGCGCGGGCCACCACGGCTGGATCGGCGGCGCCCGAGGCGGCGGCGCGGATGTCGGCCGCCACCTTCAGCACCTCCTCGAAGCGCTCCTGCTCGTAGAGGCTGTCGGTGAAGCCCAGCCCGGTGCGGGCGATCCCGGCCAGCGCCTCGCTCCAGCGCAGGAGGTCGCCCCGCTCAGGGCCACCGGCAGCACGAGCGGCCACGGCGGCAACCTACCGTCAGCCCGTGGCCAGGCTGGCCGCCTTGCGGGCGGCGATGGCGACCGGGTCCCACAGCGGGCTGAAGGGCGGGGCGTAGCCGAGGTCGAGCTCGGCCACCTCGGCACAGTCCATGCCGGCGGTGAGGGCGGTGGCCACCACGTCGATGCGCTTGGCCGCCCCCGGGCCCCGGCCGACGATCTGGGCGCCCAGCAGCCGGCCGCTGCCGCGCTCGGCCACCACCTTGACGTGGATCTTCCCCGCCGACTCGTGCAGGTAGCCGGCGGTGGTCGTGCTCTCGATCGTGGCCGCCACCGAGGAGAAGCCGGCCGCCGCCGCCTCGGCCTCGCTGAGACCGGTGCGGCCGACCTCCAGGTCGCACACCTTGGTGACGGCCGTGCCGAGGACACCGGCGAACGTGGCGTACCCGCCGCCGAGGTTGGCGCCGGCCACCCTCGCCTGCTTGTTGGCCACGGTCCCGAGGGCCACGTGCACCTCCCGCCCGCTGATCAGGTGGCGGCTGGTGCAGCAGTCGCCGGCGGCGAAGGCGACCTCGGCGCTGGTCCGCTGGCGGCGGTCGACCCGTATGGCGCCGGCGGCGCCCAGGGTGAGCCCGGCTTCCTCGGCCAGCTGGGCGTTGGGGGCCACGCCGAGCCCGAGGATGACCAGGTCGGCCGGGAGGGAGCCGTCACCCGTCTGGACCGAGCCGGGCTCGAAGCCGGTGACCTGGGTGCCGCAGCGCACGGTGATGCCGAAGCCCCGCATGACCTTGGTGACGTGGGCACCCATGTCCGGGTCGAGGGTCGGCATGACCTCGGACGAGGCGGTGACGACCGTCACCGACGACCCCCGCCGGACGAACGCCTCGGCCATCTCAAGCCCGATGTAGCCCGCCCCCACCACGACGACGCGGTTGACGCCCGTCGGCGCCCAGGCCGGGGCGTTGCTGACGTGGCGGAGCAGCAGGCCGGCGTCGTCGAGCGTCTGCACGCCGCCGACGAACGGCAGGTCGATGCCCGGCAGGGGCGGCCGCCGCGGCCGGGCGCCCGTGCCCAGGTGGACGAGGTCGAACCCCAGGGAGAACGTGCGCCCGAGCTCGTGGTTGCGGGCCTCGACCTTGCCGGCGTCGAGGTCGATGGCCATCGCCTCGCACCGCATCCGCACGTCGATGCCGAAGCTGTCCCGCAGCTCCTGGGGCCGGCGCACGACGAGGTCCTCGAGCCGCTTGACCTCGCCACCGACCACGTACGGGATCCCGCAGGCCGAGTACGACGTCCACCGCCCACGCTCGAGGGCCACGATGTCGAGGTCGGGGTCGTGGCGCCGGGCCACGGTCGCCGCCGCCATCCCGCCGGCATCGCCGCCGACCACCACCAGACGCCGCCCCACGGAGAAAACCTAGGTGACCGCCGCCCGGGCCGCGCTCCCCGGGGCTCGGCTGCGGGTCAGCCGAGCCCCGGGCGTCGCTCACAACCGCACGGCGGTCAGGGGTGACGGGGCCCGCCGGGGCCGGCTCCGCCGGCCCGGTTCACCATCTCGGTGATCCGCTGCTCCAGTGTGGCGGCCTGCTCGGCCATCTTCGCCCTGGCCTCGGCGACGAGGGCGTCGACCACCACCTTGACGTCGACCCCCTTCGACTGGGCCACCTGGGCCAGCGACTGGCCCGACCGCAGCGCCGTCTCGAGGTCAGCCTCGCTGACCCCGATCGCCTTGGCCGCCGCCGCCAGGTGCGGCCTGGGACCGTGGTCCCCCGGGCCGCCAGGGCCGCCAGGGCCGTGCCCGCCGTGGCCGGGCCCGGCCCCGCCCACCCGGTTGACCATCTCGGTGGTCCGCTGCTCCAGCGTGGCCGACCGCTCGTCGGCCTGGGCCTGGGTCAGACGGCCGGCCGTGACGTCCTCGGCCAGCCTGGCCTTGGCCTCGGCCACCATGGCGTCGATCACCACCTTCACGTCGACCTTCTTCGACTCGGCCACCTGGGCCAGCGACTGGCCCGAGTGCAGCGCCGTCTGGAGGTCGGCCTCGCTCATGCCGAGCGCCTTGGCCGCCGCCGCCAGGCCGGCGCCCTTGCCGGGGTGACCCGGACCGGGCGGGCGGGGGGCAGCGGCGGGCGCCGCCGTGGGGTCGGTGCTGCCCTGGGTCTGGGCGGCGGCCACCCCGAGGCCACCGAGGGTCAGCCCGACGGCCGCGCCCACGGCGAGCACGTTGCGGCGGAAGCGCCCACCCGGGGCTGGGCCGGGGCTGCCGACCGCAGGGGGAGCCGGGCCCGATGTGGTGGGTGCGCCCAGGCTGTCGTCCATCTCGTCCATCTCGTCCATCGTCGCGTCTCCGTCTGCTCGTCGGTCGCCCGTCTCTCGGGGACTGAGGCCAAGGATGCGGGCCGAACCTTGCAGTTGCCTGTGGATCGGGTGCGAAGTCCCTCGGTCACGACCTCGCCCCCTCGGGCGATGGCCACCGACCCGCCGGAGGTGCCGGGGGGGCAGGGCCGGGCGCCGGGGCCGCGGCCAGGGGCAGCTCGACCACGAACCGGCTTCCCCGTCCCACCGCGGAGGTCACGCTGGCCGTGCCGCCGTGCGCCTCGACGATGGCGGCCACGATCGACAGGCCGAGGCCGGCGCCCCCGGCGGCCCGGGCCCGGCTCGGGTCGGCCCGGTAGAAGCGCTCGAACACCTTGGCGGCCACCTCCGGCGGCAGCCCCGGGCCGTCATCGGCCACGATCACCTGCCCCCGGCTGCCGGCCTGGGTGACGGCCTGGGTGACGGCCACCGACACGGGTGTTCCCGGCGGGGTGTGCATGCGGGCGTTGGCCAGCAGGTTGGCGACCACCTGGCGCAGGCGCGGCTCGTCCCCCTCGACCGTCACGGGCTGGACCGAGAGGTCGATCGGTCGATCGGGCTCGACCGCCCGGGCGTCGCCGACGGCGTCCGAGGCCAGGAGGTCGAGCCGGACGGGCGAGCGCTCCAGGGGGCGGCGCTGGTCGATGCGGGCCAGCAGCAGCAGGTCGTCGACCAGGCGGCCCATGCGGCTGGCCTCCTGCTCGGTGCGACGCATGGCGTCGGCCAGCTCGTCGTCGCCCCGCAGGCCACCGGCCCGCCACAGCTCGGCGTAGCCCCGGATCGAGGTGAGCGGGGTGCGCAGCTCGTGCGAGGCGTCGGCCGCGAACCGCCGCACCCGCTCCTCCGAGGCCTCCCGGGCCCGGAAGGCCTCCTCGATCCGCTCCAGCATCGAGTTCAGGGCGATGCCGAGCCGGGCCGCCTCGGTCTGGCCCCCGGGGTGTTCGACCCGCTGGGACAGGTCGCCGGCGGCGATGGCGTCGGCCGCTCGGGCCATGTCCTCGAGGGGGTGCACGCCGAGCCGCAGCATCCACCACGAGACGAGGCCGAGGGCGGCCAGCACGGCTGCTGTCCCGAGCACCTGGATCAGCCTGATCCGGCCCACGGTGGCGCTGACCTGGTCGAGGCTCAGGCCCACGACGGTGATGCCGCCCTCGCGTTGGTCGGCCAAGGCCACCAGACGCCACGAGCCACCGTCCCGGGTGGCCGGCGCCGTGAAGGGGACGCCCGCACCCGGTCCTCGCGGCTGGGCGGGACGGTTCGGATCATGGTGGCCAGCGAGGTGGTCGAGGATCACCTGGCGCTCCAGGCGGGGTGGGGCGGCGCGCTCGTCGACAAAGGCCGAGCTGAGCTGGCGGAAGCCGACGGCGTCGTGGTCGCCGACGGCGATGAAGTACTCCGACAGCGTCCGGTCCTCGCCCGGGGGGCGCCCGGGGCCCCGCCCCGGCCCGCCCCCGAACACCGGTCGGGAGGCGACGTCCAGGAGCTGGCGGTCGACCCGGTCCAGCAGGTACCCCTCGATCGTCTTCGACAGGACGACGTTGGTGACCACGAGGACGGCCGCCACGGCCACGATCCCCAGCAGTAGGCGCCGCCGCAGCGACATCAGGCCAGCCGGGCGCTGTAGCCCACGCCCCGCACGGTCTGGATCAGCGGCGGCCCGAGCGTGTCGATCTTCTTCCGCAGGTAGCTGACGTAGGTCTCGACCACCGTGGCCTGGCCCCCGAAGTCGTACTGCCAGACGTGGTCGAGGATCTGGGACCGCGTCAGCACCCGCCCGGCGTTGAGGAGCAGGTAGCGCAGCAGCTTGTACTCGGTGGGCGACAGCGAGATGACCTCCTCGCCCCGCCGCACGATGTGGGCCTCGTCGTCCATCTCCAGGTCGGCCAGCACGAGCCTCGACGACCCCGAGCCCACGCCCTGGCGGCGCAGGATGACCTGGACCCTGGCCACCACCTCCTCGAGGCTGAAGGGCTTGGTCACGTAGTCGTCGCCGCCGAGGGTGAGCCCCCTGACCTTGTCGTCGACGGCGTCCCGGGCGGTCAGGAACAGCACCGGCACCTTCTGGCCGTCCCGCCGCAGCCGCCGGACGATCTCGAAGCCGTCGAGGTCGGGCAGCATCACGTCGAGCAGCATGACGTCCGGGGCGAACCGCCCGACCTGGCGCAGCGCCTCGAACCCGGTGCTCGCCACCCTGACCTCGAAGCCGAAGTGGCGCATCGCCGCCTCCAGCAGGAACGTGATGTTCTCCTCGTCGTCGACGACGAGGACCCGGGCGGCCACCCTCTCCACCGCCCCAGTCTGCCCCCCGACCCTGGGAGAAGCCTGTGAGCCCGTCATGACTCCGTATGACAACCCGTGATACACTGTCCGGGTGACGAACGCGATCTCGGTCCGGCTCGATGAGGAGGCGGCGCGCGCCCTGCGTGCCCTGGAGTCGGCGGGGATGTCCCGTTCTGAGGCGATCCGCTCGGCGCTGATCGAGTCCGCTCGTCGGCTTCGCCGTAGCTCGGATCTGGCCGCTGAAGTCGCAGGCCTCGAGGCGGACAGCCAGGATCGGGACGAGATGCGCGCCGTCGCTGGGTTGATGGAGTCGCTGCGTGCTCCGCGGTGACGTCTACCGGTTCAAGCTGCCCAAAGGAGTGGGGCACGAGCAACACGGAGACCGGTACGGAGTCGTCATCCAGGCGGACGAGCTCCTCCCCCGCTCCGTCGTCCTCGTCGCCCCGACCTCACGGAGCGCCCGGTCAGCCTCCTTCCGCCCTGAGATCAACGTGAACGACGAGACCACCCGGGTGCTCGTCGAACAGCTCGGTGCCGTCGACACCCGCCGCCTCGGCGGCCTCGCCGGCCATCTCAGCCCCGAAGAGCTCTGGGGTGTCGACGACGCGTTGACGACCGTGCTGGGACTGCGCTGACCCGAGCGGAGCGAACGTGGTTGCGGCAGCTCGGGTCAGGCGCCGGCGACGGCGGTGGGATGGATGCGGACGATGACGCGCTCCTCGCCGGGCTGGCGGAAGGGGTAGCTGTCCTGGCCGAGGTACTTCTTGGCCATGGCGTCGATGTGCTCGTCGGCGCCCTCCTCGGCGATCTCGGCCCGGCCGCGGATCTCGATCATCCGGTACGGGTTCTCGTCGTCGACGAAGGAGAGGGCCACCGCCGGGTTCTGGAGCAGGTTGCGGTGCTTCACCCGCCCCTTGGCCGTGTTGAACAGCACATCGGTGCCGTCGGTGTCGATCCAGACCGGCGTGCTCTGCGGCGTGCCGTCGGGCATCACCGTGGCGACGTGGGCCATCAGCGGCTTGCGGAGGAGGGCGACCACGCCCTCGGTCAAGGGAGCTGTCATGGCGCGCAACCTAGCGCCGGGCGTCGAGGATCAGGCGTCCGGTGGCGGCAGGTCGGGCCAGGTGCGGAACATCTGGCTGCGGGGCAGGGCCTGGGCGCCGGCGGCCGCGGCCGCCTCCAGCGTGGCCCGGTCGACGTGGCTGCCGAAGCCCACCACCCGCCGGCCGGCCAGGCGAGGCAGGACCTCCAGCACCCCCGGCCGGGAGAGGTCGACCACCACCATCGCCTCCTCGGCGTCGACCAGGTCCTCGGGGCGCCGGACGAAGCGCACGCCGACCAGCTTCGAGCGGTCCATGAGGTCCGGCACGTAGCCGACGATGCTTCCCGACGGTGCGTCGGGAAGCATCGCCGGCTCGCTCGCTTCGCTCGCCTGCGCTCGGTGGCGCCGGCGGTGGACGAAGGCCTTCGAGGCGCCCCACTCGATGCCGGCCCGGCCCGCATCCTCCGAGAGGTCGGCGAACGTGGCGGGCACGAGGTCGTGGTCGTCGTCGGGGAAGAGCCTGCGCTGGTGGTCGTCACGCACGGGCGGGGGCACCCCCATGGCGTCGAGCGCCCCGCTGAGGGTGGCGGCGGCCCGGCGCACCACGGCCAAAGGCGACTCACCCTGCTGGTCCACGTCCCGGGCCAGCAGCGCCCGCAGCGGCGGGAGCACCTCGGCCTCGACCTCGACTGCGACGGCGGCCACCACCTCGGCGGTCACGTCGGGCGCCCGCTGGCGCAGGCTCCGGTCCACCCAGGCCGGCAGGGCGGCGGCCACCGCGTCGGCCAGCCGGACGCCCCGCTCGGCGAGGGCGGCGTCGTCCTCGACGCCGCTCTGGCCCTCCTCGGTGGGCGCCCCGGCTGCCGGATCCTGGCCCACTCAGCGCCGCGCCAGGTCGAACAGGAGGGGCGGGACCTCGGTGAACTCGCACGTCAGGCGGAGCGCTCCGGTGACGAACGTCGCCGTGGGCCGGCACGGCAGCAGCGGGGTCTCGGGGAGGGCCAGGTCCAGCACCAGGCGGTTGGCGACGCGCAGCTGGACCTTGCCCTCGGGGCTCAACGTCAGCTTCGCCTCGGAGCCGCCCGGACCGCTGACGGTGGCCGAGCCCTCCTCCAGCCGCACCTGGACCAGCTTCGGCAGGCGGGCGTTGATGCGGTCCTCACGCAGGTCGGCCCGCAGCGAGCCCCGCTCGATCGAGCGAACGACGGCGCGGCCGTCCATGGCCGCGTCGGTGTCCATCTCCACCACCTCGACCCGCACCCGGATGTCGGAGAGGGCCAGCCCGCCCGTCTCGGAGTGCTGGGCGGTCACGTCCACCTGCGAGACCTTCCCCGAGACGAGCAGGCGCCCCACGAACGGGAACGAGCGGATCCGGGCCCGGACGCCGTCGGCCTCGGGCACCCGGCGGTTGATCTGGGCCACCAGCTCGGTCTCGGCCCGGTTCTTCAGCACGATGTCGGCACCCAGGGCGGCGACGGCGACGACGGCCAGGAGGAGCAGCACCACCTGCAGCTTGAGGAAGCGCATCGGATCCGGCGTCAGGACTCGAGGACGTCGCCCAGCTGGTCGACCTCCACGCCGATCTCCTGGAGCCAGGCCACGGCGCTGCTGACCGCAGCCGGCTTCCCGACCAGGTCGAGCGCCATCCAGCCGAGATCCTCCTCGATGCTGGCCCGCCGGATGTTCGGGGTGATGTCGAAGCGGCGCACCAGCTGGGCCACGATCGGCTCGCGGATCAGGTTCTCGGGAAAGTAGAGCTTCACCCTCACGCCAGCACCTCGTTGAGGCTGCCGCTGCGGAACCCGTCGAGGTCCAGGGCCACGTAGGCGTAGCCGGCCGCCCGCACGGCGCCGGCCACCTCCGCTCGAAGGCGGAAGGCCTGCTCCAGCTCGGCCGGGTCGACCTCGACCCTGGCCACGTCGCCGTGGTGGCGGACCCGCAGCTGGCGCAGCCCCAGGGCCCGCAGCGCCGCCTCGGCCCGCTGCACCGACCCCAGCGCGCCGACGGTCACCGCCACACCGTACGGGATCCGGCTGGCCAGGCAGGCCCCGGCCGGCTTGTCCCAGGTGGCCAGCCCCAGCTCGCGGCTGGCCCGGCGCACCATCGCCTTGGTGAAGCCGGCCTCGACCAGGGGGAAGCGGGCGCCGGCGGCGGCGGCGGCCGCCTGCCCGGGCCGGTGGTCGCCGAGGTCGTCCAGGTTGACGCCGAGGACGACGGTGCCGCCGAGCGCCTCGGCCTGCGGGCCCAGGGCGTCCAGAAGCGACGCCTTGCAGTGGGCGCAGCGGTCGGGGCCGTTGGCCACGTAGGCGACGCGGTCCAGCTCGTCGGTGGCCACGGTCGACCAGGCCAGCCCCCACGCCTCGGCCAGCGACCGGCAGCCCGCCAGCTCGCCGGCGGCCAGCGAGGGCGAGACCGCCGTCGTGCACGGGGCCAGCTCGGCACCGAGGACGTCGGCCGCCATCCAGGCCAGGAAGGCCGAGTCGGCGCCTCCGGAGAACCCCACCACCACCGGGCCCAGGTCGCTCAGCACCGTGCGCAGCCGTGCCAGCGGGTCTTCCCGCCGGGCGTCAGGCATCGACCAGCTCGATGCGCAGGCGCTTGAAGCCCTTGCCCTTCGACTCGGTCTTGACCACCCGGATGCGACCCACCTGGTCGGTGGAGCTGACGTGGGTGCCGCCGTCGGCCTGCTTGTCCAGCCCGACGATGTCGACGACCCGCACCTCGGCCACCGACTCGGGCACCAGGTTGACCTTCGTGCGGATGAGGGCCTCGTCGAGCACCGCCTCGCCCCGGGCCAGGAACGAGACCTCGACCGGCCGGGCCGCGGCCAGCTCCTCGTTGACCCGGCGCTCGATGGTCTCCTTGAAGCCGTCGGGCAACGGGTCGAAGGCGAAGTCCATCCGGGCGGCGAGCGGCTGCATGTCGCCGCCGGTCACCGGGACCCGGTACTCGTTCCAGATCACCCCGCACAGCACGTGGAGGGCGGTGTGGGTGCGCATGAGGGCGAACCGGCGGTCGGCGTCCACCACGCCCGACACCGGCGAGCCGGCGGCCGGGGGCTCGCCTTCCAGGGTGTGCCAGACGAGGCCGCCCTCGCCCTTGCGCACGTCGCTGACGGGCCGCCCGCCCAGCACACCGGTGTCATGGGGCTGGCCGCCGCCGGTCGGGTAGAAGGCCGTGCGGTCCAGCGCCACCCTTTCTCCGTCGACCGCGATCACCGTCGCCGCGAACTCCAGCAGCTCGGCGTCGCGCAGGTAGAGCAGCTCCGTCACCAGACAAACCAACCTACTTCCGTCCCGGCGAGCACCCCGTGGCGTAGTGTTCGCGGAGGACGGGGTCCGTCACTCGGACCCCACGAATGGAGGATCGATGAGCGCGATAAGGCGCAGGGTGGGGTCCGGTCTGGCTTTGCTGGCAGCAGCCAGCCTTCTCGCCGCCGGGTGCGGCAGCGACGACACGGCAGCGACCACGACCACGTCCGGAGCGGCGGCCGTGACGACGACAACGAAGGCGGCGACCGCCAAGGCGGGCGCACTCGAGGGCCTGAAGGGCACGACCCCGCTCGTCGACCTCGGCGCCGACTTCAAGACCAAGCTCGACGGCCAAGGGCTCGACCTCAAGAAGACCTACAACTACGGGGCCGAGTCCTACGACGCCGCCATCATCATCGGCCTGGCCACGCTCGCCGCCAAGAGCGACGGCATCGACATGGCCAAGCAGATCAACGGCGTCACCCGGGCCGGCACCAAGTGCAAGGCCTTCAAGGAGTGCGCCGACCTCCTCAAGGCCGGCACCAAGGACATCGACTACGACGGTGCCTCGGGCCCGCTCGAGTTCTCCGGCAACGGCGAGCCGACGGTGGCCAGCTACGGGGTCCAGCAGTTCGTGGCCACGAACCGGATCGACGACGCCAAGACGACCTACAAGACGGCCACCGCCCCCAAGGAAGCCGACCTGCCGCAGGTCAGCGTCGAGGGCGCCCGGGCCGGGAACGGCACGCTGAAGCTCGGGACCCTGCTGCCGATCACCGGCAGCCTGGCCTTCCTCGGCCCACCTGAGGTCGCCGGTGTCCGCCTGGCCGTCAAGGACATGAACGCCGCTGGTGGCGTGCTCGGCAAGAACGTCGAGATAAGCGAGGGCGACTCCAGCGACGCCCAGACCCCGACCGTGGCCACCCAGACCTCCGACCGGTTGCTCGGGGAGAGCGTGGACGCCATCATCGGGGCCGCCTCATCGGGCGTCACCCTCAACGTCATCGACAAGATCGTCGGTGCCGGCGTCGTGATGTTCTCGCCGGCCAACACCTCGAAGAAGCTGTCCACCTACGCCGACAAGGGCCTCTACTTCCGCGACGCCCCCTCGGACATCCTGCAGGGCCAGGTGCTGGGCGAGGTCATCGCCGATGACAACGTCACCACCATCGGCCTGCTCGTGCTGAACGACGCCTACGGCACGGGCCTGGCCGACGACCTCACCAAGTCGTTCAGCTCGTCGGGCGGCAGGGTCGTCGAGAAGATCATCTACGACCCGAAGGCCCAGACCTTCGACACCGAGGTCGACCGGATCAAGGCGGCCAACCCCGCCGGGATCGTGCTGATCGGCTTCGACGAGACGAGCCGCATCCTGGCCAGCCTCGTCGAGAAGGGGATCGGCCCGAAGTCCAAGAAGGTCTACGGCGTCGACGGCAACATGGGCAACACCCTCGGCGAGAACTTCGAAGCCGGGAAGTAGGCGAAGGGGGCAGCGCCCGCTGACCAGCCGGCCCCGGGGATGGCCCGGGGCCGGCTGCGTCGGCGATACTGCCGCATGCCTGATCGCAACGTCCTGGGGGGCGAGCTGGAGCCGTGCGGCACCGACCCCGTCACCGGCTTCTACCGGGACGGCTGCTGCAGCACGGGGCCCGACGACCGTGGCAGCCACACGATCTGCGCCGTGGTCACCGCCGAGTTCCTCGAGCACCAGCGCAGCATCGGCAACGACCTGAGCACCCCGATGCCCCACTTCCGGTTCCCGGGCCTCGTCCCCGGCGACCGCTGGTGCGTGACCGCAGCCAACTGGCTGCGGGCCCACCACGACGGCGCCGCCGCCTTCGTGGTGCTCGCCTCGACCCACGAGCGGGCACTCGACATCGTCCCGCTGGCCGCCCTGCGCGAGCACGCCGTCGACGTCCCCGCCAACCTCGACGACTGACCCCGAGACGGCGCTCAGACGGCCTTGGCCAGCGTCCCGAGGTAGAGCTCGATGACCTTCGGGTCGGCCAGCAGGGCCTCGCCCGAGCCGGTGTAGGCGTTCGCCCCCTGGTCCAGGACGTACCCGCGGTGGCAGATCTGGAGGCAGCGGTGGGCGTTCTGCTCGACCATGACGATCGACACCCCGGCGTCGTTGATCGTCCGGCACCGCACGAACACCTCGTCCTGGAGGGCTGGCGACAGGCCCGCCGACGGCTCGTCCAGGAGCAGCACGGCCGGGTCCATCATCATCGCCCGCCCCATCGCCACCATCTGCCGCTCCCCACCCGACAGCAGGCCGGCCCGCTGCCCGGCCCGGGAGGCCAGCAGCGGGAACAGCTCGCACACCACCTGGTAGCGCGAGGCGAAGGTCGCCGGTCGCTGGTAGACGCCCATCTCCAGGTTCTCCCGCACGGTCAGCCGGGGGAACACGTTGTCGACCTGGGGGACGTAGCCGATGCCCCGAGCCACCAGGGCGTGGGGACGCAGCGAGGTGATGTCCTCGCCCCGGAAGGTGATCGAGCCCGAGCGCACGCCCAGCAGCCCGAACAGCGACTTGACCAGCGTCGACTTGCCGGCACCGTTCGGTCCGATGATCCCGATGAGCTCCCCCTCCCCCAGCGTGAGGCTGCAGCCGTTCAGGATGTTGACCTCGGGCACGTAGCCGGCCACGAGGTCGCGGGCCACCAGGACGGGCTCGGGCTCAGCCATCGCCGGCGGTCCCTTCCGCTCCGAGGGGCCGCTCGGGCCCAGGCCCTTCCGCTCCGAGGGGCTGGCCGAGCCCCACCTCCATGACCTCGAGGTGCTCCTGCGGCCCCAGCTCGCCGAGCGCCTCGCCGCCCCCTTCGGCGAAGTGGGTGCCGAGGTAGGCGTCGATGACCTTGGGGTTGGCGCCGATGGCGGCCGGGGGCCCCTCGGCGATGATCCGCCCCTGGGCCAGCACCACCACCCAGTCGCTGATGTCGTAGACCACGTCCATGTCGTGCTCGACGAACAGCACCGTCATCCCGTCGGCCCGCAGCTGCTTCACGTGGGTGAGGAGCGACTGCTTGAGGACGGGGTTGACGCCGGCCATGGGCTCGTCGAGCATCACCAGGTCGGGCTGGACCATCAGGGCCCGGGCCATCTCCAACAGCTTGCGCTGGCCGCCCGAGAGCGCCCCGGCGAACTCGTCGCGCACGTGCGACAGCTTGAACCGCTCGAGCAGGACGTCAGCCCGTTCCTCGATCTCCTTCTCCTGGGCTCGCCACAACGGCCGGAGCAGGCCGCCCCAGAACCGCTCGCCCCGTTGACCGGTCGCCCCCAGCTTCATGTTCTCCATCACCGTCAGCAGGGCCAGTGACTTGGTGAGCTGGAACGTGCGCACCATCCCGTGGTGCGCCACCTTGTGGGCGGGCACGCCGGACAGGTCGCGGCCGGCGAAGCGCCAGGAGCCGCCGTCGGACTGGTCGAACCCGGTGAGGAGGTTGAACAGCGTCGTCTTGCCGGCGCCGTTCGGGCCGATCAGGGCGGTGATGGCCCCCCGCTGGACCTCCATGTGGGCCACGTCGACAGCCACCAGCCCGCCGAACCGGCGGTTGACGCCCTCGACGACCAGGATCGGATCGGGCTTCGCCACCCCTGGCTCGTGGGCGATCGTCGTCGTCCACGACGCGGGCGCGTCAACGGTCACGGATGGCCACCTCCCTTCGGTCACCGAGGATGCCCTGCGGACGGAAGATCATGAGGAGGACGAGGGCGATGCCCACGAAGATGAGCCGGATGATGGCCACCTTGTTGACGTCGATCGGCAGCCAGCCCGGGACCAGCCCGGCGTCGATGGCCTGGCGCAGGAGGACGTCGAGGAACTGAAGGATGCCGATGAAGATCACCGCGCCCACGACGGGCCCGATGACCCGCGCCGTGCCTCCCAGGATCATGACGGCGAGCGCGGTGAACGTGAACCTCGTGCCGTAGTCGTCGGGGTTCACCGACTGCTTCGACATGGCGAAGACGATCCCGGCCACGGCTCCGAAGGCGCCGCCCAGCATCAGGCTCTGCATCTTGTACCAGTAGGTGTTCTTGCCCAGGCTGCGCACGGCGTCCTCGTCCTCGCGGATGGCCTTGACCACCCGACCCCACGGGCTGCGCATGAGCAGGAAGGTGAGAAGGCAGCACAGGGCGACCAGCGGCCAGGCGCAGACCAGCAGCCAGACCTGATCGGGACGGAACTGCAGCGGCGTGTAGGACGCGCCGTCGAAGGGGTTCAGGCGGAAGAACGCGTCGCCGAAGGCCTGCAGCCCGTCCGTGCCCCCCAGCGTGGCGGTGTAGCGGACCGAGCGGACGACGAGCCGGATGATCTCGGCGGCGGCCAGGGTGACGATGGCCAGGTAGTCGCTGCGCAGGCGGAGGGTGGGGAAGCCGAGCACCAGGGCCAGGACGACCGACCCCAGCAGGCCGACGAACAGCGCCGCCCAGAACGACACGCCGTAGGTGACCACGGCGACGGCCAGCCCGTAGGCGCCGGCGGCGCCGAAGGCGGCCTGACCGAAGTTCAGCAGGCCGGTGTAGCCGATGTGGACGTTCAACCCCGATGCGGCGAGGGCGTAGTAGCAGGCGTCGGGGCCGATGGCGGCCTGGCCGGTCGACCTGAAGATGAGCGCCCAGTCCATCAGCCGATCCGCTCCCGGGTTCCGAGGATCCCCTGCGGCCGCACCAGCAGCACCAAGATGAGCACTACGAGGGCCCCCACGTTCTTGAGCTCGGTCGGCACCCAGACCGCCGAGACGGAGACGAACAGGCCGATCACGAACCCCCCGATGAGGGCGCCGTAGGCGGCCCCCAGGCCCCCGAGGGTGATGGCGGCGAACAGCAGCAACAGCATCGATGAGCCCTGCTCGAAGTTCACGTCCTGGCTGAGGGAGAACAGGATGCCCCCGAGGGCGGCGAGGCCGGCGCCGAACAGCCACACGAACCGGATGACCCGGTCGACGTTGATCCCCGACGAGGCGGCCAGGTCGGGGCTGTCCGAGATGGCCCGCATGGCCTTGCCCGTCCGCGTCCGCTGCAGCGCGGTGGCCACGGCCACCAGGAAGAACACGCACAGCAGGGCCCCGATGATCCGCTTCGGTGGGAGGGAGACCGTCCCGAAGTCGATGGCCGCCTGGGCTCGGTAGTCGGCGTAGGGCCGGGTCCGCCCGCCGAACACGTACAGGTAGAGGTTGAGGACGGCGAGGGCCAGACCGATGGAGATGACCATCAGCGCCGTGTTCCCGGTCCCGCGCCGGCGCAGCGGCCCCCAGAACCCGGCGTCCAGGAGCCAGCCGACCGCTCCGGTGGCGGCGACGGCCAGGACACCGCTCAGGATCAGCGGCCAGCCGAGGCTCTGGTTGAACCAGTAGGCGAAGATGGCGCCCATCGTCACCAGCTCGCCATGGGCGAAGTTCACCAGACCGGTGGTGCCGTAGATGAGGGAGAGCCCGACGGAGGCCAGGGCCAGGAGCAGGCCGAAGTAGGTGCCGTCGACGAGCGCCTGGAGGAAGAGGTCCCCTTTGCCCTCGGTGCGGCGGGTTGCGGCGTTGAGCTCGAAGAGCAGCGTCCGCGACTGGCCCGGCCCCAGGGAGAACTCGATCCTCCCGCCACCGTCAGCGACCGAGACACCGTCGGGGAGGGAACCCTCGTCGAGGGTCGCGGTGTAGGTCCCCTCGCCGGCCAGCGGGATCCGGAACCGGCCCGCGCTGTCGGTCTCCGCCTCGCCGGCGTCCTCGCCGTTCCTGCCGACCACGGTGATGCGGGCCCCCTCGATCGGGACGTCGTCATCGTCCTCGGCGGTGCCCTTCCGGTCGATCAGGGTGCCACGGGCGGCGCCGGCCGTAGGATCGGCGACGGGACCAGTGCTGGTCGACGTCGTGGGCGGATCCACGGACTGGGCTCGTGCCGACGGAGCGAGCCCGACGACGACGAGGAGGGCCGCCCCCACCAGGACGGCGAGCAGCGCCGGCCGCCTCCACCGCTGCCCCCCGGGAGGATCGAGCGCCACTGGGGGCGCAGCGTACCGGAGGCCGGGTTCCGCTCAGCGCCCAGCTGGGCGGTCGTCGAGGTGGTTGACGTCCCCCGGCGCCACCATGGCCAGCTCGAACTCGGCCCCGGGCAGGGGTTTGGAGACCACGAAGCCCTGGACGAGGTCGCAGCCCAGCGTGCGCAGGCGCTCCACCTGCTCGTTCGACTCGACACCCTCGGCGATCACGAACAGGCCGAGCGTGTGGGCCAGGTTGATGACCGCAGCCACGATGGCCGAGTCGTGGGGGTCGACGCCGAGGCCGTCCACGAAGGTGCGGTCCACCTTCAAGAAGTCCGGCGCCAGCCGGGTGAAGTTCGAGAGCGAGGAGTAGCTGGTGCCGAAGTCGTCGATGCCGAGCAGGACGCCCTTGGTCTTGAGGCGGCGCAGCGTCTCGCCCGCCGGCGACGCCGACTCCAGCAGCGCCGTCTCGGTGATCTCGAGGCACAGCGGGGCGCCACCGCTGGCCGCGGTGACGGCGGCCTCGACATCGGCGATGAGGTCCGGATCGGTGAGCTGGCGGGCCGAGAGGTTGACGGCCATGGCCACCTCCACCATGTGGGGGTAGGCGCGGCGCCACCGGGCCAGCTGGGCGGCGGCCTCCCGCAGCACCCAGGCGCCCACGGCGTTGACCAGGCCCGTGTCCTCGGCGACGCCGATGAACTCCGACGGGGGCAGCAGCCCTCGCTCCGGGTGCTCCCACCGGACCAGCGCCTCGATGCCGGCGAGGTGCCCCGTGGTCAGGTCGACCTGCGGCTGGTAGGCCAGCCGCAATTCGTCGCCCTCGATGGCCCGGCGCAGCCCGCTCTCGGTCTCGAGCCGGCGCACGGCCCGCTTGCGCAGCGTCTCGTCGAAGACCTCGACCCGGCCCCGCCCCTTCTCCTTGGCCATGTACATCGCCGTGTCGGCGTCCCGCACGAGCGCCTCCGGATCCGTCTCGTCGCCTCGGGGCAGGGCGACGCCGACGCTGGCCGAGATCACCACCTCCGAGGCGCCCAGGGCCACGGGCCGCTCCAGGCAGCCGAGGAGGCGGCTGGCCACGCCGACGGCGTCCTCGACCGAGGCCACGTCCTCGCAGAGCACGGCGAACTCGTCGCCGGCCATGCGGGCCAGCGTGTCGGTGGGCCGGATGGCCTCGGCCAGGCGGTCGGCGGTGGCCTGCAGCAACCGGTCACCGGCCTCGTGGCCGAGCGAGTCGTTGATCACCTTGAACCGGTCGAGGTCGAGGAACAGCACGGCGACGCCGTCGCCCCGGCGGCGGCCCAGCTCGATGGCACGGGCGGCCCGGTCCAGGAACAGGGCCCGGTTGGGCAGGCCCGTGAGGTGGTCGTGGAGGGCCTGGTGGGCCAGCAGGGTCTCGGCCTCCTTGCGGGCCGTGAGGTCGACCACCTGGCCGATGAGCAGCGACGGCTGGCCGCCGACGCCCACCACGACCGACGCCGAGAAGAGCGCCCACACCTGCGAGCCGTCGGGCCGGGCATAGCGCCTCTCGACCGTGAAGGACGACAGGTCGCCGGCGGCCATCCGCTGGTACTCCAGCTCCTCGCGCTCGAGGTCGCCCGGGTAGGTGATCGCCTTCCAGGTCGTGGCCACCAGCTCGGCCTCATCCCGGCCGAGGATCTGGCAGAGCGCCCGGTTGACCGAGAGGATCCGCTGGGTCCCGAGGTCGGCGAGCACCATCCCGATCGGAGCGCGGTCAAAGGCGGCCCGGAGGCGCTCCTCGGCCGAGGACGTCAGGACCTCGTCCGAGCTCGGTCTGGGGAGGTGGTGCGCCATCGCCGGCTAGGTGGTGCCCATCACCTCGGCCAGGACCTCGTCCACCTCGGCGACCATGCCGGTGTAGAAGGGCCCGAACTCCCCGAAGCGCGCCGACGCCTCGTCGAAGCGCAGCGTGTAGACGACCTCCTTCAGGTCGGCGGGATCACCGGCGAAGAGGGTGACGCCCCACTCCCAGTCGTCGATCCCCGTGGACCCGGTGACCAGCTGGAGGATCCGGCCCCGGAACGCCCGGCCCGAGGTGCCGTGCTCGTACATCATCCGCTTGCGGTCCTCGAACGGGGTGGCGTACCAGTTGGCCTCGGGGTTGCGCCGCTTGCTCATGCCGTAGAAGCAGATCGCCCGCATCCCGTCGGGGGGCAGCTGCGGGTGGAGGCGGGGCGCCACCATCTCGGGCGGCAGGCCCTTGGCGTACTCGCTGGTCTCGGTGAGCGAGACGTAGCTGGCGGTGACGGCGAGCCCGGCCCGCTGCAGCTCGCCCTGGAGGCGGCGCAGCCTCCACAGGTCGGGGCCGAGGGCCAGGAACCCGAGGTCGGCCTTGTGGCCGAGGACGGCGAAGCTGACCACCTGGTGGTCGTCGGCCTGGCAGGCCTTGACCGCGGCGACGACGGCCTCGGGGTCGGCGCGGCCCGTCGGGGGGACGTGGCAGAACAGGTGGAGGACCCCCCAGCCGACGCCAGGGCCGAGCGGTTCCGGCACGGTGACGACGCTCTTAGGACGGGGGCGGGGCCGAGGGCGGAGGCCAGGCCGGGGGCGGGGCGCCCCACCCGCCCGGCGCCGGCGTGGGTGCGGGTGCCGGTGCCGGTGCCGGTGCCGGCCACGGCGGCGCCCAGCCGTTGCCGTGCCCGTTGCCGTTGGGGTACGGCGTCGAGGCGGCCAGGACCAGCTGGGGGGCGGGGTCGCGGGTCGGCAGGCGGATCTCCACCGGGCCCTTCACCCGCAGCTTGGCCATCACCTCGGCGTGGTAGGCCTCGAGCTCGGCCAGGAAGGTCGGGTCGGCGTAGAGCCGCCCGTCGACCATCGGGCCCTGGGTCGTGGCGAGCACGGCCTCGACGTCGCTGCCGCTGAGGGCACCGTGGACCTCGAGGGCGTGGGCCAGGCAGAGCAGCTCGGTGCGGTTCTGCTCCATCAGGGCGTAGACCTCGTCGTAGAACCGCTGCAGCTGCGCCTCGACCCGCGCCCCGAACGGGCGGTCGTGGACGGCCCGGTCGGGCATGCCCGGCTGGCCTCCCTCCATCGCCTCGAAGGTGGCGCCGTGGCTGGCCAGGAAGTCGCCCATCGCCCAGTTCCCGAGCATCAGCATGGCCAGGGAGGTGGCCGAGTTCATGTCGCCGCCCACCCCGGAGGAGTTCTCCCCGAAGAAGAGCCGCTCGGCGGCCCGGCTGGCCAGCGACACCTTGATGCTGATCTCCAGGTTGTGGGTCCAGTCCTTGTCGCTGTCCTCCAGCGGGGCGGGGGCGACGAAGCCGCCGATCTGGCCCCGCTTCTCGATGTTGGCCACGTCGATCACGCTGGTGTAGTCGAGCCGGTAGAAGGCGACGGCGTGGCCGGCCTCGTGGATGGCCACGCTGTGGCGGTCCCGGTCGGTGTACTGGTGCTGGTCGGGCATGCCGAAGCGCCGGTGGAACTTGGCCAGGGTGAGGTCGTTCCAGCTGATCGTGTCGCGGCCCTCGCGGATGGCGATGATCAGCGCCTCGTTGACGAAGGCCTCGATCTGGGCCCCGCTGGCCTGGCCCGAGGTGAGGGCGAACAGCCGGACCTGGTCGTCGGTGAGGTCGTGCTTCACCTTGCGCAGGTAGCCGTTGTAGGTCTGGATCCGACCCTCGAGGGGCGGGTAGCCGACCTTGAAGATCCGGTCGATCCGGCCCGGGCGGAGCAGGGCGGCGTCGAGGGCGTCGGGCAGGTTCGTGGCCATGATCGTGAGGATCCGGTACAGCGGCGGGGGGACGGGGCGCAGCCCCAGGAGCTTTCGGATCTTGTTGACCAGGCCCCGCGGCTTCTCCATGCCCGACATCTCGGTGAGCAGCGGCTGGAGGACGCCGGCCCCGCCGCCGCCCATGCCGCCCATGATGATCGGCGTGGGGGGCTTCGGGCTGGCCCCGGCCGGGCTGGAGCGGAGCACGTTGAGCTGGGCCCGCTCGGACAGGTAGCCGAAGCCACCGCACTGGTCGACGCCAGCAGGCGACGCCCCGCCGGCGCCGCCCAGCCCCCCAAAGCCGCCCGTGGGGGCGCCCCGGCTGCCGAGGACGTCGGCCTCGTCGAAGAAGACGATCACCCCGCCGTAGCGCAGGGCCAGCTTGCGGAGCTTGCGGTACAGCGCCTTGACCTTCATGGCCCCGACGCCGACGAACATCTGGTTGAACGACGAGGGCTCGACGAAGACGAACGGCTTTCCCGTCTCGCCGGCGACCGCCTTGGCCATCAGCGTCTTGCCGGTGCCCGGCGGCCCCCAGAGCAGGATGCCCCGGGGCACCTGGCCGCCCTTGGACTCGACCAGCTCCGGCTTCTCCAGCAGCGCCACGTTCTCCTTGACCCGGTGCAGGACGTTGTCCTGGCCCCACACGTCGGAGAAGCGGGACTGGATCTCGTCGGGCATGTAGGTCTCGACCCCGCCCCGGGACAGGTACCAGAAGATGGCGACGAACTGGCCGACGGCGACCATCATGATGAGGACGACCTGCAGGATCGCCGGCAGGGCCTGCACGATCATGGCCGGGGCCTTGAACAGCGCCGTCAGCGGCGACTCGCCCGTGACCTTGCCCAGCACGATCGAGACGATGGCGAGGAAGACGGCGATCCGGACGATCCGGGCCAGGCGGAAGCGCAGGAGCGGCGGCGCCTTGCTCCGCACCCCCTCGAACCCCTTCCAGGCCCGCTGCCAGGACCGGTGGTACGGCGCTGACTTCTCGCTGATCCAGTAGTGGACCTGGCGGATCACCTCGAGGGCGACCAGCACGAGCATCCACCAGTTGCCCCGCAGGCCCCGCCGCACGGCGTCGCCCACCGAGAGCAGCGGGTTGTCGCCGATGTCGGCGACGACCAGCACGACCCACGCCACCACGAAGAGCAGGATGAAGCGGATCCGGTCGAGGAGGATCATCGGCCGCCGGGTGGGCCGTTCGCTCTCCTTCGGGTTGCCGTGGAAGCCGAGCGGCCCGTCGTGGCTCTGCGGCGAGTTGGGCGGGGGGGACATCGGGAGGTTCATGTCAGGGGCTTCCTCACGGTGAAGGAGTCGAGGACCGTCGAGAACAGCTTCTCGTTGGCCAGGTAGCACCGCCGGTTGCAGTGCATGGTGAGGGTGTAGAGGCGGGTGCGCTGGACGTCGACCAGACCGATGAAGGCGACGGCGTACAGGCTCTCGTCATCGGTGTTGCGGGCTTCGAACAGCTGCCGCACGCCGAAGTAGCCGTCCGGTGCGAGCTGCTCGTCCTGGAGCGGGATGAAGTCGGCGCTGACCAGCTCGCTCGTCCCGGGGTTGCGCACCAGCTCCTTGAAGTCCTTGAGCTTCTCGCTGTAGGAGCCGACGGCCAGGTTGGCCACGTACTCCGTCGACATGGCCGCCCGCTCCTCCTCGAGGAGGGTGCGCACCATGACCCGGGCCACGGGGGCGTCGGCCGATCCGACGACGAAGTGGCCGACGGCCGGCTTGGCGCTCGAGTCCCAGGCCCGCTCCCAGACCACCTGCTTCAGGATCCGGTAGGCCTCGGGCGAGCCCTGCTTGGTGCTCTGCTCGTACAGCGGGAACAGCGCGTCCTGGGGGACCTCCTGCCAGTCCTTCGGCACCTTGAGGTAGACGCCGAGGCGCTTGTTCGACTCGAACTCGTAGCGCGACGAGGTGCAGGCGGCCGTCAGGCACGCCAGGATGGCGACCAGCGCGACGATCAGCAGGCGGTGGCGGGCCATGACGAAGGTTGGCACGCTCGACGTCCTACTGCACACCAGGCGCGCCGGAGGCGCCCCCGAGGGGGCGCCTCCGAGATCGACGCGGGGGTGGGCTAGTAATCGTCCATGCCGCCGCCGGGCATCGGCGGAGCGTCCTTCTGGGGCTTGTCGACGATGACCGCCTCGGTGGTGAGGAACAGGGCGGCGATGGAGGCCGCGTTCTGGAGCGCCGAGCGGGTGACCTTGACGGCGTCGATGACGCCGGCCTTGACCAGGTCCTCGTACTCGCCGGTGGCGGCGTTGAGGCCGTGGGCACCCTTCAGGGCCAGCACCTTCTCGACCACGACGCCGCCTTCGAGGCCTGCGTTGATGGCGATCTGGCGCAGGGGCTCGACGACCGAGCGGGCCACGATGCGGGCTCCGGTGGCCTCGTCGCCCTCGAGCTTCTCGGCGGCGGTGAGGATGGCGGCCTGGCTGCGGGCCAGGGCCACGCCGCCGCCGGCGACGACGCCCTCCTCGACGGCGGCCTTGGTGGTGGACACCGCGTCCTCGATGCGGTGCTTCTTCTCCTTGAGCTCGGTCTCGGTGGCGGCACCGACCTTGATCAGGGCCACGCCGCCGGAGAGCTTGGCCAGGCGCTCCTGCAGCTTCTCCCGGTCGTACTCGGAGTCGGTGTTCTCGATCTCGGCCTTGATCTGGCTGATGCGGCCCTTGATGTCCGAGTCGTCGCCCCCGCCCTCGACGATGGTGGTCTCGTCCTTGGTGACGACGACCTTGCGGGCCGTGCCCAGCAGGTCGATGGTGACGTTCTCGAGCTTGAGGCCGACCTCCTCGGTGATGACCTGGCCACCGGTGAGGATGGCGATGTCCTGCAGCATGGCCTTGCGGCGCTCGCCGAAGCCCGGGGCCTTGACGGCGACCGACTTGAACAGGCCGCGGATCTTGTTCACCACGAGGGTGGCCAGGGCCTCGCCCTCGATGTCCTCGGCGACGATCACGAGCGGGCGGCTGGACTGCATGACCTTCTCGAGCAGGGGCAGCAGGTCGCGGACCGAGCTGATCTTCGAGCCGACGAAGAGGAGGTACGGGTCGTCGAGGACCGCCTCCATGCGCTCGGGGTCACTGACGAAGTAGGGCGAGATGTAGCCCTTGTCGAACCGCATGCCCTCGACGAAGTCGAGCTCCATGCCGAAGGTGTTGGACTCCTCGACGGTGATGACGCCGTCCTTGCCCACCTTGTCGATGGCCTCGGCGATCTTCTCGCCGATCTCCTGGTCGTTGGCCGAGATGGCGGCGACCTGGGCGATCTGCTCCTTCGAGTCGGTGCTCTTGGCGAAGTCGTGCAGGCTGGCGACGGCCGCCTCGACCGCAGCCTCGATGCCCCGCTTCAGCGACATGGGGTTGGCGCCGGCGGCGACGTTCTTCAGGCCCTCACGGACCAGCGCCCAGGCCAGAACGGTGGCGGTCGTGGTGCCGTCGCCGGCGACGTCGTCGGTCTTCTTGGCGACCTCTTTGACCAGCTCGGCACCGATCTTCTCGTACGGGTCCTCGAGGTCGATCTCCTTGGCGATGGAGACGCCGTCGTTGGTGATCGTGGGTGCCCCCCACGACTTCTCCAGCACGACGTTGCGACCCTTCGGCCCCAGCGTGACGCGCACGGCGTCAGCCAGCTGGTTCATGCCGGACTCGAGCGCCCGCCGGGCCTGCTCATCGAACGCGATCAACTTTGACATTGCTGTTCCCTCCGTTGGGACGACCTGCGAGAGGTTCGTAAGGCACCGCCGAAGTTAGCACTCTCTTCCTGTGAGTGCTAGCGCCCGAGCCGGTCGAGTGCCAACGACGCCGGGGGCGGGCCGGGGCTGCGGCGGGGGCCACCACCGGGTGGCAGGATTCGTGCGGTGGACTGGGACGACGACGGGGCGACCGAGGACGTCTACGCCGTCCTCATGGACCTCCTTGACGGCGGCCGGCGCAAGGAGGTGGTCTGGAAGGCCTCGGCGCCGTTCCGCTCCTTCGCCGACTACGCCGACCTCGAGAAGACCCGGGCGGAGTACCTCGAGATCTTCAACGAGGCGGTGCGCGAGGTGACCGTCGCCTACGGCCAACCCCGCTTCCTGGGTGAGCGGGCCCGGCCGGACTTCCCGTCCTGGTGCGACGCCGCCCACCTGGCCCTCTGGGCCGAGGACGACCTGGCCTGCTACCTGGCCCTGGCCCAGCCCAGCCGCGACGACCCGGTCGAGGTGCGGGCCGGCGTGCGCTGACGACGGCGTGCGCCGACGACTAGAAGCGGCCGCGCAGGGCCGACTCGATGGCGTCGAGGTGGCGGGACTGGGCCAGGCCCAGCTCGCGGCGCCGCTGGGCCTCGACGGGGGTGAGGGAGGCCAGGACCCGGATGATGCGGAGGAGGCGTTCGGGTTCGAAGGGCTTGGTGAGGAACTCGTCGGCGCCGGCCTCCCAGCACCACACGGCGTCGTCGGTGCCGGAGCGGGCGGTGAGCACGACGACCCGGGCGTCGGCGGCGAAGCCCTCCTCCTGGCGGGTGCGCAGGACGGTGAGGCCGTCGACGCCCGGCATCATCAGGTCGAGGACGATGCACTCGGGTGTCCGGCGGCGCAGGATCTCGAGCGCCTCGGCGCCGTCCGCCGCCTGCTCGACCGTGTGGCCCTCGCCCTCGAGGAGGAACACGAGCATCCCGCGGATGACCTCGTCGTCCTCGACCACCACCACGTCGGCCACGGCCTGAGGGTACCCACCTCGGCCTCCCCGGCGCCGGCTCGTTTGGTAGCATCCGCCCTCCGCTGTCTAGGGTCGACCCCGTGATTCCCTCTGGCACCTACGACATCGGCCCCGCTCAGGGCACCTTCCGCCTCCACACCTCCCGCGAGGGCATGGCCAAGAAGGTCGGGCACGACCTGGTCATCGAGGCCACCAATTGGGCGGCCAAGGTCAGCGTCGACGGCGACGACATCACCCGGTCCACGGCGACCGTGACCGTCGACACCCGCTCCTTCAAGGTCATCTCCGGCCAGGGCGGGGCCAAGCCCCTGTCCGACAAGGACCGCAAGGACATCGAGGAGAACATCGACAAGAAGGTCCTCAAGACCGACAAGTTCCCCGAGATCACCTTCGCCTCGACCAGCGTCAAGACCACCGGCGGCGACAACGCGACCGTCCTGGGCGACCTCACAATCATGGGGACCACCCGCCCGGCCAGCATGGACATCACCGTGGCCGGCGACAAGGCCACCGGCACCATGAACCTGAAGCAGTCGGACTGGGGCATCAAGCCCTTCAGCGCCCTGATGGGCGCCCTGAAGCTGGCCGACGCCCTGACCATCCAGGTCGAGGCGACCATCCCGAAGTAAGCGACCGGGCCGTTGGCAGACCGGGGCGCCAGGAGCGATCCGATACGTAGGATTCCGGTCGTGGCGCCCCGACAAGCAGTCCGCAACCGTTAAGGCCGGCCTTCTCGCCGCGATGCCCGAGCGGGTCGGGCCTCGCGGCCTCAGCGCCTTTGTGAGCTCGAGCGCTCCGCTACGAGCTCGATCAGGCGGCCCTGCGTGAGTTGCTCGACGAGCTGAGCACCTCGATCGGGCCGCCCCGACGAAGCCATGGTCGCCGAGGCTGACGCCCTGTTGGACGTGCTGGCCGCAGCCTCCGCGGTGAGAGGTGGTCGTGGCCCAGCGGCCTGAGCCGAGCCGCCCTCCGCCCGTGGCCGTGCTCGACGCCGAGGCGCTCTCGGTGCCCCGACCGGAAGAGCGGCACAACCCAGGTGGCTCGCACCCCAGCCCGCTCCGCTGCCGTCGGGCGAGTCCTCCGCCATGTCCGGGTGATGCCAACCAACAGACCCATCGCCGAACGTGCCGGCCACCTCCTCGATCGGCTCCAGTTCGCCTCCGGCCACGCCGCCTATCCGGAGCGCGCGAGGGCTTGTTGGTCAGGTTCGCCGCAATGAAGCACGGCCTCGTCGGCCGAGAGGAGCTGCAGTTTCCGGTCAGCCAGGGTGCCGCAATGGAGCCCGGCCTCGTCGGCCGGGAGGAG
>Ga0183260_10000504_pt1 | contig 33018 bp, 37 predicted proteins | sample AntDrymUQ4972206_2_FD_129768 | JGI IMG/M metagenome (GOLD analysis project Ga0183260, IMG submission 129768) | Polar desert sand microbial communities from Dry Valleys, Antarctica - metaG UQ497 (22.06) (version 2) (version 2) | ecosystem: Environmental > Terrestrial > Soil > Desert | place...
GCGGGCGGCGCCTGCTTCTCGTGACGGCACCGCCGGCACCGGAAGTAGAACGGCTCAGGGAGCCCGCCACGAGGGTAGGGAGCCTCGTCGAACGCGTGCCCGAGAAGGAGGCGGCAGACCTGAGGTCGGAACATGAGCCCCTCCGGTTTCACCACCGACCACGAGACGGCGGGGGCATGACCGAGCGTCCACCTTGAGACCCGTGAGTCCCAACCGAAACCATCGAACGGGTGGCAAACCAGGGGGAAACTACCCTCCGTGTACGAAAGTCACATGTTCACCTGTAGCAATGAGTTCACCAGTAACAAGCAGTCAGCGGAGGATCCGGCCGGCGGCCGAGGCCAGGCCCAGCCAGCTGTGCGGCACACCGGCGAAGCACCAGCCCAGGTGCGGTGCGCCCTTGCTGATCCAGATCGCCGGGACCCGACGGTCACCGTGGCGTGATCCGGCCAGGGAGAAGCAGTGGTTCTTCTCCAGCACCTCGGCGTGCAGGGTCAGCAGCGCGATGCCCTCGGCCACGGTGAGCGGGGTACGGCCACGCTCGGACAGGGTGGCCAGCGCCGGCTCGGGCGGCGTACCGCAGAACTCCGACCCGCGCTCGACATCGAGCAGGAGGTACGCCGACGCTGCCACGTCGCCCACGTCCGGAATCGGCGCGAACGAGTCGATGTCGCTCGCGTGCTGGTTCACCGAACCAGACTTGCCGCGTAGTGCCGTCCGGGCCATCGCCTCGACGGCCGGCGTGACCGCCGCGGGGACCACCAGCACGAACGGCACCCGCTCGCGGGTCGGCTTCCCCTCCGGTACCTGCTGCCGCAGGCCGGCCAGCGTGGCCGCGGGCACCGCGTGACCGGCGGCGGCCCAGCAGGATGCCTGCCGGTCGAACTCGAGCACTGCGGTCGTGGGTACGGCGGGGGCGGCAGCAGCAGGCACGGGAAACCCTTCGGATCAGGACTCGGGCCGCCTTCAACGCCGCGCGGCACGCGCCTGTTCCCGGACGGCTAGAACTCAGGCGGAGCCGACGATGAGCTCGGCCAGGGCGCGGAAGGCGACGCCGCGGTGGCTGATCGCGTCCTTGTCGTCGGCGGAGAGTTCGGCGGCGGTCACGTCGTACCCGGCCGGCACGAAGATCGGGTCGTAGCCGAACCCGTTGGTCCCTCGCGGCGCCCGCACGAGGCGGCCGCGCATCTCTCCCCGCACCACCTCGGAGACGCCCGCCGGCGTCACGTACGCCGCGGCGCACACGAAGGCCGCGCCGAGCCGCTCGTCCGGTACGTCGGCGAGCTGCCCCAGCAGCAGCGACAGGTTGGCGAGGTCGTCCCCGTGCCGTCCGGCCCAGCGCGCGCTGAAGATGCCCGGCATCCCGTTCAGCGCCTCGACGGTCAGGCCGGAGTCGTCCCCCACCGCCGGCAACCCCGTGTGCCGGACCGCCTCGGCTGCCTTGAGCAGCGCGTTGGCCTCGAACGTCGCGCCGGTCTCCGGCACTTCGGCGTACGCCGGTACGTCGGCCAGCCCCACGACCTCGAGCGCGGGCAGCAGCGGGTGCAATATCCGCCGCAGCTCGACCAGTTTCCCGACGTTCCCGGTGGCCAGGAGCAGCCGCGTCAATGCTGGCGCGCGGCGAGGGCGGCCGCCTGCAGGTCGGTCAGGAACGCGCATCCGGCCACAGCCAGGTCCAGGAGCTCGTCCAGGACGGCGCGGGAGAAGGCCGCCCCCTCGGCGGTGCCCTGTACTTCGACGAACTCGCCCGACCCGGTGCAGACGACGTTCATGTCCGTGCCCGCCGTCACGTCCTCGGCATAGTCCAGATCGAGCATCGGCGTACCGCCGATGACGCCGACGCTTACCGCGGCCACCGAGGTGGGCAACGGTTCCGGCCGTGAGAGCGACCCGCGTCCGCGCAGCCAGTCGACGGCGTCGGCCAGGGCGACGTAGGCCCCCGTGATCGCCGCGGTCCGAGTACCGCCGTCGGCCTGCAGGACATCGCAATCCATCGCGATCGTGTTCTCGCCCAGGGCCGACAGGTCGATACACGCTCGCAGGGAACGGCCGATCAGGCGGCTGATCTCGTGCGTCCGCCCGCCGATCCGCCCCCGCACGGACTCGCGATCCGACCGGGTGTGGGTGGAGCGCGGCAGCATCGCGTACTCCGCGGTCACCCAGCCCAGGCCGCTGCCCCGCCGCCACCGCGGCACCCCTTCGGTGACGCTGGCCGCGCACAGCACGCGGGTCCGACCGAACTCGACGAGCACCGAGCCCTCGGCGTGGTCCAGCCAGTTTCGGGTGATGGTCACCGGGCGCAGCGCGTCCGGCGTACGCCCGTCCTCCCGTAGCGAAGTCACCGGGCGAGCCTGCCAGACGCGATCGCCCCCGCGGACAGCACTGCCCCAGGGTTGACTCGGCCCGGTGGCGGGTACGGACACGCAGCAGTGACATCGCCCGCGAACTGAGGACACGTCATGGGAATCTTGAACAAGGCACTGGTGGCCGGAGCCGCCAGGAAGGTGGCCCAGGCCGCCCGCAAGCCGGAGAACCAAGCGCGGATGAAGACATTGGCGGCCAAGGCGCGCCGGCGCCGCGGCCAGCCCCCGCCGCCCCGATAGGCGCCGGTCCGGGACCGGGTGTTCTTCTTCTTCTCCAACCGGCTGGGTTGCCTCGGATCGTTGCTGTTGTCCGCGGCCCTGACGCTGCTGCTGTTGGTCGTCCTAGGCGTCATCGACTTCTGACGATGGGCGGACTCTGCTCGTGAACACCACCGTGCTGAACATCCGGACCGGCGATCGCCCCGTCGTACACGACCTGACCCCGGCGTGCGCTGAGTTCGTGCAGGACAAGCCGAACGGGCTGCTGCACGTCTTCGTCCCCCACGCCACCGCCGGGCTGGCCATCCTGGAGACCGGGGCGGGCAGCGACGACGACCTGCTCGGCCGGCTGGACGACCTGCTGCCCACCGACGACCGCTGGCGGCACCGGCACGGTACGCCGGGACACGGCCGCGACCACGTGCTGCCCGCACTCATCCCGCCGTACGCGAGCGTTCCCGTGCTCGGCGGGCGGCTCGCGCTCGGCACCTGGCAGAGCATCTGCCTGGTCGATCTCAATGTCGACAACCCTGAGCGCGAGGTGCGCTTGACCCTCCTGCCAGGCTGACCGGATGGAGCAGATCGCAGTCACCGGGCTGGCCGTGATGGGCAGCAACCTGGCTCGCAACTTCGCCCGCAACGGCGCGCAGGTGATCGTGCACAACCGGACCACGGCCAAGACCGACGCCCTGATCGCCGAACACGGCGGCGAAGGGGACTTCGTCCACGCCGCCTCGACGCAGGACATGGTCGACGCCCTCGATCCGCCACGGCGGATCATGATCATGGTGCAGGCCGGGCGGCCGACCGACCTGGTCATCGACGACATCGCCCCCCGGTTGGCGCCCGGTGATGTCGTCATCGACGGCGGCAACGCGCGCTACACCGACACCCGGCGCCGCGAGGCGGCGCTGCGCGAGCTCGGCATCCACTTTGTCGGCGCCGGCGTCAGCGGCGGCGAGGAGGGCGCGCTCAACGGCCCCAGCATCATGCCCGGCGGCTCGCCGGAGTCCTACCAGACCGTCGGCCCGCTGCTGGAGCGGATCTCGGCCAAGGTGGACGGGACTCCGTGCTGCACGTACGTCGGAACCGACGGCGCCGGGCACTTCGTGAAGATGGTGCACAACGGCATCGAGTACGCCGACATGCAGCTCATCGCCGAGGCCTACGACCTGCTGCGCCGCGGTCTGGGCGCCGAGCCGGCGGAGATCGCCGACATCGTCACCGAGTGGAACTCCGGTGACCTCGAGTCCTACCTCGTCGAGATCACCGCGCAGGTGCTGGCGCACGTCGATGCCGACACCGGCCGGCCGTTCGTCGACATCGTGCTCGACCAGGCCGAGCAGAAGGGCACCGGTCGGTGGACCGTGCAGTCGGCCCTGGACCTCGGCGTACCGGTCAGCGGGATCGCCGAGGCGGTCTTCGCCCGAGCCTTGTCCGGGCACCCCGAGCAGCGGGCCGCCGCGGCCGGCTTGGCCGGTCCGGACGGCAGCTGGTCGATCTCCGACCGGGACGGCTTCGTCGCCGACGTACGGCAGGCCCTCTACGCCTCCAAGGTGGTGGCGTACGCGCAGGGTTTCGACCAGATCACCGCGGCCAACGAGGAGTACGGCTGGGGCATTGACCGCGGGGCGATGGCCACGATCTGGCGCGGTGGATGCATCATTCGCGCTCGCTTCCTGGACCGGATCCGGCAGGCGTACGACGACGCTGCCGATCTGCCCAGCCTGCTGGTGACGCCGTACTTCGCCGACGCCGTGGCCGACGCCCAGGACGGCTGGCGACGGGTGGTCGCCGGTTCCGCGCTGGCCGGCATCCCGATCCCCGGCTTCGCCAGCGCGTTGGCCTACTACGACGGGCTGCGCGCCGAGCGCTTGCCCGCGGCGCTCATCCAGGGGCAGCGCGACTTCTTCGGCGCCCACACCTACCGGCGGGTCGACCGGCCGGGCAGCTTCCACACCTTGTGGTCCGGCGACCGCAGCGAGACCGGTGGCGGGCCTCGGAGTGGCCGCGCACCTGAGAACCGGTAAGGGGCCCGGGCGCTGCCCGCCGTATGAAACTGGTCCCGACACGCCCGTCGCACTCGACGCCGTCGGCGTGTCGGGACCACTGTCTGCGGGCGGCTCCGGGCGAGCCTGCGCCCAAGCCGCTTGACTAGGCCGGCGCCGGCCGAGCGCGGACGTGCAGCCGCTCGCCCTGCGGCCCGAACAGCGTGAGCAACTCGACCGGCTGGGGATCGGGGTTGCCGAACCAGTGCGGCGTGCGGGTGTCGAACTCGGCCACCTCGCCTGGGGCGAGAATGAGGTCATGCTCACCGAGCAGCAGCCGGAGCCGCCCGGACAGCACATAGATCCAGTCGTACCCCTCGTGCGACTGCAGTTCGGGCTCTCCGCGCGACGACAGCGGCGGGATGACCAGCTTGAAGGCTTGCAGCCCGCCGGGGCGCCGGCTCAGCGGCAGGTAGGTCATGCCGTGCCGTTCGACCGGCCGGGGGTGTACCCGCGGGTCGCCGGTCACCGGTGCGTCCACGAGTTCGTCCAGCGGCACGTGGTGGGCGCGGGCCAGCGGGAGCAGCAATTCCAGCGTCGGCCGGCGGCGGCCGCCCTCGAGCCGCGACAGCGTGCTCACCGAGATGCCGGTGGCCAGCGACAGCTGGGCAAGGGTGTCCCCGCGGCGTCGCCGCAGCGCCCGCAGCCGCGGCCCCACGGCCTGTAGGACGTCGTCCAGCCCGGGCTCATCGGTCATACGGCTATTTGCCACCTCGGCAACGAAGTTTGTCAAGGCAGCTGTTGCCGGCGCACAGTTCCGTCATCAACGAGGCGAGGAGCGAACGGTGGACAACGCGTACGACGTGGTGGTGGTCGGCGGCGGGCCGGCCGGGTTCAGCGGAGCGCTGGCGCTGGCGCGCTCGCTGCGTTCGGTGCTGGTGGTGGACGCCGGTGAACCGCGCAACGCCCCCGCCGCCCATCTGCACAACTATCTCGGCTTCGACGGCCGGCCGCCGGCCGACCTTTTGGCGGCCGGCCGGGCCGAGCTGGCCGCCTACGGCGTGCCGGTCGTCGCCGGCAGCGTGACGTCGGCGTGGCCGCAGGGCGACGGTTTCACCGTCGGGCTGGGCGACGGGACGACGGTATCCGCGCGCCGGCTGCTCCTCGCGACCGGTCTGGTCGACGAGCTGCCCGATGTGCCCGGCCTGCCCGAGCGTTGGGGCCGTGACGTCCTGCATTGCCCCTACTGCCACGGCTACGAGGCTCGTGGCCGGGCGATCGGCGTCCTGGCCACCGGCCCGATGGCCGCCCACCAGGCGCAGCTGTTCCGCCAGCTCAGCCCACACGTGACGGTGTTCCTCCACGACAGTCCCGAGCCGGGTCCCGAGCAGCGCCTGGAGCTGGGGGCCCGCGGCATCGCCATGGTCGAGGGGCGGGTGAGCGGGCTGGAGGTCGTCGGCGACCGGCTGACCGGAGTCCGGCTGGCGTCCGGCACGGTGGTGCCGGTCGAGGCGCTGGTCGTGGCGCCACGGTTCGTCGGGGGCAGCCCGTTGCTGGACTCCCTCGGCCTGCCCGCGGTGCCGGTGGAGATGAATGGGCAGCCGTTCGGCGACGCCGTCCCCGCCGATCCGGGCGGCGCTACCGTGGTGCCAGGGGTGTGGGTCGCAGGCAACGTCACGGACCTGGGAGCGCAGCTGATCGGCGCGGCGGCGGCCGGGCTGAAGGCCGGAGCCATGATCAACGCCGACCTCGTCGCCGCCGACACACAGGCCGCGCTGGCTGCACTGGCTTCCATGCGGGCGTGGCACCAGCACGACCACACGCGCGTGTTCGACGCGAACTTCTGGGAGGAGCGCTACCGCGCGCCGGGAGCGATCTGGAGCGGCCAGCCGAACGCCGTACTCGCCGCCGAGGTCGGCGATCTCGTTCCGCGTACCGCCCTGGACGTCGGCAGTGGCGAGGGTGGCGACGCGCTCTGGCTGGCCGAGCGGGGCTGGCAGGTCACCGGCGTCGATTTCGCGGCCGCGGCCCTGGCGAGGGCGGCGGCGCGGGCCGAGACGGCCGGGCTGACCGAGTGCATGGAGTGGGTCCACGCCGACGTCACGGTGTGGACGCCGCCGCCGCGACGCTTCGACCTGGTGTCAGCGCACTTCCTGCACATGCCGCACGAGCAACTGCGCCCGCTGTTAGGCCGGCTGGCCGACGCGGTCGCGCCCGGCGGCACCTTGCTGCTGGTCGGCCACCACCCCCGGGATCGGGCGACCACGATGCCGCGGCCCGACCTGCCGGTGTTCTTCACCGCCGAGGAGGTGGCCGTCACGTTGGATCCGGGCCAGTGGGCGATAGAGATCGTCGAGGCCCGACCGCGGCCGGCAGTCGACCCAGAGGGGCACGGCGTGACCATCCACGATGCGGTGCTCCGCGCCCGCCGCCGCGACTCAGTCCGTAGCGATGATCGACAGCACGTTGCCTGACGGGTCGGTGAACCACGCGATGGTCGGGCCATTGTCGTGCATCACGCCGTACTCGTCCTGCGGCATCCCGGCGTAACGCTCGAACCGCAGGCCCTTGTCGGTCAGCTCGCGCACCGTTGCGTCGACGTCGGCAACCGGGAAGTTGAGGATCGTGTACGACGCCGCCGTGCTCGTCGGCTGCTCATAGCAGAACAGCTCGCGACCGCCACCGAGGTGCAGGGTGGCCAGCGGACCGTCGTCGGTGATCCGCAGCCCGAGCAGGCCGCCGTAGAACTCCTTGGCCGCGGCCAGGTCCTTGACCGCGAACCCGCTGAACGCCTCGCTGTCGTGCAGGGTCATTGCGCTCTCCTTCGACTCGTTGGCTACGCCAGGTAGACGGGTCGGACACCGCGATCTCTCGGTGTCGAGGGACACCGGCCAACTCATCGCTCAGACCGGAGGCGTGCTCGGGAGCCCCATCCGGGCGAACAGCCGGGTATCGAGGAACGACGTGATCGCCGCGACGTGACCGTGCACGACCTCCAGGACCTGGATCGCCCACGGCTCGTGTCCGCCCTCCGGTCCGCTCGGGCGGTACTGAGCGAACGCCGGGGCGCCGTTGGCGATCAGGGGAATCAGTCGCGAACCCTGACAGGCGGCGCCGCAGCCGAGCATCCAGCGGCCGATGGCCTCCCGACCCTGCAACCACATCTCGAAGGGCGGCATGTTCTGGGTCGCGTCCTGCCGCAGCAAGGCGACGAACCGGTCGATGTCGTAGCTCTCGAACGCCTCCAGGTAGCGCGCCAGCAGTTCCTGCTGTTCCTTGTCGAGGGGGTCGTAGGCTTCGCCGGCGCTACGGCCCCGGTTGTCCATGGTGGCGCGCGCCCGCTGCAGCGCGCTGTTCACCGAGGCGACCGAGCTGTCCAGCAGCTCGGCCACCTCGTCGGCCTTCCAGCGCAACACGTCACGCAGAATGAGCACCACGCGCTGTCGCGGAGGCAGGTGCTGCAGGGCAGCGACGAAGGCCAACCGGATGGACTCCCGGCCCACCGCGACGTCCGCCGGGTCGACCGCTGTCGTCTGCAGTTGCGACTCCAGCATCGGCTCCAGCCAGGTGTCCTCCCCCCGGCGGGCCGACAGCGAAGCCTCGACCGGTTCCCACGCCGAGGACGACAGGTCCATAGGGCGGATCCGGCGCTGGCTGCTGGTCAGAGTGTCCAGGCAGACGTTGGTCGCGATCCGGTAGAGCCAGGAGCGCAACGAGGACCGGCCCTCGAAGCGGTCCAGGCTCTTCCACGCCCGCACCATGGTGTCCTGCACGGCATCCTCGGCATCGAAAGCGGAGCCCAACATGCGATAGCAGTAGCCGAGCAGCTCACCGCGATGCTCGTCGACCTCGGCCTGCAGGGGCGGCCGCGCCGCAACACTCGTCATGCCCGCCATTGTGGCAAATCGGTGCGACGCCGCGCCCGGCCCCCAGACGGCCCGCGCTCACCTACGGGGCCAGGCGGCGTCAGGACCCGGGGCCCGGCGCGGCCGACGGCGCCGGTCCGGAGGCCGCGGCGTCCGTGGCCACCGCGACGGGTTCGGCACTCGCCGCCGGTGCGGCAGCGGGGACCGCGGCGGACGTGCCCGGCACTACCCGGCCGACGGCCGAGATCGGCGTGCCGACGTCGGAGCTGGCGAGGAACTCCCCCATCGTGCGCTCCCGGCCGTAGTGGTGCCTCATCCAGAGGTACGCGACGAAGGCCACCGGTCCGAACACCGTCTGGGCCGGCACGATGATGTCGGTCCGGGCGTCGGTCAGCGACTCGAAGATCAGCCCGACGCCGCCTGGGGCGACGGCCCCGAACAGGGCGACCAGCACGAGGGAGATCTGCGCGGCTTGCCGGCCGTATGCCTTGTAGGCGGCGATGGTGAAGGCGCCGTAGACGAGGAGGTCGCCAATGCCGATGGAGGCGTTGTACAAGCCGATCCGCATACCGAACGAGGGGTTGAGCGGGTAGCCGAGGAAGCCTTGCACCAGCGCGTTGGTCAGCGGGACGACCGTGATGAACGTGGCGTCGTAGATCGCCAGCGTGAACGCGAACCAGGCGACGTGCTGCAGCCGCATTCCGCCTTGGACGTACAGGTTGACGACGGCCACCGCCGCCAGAACGACGATGATGTTGCTCTCGATCCAGAACAGCTGCCAACCGCTGACAGTCCCGAGCATGGTCCGAGCGATCCACAGGTTGGCACCGATCAGGATGCCAATGCCCAGCCACAGCTGGGTCGGGGTGAGCACCGGCTTGTAACCGATGGCGAGGGCTCCGGCGAAGGTGACGATCAGCAGGCAGGTGCTCAGCCAGATGGGGAAAGTCAGGTACATCACCGGAAGCAGGACGATGAACACGAAGATGACGACGATGTCGCGCCGGTTGAACGTGCCGATTGCCGGTCGCTCGAGCCGGACCCGCCTGAGGTACGCCAGGCCGGCCAGGCAGACCGCCATCGAGCCCACCAGGCCGACGACGATCGCGTACACCGTCGGCAGGAACGGGTGGATCTCCTGCATGCCAGGCATGTCAGCCTCCTACCGAGGTCGGTAACCCGACGAAGGTCGTCTCGTGCAGATCGCTGCGCAGGTGCCGCAGGGACCGCGCCTGCTCGTCGCCCACGATGTCGAGGTCGACGTCGAGCCCGTGCGCGGCGAAGTGCTCGACGGTGGCGGCCCGCCCGTCCGGGTGGACGGCGCCGTCGGGCAGGGTCACGTGCAGGTGGCCCTCGGGGGCGGCGGCGCGGAAGCGGGCCGGCCAGGGGTCGGAGGGCAGCGACTCGACCGCCTCGACCAGTTGCCGCGGGCTCACCACATCTCCGGTGGCCAACCGCAGCATCCCGTCGGCCTTGCCCAGGACCAGGCTGGTCGCGGGGATGCCGGCCATCTCGCAGGTCAGAGGCGCCTCGGGCAGGCAGCGCACGACGTCGCGGGTGTCGTACCGGAAGACCGGCATGCAGTCGCGGTAGGGGAAGTACGGCGTGACGACGAGCGTGCCCAGCGCCCCGGGCTGGGCCGGCTCACTGGTCTGGAGGTCCAGCACCTCGACGTACCCCTGGTTGATGTCGTGGTGCAGGTGCTCCTGGCTGCACCGGCGCGCCGTCACCGGGATCACCTCTGTCATCGCGTAGGGGTCGTTCACGCGGTCGACGCCGAAGGTGTCACGCGCGGCCCGGGCCAGACTCGCCGAGAGGACCTCGCCCCCGGCGTCGATGCGGCGCAGGGTGAAGTCGGTTGGCCCCATCCCGCGCCGTCGGGCCGCGACGACGAGTTCCCCCAGGTAGCTGGGACAGGTGGCCAGCAGGGTGGCGCCGCCCTGGGCGAGGCTGTCTAGCGCCTCGTCGGGCGGGACGATGCCGACGAGGCGACAGCCGGCGCCGATCATCCGGCACACCGCGAGGTTCAACTGCACGGAGGCGGTGGCTCGGGAGCTCACGTTGACCTGCAGGACGTCGCTGGGCAGGAACTCGCCGCGCAGGAGCGACGCCAACGATCCGAGGCCCGACCAGAGCTCCAACTCGTAGCGCGACAGCCAGATCTCGGCGGGCCGCCCGGTGGTGCCGGTGGTCCGGGTCGTCAGGTGCGGGGCGACGTCCGCGCACCGGAACTCCACCTGGCGATCGATGAGGTCGCGCTTGGCGGTGACCGGGATCGTGCGCAGCGCCTCGATGTCGAGCTTGTCGGGGCGGATGCTGGCGGCGGCGAAACGCCGCGCGTAGAACGGGGACTGCGCGTCGAGACGACGGGCGGTACGGCGCAGGCTCCGGAGCGCGAACTCCAGCCGCTCGGCGGGTTCGCTGAACGGTCCGTCGATCAACTGCTGCACGTCGGTTCCCGGCGAGCCGAACTCCCGCAGGGTGGCCAGTGCGTCGTCGACCAGGCGCGCGATGTTCCTGGTGTCGATCCGGCGGGCGAACACCATGCTGAACGCCATCCGGACCTGCCGGACACCGGTTTCCAGCATCGTGGCTCCCTGTCGGATCGAGGGGACGGGTGCGGACGTACCGCGTGCTCGAGCAAGACCATCGGCAGGCGCCGCTGCGGGTGCGGCGGCGCCTGCCCAGACGATCTGGTGGATCAGAAGCCGGCCCCGGCAGAGCTGGCGAACAGCACTGACGTCAGCGACCCCATCGCGTACCGAGCGTGCTTGACGCTGGCCTTGAGAGCGGACATGAATTACCTCCTCCCCGGTGCTCGATTACAGGTGACGCCGATCCGTCGTCGTCTAGTTGGCGACCACGACCCTGACCGTCATGTCGGGATGAACCGAACAGGTCAAGTAGAAGGTGCCGGGCGTATTCCACCGGCCGGTCGTGAACAGATCGTTGGTCTGCATCAGGGTGAAGCCGGTCATCGGGACCCCGTCGGCAGCGCGCACCGAGCCCCCACGACCGGGTCCGACCGTGTGCGCCCAGCGCGAGTTGTTCGCCATGGTGAGGGTGTCGCCGACCTGCACCGTCACCTCATCGCTGCTGTAGTCCTGGTGGGACATGCCCAGGGCGCCGGGGGGAGGGGCGTCGGGTTCGGCACCGGCGGCCGGCAGGAAAGCGCCTGCGACCAGGAGGGGAACAACGAGAAGGATCCGCGGAACCGACATCTCAGGCCGCACCCGCCTTCACTAGGACTCGCACGGACCGCCCCCCGTCGTGCCGACGCTGGTTGAGCGGAGGGAACGTAGCAGTGCGATTCGGGCGACCGTCAAGATCATTGCATTACGAAGCGGATTGGCTCAGCCACGCTGTGTAACACTGGTACGGACAGTCACCCGATCGCCAAGGTCGCCATCATCGACAGGTCTTCGTGCTCCAGGTTGTGGCAATGCAGAACGTAGTGACCGGCGTAGTCCCGGAAGCGGACGGCGATGTCGGCGCTCTCCCCACCGCGCAGGTCGAGGGTGTCCTTCCAGCCGCCGTCGTACGGTCCCGGTCCGTGCGGCCCCCGGCGCAGCACCTGGAATGGGTCCAGGTGTACGTGCACCGGATGGTGGACGTCGGTGACCAATCGCCAGCGCTCCACCCGGTCCAGCGGGATCTCGGCGTCCACCCGCATCGGGTCGTAGGTCAGCCCGTTGATGCTCCAGCCCTGCCCGCCGGGGAGCCGTCGGCGGAGGAAGCGGAACTCGCGGGTCACCTCGTCGGGCGCTTGCAGTGGCTTCACCTCCGACAGCCGGGCCGGAACGGCGGTGTCGTCGGACTGGCGTCGCGTCACCCGGAAGCGCATCACGGCGTCGGTGCTGCCGCTGCCCAGCAGGTTGACCACCGTGACCTCGGTACCCGGCGCGAACTCGGTGAAGTCGACGACGACGTCCATCCGCTCGCCCGGCGCGATCCGCAGCGTGGCGTGCTCGACCGGCGCTTCGAGCAGGCCGCCGTCGGAGCCGATCTGGACGAAGCCGCGGGCCGGGTTCGGCCGCAAGGCGAGCTCGAAGCCGCGGGCGTTGGCCGCGTTCAACACGCGGAATCGGTACCGGACTGCGGCCACCTCGAGCACCGGCCACGGCGCGCCGTTGACCAGGATGACGTCGCCGAGCACACCCTCGAGGTGGTCGGCGTCCACACCCGGCTGGTCGTGCATCATCGGGTCGACGGCGGGGTACTGCAGCGCGCCGTCCTCGTCGAAGGACCGGTCGACGAGCATCAGCGGGATGTCGCGGTCCTCGCGGGGCAGTGGCAGGGCGTCCTCGACGTCGTCGTGCACGAGGTGGAAGCCGGCCAGCCCGCGGTAGATCGCCGCTCCGGTGAAGTCCATCCGGTGGTCGTGGTACCACAGCGTGGCCGCCCGTTGAGTGATCGGGTAGTCGTACTCGCGGCGGCCCATGGTCACCTCCCCGCCCTCGTGCACGGCGAACGTGCCGTCGTCACCGCCGACCGGCAGCACGAGGTCCAGGGGCCCGCCGTCGCTGGCCGCGGGTGTGTGGCCGCCGTGCAGGTGGACCACAGTGGGCACGGTCAGCTCGTTGCGGTGCTCGACGACGGTGCGCCGCCCGGACCGGGAGACGATGGTCGGGCCGGGGAATATCCCGTCGTAGCCGAGTATCGGCGTCGACAAGCCGGGCAGCAGCTCCACATCCGCCGCTCGTTGCGTGATCGAGTAGAAGTCGGCCTCGGCCGTGGAGCGGACCGGCCGGGCGACGGGTGGCACCGGTAGCGGGACACTGAACCGACGCGGGAGCCGCGCCCGGCTGGGCACCATCTCTCCCGTCTGCTGCTCCTCCAGTAGGGAGCAGCCCGGCAGCGCCGCGGCGAGTCCTGCGCCGCCGAGCAGCTGCAGGAACGTGCGTCGCCGTACCGTCACGGCGTCGACACCGGAACGGTCGGGGCTGGTCGCTCGGGCGTACGGCGCTCCCGGCTCAGTACCGACCAGCCGAAAAGGCCTACCGTCGTCCCCACGATCGAGACGCCGAGTGGGACGTGTAGGCCCAGGCTGCGTGAGTAGCCGGCGCTCACCTGCACGACCTCGGCGATCACGACGGCGGTCATGACCGCGGCGGGCCAGATCGGCCCGCGCCCGGGCCAACGGTGCACCAGGGCCGCGGCCCAGGCGAGGAAGCCCACAGGGATGAGGCTGCCCCCGATGGCGCTGTGCACGCTGATGGCGTCGAGACTGCCGGACAGGTAGAGCCCGGCCAGCACCGGTTGGACCGCCACCAGGCCGGCATGCACCCCGAACACCAGGCGCACCACCCATCTGGTCGCGCGGTAGGTCCCACGGCTCGCGGCCGGGGGGGCACCGACGGTCTGCTGCAGCATGCCTGACGTCCTCGTCCGGATCGCGATGTCGTGCGGGTGCTGTCCCATTACAGCTCGTACGTCGAACCGCTGCGCACCAGCTCGCAGCGGTCGAGGATCTCGGCGGCCTCGGCCAGCGTGCGCGCCGAGTCCTGCCACAGCGGGATGTGGGTCAGCAGGAGCCCGCCGACCCCCGCCGCGGCGGCGTGCTCGGCCGCCCCGCGTCCGGACAGGTGCAGGTCCGGCGGGTTGGCCGGCTGTCGCGGTCCGGGTTCCTGGAACGAGGCCTCGCACAACAGCAGGTCACTGCCCCGAGCCAGCTCGACGAGCGCCGGGCAGTCGCCGGTGTCCGCGCTGTAGGTCAGGCTGCGCCCGGCGGCGGTGAGGCGAACGGCGTACGTCTCGATGGGGTGGTTCGTCCTGGCCCAGGTCAGCTCGAACGGCCCCAACCGGCGGGTGCCGGCGCTGAGCTCGGCCACGGTGAACACGTCGGACAGGTCGCGACCGCCCGGGTCGCCGGCGGCCAGGATCCGCTCGGTCGTGCCGGGCGGGCCCAGCAACCGGATCGGCGCCGGGCGTGGCCCGGGGTGGAACCGGTGCAGGACGAGCAGCGCGCAGGTGTCCAGGCAGTGGTCGGAATGCAGGTGCGAGAGGACGAGCGCGTCGACGGTGCGCGGGTCGGCGTACCGACGTAGCGGTCCGAGCGCGCCGTTGCCCAGGTCCAGCACGAGCCGGAACCCGTCATGCTCGACCAGGTAGCACGACGCCGGACTGTCCGGGCCGGGGCCACTGCCTGAACAGCCCACCACCGTCAGCTTCATGCCGGGACCGGGGTCAATTCGGGGCCGAGGAAGCGTCGACCCAGCCGGGCGAACGGCTCGGCGTCCCCGGTCGCGCGGAAGCTGTGCACGGGCGGGCCGGCGTCCGCCGACCGGAGCAGGTCGGCCTCGGTGAGCACGCGGTAGACGTCCTTCGCGGTCTCCTCGGCGCTGGACACCAGCGTCACGTCCTCCCCCATGACCAGGCCCAGCAGTCCGGTCAGCAGCGGGTAGTGGGTGCAGCCGAGCACGAGGGTGTCCACCCGGGCCTCCTGCAGCGGCGCGAGGTAGGACTGCGCCAGCCCGAGCAGCTGCCGCCCACTGGTCACGCCGCGCTCGACGAAGTCGACGAACCGCGGGCAGGCGGCGGTCGTGAGCTGGACGTGCGCCGCCGCCGCGAAGGCGTCGTCGTACGCCCGGCTGGTGATCGTGGCGCGGGTCCCGATCACGCCGACCCGGCCGCTGCGGGTCGCGGCCACCGCTCGGCGGGCAGCGGGCAACACGACCTCGACGACCGGTACGGCGTAGCGCTCCCGGGCATCGCGCAGGCAGGCGGCACTCGCGGTGTTGCAGGCGATCACGAGCAGCTTGACCCCGGAGTCGACGAGGTCGTCCATGACGGCCAGCGCGTGCCGACGAACGGCGGCGATGGGCTGCGGGCCGTAGGGGCTGTTCGCCGTGTCCCCGACGTACACCACCGACTCGGTAGGCAGCTGGTCGAGCACGGCGCGCGCGACGGTAAGTCCCCCGACGCCGGAGTCCATGATCCCGATCGGCGCGGTCACGTCCATCGACGCCGAACCCTACGCGGGCCTGTCCAACTCGCGCTGTGTCCCGGTTATCGGAGGGGAATCGCGTCACGGAGCGACCCATCCCCCATCCGATGACCTGGATTCTGCGTTGCCCATGCAGTTCGGCCCGCACCGCGCCGGCCGCCCCCGCCACCCCGCCCGCTAAGGCAGGGCAGCCACCTGGCTCGCGGTCAGGCACGAGTGGATGGTCACCGAACGCCAGCCGTAGCGCAGCGTCTGCTCGCCCCGCGTTCTCACCTCGTTGTCGCGCGGGTCGTCGAGTTCCCGCTCGTCCTCGGGATGCGCAGCGCGACCGTCCAGCTCGACAATCAGGCGCCACCGTCGGTTGCGCACATCTCGATAGCGGCGCCGTCCTCCTCGAACCTCCAGCTTGTTGCGGTAGCCGCGAGGCAGGCCTTGTGCGCGCTCGACATCTGTGGCAAAGCGATCTGTGGCATAGCGATCTGTGGCGTAGCGGCGTTCGAGCGGGGTGGTTACCCCGTCGCCGACGTCCAGCAGCAGCCCGCCCAGGAGGGACCGCCACCGCAGCCGGCCGCGCTCCGGCGGCCGCGGACAGCCGGCCAGGCGTGGTGCGGCGTTGCTGGCACGCCCGCAACACCACATCAATGACCTGTCGCTCGGTTCGTGCCTCGTCCACGAGGTCCAGAACGGTGGCTTCGAGGGAACACTGGGGTGGCGTGCGCGATGGGTGTCGCTTGGCGCCGAGCTGCCGCGAGTGGCGCACCCGCACGCCGGGTCGGGACGGCTGTCTCAAACCGTGCGGCACCGACACGGACACCGTCGGCGGCAGATCGGCAGGCAGCCCGTGCAGCCACTCGGCGCAGGCATGGCTGGCCACCGCGGCCTCGCCGGCGTACAACAGCGCCGCCCACACCCGGGCCAGGTCAGGCAGCGGACCGTTGAAGGTGGCGTAGACACCGGGATGCACCCGGCGCCGGCGTCGCCCGAGCGATCTGTGGAACTCCATCATCGGATGGGGATGTGGTCCTCGGGTGACCCGAAGTCCATCCGATCCGGTCGAAGCGACGCCGCGCCGTGCCTTCAGGCCCAGAGCTGGCCCTCCAGCGCCGCTTCGGCTTCCTCGAGCGTCCCGGCGTAAGCGCCGGTGGACAGGTACTTCCAGCCGCCGTCACAGACGACCAGCGCGATCTCGGCCGGTACGCCGGCGTCGAGCGCCTTGCCCGCCATGGCCAGCGCTGCGTGCAGGATCGCCCCGGAGGAGATGCCGGCGAAGATGCCCTCCTGCTCGACCAGCTCGCGGGTGCGCCGCAGCGCCTCCAGCGGGCCTACGGAGAAGCGGGTCGTGAGCACTGTGTCGTCGTACAACTCAGGGACGAACCCCTCGTCGATGTTGCGCAGGCCGTAGACGAGTTCGCCGTAGCGCGGCTCGGCCGCCACGATCTGGATCGAGGGCACCTTCTCCCGCAGGTAGCGCCCGGCGCCCATCAGCGTGCCGGTGGTGCCCAGGCCGGCCACGAAGTGGGTGATGGTCGGCAGGTCGGCCAGGATCTCCGGGCCGGTGCCCTCGTAGTGGGCCCGGGCGTTGGCTTCGTTGCCGTACTGGTAGAGCATCACCAGCTGCGGGTTCTGCGCGACCATCGCCTTGGCCATTGCTACCGCTTGGTTCGACCCGCCGGCCGCCGGCGAGCTCACGATCCGGGCGCCGTACATCTCCAGCAGCTGGCGGCGTTCGCGCGAGGTGTTCTCCGGCATCACGCAGATCAGGTCGTAGCCGCGCTGCCGGGCGACCATGGCCAGGGAGATGCCGGTGTTGCCGCTGGTCGGTTCGAGCAGCGTCACACCGGGCTCAAGCCGGCCGTCCTGCTCCGCAGCCTCGATCATGTAGAGCGCGGCCCGGTCCTTGATCGACCCCGTCGGGTTGCGGTCCTCCAGCTTGGCCCAGAGGCGGACGTCCGGGGACGGGGACAGCCTTGGCAGCCCCACCAGCGGCGTACCGCCGAGAGAGTCGATCAGGGAGTCGAACCGGGCCACGAGGCTGGATCAGCCGCCGGCGACAGCCGGGAGAACTGTCACGCTGTCCCCGTCCTCGAGCGCGGTGTCGAGAGCACCGGTGAAGCGGACGTCCTCGTCGTTGACGTAGACGTTGACGAAGCGGTGCAGCGCTCCCTCGTCAGTGACCAGCCGCCCCTTGAGGCCGCCGTACTGGCCGTCGAGGTCGTCGATGAGGGCGCCGAGGGTGTCCCCGGATCCCTCCACGGTCTTCGCGCCGCCGGTGTGGCTGCGCAGGATCGTCGGGATGCGGACCTCGATGGCCATGGGTGTCGGGCTCCTCGTTCGGGCGGGTGCGGAGTCGTGCGGTGTCTCTGGGTCGCAACGCCGGGGACCGGCCGGGTGATTCCGGCTAGGTCGAGGGGACGACGGTGACCGCCTCCTCGCTCACGGTGCCGTCGACGATGCGGTACGAGCGGAACTCGACCTCGTCCTGATGCCGGGTGGAGACCAGGACGTAGTGCGCGCCGGGTTCGCCGGCGTAGGAGATGTCCGTCCGCGAGGGGTAGGCCTCGGTCGCGGTGTGCGAGTGGTAGACGACCACCGGCTCCTCGTCGCGGTCGTCCATGTCACGGTAGAGCGCGAGCAGGTCGGCGGAGTCGAACTCGTAGAACGTCGGCGAGCGAGCGGCGTTCTGCATCGGCACGAACCGCTCGGCCCGGTCGCTGCCGGCCGGTCCGGCGACGACACCACACGCCTCGTCGGGGTGGTCCCGCCGGGCGTGCGCGACGATGGCGTCGTACGTCGCCCGGTCGATCCGCAGCATGCGATCAGCCTAACGAGGGGTCCGTCGGGCCTGGATTAGGCGGCGGTGACGGCGCGATCGGCGGACTAGGCTGCCCGGACGATGCCCGCCACCGTCCTCACGCTGACCGTCCTGTTCGCCGTTCCGGCGCTGGCCTTGGGTGTTCGCAAGGTTTCCCCGCCGCTGCGCTGGGACCAGCGGCGCCGCCGGATGCGTCGCGCCGAGGCGGTGGACCGGATCGTCCTCATCGCGCTCCGCGTCGGGCTGCTGTCGTTGCTGCTGCTGCTGGCGCTCGTCGCGGTGGTCGGTTGCATTGCGGCGCTGCGCGCCGACGTCCAGCTGCCCGGCGGCGTGGTCGTTGCCTGCGTGGGGGTAGCCCTGCTGTCGCTGCTCACGCTGTCGACGTTCGCGCGTCCTCGCCGCTGACCCGGGTCAGCGCACCGCCGAGGCAACCATTCCCTCCTGCAGGTGGGTCAGCCAGAAGTAGATCGCCAGCCGCAGCTGGGTCCGGTCCTGGACCCCCTCCGGCGGATCGGTGTCCTCTGTGACGCCGAGCTCGACGCCGAGCATCAGCCGCACGTCGTTGAGCGCCCGCAGCCAGGGGTCGGGCTCGGTCAGTTCGACGGCGCCGGCGCCGAGCGGGAGTGCGGCCAGCACGGCGGCGATGTCGGCGAGCTTGTCCTCCCGCAGCGAGTCCTCGATCAGGTCGCGGACCGCGGCGGCGAGCTCCGGGTCGTCGCGGTGGGCGTCGGGCAGCAGCCGCTCGCGGACAGGTCCGGCGGTGGCGTCCTCGCTCAGCTCGTCGGCCACCTCGCCCAGCAGGCCGCGCAGCAGCTCGACTTCGGCGTCCTCCAGCTCCAGGGTCGGCGTACCGGCCGCCGCGTGCAGCCGGGCCATCAGCGGTCGCGCTGCAGGGTGGCCCACAGCCCGTGCGCCTGCAGCCGGGCCACGTCGTGCTCCATCCGCTCCCGGGTGCCGTGGGAGACCACGGCGCGCCCCTTGTGGTGGACGTCGAGCATGAGCTTTGTGGCAGTCGCCTCGTCGTACCCGAAGAGGCGCTGGAAGACGTAGGTGACGTAGGACATGAGGTTGACCGGGTCGTTCCACACCAGGGTGATCCACGGGACGTCGGCGGAGGTGCTCTCGCCGGTATCGACGTCGGTGTCGGGCAACGTCGTGACCACGCCGCCAGTCTCGCATCCGGCGGTCCCTAGGCTGGCGCGGTGCCTGTGACCGGCCTGCTCACCGACCACTACGAGCTGACGATGCTGGCCGCGGCGCTGCAGGACGGGACCGCGCAGCGGCCGTGCGTGTTCGAGGTCTTCACCCGTCACCTCCCACCGGGGCGTCGGTACGGCGTTGTCGCCGGCACCGGGCGCCTGGTCGAGGCGATCGAGCGGTTCCGGTACGACGAGACCGCCCTGGACTGGTTGCGGACCGCGGGCGTCGTGGACGAGGCGACACTGGACTGGCTCGCGCGGTACCGCTTCGCGGGCGACATCGACTCCTACGCCGAGGGGGATCTGTTCTTCCCGGGTTCGCCGGTGCTCACCGTCTCCGGGTCGTTCGGGCAGGCCGTACTGCTCGAGACCCTGGTGCTGTCGATCCTCAACCATGACAGCGCGATCGCGTCGGCGGCCTCGCGGATGGTGAGCGCCGCTGCTGGCCGGCCCTGCCTGGAGATGGGCTCGCGGCGTACCCACGAGGAGTCCGCCGTCGCCGCCGCCCGCGCGGCCTACCTCGCCGGGTTCGCTGCCAGTTCCAACCTTGCGGCGGGGCAGCGCTTCGGCGTACCGACCACGGGCACCAGCGCACACTCGTTCACCCTCGTCCACGACGATGAGCGGGCCGCGTTCGCCGGGCAGGTAGCCGCGCTGGGCCCGGGAACGACGCTGCTCGTGGACACCTTCGACGTCGAGCAGGGCATCCGGACCGCGGTCGAGGTGGCCGGCCCGCAGCTCGGCGCCGTCCGCCTGGACTCCGGCGACCTGGCCGGCCTGGCGGTGCAGGCCAGAACCCTGTTGGACTCCCTCGGCGCCCCGAACACCCGGATAGTCGTCACCAGCGACCTGGACGAGTACGCCATCGCCGCGCTGGCCGTGGCCCCGGTGGACGGCTACGGCGTGGGCACGTCCGTGGTCACCGGCTCGGGCGCCCCCACCGCCGGATTCGTCTACAAGCTCGTCGAGCGCGACGGCGTACCGGTGGCCAAGCGCTCGGTCGGCAAGCCGTCGCGGGGTGGGCGCAAGTACGCCGTACGCCGGCACGACGCGGCCGGGACCATGACCGCGGAGCTGGCGCTCACCGGTGGCCCCCCGACCTCCCGGCCGGACGACCGCTCACTGTCCCGTCCGCTCGTGCGGCGCGGCGAGCCGGTCGCCGACCTCCCGACGCTGACCGAGTCGCGTGACCTGCACCGTGCCATGATCGCCTGTCTGCCGGCTCGGGGACGACGGCTCGGTCGCGGCGAGGCGGTGCTCGAGACCGGCTACGAGGAGGATGCATGACGGCGAGCGGAATCGGATGAGTCATGCACTGGTGATCGTCGACGTGCAGAACGACTTCTGCGCCGGCGGCAGCTTGGCCGTCCGCGGCGGCGCCGAGGTGGCGGCGGCGATCAGCGCGCACCTGGCCGGGCCGGCCGAGTACGACCATGTAGTGGCCACCCGCGACTACCACGTCGATCCGGGCGGGCACTTCGCCGCCGATCCGGACTACATCGACTCATGGCCCGTGCACTGTGTCGTGGGGACGGCGGGAGCGGAGTTGCACCCCGCCCTGGACACCGCGCGGCTGGAGGCGATCTTCGACAAGGGCGAGTACGTCGCGGCGTATTCAGGCTTCGAGGGCACGTCCGAGGGACGCCTCCTGGAGCAGTGGCTGCGCGAGCACGGCGTGGACACGGTCACCGTGGCCGGGTTGGCCACCGACCACTGCGTCCGGGCCACGGCAATGGACGCCGCGCTGATGGGCTTCCAGACGCGCGTGCAGCTCGATCTCTGCGCCGGGGTGGCGCACCGCAGCACCGAGCAGGCCCTCGAGCAGCTGCGCCGTGCGGGCGTGGAGGTCGTCGAAGACTCCCGGGGGCGCTAGCCGGCCGGGCCGCCGGTCAGTGGCCCTCCTCCGCCTCAGCGGTTGGATCGTCCTCGGCGGCCTCCACGTCGTGCTTGCTGATACCGAGGAAGAAGAGGATCGCGTCGAGATAGGGCTGGTTCAGCGAGGTGTGTGCCTGCTCGCGGACCACGGGCTTGGCGTTGAAGGCGATGCCGAGCCCCGCCTTCTTGAGCATGTCCAGGTCGTTGGCGCCGTCGCCCACGGCGACCGTCTGGCTCATGGGCACGCCGGCTGCGGCGGCGAAGCGGGCCAACGCCAGCGCCTTGCCGGCCCGGTCGACGATCTCGCCGACGAGTTCCCCGGTGAGCCGGCCGTCCGCTACGGCCAGCGTGTTGGCCGCGGCGAAGTCCAGGTCGAGGGACGTGACCAGCGCATCGGTCAGCTGGGTGAACCCGCCGCTGACGATCCCGCACTGGTAGCCCATCCGGTGCAGGATGCGCACCAGGGTCCGGGCCCCGGGCGTCAGCTGGATCCCCGCCCGCACGTCGTCCACCTCGGTCATCGGCAAGCCACGCAGCAGGGCGACCCGCTCGCGCAACGCCTGGGCGAAGTCGATCTCGCCACACATCGCCGCCGTGGTGATCGCGGCGACCTGCGTTCCGCAGCCGGCCCGCTCGGCCAGGGCGTCGATGAACTCGCCCTGGACCAGCGTCGAGTCGACGTCCATGACGATCAGCCGCTTACCCCGCCGGTGCAGACCGGCCTTCTCCACGGCGATGTCGACGCCGGCCACCGTGGCCGCCGCGGTGAGCGCGGTCCGTAGCCGCCCGGACTTGGCGCCGGAGACCATGAGTTCCAGGCTGGTCACCGGGTGGTCGGACAACCGGGCGATCGAGTCGATGTTGCCGCCCAGCTCGGCGATGGCTCGGGCGACCTGGCTGACCGCGCCGGCGCGCAGCGGCCGGCCCAGCAGGATGACGTGGTGCCGGCCGCGGCGGTTCTCGGCCAGGTCGCGAGCCTGCTCCCCCAGCGAGAGTTCGACCCGCAGGCCGGTGTCGACCTGCACCTTGGCCGCCACGTCGGCCAGCGCCGTGGGGTCGGCCCGCGAGCGCAGCAGGACCCCGAGCACAAGGGTGCTGCGGATGACTACCTGCTCGACGTCGAGGATCTCCAGGTCGTGACCCGCGTCCAGCTCGGCGAGCGCGGCGAACAGGCTGGAGGTCAGGCCGGGCCGGTCGTCGCCGCTGAGGGTGAGCAGCGCCGTCTGCGCCGCTGCGGCGCCGTCCTCCGGCTGGCCCGTCACTGCCGGCGCTGTGCCTGGCTCAGGTGAAGTCGGGATCGTTGGGACCCTGACGCTTGCCGGTCCCGTCGAGCACCTCACTGGCGTAGGGCTCGCGCCGCTTGCCGACGTGCGCCTCGACCTGCAGCCGTTCCTTGTACTGCGGGTAGTGCAGCTCGAAGGCCGGCCGTTCCGAGCGGATTCGCGGCAGCTGCACGAAGTTGTGCCGAGGCGGTGGGCAACTGGTGGCCCACTCCAGGGAATTGCCGTAGCCCCAGGGGTCGTCCTGGGTGGCCATTTCGCCGAACCGGTAGGACTTGTAGACGTTCCACAGGAACGGGAGCGTGGACGCGCCGAGCAGGAACGCCCCGATCGAGGAGATCGTGTTCAGCGTCGTGAAGCCGTCGCTCGTCTGGTAGTCCGCGAAGCGGCGAGCCATCCCCTCGTTGCCGAGCCAGTGCTGCACGAGGAACGTCGTGTGGAAACCGATGAACGTCATCCAGAAGTGCAGCTTGCCCAGCCGCTCGTCCAGGAAGCGCCCGATCATCTTGGGGAACCAGAAGTAGATTCCGGCGTAGGCCGCGAAGACGATGGTTCCGAAGAGCACGTAGTGGAAGTGCGCGACCACGAAGTAGCTGTCCGCCACGTGGAAGTCGATGGGGGGACTGCCCAGCAGGACGCCGGTGAGGCCGCCGGCGAGGAACGTCACGAGGAACCCGATCGAGAACAGCATCGGGGTCTGGAAGCTGATCGAGCCGCGCCACATCGTGCCGATCCAGTTGAAGAACTTGATTCCGGTCGGCACCGCGATCAGGAACGTCAGGAACGAGAAGAACGGCAGCAGCACCGCTCCGGTGGCGAACATGTGGTGGGCCCACACGGTGAACGACAGCGCCGCGATCGACAGCGTGGCGAAGACCATGCCCTTGTAGCCGAACAGCGGCTTGCGGCTGAACACCGGGATGATCTCGGTGACGATCCCGAAGAACGGCAGCGCCACGATGTAGACCTCGGGGTGCCCGAAGAACCAGAACAGGTGCTGCCACAGGATGGCGCCGCCGTTCTCGGCCACGAAGACCTGCGAGCCCAGGTGGCGGTCGGACAGCAGCACCAGCAGGCCGGAGGTCAGGATCGGGAAGGCGACGAGCACCAGCAGGCTCGTGACCAGGATGTTCCAGGTGAAGATCGGCAGCCGGAACATGGTCATGCCCGGCGCCCGCAGGCAGACCACGGTGGCGACCATGTTGACCGCGCCCAAAATGGTGCCGAGACCGGCGACCGCGAGTCCCGCGAGCCACAGGTCGGCGCCGGCGCCGGGTGAGTAGATCTCGTTGGACAGCGGGGCGTAGGCGAACCACCCGAACGCCGCGGCTCCGCCGGGGGTGAAGAAGCCGGCTACGACGGTCAACCCACCGAAGAGGAACAGCCAGAAGGAGAAGGCGTTCAGCCGCGGGAAGGCGACATCGGGCGACCCGATCTGCAGCGGCAGCACCAGGTTGGCGAAGGCGAAGACCAAGGGGGTCGCGAACAGCAACAGCATGATCGTGCCGTGCATGGTGAACAGCTGGTTGTACTGCTCGCTGGACAGGAACTGCAGGCCGGGCCGGGCCAGCTCGGCCCGCATGAGCATGGCCATCAGGCCACCCATGATGAAGAACCCGAACGACGCGACCATGTACATCACGCCGATCGTCTTGTGGTCCGTCGTGCCCAGGACCCGCAGGAACGCAGAGCCCTTGACCGGCACGTGAGCAGGGGACGGCCGGGTGACGATCGGAGCGGGCGCGATGGTCACTTGCTGCCCTCCAAGCGCACGGATTCCTCGACGACCCGCTCAGGATAGAGGTTGGCCAGCGCACCGGCAGCGGGGGTCGGCGGACGGATATCTGCGGCGCGTTGCCCGTGTCCGGGTCGCTTGCCTCGGCTTCCGATGACATGCTGCGCGAGCAGGGCGGTAGACCGCTCCACGCCCGGCCGGCCATCCCGGCTGCCGGTAACAGCGCTCAAGGAGGAAACATGACCGCCTCAGGCATCATCACCGCCATCATCGTCGGCGCCATCATCGGTGCCGTCGCCCGCCTGATTCTGCCCGGAAAGCAGAACATCCCGATCTGGCTCACCATCGTGGTCGGCATCGTGGCCGCGCTGATCGGGACCGCCATCGCCGCCGCGCTCGACGTCAAGGACACCGATGGGATCGACGTCATCGAGATCCTGATCCAGCTCGTAGTCGCTGTCATCGGCGTGGGCCTGGTAGCCGGCGCCTATGGCCGCAAGGGTGTTGGCAGGTAGTACGCGGGAAGCACCGACATCGGCCCGTCACCCGCTGCGGTGGCGGGCCGTCGTCGTCCTCACCAACCCTGCTTGCGGGCCCGGGCCTCGTAGAGCAGCACAGATGCCGAGACCGCGACGTTCAGCGAGTCGTTGCGGCCCAGCATCGGAACGCAGACCCTGGCGAACCCCCGCTCGTACCACGCCTTGGCGATCCCGAACCGCTCGCTGCCGACGACGATCGCCGTACGCCCCGCGTAGTCGAGCTTGCGGTACGACGTCGCCTCGTCGGTGTCGGCCAGATAGACACGGCAGCCGAGCCCGGTGAGCCAGTCGATCGCGTGCTCGGGCTCCTCGAAGTCCAGCGCGGGAACGGTCAAGGTCGCGCCGTGACTGCCCCGGAAGACCTTGGGGTGGGTGAGCCTCGTCCGCCGGTTGGTGAGGACGAGGCAGTCGGCCCGACAGGCGTCCAGTGTCCTGATCAGGGTGCCGAGGTTGCCAGGGATTTCGAGCCCGTCGGCGACCAGGATCAGGCCGTCGTCGGCCACCGGTACGGCGTCTGGTGTCCAGTACGGCAGCTGGCTGATGGTCAACAGGCCGTCGGGCCGGTCGCGTTCGGAGATCCGGGCAAACGTCTTCTCCGAGACCTGGAAGGCCTGGGTGGCGCGAGCAGCGAGTTGGCCGGCCCGCGTCCGCGCCTCGTCGGAGTAGCCCGCTTCCGGGCAGTAGAGGAAGCAGTGCACGGGCGCGTCGGCGGACAGCACGGCGTTGACCGCCCAGAGCCCCTCGGCCACGAACAGCTGCTGGCCGTTGGGAACGGTGTTGCGCTGGAGGGCGAGGACCTGCTTGACCTTGGGGTGGTGCACCCCGATCGGCTGGAGCTCCAACACGCGCCGAGGTTAGCGGCGCTTGTTACGACTGGGGCGCACCGACCACCGTCGACCGGTAGCCCTCCACGATGTCCATGGACTCCTTGTGCTCCTTGGCCGGTACCCCCACGTGCCACAGGGTGGCGGCGATCTCGGTGGCGACGATGTCGAACTCGGGCTCGCTCACGTAGAGCAGCCCCTCCAGAACCCCGAACGTGGTGTTGAACGACGAGCGCGTGGACCCGTTCTCCGCCTCGCAGTTCCACCCGCCGTCGCTCAGTTGCTCGCCGAGGAGCCGGTCGACGATCCCCCGCACGTCCTCACCGAAGTACGAGCCGATGGCAGCCGCCAATCCGGTGATGCACGGCTCGACCTCACCGGCGAAGTAGTCCTGACCCTCGTGCTCCCGCTTGCTGTTCTCCCGCACGGGGGCGATCGCCCGGCGAGCCTGCTCCGCTAGCCGGGTCGAGCCCGAAATCCCGCAGCAGCGCCAGCGACTACGTCGTCGAGGTCCACGCAGGGAAGTAGGTGCCGCCGCCCCACATCCGCAGCCTACGAAGGACATGCCGACGGTCGCGGGAACGTTCGACGCGGTGCCGGCGGTGGCGCAAGGGACGGCGGCCCTGCCCCCACACTGCCAGTGCCGTCAGAGGCCGCTTCTGCGCTCGCGACGACCTCCTCGAATACCGCCTCTGACCTGCACGTTCTGTTCCTGACCCATGGCGAGGTGGCGGCGTTCGCCGACGCCGCGGGTCCGGAGGTCGGGGCACCCCCCGACGTTCGGCTTACCTCCCGGTGAGGGTCGTGGAGCGGGGTCGTGGGGATGCGCCCCGCCGTACCGTTGCCGCCGGCGGTTCGCGCAGCATGGCGGCGGGTCGCCAGCAAGTACGGCTTGGCCTCGATGTCCGCCGGATCGAGCGGAGAGCACGGTGCCGCTGGTTGCGTCGTAGGTCTGGCCGTCGACGGTGAACGACACCCGCCCCTCCAGCAGGACGAACATCTCCTCCTCGCCGTGGTGGGCGTGCGGTGGAGGACCGGCATCGGGCATCCCTGGGATCTTGAGCTGTGCGCGCTAGAACTATCAGACGGCACGGCCGAAGTCAGCCGGGTCAACGATCGGCCAAGCGAGGCAGTCAGGCGCCGCGCGACTCCGCGAGGCGCCGCAGCCAGTAGCGGAACCAGTCGGGGCCGTACGGGACGTAGGCGCGGGTGTGTACGCCGCGGTCGCGCAGCCTGTCGAGGACGTCGGGGCGTACGCCGAGCAGCTGCTCTACGGGCACCGGCCCGAGCGCGAGTAGCAGGGCCTCGCGGAGCCGGCTGTCGTGGGTGGCCATGGACCAGGTTGCGCCCGCCGCTGCGAGGCGGTGTCCCAGCTGCAGGTAGGCGACGTCGGTGGCCTCGCCGTACGGGTGAGCGTTGGCGGGCTCGAGGTAGGCGCCCTTGACGAGCCGGATGTGTACCCCGGCGTCAACCAGCGCGTCGGCGTCGCCTGGTGAGCGCAGGAGGTTGGCCTGCACGGTGGCGCCGAGTCGGTCGGTCAGACCGCGCCGGGCGACCTCCAGCACGCAGGCTAAGACAGCGTCGGTGCGCGGGGCGTCCTCCGCGCCCACCTGGACCCGCCGGCCGGTGGGGAGGGCGGTGGCGATGGCGGTCAGCCGGTCGGCAGCGCCCGTCGGGTCGCCGTCCAAGGCCAGGTGCGTCAGGTCGACAGACAGCCACACGTCCGCCGGAAGGGGCGGCAGCGAGGTGGCCAGCGTCAGGTACTCGTGGACTGCCTGGTCGCCGACCGTCGGGTCACCCACGAGCTCGCCGAACAGGTCGACACTGACGCCGTGGCCTCGCTGCAGCAGGCCGCTAGTACAGCGAACCGCCTCCTCACGGGTACGGCCGGCGACGTACCGCGACGCCGCGCGCCACGTGGCCGCGTCGGCCCCGGGCAGGGCCTTGACGGCTCGCTCCAGCCGCTTGCTGGTGGCCAGCCGGAACAGCACGGCACGATCGAGGCCCACAAGCCCACCCTGCCATCCGATGGTGTGTCAAAGAGGCTCCGCTACCGGTGCCGGGTGCGGTCGCTAGAAGCGGGCGCTCGGTTGGGTCAGGCTGCTATAGACGATGGCAACCAGAGGCGGAATCACTGCGGGCGCTTCCGCGGCTCAGCCAGCTCTGCCAGCGTGACGCGGTCGATACGCTCCGGGTCGAAGACGGCCACCCGGCATGCGGTGAGCGCCCGCAATGAGGCGACGCGTTCGCCTTCCCCGAGGACTGCCATCTCCCCGACGACGGCCCCCGGGCCGAGTTCGGCGATCCGCTCGTCGTCGATCACCACCTCCAGCAGGCCGTCGAAGACAAGGAACATGTCCGTGCTGTGCTCGCCCTGGCGGGTCAGCACCTCACCCGCCCGCAGCTTGCGCCAGCGCGGACCGGTCTCGATGATCCCGGGTGACAGGCTGCGCTCCAGCGGGCTCTCGGCCGACGCCACCACAGCGGGGTGATCATGCTCGCCCCACGGCGTGTTCTGTTCGAACGCCTCGCGGTACCACGTGCGAAAGTCGATCAGTCCGGACTTCTTGATCAAGCGACCCGCGTCGTCGTAGACCCAGTGCCGCGGAAACTGGCTGGCGCCCGCAAGGTCATACTCGACCTCACCGTTTGCGTGGACCGTGAGCGCGAGGGTCGTCCACGCGGGCGGCGACGTCAGCTGGAAGCCGGGCTTGCGGCGTACATGCCGAGGCGCCGGTAGGTTCGGTCGCGCCCCCGCGGTTTGAACGAAACGCACGGCGTCGCCAGTGACCACAGGAGGCGGCGTCAGTGTCGGCATGGCGACCGATTGCAGTCGCACATCGCGACGACCGAACGTGAGACGGGTCAACCCCGCGTACCCGCGCCCGGCCTGCCCGTGCGCAACGATCCGCCCGTCCTCGACCTCGACCCACGCCGTCAGATGGTTTCCGACCCGGAACCGGCAGTCGGCGACGAGGTCGTCCAGGCCGATCAGGGGCTCGGGGGGGACCTCGTCATAGTGCATGACGCCGGTCTTGAAGGGCAGGACGGCGGTCATCATCTCGACCGCTTCGAGCGGGATCCACGACAATGCGGTGACCGAAGACTGGATCCGCATTCTGCGGGCCTATTCCGGCAACTGACGATGGAGGTAATGCTCGAACACCTGGATCGTCCGGTCACCCTGCAGGACGACGTGTGCGAGCCGGTAGCCGTCGGCGTACATGTCGTTCAGATACTCGGCCCAGGCGCTGGCGTCGATCTCCCCGTCACGGGACTCTACGACGTAGTGCGCCTCGAGTTCCGGACACATCGGAGGGTTCCGGTGCCGCCACTTCCCCATCAGTCTCAGTCCTCTCCACCGACCCCGTCATCCTGACCGCACTGTCAAGACCCAGCCGGCTGGCCCAACGCCTCTTTCATCGCATCCTCCAGGCTGTAGTGGGCGCCGATTGCCGTGTTGCGGCGCCACTGCTCTGCGTCGGTGAGCAGCCGCACCTTGTCAAGGGTGCGCTCCAGAACGTCGGCGTCCGGTGCCGGAATCGGCAACTCGGCGTCGTCGCGCATCGTCCGAGCCGCGCCCAGTAACCGCGCGGCCGCGTCGGCTCGCCCCAGTTCGGCGAGCAGCATGCAGAACAGCTCCAGCACGGTGATGGTGAGTTCGACATCCCCGAGCCCGACCGCCGCCAGCGCGTTGTCGTGCAGATGCTCGTACGCCTCGGTGACGCGCCCGGCTCGAAACAGCGCACCGGCCAGGTTGCTGTGGTCACACGCGACGCCCCACGGGTCGTCGAGCTCCTTATCCAGCCGCAGCGCCTCGTGCAACAACTCCACCGCCGCGTCCGGGCGCTGTTCGTCGATCTCCAGCATCGCCAGGTTCGACAAGCCGTTGGCCAGCCGCGCCCGGTCACCGACCTCCCGCGCGGTGGCGATGCCGTCGGCCAGCATCGTTCGCGCCAACTCGTTGTCGCCGAGCGCGCGGTGCACTGCGGCGAGGCTGCCCAGTTGGGCGGCGATATGGCCTCGGTCGCCGACGCGACGCCAGTAGTCAAGACACCGCTCGAGCGCGGCTCGACTGCCATCCAGATCGCCACGCTGCAGCAGCAGGACACCCAGCCCGTGGACGGCGATCATGAGGGTGGGGCTGTCCTGCCCGGAGGCTCGATCCACCGCAGTGCGCAACCAACGACGCCCCTCGGAGTGGTAACCACAGGCATACCAGAACCAGTGCATTGCCTCGCACAACTGGAGGCCGATCTGAACGTCGTCCGCTCGCAACTGCCCTTCAGCAGCCTCCGCGCCGAAGCACCACAGCAGGGCGGCCCGGAGGTTGTCCAGTTCCAGCTCGAACCAGTCTCGAGCCTGCAGGTGCTGCCCGGTGCGCAGTTTCGGACCGGTCGCCGCGGCCTGGGCCAGAAAGTGTCTTGCGTGCCGACGACAGGCGTCCTCGAGATCGCCGTGTTCGCTCAGTCTCGCCCGAGCGAACACGGCGATGGTCTGCAGCAGCCTGATCCGCGGCTCTCCGTCGGGTCCCTCTGTCACCGCCGCGAGGCTCCCGTCCACCAGCTCGGCAACACACTCCAGCGGATCCACCGGCGCCTCGATCACCGTCGCCATCGCGTCCAGGTCGAAGTCACCGCTGAAGACCGCAAGCTGACGAAACACGTGTTGGAGATCCTGAGGCAACAGGGTGTAGCTCCAGTCGATGGTCTCGTGAAGCGTCCGTTGCCGGCGCGGCCGCCCATGGCCAGCACCGGCGAGGGCCAAGCTCGAGTCCAGCCGGGTCAGGACGGCACGGGGGCTGAGGAGCTTCATCCGAGCCGCAGTCAGCTCCAGCGCCAGCGGTAGGCCGTCCAACCGGCGACAGATCTCGACGATCGTGGTGGCGTTGGCCGCGGTCAACGCGAAGTCCGGTCGCACCATCCGCGCACGCTGAACGAACAGCTGCACGGCTCCGGAGGCGGCCGCGGACTCGACGTCGGCCACCGCGGGCAGGGTCAGCGGCGGCACCGGATGCTCGAACTCGCCGACCAGGTGAAGCGGCCGCCGCGAGGTCGCCAGTACGCCGATGCGCTGGCAGGTTGCGAGCAGCTCGCCGACCACGGCTGCCGCGTCCGGAATCGCCTCGAGGGTGTCGAGGACGAGCAGGATCTGGCGCTGCGCGAGGTATGACAGGAAGGTCGGCGGAGCCCTGCCCTCGCCGGTGACACCGAGCACGTCGGCGATCGTTGTCCACATGACCTCTGCGGTCTGAACTGACTCCAAGGCGACGAAGTAGACGCCCGCGGGAAAGTGCGGTTCCAGGACAGCGGCGGCCGCAATCGCCAGCCGGGTCTTGCCGGATCCGCCCGGCCCGGTCAGCGTCACCAGGCGTACGTTGTCGCGTTCCACGAGCTCACGCAGCTCGCGCAGCTCTCCCTCCCGGCCGACGAGGCGGTCCGCAGTCGCGGGCAGGCTGGCGCGCGCGCCAAGGGTGCGTAGGGCCGGGAAGTCGAGGCGCAGTCCGGTGCCGGTGACCTGATACAAGCGCTCGGGCTGCGGAAGGTCCTTGAGCCGGTGCGTACCGAGGTCGGAAAAGGACATTCCGTCGAGCAGCTGGGCGATCGCGATGCGGTACGTCGCTTCGGACACCACGATCTGCCCACCGTGCGCACTGGCGGCCACGCGGGCAGCCCGGTGGACGTCCATTCCGACGTAGTCGTCCTCGTGCCGCGTCGGCTCCCCCGTGTGCAGTCCAATGCGAACCGACACCTGTACCCCGCTCGGCCAGTCCTGGTCGGCAAGGTCCCGCTGCGCCTGTGCAGCCGCATGCACGGCGTCTACGACAGAGGCGAACACGACGAAGAAACTGTCCCCCTCGGTGCCGATCTCCCGACCGCGCCATCGCTCGAACGCCGCCCGCAGAACCGCGCGCTGCCGCGAGAGCATCGCGGCGTAGTCCTTACCGAGGATCCTGAGCAGATTGGTCGAGCCTTCGACATCACTGAAGAGCAGAGTCAGCGTGCCCGTGGGAAGCGGGCTATCAGATTCAAGATCAGATGCTGAACCGTTGCGCACCTGCGCCTCCCAACAGGGTGGGTAGGTGTCGCCACAACCAACTCGGCGTTTGGTTGGCGAAACTACACGTACGAGAGGCGTCGGAGTCGTGTCCTCTCGGACGATGTAGTGAAGTAACGGGGCGCCGGTGACGCCTGATCCCGTAGGAGAGGAGCCGAGGGGATGGGTGAACGGCGGCCAGATGTCATCGTGGTCGGGGCTGGTGTCATCGGCTTGACCTTGGGGGTGTGCCTGGCTGAGCAGGGGTTGCGGGTGCAGCTGCGGACTCGGTCCGCACCGTCGGCGACGACCTCGGCGGTGGCCTCGGCGATGATCGGGCCAAGCTTCGCCCCCGCTGATGACCCCGTCGGGGTCCGCGAGCGGGTCAGCATCGAGGAGTTCACCGCGCTGGCCGACGTCCCCGGCGCCGGGGTAAACCTACGTCGCGGGCGGCTGGCCAGCCGGCAGGACGTTCCGGCGCTGCCCGGGATGCAACCGTGCTCACCTGCTGAGCTGCCCGCGGGCTTCGCCGCCGGCGTCTGGACGACGCTGCCGCTGGTGGACATGCCGGTCTACCTCGACTACCTGGCTCAGCGGCTTGCCGGCGTCGGTGGGCAGGTCGAGCAGACCGAGGTCGGCTCGCTGACCGAGCTAGCCCGACAGGCACCCTTGATCGCCAACTGTGCGGGCCTGGGTGCCCGCGACCTCGTCCCGGACCCGTCGGTGCGCCCGGTTCGCGGCCAGCAGGTGATCGTCGACAACCCAGGACTTGAGGAGTTCTTCATCTCGGCGCCGTTCGAGCCGGCCTGGACGGCGTACTGGCCCTATCCCAACCATGTCGTCCTCGGCGGCACCCAGGACGCGGACGACGAGAGCCTGGAGCCGACCCCGGCCCTCGCCGAGGAGATACTGCGCCGCTGCATCGAGGTCGAACCGCGGCTGCGGCACGCGAAGGTGCGCCGCCATCAAGTCGGACTCCGCCCCGTCAGGCCGACCGTCCGTCTCGACGTCGAGCGCATCGGCGGTGCCAGGTGCGTGCACAACTACGGGCACGGCGGCAGTGGCGTGACCCTGTCCTGGGGCTGCGCGCGCGAGGCAGCAGCCCTGCTCACCGACCTGCGCCAGAGTAGGCCCCGGTGACCGATCCGCTTCCGGTGATCCGAGCGACGTCGCCTGCGACGGAACTCGTAGCCAGCTCGACAGCGGACTGAGTGGACTGGAGGGCATTTGACCACTCCGAGCCCGAAACCTCGAAACACAAAAGGCCTGGTCAGAGGCCACTTTCCTGGGTGGAGCTGAGGGGACTCGAACCCCTGACCCCCACACTGCCAGTGCC
>Ga0183260_10000505_pt1 | contig 33013 bp, 30 predicted proteins | sample AntDrymUQ4972206_2_FD_129768 | JGI IMG/M metagenome (GOLD analysis project Ga0183260, IMG submission 129768) | Polar desert sand microbial communities from Dry Valleys, Antarctica - metaG UQ497 (22.06) (version 2) (version 2) | ecosystem: Environmental > Terrestrial > Soil > Desert | place...
AGGTCCGGTCTGCAGTCGCGCGTGCCAGAGTCGCACCGAGGCGGGGGTGATGGCGCCCAGCAGCACGCCACCGAAGGTGGGGATGATGTGCTTGTCGAGTAGCCGCTGGTAGTGGGCACGGGTACGCGGTTTGAGATCCCGCTGCGCCAGCCACGCCGATGCGTACTCACCGAAACGGGGTATCTCGGCGGCACGCTTCGTCGCGGGGTCGACCCAGGCGTCCCGCGCGATGTCGGCGTGCACCCCGGACAGGTACGCGATCGCATCGCCCTTGGTCTGGAACGTCAGCGGCGCGGTGTACGCGATGCCGTCAGGTCCGGGGTATCTGGCTTGAAAACGCCCTGAGGGGAGCTTGCGGACGTTGCCGAAACCGGAGCGGCGGCGGCGTCTCGTGGTCGGTGTCATGCCCCTAGCGTGCCATCTACGTGCCATAACTTATGGCACGACACGTCATTTCGAGTCCCCGCGTGTCCACAACGGGTGAGGGGCGACACGCAGCCTGACCTGCGAAAACAGCAGGTCAGCGGCTTGTGGAGAAAGTCTGCTGCGACTGGTGACGTTCCAGTTCCGATTCGGTCACAACTGCGGAACCGCTCTCCCTAGGCAGCCGTCCAAGGGTCACGATCCTTGTACGGCGACGAAGGGGGACCGGGAATGGCCGCGCTCCGCGCACGAACCAGACGCTTGGTTCTGACATGAGTGTGGGTGGGTCGAATCGGGTGATCGCCACAGTCACGGCTCTGGGCGCCCTGATCCTGGCTGCCTGTGGATCGGAGCCCACGGTGACGGAGACTCCCGCCGGCACGACGCTGGCGGTGAGTGACCGCCAACGTGCGACCCCGGCCCCAGACACACCGGTCGATGAGGCTGCCCGCGGATTGCAGACGTTCGGTTATCAGCTCATCCGCGAAAACCCTCAACTGATCGAGGACGGCAACCTCGTTGTTTCACCGGCGAGCATTGGGGTCGCCTTTGCGATGGCCCGTGCTGGTGCACGCGGACAGACCGCCACGCAGATCGACGCGGTGCTGCACTTCCCTGACAAGGGTCTCGGCGATGCGTACAACGCCCTGACCCGGGGTTGGACCAGCCGAGGCGGCAAGGATGCGCCGCAGCTCAGCGTCGCGAATGCGATCTTCGCACAGAATGGCTTTGCGCTGGAGCCCGACTACCTCGACACACTGGCTCGCGACTTCGGCGCCGGAGTTCGGCAGGTCGACTTCGCTGACGGCTCGGCGGCCGACGTCATCAACGGCTGGGTGAAGGCTGAGACCCGCGATCGCATCGACAAGCTTTTCAACGATCTCGACCCGGCTACGCAGCTCGTCTTGGCCAATGCCGTGTACCTCAAGGCCACCTGGGAGCGCCAGTTTCTCGCCGACCTCACCCGCCCGGTTCCGTTCCACCGCGCTGACGGGACGGTCGTGCGGCCGGAGACGATGAGCCACCACGAGCCTGAGCGGTACGAGTACGCCGCGACTGCCAAATGGTCAGCGGTGCGGATGCCCTACCTCGGGGAGGAGTTGGCGATGTGGGTGCTGCTGCCAACCGCTCGAGATGGCGATCCGGTCGCCTTGCTCGAACCGGCCGTGCTTACTACGGCGATGGACCGAGCTCGCGGGCAACGAGTGGACCTGTCGCTGCCGAAGTGGGATTTTCAGTCCGACCTGCCGCTGAACGACCCGTTGACGCGGATGGGTATGTCGGTGCCGTTCAGTGCGATGGCGGACTTTTCCGGCATCTCTCCGGCAGGACTACATATTGATCAGGCTGTGCATCGCGCCGACATCACCGTGGACGAGAAGGGCACCGAAGCTGCGGCGGTGACCGGAATCGGGTTTGTGGTATCTGCGGGGCCCTCCCCGGACGTGAGCATGACAGTGGACCACCCCTTCGCGTTCGCGATCGTCCACGAGCCGAGCGGCGCGCCACTCTTCGAGGGAGTCGTCGGCGATCCGACTGCGATCCAATGAGCAAGCAGACGTTGGTCACGCTAGTGGCCCTGGTATTCCTCACCGCGAGCTGTGATTCGACGACCGAAGCGACGGAGACGAGTCCGTCTTCGGAGGACTTGACGGTTTCTAGGCATGCTGACGTTCGTTGCTGGACAGTGGATGGGGCGCTGACGAACATCGAATCCCTCGCCGACGTGTTGCCGAACACCTTGTTCACCAGCGGCGGCCCACCATCCGCACCTCAGCCGCTCACGCCTCTGGTCGTCGTGGGGCAGGTGACCGACGTGGTGGCTGGAAGGGCATGGGCGATGGAGGGCGACGGCGAAGATGGTCCCGAGGATGGAGTCGTTGTGCCGTTCGACGACCCGGGCGCCATGTGGAAGCACGTCCACTCAACCGTTGCCGTCGACGAAGTACTCGCGTCGGTGGACGACCAGAGCCCGACCACTATCCAGGTGAGCTTTACCGTCAACGGGGACGTGTCGCTAGAAGACGCACGTACTCAGCTGCTCAGCGAGCAGGAGCTGATGTTGCCTTTGCTGCAATGGGCAGGCACTGACTACAACGGCGATCTGTGGGCGGTTGGTCCCTCCAACTCGGCGCTGCTTGCCGAGATCGATGCTGAGGGCCGCCTCTCCCTGCCCTGCGTCGGTGAGCGAACCGCTGACACTTTGCTGCGCAATGTCCCCACTTTGGACGCGTTACGCGAGGCGGCGGCTCGGCCGATACGCGTCCGACACGTGGAGCCGGTCTACCTGATGTGAGTTAGCGTTAGGCGAGGATGGCTTCGCGTCGCTCACGCCAGTCCAGCGCGCTGGCGTCGTTCTCGGCGGTTGCTTAATGGCGGCGCTCGCGTTCACCGTCTGGTTGAGGCAGCGGCAGAGCATCGTCAAGGCTGTCCCGGAGAAGGAAGCGACGCTGGGCGGCCATAAGGCGCAATTGTGTGGGCTTTGCACAATCGGAGTGCGCTATTCTGGCCCCGTGAGTCCTCTGCTTCTTGGACGGTCGCGCTGATCGACGACACCGACGGCGCGGCGACCCCTCGTTCTCGAGGGGTTTTTTCATGTCAGCATGCAACCAGCGGATTGGAGGCGAAGACGGTGGACGGCTACGACGTACGCGCGGCACAGGAACGCTGGCGCAAGGTCTGGGAGCAGATCGACCCTTTCCGCGCCGACGCTGAGGTGTCCGATCAGGGCGACGACACCCGCGAGCGTCGCTATGCGCTGACCATGTTTTCCTATCCCTCGGGGGACCTGCACATGGGTCACGGTGAGGTCTTCGCGCTGCACGACTTGCTGTCTCGCTACTGGTTCCAGCGCGGCTACAACGTCTTGAACCCCATCGGGTGGGATTCGTTCGGCTTGCCGGCCGAGAACGCCGCCATCCGCAACAACGAAAACCCGGAGCGCTACACCTACGACAACATCGAGACCCAAGCCGAGTCGATCCGGCGCTACGCCATCAGCTTCGACTGGTCTCGGCGATTCAACACCTCCGATCCCGAGTACTACCGGTGGACGCAATGGCTTTTCCTGCGGTTCTTCGAGCGGGGCCTGGCCTACCGCAAGCAGTCCTTCGTCAACTGGTGCCCCAACGACCAGACGGTGCTGGCCAACGAGCAGGTCGTCGCGGGGGCCTGCGAGCGGTGCGGTGCCACCGTGACCAAGCGTGAGCTGACCCAGTGGTACTTCAAGATCACCGAGTACGCCCAGCAGTTGCTGGACGACATGGGCCTGCTGGAGAACACCTGGCCAGAGCAGGTCCTGACCATGCAACGCAACTGGATCGGGCGCTCCGAGGGCGCGTACGTGGACTTCGCGGTCGAGGTCGATGGGGTGGCGGATCCGATCCGGGTGTACACGACGCGACCGGACACCGTGTACGGCGCCACGTTCATGGTCGTCGCACCCGAGACCGCGCTCGCCGTACGACTGTGCACGGACGAGCAGCGATCGTCCTTCGATGCGTACCTGGAGCAGACCAAACGGGCCACCGAGATCGAGCGGATGTCCTCCGAGCGACCCAAGACCGGGGTGTTCCTGGGCACGTACGCGCTCAACCCGGTCAACGGTGCGCACATCCCCGTCTACGCCGCCGACTATGTGCTGGCCGATTACGGCACCGGCGCGATCATGGCCGTCCCGGGCCAGGACCAGCGGGACTGGGACTTCGCCGTCGAGTACGACCTGCCGATCGTGCGTACCGTCCAGCCTCCGGCCGACTTCGAGGGGAAGGCCTACCCGGGGGCGGGTTCGGTCATCAACTCCGCAACCGGCGAGGTGAGTCTGGACGGGCTGGGGGTCGAGGCTGCCAAGGCCAAGGTCAGCGACTGGCTGGAGAGCAGGGGTGTCGGCGAGAGAACGGTCAACTTCCGGCTCCGGGACTGGCTGATCAGTCGCCAGCGCTACTGGGGGTGCCCGATTCCGATCGTGCACTGCTCGAGCTGCGGTGAGGTCGCCGTTCCCGACGACCAGCTGCCGGTCAGTCTGCCCGACCTTCGCGGTGCCGACCTGGCACCCAAGGGCACGTCCCCACTGGCGGCGGCCACCGACTGGGCCCGCGCCGCATGTCCTCGCTGTGGCGGCGAAGGGCACCGGGACACCGACACCATGGACACCTTCGTCGACTCGTCGTGGTACTTCCTTCGCTACTGCTCACCCCACGACGCCGACGCAGCCTTCGACCCGGAGCAGGTGCGGCGGTGGGCGCCGCCAGACCACTACTTCGGCGGTGTAGAGCATGCCATCTTGCACCTGCTGTACAGCCGGTTCTTCACCAAGGCCTTGCACGACATGGACATGGTCGACTTCGTCGAACCGTTCACCGCTCTGACGACCCAGGGCCAGGTGATCAACCGGGGCGCGAGGATGTCGAAGTCCCGGGGCAACGGGGTCGACCTAGGCGAACAGCTCGACAGGTATGGCGTGGACGCGGTCCGCCTGACGATGGTCTTCTCCGGGCCTCCTTCCGACGACATCGACTGGGCGGACATGTCCCCCGCCGGGTCGGTGAAGTTCCTGCACCGCGCCTGGCGGATCGCGCACGACGTCGACGACGAGGTCGGCGTGCCGCCCACCGGTGGCGATGTGGCGCTGCGCAGGGTTACACATCACACGATTCATGAGGCCACCAAGCTGATCGAAGCGTTCCGCTTCAACGTCTTCGTCGCCCGGGTGATGGAGCTGGTCAATGCCACCCGCAAGGCGATCGACACCGGGCCGGGAGCCGGTGACCCCGCAGTCCGCGAGGCGGCCGAGACCATGGCGATCATGCTGAGCCTGGTGGTGCCGTACACGGCCGAGGAGATGTGGCACGAGTTAGGCCACGAGCCGACCGTGGCGATGGCCGGATGGCCCGCCGCGGATCCGGAGCTGCTGGTGGAGCAGTCGGTGACCTGCGTCGTGCAGGTTCAGGGCAAGCTGCGTGCGCGGCTCGACGTGCCGCCGGACATCGACGATGCGCGGTTGCGCGAGCTGGCCCTGGCCGATCCCATGGTTCAGCGCGCGATCGAGGGTCGTGAGGTCCGTACGGTCATTGTGCGGGCACCGAAGCTCGTCAACGTGGTGGTCTGACCCCCGCTCATCTCTCGTGCCCGGCCACCACCTCCCATGGCTCGTCACCAATGAGCACTTCCAATGGCGGAGGGTCACTTCCAATGGGTTCGACCCCATTGGAAGTGACCCCGTACCACGTGAACGTGGGATAGGGACAGCCTTAGCCGCAGGGGCTGGTCCTACCTGCGCTTTGCGGATCGTGCCGGAGAGCAGTGAACGATGTTCTTGCTGGACCCCGCCGGCAACGCCATGGAGTTCAAAGCGTTCACCGATGAGACGCAGATCTTCTCGGGCCCGGTGCGCGCTAACCTCCGGCCATGCCCGGTCGTGTCGCGCTCGTCACGGACTCGACCTCGTCGTTGCCCGCCGACCTGATCGCGTCGTACCGCATTGAGGTCGTGCCCCTGCAGGTCGTGATCGGCGCTCGGTCATTTGCAGAGGCGAGCGAGGCGACACCCGAGACTGTCGCGACCGCGCTGCGCGCCTTTGCACCGGTCAGTACGTCGCGCCCCAGCCCGGAGGCGTTCGCTCGGATCTACCAGGCGGCCGCCGACTCAGGCTGCGAGGCCGTTGTCTCCGTTCACCTGTCCGGGGAGGTGTCCGGCACGTACGATTCCGCCCGGCTGGCCGCGGCGTCGGCGCCGTTACCCGTCGAGACGGTGGACAGCCGCCAGGTCGGGATGGGTGCCGGCTTTGCCGTCCTCGCGGCTGCCGAAGCGGTTGCCGCCGGCGCCACGGCCGAGCAAGCAGCGCAGGCAGCTGCAAAGACAGCGGCTGCGACGCGGACGTACTTCTACGTCGACACGCTTGAACACCTGCGCCGAGGTGGCCGGATCGGCGCCGCCGCGGCCCTGCTGGGATCGGCGCTGGCGGTCAAACCACTGCTGACGGTCACCGACGGCCGGATCGGACCGCTGGAGAAGGTACGGACGGCTGCGCGGGCGCTGGCGCGGATCGAGGAGCTGGTGAGCGAGGCGGCTGCCGCCTGTGTGGGGCCGGTCGACGTCGCAGTGCAGCATCTCGCCAGTGCGCAGCGCGCGGAATCCGTGGCTGCCAGGCTCGAAGGGCGGCTCGATGTGCATCAGATGTTCGTCTCGGAGGTAGGCGCGGTGATCGGGGCGCACGTCGGTCCTGGCATGGTCGCCGTGGCGGTGGCGCCTCGATTCGCCCTCGGTTGAGATCGTCCACAGATTGCTTGGTGTCTCTCCCGGACCAGAGGTCTGCTCCCTAACGTCAAGGCATGGTGGATTGGAGGTCGAAAAGCTCTGGCCGGCAGCCCAGTGAGTCGGCTGCCCAACGGCGCCTCGAGGTGCTGACCGCGCATCTCGCCGGCATCAAGGCGACCGTTGAACCCCCGGCCGCCCCCCTGGCGAAGGGACGGCAGGAGGAGTCCACGACGACACCCGCGCTGGGGTTGCCGCCGACCCGGCATGTTGCTGCGGCGCCTCCAGTGCGGCGGCGGGTGGCGGCTGCGTTGGAAGACCGCCGAATGGCGGTGCGCGAGCTGACGGGCCGCGGCACTATCTCCGGGCATCATGTCGCTGTCCTGGCCGCTGTGCTTGCCATGTGTCTCGCCGTCACGGCGTGGTGGGTCGTGGCCGGTCGGTCGAGCACCGAGCCGATTGTCACACCGACGCTGGCACCGGCCGAACCGATGGGTGTGACCGACTCCGTGCCGGTTGCGTCTGACGGCATAGAAGTCCCGATGCCCGTGGAGTCGTCGGCAGCATCACCCGGCGCGCTGGTCATCGTCGATGTCGCAGGCAAGGTCCGGCGCCCAGGTATTGTCACGCTCCCGGTCGGCTCCCGGGTGGTGGATGCGCTGAAGGCAGCGGGCGGCGCTCGTCCGACGGTGGACCTGACCTCGCTCAACCTCGCTCGGCAGCTCGTCGACGGTGAGCAGCTGCTCGTCGGCCTGGTCGGGGTCGGGGTTCCACCGCCACCCGGGGCGTTGGTCACGACACCGACGAGCGGGGTACCGATCGCTCCGGTCAACCTCAACACCGCCACGGCCGAGCAGTTGGACACCTTGCCGGGTGTCGGCCCGGTGACGGCGCAAGCAATCCTCGACTGGCGGGCAGCGCATGGCAGTTTCAGCAGTGTCGACGAGCTGCTCGAGGTCGATGGGATCGGGGAGGCGACACTCGCGGATCTTCGCGACCTGGTGACTGTGTGAGTCTTGCCCCCGCGGAGCCACTCGCGCCGCGGTCCGAGCCGGAGGTCGTCTCCGACCGCCCCGATTTCCGGCTCGCGGCACCCGCGGCGGCTGCTTGGGCTACTGCCGCCGTAGCCGTTGGCATCGCCCCTGGCCGGACACTGGCGGCCGGCAGCCTACTGGTCGTCCTCGGTCTGACGAGCTCACGCCGCCGGAGTCACTGGTTGGCGCTCGTGCTGCTCGCCGCGGCCGCCGCCGCACTGGTTGCCGGCCTCCGGGTCACCGCCAACGGTGTCGGCCCGGTGCCCGCCCTGGCGGCGGACCGGGCGGTTGTCGAAGCCGTGCTGACGCTGAGCTCCGATCCAGTGCTCCATCCTGGACGTTTCGGCGACGAGGTCTTCGCCGAGGCCCGGATCGAGACGATTGTCGGTCGCGGTATGAGCGCGCACGTCGACTCCCCGGTGCTGGTCATCACCGACGCCGAATGGGCGCAGCTGCCTCTCGGGACCCGGGTGAGTGCCGTCGGTGCGCTGGCACCCGCCCGCGACAGTGACCTGGCGGCGATCTTTCTGCCCGCGCGCATCGACGCGGTGCTGGAGCCCCCCGCCTGGTGGTGGCGGGCGTCGTCGGCGCTGCGAGGCGGCATCGTCGAGGGTGTCGCCGTCACCTCCAGCGACTCGCGGGCGCTCATTCCCGCCCTCGTCGACGGCGACGACTCCGCAATCTCCGAAGACCTGGCCGCCGACTTTCGTACCTGCGGCCTCACCCATCTGCTGGCGGTGTCCGGGACGAACTTGACGCTGGTCGTGGGCTTCTTGCTCATCCTCGCTCGCTGGTGCGGGGTGCGTGGCTACGCCCGAGTGCTTGTCGGAATCCTCGGCACGGCCGGCTTTGTGCTGCTTGCCCGTCCGGAGCCGAGCGTGCTCCGTGCCGCTGCCATGGGACTGGTGGCCCTCGCCGGTCTCGGAGCGGGCGGCCGCCGCCGCGGCGTGCGCGCGCTGAGCATTGCAGTGCTCGTCCTGGTGCTTGTCGACCCGTGGCTGTCTCGGTCCATCGGTTTCGTCTTGTCCGTCGTGGCGACCGGCGGGATTCTCGTCCTTGCACCCCGGTGGAGCGCCGCGCTTTCCCGGTGGCTACCGCAGCCGCTGGCCGAAGCCTTGGCCGTCCCGTTGGCGGCGCAGGTTGCCTGCACGCCCGTCGTGGCCGCGTTCTCCGGACAGGTTTCGATCGTTGCTGTCGCCGCCAATCTGCTGGCCGGTCCGGCGGTCGGCCCAGCGACAGTTCTCGGGCTCACCGCAGGGGCTGTGTCGCTGCTGTGGGAAGGCGCCGGTCACGTCATCGGAATGCTTGCGGGGTGGATGGCGGGGTGGATCATCATCATTGCCACCCACGGTGCCGCGCTGCCCGGGGCCAGCATCACGTGGGGATCTGGGTATGCGGCGGTCGGAGTACTCGGTGCCCTGTGCGTGGCGTTCTGCCTGGTTGCCACGCGGGCCCTGGCGGCAGCGCGTACCAGTTTGTTGTGCGTCACGGTGGTCGCGGCGTGGGTCGTACACCCGATCTCACCTGGGTGGCCGCCGGAGGGCTGGGTCATGGTCGCCTGCGATGTGGGACAAGGAGATGCCATCGTCCTCAACGCCGGAGGCGGATCCGTGGTCGTCGTCGACACCGGCCCCGAACCTCGGCAAGTCGACCAGTGCCTCGATCGGCTCGATGTCGGCCGGGTGGCCGCAGTCGTGCTGACTCACCTGCACGCCGATCACAGTGATGGTCTGGCCGGGGTTCTCGACGACCGGACGGTCAGTGCGCTCGAGATCGGGCCGTTCGTCCCGGAGAGCTCGCAGTTCGCGGCGGTCGGCGCCCTGGCAGCGCGAGCGGGCGTACCTGTCGTACGCACGGAGTACGCGACGCAACGACGCGTCGGTGCCCTGTCGTGGGACGTCCTCGGACCGGTCCCGGGGGTTGCGTCGGCCGACGAGTCGGGAACGGCGCAGAACAACAGCAGCGTCGTGCTGCTGGTCAGCACTCGCGGGATACGTCTGCTGTTGGCCGGCGATGTGGAGCCGGAAGCCCAGACCGCGTTGCTGGCATGGGGCGAGACCCTGCACGCGGATGTGCTGAAGGTGCCCCATCACGGCAGTCGTTATCAGGATCCGCAGTTCCTGGCTGCCGTCGGGCCAGAGGTCGCCGTCGTCAGCGTCGGAGCCGACAACAGCTACGGGCACCCGTCGGCCGAGACGGTCGAGACCCTCGAGGATGCGGGTGCCCGGGTGCTGCGTACCGATCAGGACGGCGACGTCGCCCTCGTCGTACGCGACGGCCAGCTATCCGTCGCGACCCGCTGATCGTCGATGTCCGCCGCGGCTGACATGCTGGCCGCGATGCCAGCTCCGACACCACCGCCACTGGGTACAGTCACGCTGATCGCCGGACCGGCGGAGTTCCTCTCCGAACGCGCCGTAGCCCGCGTTCTGTCAGCGGTTTCGGCCATCGACGCCGATGCCGATGTCACCCAGATCGACGCGGGTGCTCTCGGGCCGGGGGCGATGGCCGAGCTGACCAGTCCGTCCCTGTTCGCGACGGCCCAAACGCTCGTCGTCCGGGAGCTGCCGGATCTCCCCGAGGGTGTCCATGACGAGCTCGTGGCGTACGCGGCGGAGCCCGCGGCTGACGTGGCGCTGGTGCTCGTGCACCCGGGCGGGCCGAAGGGTAAGCGCCTGCTCGATCGGTTGCGCCAGACGGGGCTCGGCCACGTGGTCACGAGTGAGCCGCCCAAGCCGTGGGAGCTGCCTGGGTTCGTCGCTGCCGAGGTCCGCCACCATCGGGGCACGATCACCGAGGACGCCGCCGAGTTCTTGGTCGCCGCGGTGGGAACCGACCTGCGCGCGCTCGCAGCCGCAGCCGAGCAGCTGGTCAACGACTTCTCCCCGGAGCGGCTCACGATCGAGATCGTCCGCCGCTACTACGACGGCCATGCCGAGGTGAAGAGTTTCGACATCGCGGATGCCGCCATCGACGGCCAGATTGCGGTCGCGCTCGAGCGGCTGCGCTGGGCACTCGGAAACGGCGTCCCCGCGGTGCTGATCACGAGCGCCTTCGCCAGCGGTCTGCGTTCGCTTGCCCGGATGCAGTCGGCGCCGCGCGGCCTGCGCGACGCCGACCTGGCTCGTGAGGTGGGGGCGCCGCCGTTTCGGCTCAAGTCGCTACGTGGCCAGCTCCGCTCATGGGAAGGATCCGGTCTGACCCGGGGGATCCAGGCGGTGGCGCAGGCCGACCTCGACGTCAAAGGGGGCGCGGGGGACCCCGATTACGCACTGGAACGGATGGTGCTCACCGTGGCCTGGGCCCGCGGCCGCCGCTGAGCCTGACATATTTGCGTCGACGCACCGCGATTGCGCAGGCAGACGTCAGTCTCTCGGTAGTTGGGGGCGCTGCGTCCTGGGTGGCGCTCCTACAGGGTGGTGATGCGCTTTGCGATCGCCGACTTGCGGTTGGCGGCCTGGTTCTTGTGAATGACCCCGGCGGAGACGGCCTGATCGAGCTTGCGCGAGGCCTCGCTGCCGAGGGCGCGCGCTCGGTCAGCGTCCGCGGCATCGGCTGCCTCGCGGAAGCTGCGTACCGCCGTCTTGAGCGCCGACTTGACCGACTTATTGCGCTCGTGCGCGGCGTCGTTCTGCCGGTTGCGCTTGATCTGGGACTTGATGTTCGCCACTGGGCAGGCCTCGAACGTGATCAGATGGGTGGGGGCTATGCACACCAGGCGGGCGCGCGACTGCCCAGGCTACCAGCGCCCTTTCCGCCGTCCCAAATCCGGCACCACATCCGTGAGCCTGCCGTTTCTGCGGCGACACCCCAAGGTCCTGCCGCCAGGCGTCAGTCTCACCCAGTCAGCAGTCAGCAGTCAGCGCCAGCCTCGGCGCTCCGCCAACCAGCTCCATGTCACGTTGGCGTACCACCGCTGATGGACGCGGAGCCACGGTGACGTCGCGGGCGTCTCGCCCTCTTTGGCTCCGAGGAAGTAGACCGCGAGCAGCGCCAGCACGCGGTCGATATCACTGGACGGCACGTCGCAGGTCAGTGGGTTCGCTACAAGCAGTGCGTCGACGTCGTGCCCGTCACCGCGAGCTGAGATCAGCAGCGTGAGCAGGTCGACCCACTCAGCTCCGAGAACCGGCCAGTTCCAGTCGCAGACCCACATCTTTCCGGCGTCATCAACAATCAGGTTGTCGTCGCGCAAGTCGCAATGGACGAGTGTGTCCCCGCCACCGACGATCAGCCCTGACTGCGCCAGCTCGCGGATTTCCTCCCCATGCTCGGCGACTTCGCCCTGTGGGTCGAAGCGTTCCCAGTAAGCCGGGAAGTCGCCGAGCTCCTCGCGCCAGGTCGGGAGCTGGAGTCCGTCCGGGGCGGGAGTCAGCAGCCGCGACATGGCGGTGACGGTGTCCACGGCAGCACGCAGCTCGGACCCGAGCCAGGGCCGCTGCGGTGGGCTCCCGGCGATATCGTCGAGACACAACACCACCCAGCCGTCGGCGTCCCAGGACCATCGCAGAAGGGGTGCCGGGATACCGGCCGGCAACGCCTGTAGCTTGCGGATCTCCTCCCGGTAGGTATCGGCGAAGTGACCACGAGTTGCGCCGTCGGCCGCCTTGACGAACGCGCGGCTGCCGTCGGCGAGGGTGAGACGTGAGGCGAAGCCCGGCGTGTAGCCCGACCGCTGCGAGACCGCGCCGGTCACCGAGTTGCCTAGGCGCCGCTCGATCAGCTCACGTACGCCACTCGGCAGCTCGGCCCACGTCGGCCGGATCGCGGTCCGGCCAACCGGGATTGGCAACGGGTGGACCATACCGAGCCATCCTGTCGGATCGCCCCGACGGCGTGAGTCTGACGTACGCGGCCAATTAGCGGCGTGTCGTCGCAAGCATGTCAGGCTCAGCGACGGCGGTGGCTCAGCGGCGAGAGGGTGGGGTTGGGCATGGGAGAATTGGTTGTGCCTCCCACTCCCGTGCCTGGCGCCACCGATCCCGCGATGTTGCGCAATTTCTGCATCATCGCGCACATCGACCATGGCAAGTCGACGCTGGCCGACCGGATGTTGCAACACACCGGCATCGTCGACGAGCGCACCATGCGAGCGCAGTACCTCGACCGCATGGACATCGAGCGCGAGCGCGGGATCACGATCAAGAGCCAGGCCGTTCGGCTGCCGTTCGAAAAGACCTCCGGCGCGGACGCCGGCGCGTACATCCTCAACCTCATCGACACTCCCGGGCACGTCGATTTCACCTACGAGGTGAGCCGTAGCCTCGCGGCCTGTGAGGGCGCCGTGCTCCTCGTGGACGCTGCGCAGGGCATCGAGGCCCAGACGCTGGCGAACCTCTACCTGGCGCTCGAGGCCGACATCCTCGTGATCCCGGTGCTCAACAAGATCGACCTGCCCAGCGCCCAACCCGAAAAGTACGCGGCGGAGCTGGCGCACGTCATCGGCTGCGACCCCGGCGACGTGCTCCGTGTCTCGGCGAAGACCGGTGAAGGGGTGGAAGCGCTGCTCGACGCGATCGTGGTCCAGGTGCCACCACCGCGAGGCGACCCCGATGGGCCGGCGCGGGCGCTGATCTTCGACTCCATCTACGACACCTATCGCGGCGTGGTCACCTATGTCCGTGTCTTCGACGGCCACCTGCGCCACCGCGAGCGCATCAAGATGATGTCGACCGGCACCGTCCACGAGATGCTCGAGGTCGGGGTCATCTCGCCCGAGCCGATGAAGGCGGATCGCATCGGCGTCGGCGAGGTCGGATACCTCATCACCGGAGTCAAGGAGGTCCGGCAGTCGCGGGTCGGCGACACGGTCACGGCTGCGGTGCGTGGTGCCACCACGCCGCTCGGCGGCTACCGCCACCCGAACCCGATGGTCTTCGCCGGGCTCTTCCCGATCGATGGGGACGACTACCCAGTGCTGCGCGACGCCCTCGACCGGCTGCAGCTCAACGACGCCGCGCTGGCGTTCGAGCCGGAGACCTCCGGCGCCCTCGGCTTCGGTTTCCGCTGCGGATTCCTGGGACTGCTGCACATGGACATCGTCCGTGAGCGCCTGCAGCGCGAGTTCAACCTGGAGCTCATCTCCACCGCACCCAACGTCGTTTACCGCGTCGGGATGGAGGACGGCACCGAGGTGACGGTGACCAACCCGAGCGAGTACCCGATCGGCAAGATCGCCGAGGTGTACGAGCCGGTAGTCCGAGCCACGATCTTGACCCCGAGCGACTTCATCGGCACCGTGATGGAGCTGTGCCAGGGCCGTCGCGGTGCCCTCCAGGGCATGGACTACCTGTCCGAGGACCGCGTCGAGATGCGTTACACACTCCCGCTCGCCGAGATCGTGTTCGACTTCTTCGACGCCTTGAAATCGCGCACTAAGGGGTACGCCTCACTCGACTACGAGCCGGTCGCCGAGCAGGCCGCCGACTTGGTCAAGGTCGACATCCTGTTGCACGGCGACCCCGTCGACGCCTTCAGCGCAATCGTGCACCGCGACTCCTCGTACTCCTACGGTGTCGCGCTGGCGCAGAAACTCAAGGAACTGATTCCCCGTCAGCAGTTCGAGGTCCCTATCCAGGCGGCGATCGGTGCCCGGGTCATCGCCCGGGAAACTGTCCGAGCACTGCGCAAGGATGTGTTGGCGAAATGCTACGGCGGTGACGTCACTCGCAAGCGCAAGCTGCTGGAGAAGCAGAAGGAGGGCAAGAAACGCATGAAGATGGTCGGCCGGGTCGAAGTGCCGCAGGAAGCTTTCATTGCCGCGCTGTCCACGGGCGAGGTGGGGGAAAGGACGATGAGGCACTAGAAAGGGGCAGCGCGCGGAAGGCGGTAGCGTGTAGTCGCTTTCGAGACTGCCGAGGAGGCGACCTGACGTGGTTTCAGCCGGGGGCGACGACCACACTCGTGCGCGTATCCGAGCGTTGTTGCCGGAGCACCCAGCCATGCGCACGATGGCGGTGGCCACGCTCATCAACGCATCCGGTGGCGGTATGTACCTCGTCATCGCGGTTCTCTACTTCACCCGCATCGTCGGCCTCAGCCCCTATCAGGTGGGGGTAGGGCTGACCATCGCCGGCTTGTTTGGCTTGCTGGCCGGTGTCCCGTTGGGCCACCTGGGCGACCGCTACGGCGCCCGGGAGTTGCTCATCTTCTTGCTGCTCGGCTGCACCGCGGCGGCGTTGGGCGCCGCGCTCGCCACCGGGTTCTGGCAGTTCGTGCTGGTCTCGAGCCTGCTCTCGGTGCTCGACCGGGGCTCGGCCGCCGTCCGCGGCGGTTTGATCGCCTCCACCGTCGCCGGGGCCGATCGCGTGCATGCGCGGGCGTACCTGCGCTCGCTGACCAACGTCGGCATCACGATCGGCGCCGCGGTGGCCGCGATCGCCTTGCATATCGATACCCGCTCGGCGTACGTCATCGTCATCATCGTCAACGCAGCAACGTATTTGGTGGCGGCGCTGGTACTACGCCGCTACCCGCACATCCCGCCGACACCGTTGGCGCAGCGGGCATCGGCATGGCAGGTGTTTCGGGACCGCCCTTACGTCGTGGTCACGCTGTTGATGGCGACGATGGCCGTCCAGTACTCCATCCTCGATGTGGGGGTGCCGTTGTGGGTGACCCTCGAGACGACTGCACCACGCTGGATCATCTCGGTGATGTTCATGATCAACACCGTCGTGGTGGTGTTGTTCCAGGTGGCGGTGAGTCGCCATGTGGAGACCGTTCCGCGGGCGGCGCGGGTGATCTCGGCCTCCGGCGTTGTCTTCTTGGTGGCGTGCCTGCTCTTCGCCGCAGCACAAGGCCGCCCAACGGAGTGGGCGGTGCTGCTGTTGCTGGCCGCGGCACTGACGCATGTGTTCGGCGAACTGCTGCAGGCTGCGGCGCAGTTCTGTCTGAGCCAAGAGCTGGCGCCCGAACATGCGCAAGGCCAGTACCAAGGGCTGGCGAGCACAGGCTTCTCATTGTCGACGATGATCGCGCCGACCGTGATCACGGTGCTCCCGATCGGGCTCGGAGTCCCCGGCTGGTGGTTGCTCGGTGCGGCGTTCGTCGTCCTGGGTCTAGCGTTGCTCCCGGCGGTCGCCTGGGCAGCGCGTACCCGCGACCAATTCCGGCCAGCGGCGCTGACACTGGCGGCTCGGAGCCCCCAACGAGCCCGCGCTCACCGGAGGTCGACATGAGCGTTCCCTATCGCACCGCGGGCACCTGCTCTACGGTGCTTTCCAACCCACAGCGCTGCCCTTCTCAAAGGATGCTGGGATGAGCCTTACCGCACCGCCCACCGACGACCTCTCACTCGTCGAGAACCGCGCCGGCTCCGTGGCGCAGATGTTCTTCGACCGCGTTCACGAGACCCCGACCCGGGAGGCGTACCGGTTCCCGTCCGGCGGCGGTTGGGAGTCACGAACCTGGCAGGAGACCGGTGAGACAGTGCGCCGCCTCGCAGCCGGTTTGGTGGCCGTCGGCATCGAGCCGGAGCAGCGCGTGGCGATCGCCTCGGCAACGCGCTACGAGTGGATCCTGGCTGACCTGGCGATCATGTGTGCCGGCGCCGCCACCACTACCGTGTACCCCTCGACGATTCCCGACGATGTCGCGTACATCCTCGCCGACTCCGGGAGCCGGATCGTGTTCGCCGAGGACGAAATCCAGCTCGGCAAGCTGCGTGCACGTAGGGCCGAGCTGCCTGAAGTGGTCAAGGTCATCACGTTCGACGGCGCACCTGATGCGGATGATGACGCCTGGGTGATCACGTTGGACCGGCTCGAACGGCTCGGAGCCGAAGCGCTGAGCCGCGATGTCGACCTGGTCAAGCGACGGATCGACGCGGTCGAACCCAATCACTTGGCGACCCTGATCTACACCTCCGGCACAACCGGGCGGCAAAAGGGCGTACGGCTGCCGCACTCGAGCTGGACCTACGAGGGCGCCGCCGTCGCGGCGACCGGGCTGCTCAGCGTCGACGACATCCAGTACCTATGGCTGCCGATGGCCCATTCCTTCGGCAAGGTGCTGCTCACCATGCAGTTGCAGGTCGGGTACTCCACCGCGGTCGACGGCCGGGTGGACAAGATCATCGAGAACCTGGCGGTCATCCGTCCCACATTCATGGGTGCCGCGCCGCGCATCTTCGAGAAGGCGTACGGGCATTGTGACGATGGCGCACTCAGAGAGCGCGGTCAAGGCGAAGATCTTCGACTGGGCCTGCGATGTCGGCCGCCGGGCGTCAGAGCTGGAGCGGGCCGGCAAACCGGTGCCTCGGCGGCTGGCTGCGCAGCAGAAGATCGCCGATCGACTGGTCTTCGCCAAGATCCGGGACCGTTTCGGTGGGCGGGTGCGCTTCTTCATCTCCGGCTCGGCGGCACTGTCGCAGGAGGTCGCCGAGTGGTTCCATGCGGCGGGGGTGCTGATCCTGGAGGGCTACGGCCTGACGGAGAGCTCTGCGGGCACCGCGGTCAATCGGCCCGAGAGCTTCCGGTTCGGCAGCGTTGGTCTGCCGTTGCCCGGGAGCGAGCTTCGGGTTGCGACCGATGGGGAGATCCTGATCCGCGGCCCCGGGGTCATGGCCGGCTACCACGGGAGTGCCCAGGAGTCGTCGTCGGTCGTGAGCGAGGACGGTTGGCTGATGACCGGTGACATCGGCGAGATCGACGCCGACGGGTTCATCCGCATCACCGACCGGAAGAAGGATCTGTTCAAGACATCCGGCGGGAAGTACGTGGCTCCGTCGATCATCGAGGGCCGGTTCAAGTCGGTTTGCCCGCTGGCCAGCCAGATGGTGGTGCACGGTGCCGATCGCAGCTTCTGCACGGCGCTGATCACTTTGGATCCCGATGCGGTGAGCGAGTGGGCAGGGCGGCATGACATGGGCGACTTGGCGTACCAGGAGATCGTCACGTCGGAGCCGATGCGCACGGAGATCCAGGGGTACGTGGACGAGCTCAATCAGCGGCTCAACCGCTGGGAGACGATCAAGAGGTTCACGGTGCTCGAGCGAGACCTCAGCGTGGAGTCGGGTGAGTTGACGCCGAGCCTCAAAGTCAAGCGGCGCATCATCGAGGACCACTATCGAGACCGCCTGAACGCCCTGTACGACTGACGCGCGAGGTCGCTTTACCAGGTTCACCTGGTACGACTGCACTTCACCCGGCGTGGACGCCGGGTGAAGTGCACGGTTGCCGTGTGAAGTTGGTCTGTGGGCGCCGCTGGCACACTGGAGCGGTGCCGTCGTTGCCATCGGGTGAGCCGGTGCCGTCGAACGGGACGCTGCCTCCACAGGCGTTGCGCGAGGTCGGCAGCCAGCCGTTCGGGATCTACGTCCACGTTCCCTATTGCGCTCGGCGCTGCGGTTACTGCGACTTCAACACCTACACCACGGCCGAGCTTGGTCAGGACCGAGGCGCGTCTCGCGACTCGTACGCGGACGCGGTGGCGCTCGAGCTCGACTTGGCGCACCGCGTCCTCGGCGAGACACCGTCAGTGTCGACGATCTTCTTCGGTGGTGGCACGCCCACGCTGCTGCCTCCGGCCGAATTGGTTGGCATCGTCGCGGGGGTAAGGGAACGCTTCGGCCTTCGCGAGGACGCCGAAGTCACGACGGAGGCCAACCCGGACAGTGTCGACGCGGCTGGCCTGAGACAGCTGCGTGATGGCGGTATCAACCGGATCTCGTTCGGCATGCAGTCCGCGGTGCCGCACGTCCTCGCGACATTGGACCGCACGCATGACCCGGCCCGCCTGCCCGAGCTCATGGCCGCTGCGCGTGACGCTGGGTTCGACCAGGTGAGCCTCGACTTGATCTACGGCACTCCGGGCGAGTCCATGGCCGACTGGTTGGCGAGTGTGCTGGCCGCGTTGTCCCTTGCACCTGATCATGTGAGCGCGTACGCCCTGATCGTCGAGCCGGGCACCGCCCTCGCGCGTCAGGTGGCTCGAGAGGAGCTGCCGGAGCCCGACGATGACGACCTGGCGGACAAGTACGCCGCCGCCGACGGGCTGCTGGAGGCAGCCGGACTGAGCTGGTATGAGATCTCCAACTGGGCTGGCGGACCGAGCTCGCGATGCCGGCACAACCAGCTTTACTGGTCTGGCGGTCACTGGTGGGGGGTCGGACCAGGTGCGCATTCCCACGTGGGAGGCGTCCGCTGGTGGAACGTCAAACACCCTTCGGGTTACGCCGCCCGGCTGGCAGCCGGTCGCAGTCCTGCACAGGCACGCGAGGTGCTGAGCGAATCGACCCGGCAGGTCGAGCGGGTTATGTTGGCGGTACGCCTACGCGACGGACTGCCGGTGGACGCCCTCGATGACGCGGTCCGGCCCGCCATACCTGACATGGTTGCCGACGGCCTCATCGAAGCCCGTGCAGTGGCGCGCAGCCGGGTCGTGCTGACACCGCGGGGCCGGTTGCTGGCCGACACGGTTACCCGTGCGCTGATCCCCTCGCCGTGAGACTGACGGTTTCGGCCGGATCTGCCCGGCGTGTCATCGCAAAGCGTCAGGCTCAGCGGGTCGGGAGGCAGGCTCAGCGGGAAAGAGCGTGGGCGAAGCCGCGGGTGACTGCATCGCGAAGGTCGTCACGCGGGTAGGGCCAGCTGCCACGGCGCACGGCGTCGTCGACCGATGCACCCGCGGCGGCGAATTCGCGAATCTGCTCGGCGACGTCGACCACGTCGAGCCGTTGCTGGAGCACGAACTCCTTGTCGACCGCCCGGCCATGTCCCGGCACGATCACCGTTGTCGGTCCTAGCAGCTCCGAGACCGACTCCAGAGTCGAAGCCCACTCCAACGGGTAGCAGTCCGACCCGTAGCTCGGATGCGCTGACTCCTCCACCAGGTCGCCGGCGCACACCACATCGGCGTCGGGCACCCGTACCACGATGTCCCCAGCCGTATGTCCACGGCCGAGGTACGCCAGCTCGACGTGCCGGTCGCCGAGGTCGACCGCCCACACCGACGAGAACGTGACGTCGGGCGGTACGACGACCGTCGCCAAGGCCGCCTCGCGATCCGGGTCGTCGAGCTCCGTTTCGTACGCCTTCTGGATCCGGGCTCCGTGGGCCGGGAGCTCCACGGGCACCGACTCGTGCGCGATGACCGGCACGCCGGCGAAGGCGCCGTTGCCGAAGAGGTGGTCGAAGTGCACATGGGTGTTGACGACCGCACTCACCGGCAGCGTGGTCAGCTCACGCACCTGCTCGGCGAGCTCACGGCCCTGCTCGAGACTGGCCCGCGTGTCCACGACCAGCGCCCCCACTTCACCGAGCACGAGGCTGCACGAGACGTCGAGGTACTCGTACCGCCGGACGAAGCACCTATCCCCGACTTCGAGCCATTCGGCGTAGGTGTCGTCACTGCTCACCGGGCGTAGACTGGCACTCATCCCGATGGAGTGCCAACAGCGGTCGGAGGTGCGACATGCTCGACGAGCGAAAGCTCGCGGTGTTGCGCGCCATCGTCGAAGACTACGTCTCGACCCGGGAGCCGGTTGGTTCCAAGGCGCTGGTCGACCGCCACCACCTCGGCGTCTCGCCGGCGACCGTCCGCAACGACATGGCGACGCTGGAGGAGGAGGGCTTCATCGCTCAACCACACACCAGCGCCGGCCGGATCCCCACCGACAAGGGCTATCGCCTCTTCGTCGACCGGCTCGGTTCCGTACGACCCCTCACGCCGCCGGAGAAGCGCGCGATCTCGACGTTCCTCGAAGGCGCCATCGACCTTGATGACGTGGTTCAGCGCAGCGTCCGGATCTTGGCTCAGGTGACCCAACAGATATCGATCGTGCAGTACCCGTCGCTGACCCGATCGACGGTACGCCACGTCGAGCTGGTCATCTTGGCGCCGAACCGGCTGCTCCTCGTGCTCATCACCAGCAGCGGGCGCGTCGAGCAGCGGGTCATCGAGACGCGGGTCGACGTGGGGGTAGACGTCGTTGCGGACCTGCGCGCCCGGCTCAACACCGCGACCCTCGGACATCGGCTGGCCGATGCCGCCTCCCGGCTGAGCGACATCGCAGAGACGTTCCCTGTCCCGGATCGGCCAGTCGTGACCGTCGTGATCACCGCGCTCGTCGAGGCCTTCTCCGACGAACGCTCCGATGAGCGGGTGGCGGTGGCTGGCACCGCGAACCTGATGCGCTTCGGCGACGACTTCGACAGCTCGATCCGCCCCGTGCTCGAAGCGCTGGAGGAGCATGTCGTGCTGCTGCGGCTCCTGGGCGAAGCGACCAGCCCCAGCGCCGTGACGGTACGCATCGGCCACGAGGTCCCGTACGACGAGTTCTCGACGACTTCGGTGATCGCCGCTGCGTACGGCATGGATGCGCAGTCCTTGGCGACGCTCGGCGTGGTGGGACCAACCCGCATGGACTATCCCGGGACCATGGCTGCGGTGCGCGCGGTCGCCCGCTATATGAGCCGCACCCTCAGCCGCGGCTGACCCTGCCGCACGACCCCGGACTGCACCGACGATGAGATAGGCAGGCATGAGTCAGGACTACTACGAGGTCCTCGGGATCGACCGCCAGGCCGGTCCGGAGGAGATCAAGAAGGCCTACCGGCGCCAGGCGCGTCGGCTGCACCCCGACGTCAACCCCGATCCCACTAGCCAAGAGCAGTTCAAGGTCGTGACGGCCGCGTACGAAGTGCTCTCGGACCCACGCAAGCGCCAGGTGTACGACCTCGGCGGCGATCCGCTGAGTGCCTCGGGCGCGGGTGGTGGGTACGGCGCCGGCTTCTCGTTCACCGACATCATGGACGCGTTCTTCGGCCAGACCGGTACGCGGGGTCCCCGGCCGCGGATGCGGCGGGGCCAGGACGCGCTGATCCGGCTGGAAATCGATCTCGCCGAGGCGGCGTTCGGCACCTCGCACGAGCTGAAGGTCGACACCGCCGTCGTCTGCGGCACCTGTCATGGCAGTGGCGCGGCCGCCGGCTCCGAGCCGGTCTCCTGTCAGACCTGTCGTGGCCGTGGTGAGGTCCAACAGGTTCAGCGCTCCTTCCTCGGCGAGATCCGCACCGCTCGGCCCTGCCCGACGTGTCGCGGCTATGGCTCCGTCATCCCCGAGCCTTGCGACGAGTGCAGTGGTGACGGTCGGGTGCGCGCCCGCAGAGCCATCCAGGTCAAGAGCCCCCCTGGTGTGGACACAGGCACCCGAGTCCAGCTGTCGGGCGAGGGCGAGGTGGGCCCCGGTGGCGGTCCGGCAGGCGACTTATACGTCGAGATCGACGTGGCGCCGCACCAGTTCTTCACCCGTGACGGCGATGACCTGCTGTGCGACGTCACGGTGCCCATGACCGCCGCCGCTCTTGGCACCCGCATCGACCTCCCGACCCTCGAGGGGGAGGGCGGTGGCGAGGGTATCGACGAGACGGTGCCGCTGGCGGTCGATCCTGGGACTCAGTCGGGGGAGCAGACCGTGATCCGTGGCCGTGGCGTGCCGCGACTTCGGGGCACCGGTCGTGGCGACCTGGTCGTCCGCGTCGTTGTGGAGACGCCGACCAGGCTCGCTCGCGAGGAGGAGGACCTGTTGCGCCAGTTGGCGTCCCTGCGGGGTGAGGAGCAGCCCACCGGCCAGGTGTCCCGGCCAGCACGTGGTGTCTTCGGACGGCTGCGTGACGCGTTTGGGATGGATTGACCCGTGTCGACGCCGGTGTTCTGGCTGCCGGAGGAGTGTGACCCAGCGAGCGGGGCAACGGTGGCGTTGACGGGGGCTGAGGGTCACCACGCGGCGGACGTACGCCGGCTGCGGACAGGGGAGCGCGTCGAGCTTGTGGACGGGGCCGGCTTGCGAGTACGCGGCCGGGTCGCCACGGTGGAGCGTGGTTGGCTGAGCGTCGATGTCGAAACGGTGGTGCGGGAGCCAGCCCCTTCGCCGCGGATCGAAGTGGTGCAAGCCCTGCCTAAGGGAGACCGGGCAGAGCTGGCGGTGGAGTTGCTTACCGAGGTCGGGGTGGACGTCATCGTGCCGTGGGCAGCGGCTCGGTGCGTGACCCGGTGGCGCGGTGACCGACCAACGCGGGGACTGCAGCGCTGGCAGGCGGCCGCCCGGGAGGCGGCGAAACAGTCGCGCCGCGCTTATGTGCCGGACGTGACTCCGATGGTGACCACGGCCGATGTGGTCTCCCGGCTGCCGTCGGCGGCCTTGGCGCTGGTCTTGGACGAGTCGGCCACGGAAAGTCCACCAGATGTCCCCGACCATGGAGACGTCATGGTGATCGTCGGCCCCGAGGGTGGTATCAGCGAGTACGAGCTGGCGGCATTCGATGCCGCCGGCGCCCGGGCGGTACGACTCGGCCCGACGGTGATGCGGACCTCCACCGCCGGTGCGGTCGCCGTCGCCATCCTGCTGAGCCGCACCCCCCGCTGGGGCTGACCCGGCCACGGCCACTCGGAACTTTAGGGATCGCGGTCGCTATGACGCCCGCGATCCCTAAAGATCGGCTAGTGGACGGTGAAGTCCTTGGAGTCGAGGTTGATGACCTTGCCGTTCTCCATGTTGTGCTCGAACGCCTCCACCGTGTAGTCGCCCGGTGGGAGGTTGACCGTGAACTCGAACGGTCCGAAGACTCCGTTGGCGCCTTCACTGGTCGTGAAGCCGTCCGTCACGACCTGACCGTTCTGTTTGACTCGCCAGACAACGTTGGCCTCAAAGGTCGCCGACTGCCCCGAGACCGTCGCCGGGCTCGACACCGTGTCGCCCTGATTGGGTGACTCGATCTGGACGGGAGCTAGCGCGTACGGGTCTTCGGCAATGGGCTGGCGGACCTCGGCGGTGAGAATGGAATCCACGGCCTCACCGTTCATCGTGACCAACACCCCGGCATCACTGTCGAGCGCGTTTTGCACAGTCCACACCAGCTGCTGCGAGAAGGTCTCTGGGTCGATCGCCCAGTCAATTTGAGTCAGCGGCCAGGGATTATCGACCGGACCGTCGAAGTCCACTGTGATCAGATTGCCCACCGGCTCCACCGAGCTCACTGTCACGGGTGATGACAATTCCAACCCTGAGTCGTTATCGGCGCTCAGAGATCGCCACGTGTTGAAATAGTCAGGGTCTTCGGGTGTTGCGGCGAGCAGGGCGTTCACGGCGTCGAGGCCGTGGTCACCCGTGTCGGGTACCTCCGCCAGCCCGCTCACCAGCTTGCCGTCGAGGTTGGTGAAGTACAGCGTCACCGCTGAAGTCGCCGTCGCCACGGGTGGTTCGACCGTCGGGTCGTCGTCGACCGCGACGAACGCGAACGCCGCCACCAGTCCCCCCGTCGCCAGAGTGCCGCCGACCACCGGCCACCAGTGCGACCGCGGCCGCCGTGCCGGCGCCGGCCGGGTCCGGGCCAGGATCGACTGCAGCCCCGACTCCGGCCGCACCCGCTCGGCCTCTTCCTGCAGTCCGCGCGCCAGTCGCGCGCCCATGTCGTCGTGATCATTCATCGTGACTCTCCCCAGGTGGTACGAAGCGTGGCAAGCCCGCGTGAGCTGTGGCTCTTGACCGCGCCGCGACTGATGCGCAGTGTCTCGGCAATGTCGGCCTCGGACAGGTCGAGGTAGTAGCGCAGCAGGAGCACCTCGCGCTGCCGCTGCGACAGCCCGTCCAGTGCGACCAGCATCTCCGCTCGACGCTCTCGTTCCAGCATGCTGTCTTCGGCGCTCGGGTGCGAGCCCACCGGCTCGGGCTCGTGCCGGGCGGCGACCGTCCTTCGGCGCAGCGCCGAGCGGGAACGGTTGACCACCGACTGCCGCAGGTACGCCGCGGCCTTGTCCGGGTCGCGCAGCCGGCTCCACTTGCCGTGCATGGCGACGAAGCAGTCCTGCACGACCTCCTCGGCGACCGCCTGGTCGCGGAGGAGCAGAGTCGCGAGGCGTACTAGTCGGGTGTAGTGCGCCCCGTACAGTTGGCTGACCGCCTCGTCGGCGTCCCAGGTCGTCATCACAGCCTTCCCCGCCGCAGCAGGTCGGCGCCACAGAGTCGAGTAGGTTGCCGTCATGCCCAGGTGACGCGCTGGGACGTGTCTGGGTTTACACCACGCCGGCACGAGGGAGTGGGAGGGCCGCATGGCGAGCGAGTCGGACTGCGTGTTCTGCTCATTGGTCAGTGGTGAGATCCCCGCCGAAACCGCCGGTGAGAACGAGCATGCGGTCGCCTTCCGCGACCTCAATCCGCAAGCGCCGACCCACCTGCTAGTGGTCCCTAGGGCGCATCACCCCGACATCGGAACTCTGGCCGAGGACGACCCCGACGCCGCTATCGCGGTGCTCCGCCTGGCACGGGAGGCTGCCGCCCAAGAGGGTCATGGCGATTCCTACCGCCTGGTCTTCAACACCGGTGCCGCAGTCGGGCAGTCGGTCTTCCACTGCCACGGTCACGTGCTGGCAGGTCGGTCGTTCGACTGGCCACCGGGATGAGCAGGCGCACGGCGAAGAGGGCACGTGACCGCTCTGCACTGGGCGACGTACCGGCCCGCGAGCCGGAGGCTTGCTAGCCGGTGCTCGGTTCCCCCGACCTGTCACTGTCAGATCAGGTCATGACCTGTTCTGAGAGTGACAACTCGATCGATGCCGGGGCCGGTTGGCCGTAGCATGGTTGCGGCACCACACCACCGACCCGGGAGGACGGCCCTCAGCGCAGGGCGCCGATGTCAGAGCCAACCACGACACAAGACACGATCACGATCCCCGCGAGCATCCCGATGGTGGCCCTCCTAGGGCCCAGGGACGAGTTCTTGCGCATCATCGAGCGAGAGTTCACCGCCGACGTCCATGTCCGGGGCAACACGATCACGATCACCGGAGAGGCATCCGAGGCAGCCATCGTCGAGCGGCTTCTCGAAGAGCTGGTCGCCATGATCCGGACCGGCCAAGGACTGGCCGCCGAGACAGTGGAACGATCTATCGAACTGCTGCGCACCGAGACCCAGGAGCGCCCGGCCGACGTCTTGAGCCTCAACATCCTCTCCAACCGTGGGCGTACGATCCGGCCGAAGACGCTCAACCAGAAGCGCTACGTCGACGCGATCGATAAGCACACGATCGTTTTCTGCATCGGCCCCGCAGGCACCGGCAAGACATATCTCGCGATGGCCAAGGCCGTGCAGGCCCTGCAGGCCAAAGAGGTCAACCGCATCATCCTCACCCGACCCGCTGTGGAGGCGGGGGAGCGACTCGGGTTCCTGCCGGGCACACTGAGCGAGAAGATCGACCCCTACCTGCGCCCGCTGTACGACGCGCTGCACGACATGATCGACCCCGAGACGATCCCGAAGCTGCTGACGGCCGGGACCATCGAGGTCGCGCCGCTGGCGTACATGCGGGGCCGCACCCTCAACGACGCGTTCATCATCCTGGACGAGGCGCAGAACAGCTCGGCCGAGCAGATGAAGATGTTCCTGACCCGACTCGGGTTCGGCTCGAAGATGGTTGTCACCGGCGACGTCACCCAGGTCGACCTGCCGTCGGGCACCCACAGCGGCCTGCGGGTGGTGGAAGGCATCCTCGGTGAGATCCTGGACGTGTTCTTCATCCGGCTCACCAGTCACGACGTGGTGCGCCACAAGCTGGTCGGCCGCATCGTGGCGGCCTACGACCGCTACGAAGCCGACCGTGCGAGTACGCCCGGACCAGCCAGAGTCGACGAGGCGATCGAACGCAGGACGTATCGCACCGGACGACCGTGAACGTCGACGTGCTCAATGAGTCCGGTGACGAGGTAGATGTTGTCGAGCTGGCCCGTCTGTCCCGGTTCGTGATGTCGCGGATGCGACTCCACCCGGCCACCGAGATGTGTCTGCGACTGGTCGACGAGGCCACGATCGCCTCACTCAACCAACGGTGGATGGACACGGCGGAGCCCACCGACGTGCTCGCCTTCCCGATGGACGAGCTCGGCGGGGGGCCAGCCGATGGACAACCCGCCGAGGGCTACCTCGGTGACATCGCGTTGTGCCCGCAGGTCGCCAGCCGGCAGGCGTCCGAGGCGGGCCACGCGACGATCGAGGAGATGCGGCTGCTGACCGTCCACGGCCTGCTGCACCTGCTCGGGTACGACCACGGCGTTACGGAGCAGCACGCGACCATGTTCGACCTGCAGGTGCGGTTGCTCGCGGAGTGGCAGGGCGTCCGTACCGGCGAAAGTGTCGAGGGGAGCGTTCCTCGGTGAGCGCCTCCGACATCTGGTTGCTCGCGATCGCCGCGCTCCTCATCGTGGTGGCCGGTCTGCTCGCCGGTGCAGAGGCGGCGCTGTCGTCGTTCTCCCGGGCCCGAGCCGATGAGCTCGAGCGCCAGGAACGCAGCGGCGCGAGCCGCCTACGACGCATCGCCGAGGATCCACCGAGCTACCTCAACACCGTGCTGCTGCTGCGGATGGCCGCCGAGATCACCGCGACCGTGCTCGTCGCTTTCGTCGTCGCGGATGCGTTCGACGAGACTTGGCAGCGGGTGTTGCTGGCCGCTGGGGCCATGGTCGTAGTGTCGTACGTCGTCGTCGGTGTCGCGCCGCGCACCATCGGCAAGCAGCACTCCAACCGGGTCGCGTTGCTGTCTGCGGGCCCCGTCCTGTTGTTGACCCGTGTGCTTGGCCCGCTGCCGAAGCTGCTGATCATGCTCGGCAACGCGTTGACCCCCGGCAAGGGGTTCCGCGAAGGCCCGTTCAACTCCGAAGCGGAGCTGCGCGAGGCAGTCGACTTGGCTGAGGCCAGCCGGCTGATCGAGTCCGATGAGCGGGCGATGATTCACTCGGTCTTCGAGCTCGGCGACACGCTCGTTCGCGCGGTGATGGTGCCGCGTACCGACATGGTGTTCATCGAGCGCACCAAGACACTTCGGCAGGCGATGTCGCTCGGCTTGCGTAGCGGCTACTCGCGCATCCCGGTGACGGGAGAGAACCTCGACGACATCGTGGGGATGGCGTACCTCAAGGACATGACCAAACGCGTCTTCGACCGGCACGAGGCGGAGAGCACCGAGCGGGTCGAATCGGTGATGCGCCCGTGCCTGTACGTCCCTGACTCAAAACCCGTCGACGTCTTGCTGCGTGAGATGCAGGCCCAGCGCATGCACGTCGCCATCGCGGTCGACGAGTACGGCGGCACCGCCGGGCTCGTCACGATCGAGGACATCCTCGAGGAGATCGTCGGCGAGATCACCGACGAGTACGACGTCGAGCCGGACGCGGTCGAACGGCTGGCGAACGGTGCGGTACGGGTGTCGACGCGCTTCCCGGTCGATGATCTCGGTGAGCTGTTCGGGATTGAGCTGGAGGACGAAGACGTCGACTCGGTGGGGGGTCTGATGGCCAAGCATCTCGGCAAGGTCCCGATCCCCGGCAGTCAGGTCGAGGTGGAGGGGTTGGCGCTGCACGCCGAGTCACCGGCGGGACGGCGCAACCGCGTCGGCACCGTTGTCGTCCGGCTGGTCGGCAGCGATGAGGCGAACGAACCAGCGGGCGACGCCGAGGGCCGGATCGTCTCCGCCTGAGCTCCGTCATAAGGCGCGGACCGTCTACGACGGTTATTGAACGAGGTCAGAGTGAACGCGCGGGTCCCGGGCCAGGTCGACCAGCTGGTCGACCGTCACCGGCGGGGCGTCGAGCGGGTCGGCACCCGGAGCCGTCCTCCCACCAGATGCCACTGGCCCGTCCGCCGTAGCCGACACGAGCTGACCCTCCGGGCGTACATAGTGCCGGTCGGTCCGACGGGCACGAGTGGCGCAAAACTGCGGTGGTTCCATGCTTGGACCCGCGGGTTTGCGCCACTCGCGGTTCGGTTACATCCTCGGTAAATGCCTCCCGACATACCGGAACTCATTGCTGCCGAAGACGCCAAGCTGATCACGCTGGCCCGTGCCAGCCGGGCCCGGATACAGGCCGCTGAGGGTGCCGCGGTGCGCGACCTCGACGGCCGGACCTACACAGCAGCCTCGGTATCGCTGCCCTCGCTGACGCTGTCCGCGCTGCGGCTGGCGACCGCGACGGCGGTATCCTCCGGCGCCCGCGGACTCGAGGCCGGCGCGCTGGTCACTGATGCCGATGGGCCGACCGCCGACGACCTGGCCGCCGTGCGCGACCTCGCGGGTGTCGGCGTGTCCGTCCATGTCACGGACAGCTCGGGATCCCCCCGCGCGGTGACCATTACATGAGCATGTCCGAGGAGGCTTTCCACGCCGGCTTCGCCTGCTTCGTCGGCCGGCCCAACACTGGGAAGTCGACGCTGGTCAACGCACTCGTCGGCGCCAAGGTGGCGATCACGTCATCGCGCCCACAGACGACGCGGCACGCGATCCGGGGGTTGGTTCACCTCAACGCCGCCCAGCTCGTCATCGTCGACACCCCTGGTTTGCACCGTCCACGCACACTGCTCGGAGAGAGGCTCAACGATCTGGTACGCACCACCTGGTCGCAGGTCGATGTCATCGGCGTCTGTCTGGCATCAGACCAGCGCATCGGTCCCGGAGACCGTTACCTGGTCGGTGAGATTGCGAAGGTACGCCGCCGCCCCACGATCGCCATCGCCACCAAGACCGATCTGGTGAGTGCGGACCGGCTGGCCGAGCATCTGGCGACCATCGACTCGCTGGGAAGCGAGCTCGCAGTGTCGTGGCAGCACATCGTGCCGTTGTCGGCGGCGACCGGACACCAGGTCGAGTTGCTACGCGACCTGCTGGTCGCAGAGTTGCCCGCAGGCCCGGCTCTCTATCCGGACGGCGAGCTAACCGACGAGCCGGAAGAGACGCTGGTCGCCGAGCTGATCCGGGAGGCGGCGCTCGAAGATGTCCGGGACGAGTTGCCGCACTCCATCGCCGTTGTCGTCGAGGAGATGGGATTGCGCGAGGGGCGGCCCGAGAGTGCGCCGCTCGTCGACATCCACGCCAACCTCTTCGTCGAGCGCACCAGCCAGAAGGGCATAGTCATCGGCTCCGGCGGCTCGAGGCTCAAGCACATCGGCAGCACCGCCCGAGTGCAGATCGAACGGCTCTTGGGTACGCCGGTCTACCTCGACCTACGGGTCAAGGTCGCCAAGGACTGGCAGCGTGACCCAAAGCAGCTTCGCCGGCTCGGCTTCTGACCTACGTGGCTTGCTGGCGGCTCGGAGCAGCGGCGATGCAGGCCGTACCCACCCGGCGGAATCCGACGCGCTCGTAGACCCGGGCCACGTCGTCGGTACCGGCGGAGAGAAAGACCGTGGTTGCGCCCGCCGCGGCAGCGTCGTCGGCAAGGGCCTTGGTTATCGCGGCACCGATACCCCGCCGGCGGTACTGCGGCAGCACTGCGATCCCCGTCAACTCGCTCACGCCGTCTCGGACGGCGTGACTGCCACCGCCGACCGCGTCGCCAGAGGCATTGAAGGCGCCGGCGACGCTCAGCAGTCGCCGCCGGATCCGCGGCCCCACCCACTCGCGAACCGGCTCGGCTCGTACCCGGTCGGTCTCTGAGAACCCTGCTTCGATGGCCGCGAAAACCCGCCCCAGCCGGGGATCTTCGGCCGTCAGGATGTCGACGACGAGACCGTCCCCGGCGTCCAGGGTGGCATCCAGAACCAAGAGGGGACAGTGCGCGACGCGCAGCCCAGCGGCCGTCGCTGGAGCCAAGAGCGCCGGTGTCACTTCATGGACCCACTCCAGAGACTGCGGCAACCGCCGGGCGCGCTGTTCCCGTACGACCCGGGTCACGTCGTCGACCTTGAAGTCCTGCTCGCCGACACGTGGCCGGGCGTAGTACGGCCATCCCTCCCGGGCGACGAACAGCGTGAACGGCCCCACCTCGTGCGCGTCCGCGTTCGCTCGCGGGGCCTCGTCGTAGTACTGCTCGATCAACTCGAGTTGTGACACCCGCCCATTCTGGTCGCTACGGCGCGCGGGTGTGCGAACACAACGCTGCCGCCAGCGCGCGACAATGGCTGGGTGAGCCTCTACCGGGACGAGGGTGTCGTGCTGCGCACCCAGAAGCTGGGTGAGGCCGACCGCATCGTGACGCTGCTCACGCGCAACCACGGCAAGGTGCGGGCGGTGGCCAAGGGGGTACGCCGCACCAGCTCCCGATTCGGGGCGCGACTCGAGCCGTTCATGTACGTCGACCTGCAGTTCGCCCAGGGCCGTTCGCTCGACATCATCACCCAGGTCGAGACCCTCGCTCCGTTCGGTGCGGTCATCGGCGCCGACTATGGGGCGTACACCTGCGGTACCGCCATGCTCGAGACCGCGGAGCGGCTGACGGGGGAGGAACAGCACCCATCGCTGCAGCAGTACCTGTTGCTGGTCAGCGCGCTCCGATCGCTGGCCACGGGGGCGCACGATCCGGGGCTGATCCTCGACTCGTTCCTGTTGCGCTCGCTCGCGGTGTCGGGGTACGCGCCGTCGTTCGACGAGTGCGCCCGCTGCGGCGCGCCCGGGCCGCACCGGAGCTTCGCCCCGGCCTCCGGCGGCATGCTCTGCCCTCGCTGCAGCCCGCCTGGCTCCGCCCATCCCTCGCGCGAGACGGTCGCACTGCTCAGCGCGCTGCTGACCGGTGACTGGGCGCGGGCCGCGACGAGTGATCCGCGGTCACGGCGGGAGACCAGCGGCCTGGTTGCAGCGTTCTTGTCCTGGCACCTCGAGCGCGGGCTTCGTTCACTTTCGCACGTGGATCGCTGAGCCGATGGCAGGCTCGCGGTACGCCGCGCCGACGCCGCACCCCTCGGGCGCCGCGCCACCGAACCTGCCGCGAGACATGGTCCCGGAGCACGTCGCGATCGTCATGGACGGCAACGGTCGGTGGGCGAGACAGCGCGGTCTGCCGCGTACCGCTGGCCACGAGGCCGGAGAGGCGGCGCTGTTCGATGTTGTCGAGGGCGCAATCGAGGTCGGCGTGCAGTGCGTCTCGGCGTACGCGTTCTCGACCGAGAACTGGAAACGCTCCCCGGACGAGGTGCGGTTCCTGATGGGGTTCAACCGCGACGTGATCCGGCGCCGGCGGGACTCGATGCACGCGTTGGGGGTGCGGGTGCGATGGGCCGGCCGGCGGCCGCGGCTGTGGCGCAGCGTCATCAGGGAGCTTGAGGCGGCGGAGGAGCTCACCCGTGACAACGACGTGCTGACGTTGACCATGTGCGTCAACTACGGGGGCCGAGCGGAGATCGCCGACGCCGCTGCCGCCCTGGCACGCGACGTGGCATCCGGTCGGGTCAACGCCGATCGGGTCGACGGGCGCGTGTTCGCCCGCTACCTCGACGAGCCGGACCTGCCCGACGTCGACCTGTTCTGGCGTACCTCCGGTGAGCAGCGGATCAGCAACTTCATGCTGTGGCAGTCGGCGTACGCCGAGCTGGTGTTCAGCGACGTCGCCTGGCCCGATGTGGACCGCCGGCAGCTGTGGGCAGCCATCGAGGAGTACGCCCGACGCAGCCGCCGGTGGGGCTCGGCGTAGGGCGGTACAACGCCGCGCAGACACACCGCCGCTACGCTTCGTCGAATGGCGCCTTCCGGCCCGATGGCGTCGGCGTGTCGCCGTCGGAACGCGCCGAACGTTGGGACCACGACTTGTCGGGTCAGCGGCGAGGACGGTGTGATGGGCGCCATGCCGACCGAACACCGGTTGTATGGCGAGCTGGCGAGGTGGTGGCCGTTGATCTCGCCCGTCGAGGAGTACGCGGAGGAGGCGGCCTTCGCGGCGACGGTTCTCAACTCAGGATCGGGGCGGGTGCGCGAGGTCTTGGAGCTGGGCAGCGGTGGCGGGAGCAATGCCGTCTACTTGAAGGCGCAGTTCGCTCTGACCCTGATCGATCTCTCCGAGGACATGCTCGCGGTGTCGCGGCGGCTCAATCCCGAGTGCGCGCACCATCGCGCGGACATGCGCACGGTGCGGCTGGGGCGCACCTTTGATGCGGTGTTCGTTCACGACGCTGTGGACTACATGACCACCGAGGATGACCTCCGGCAAGCCATCGAGACCGCCTTCGTCCACTGCCGATCCGGCGGCGTTGCCGTCTTTGTACCGGACAACACCGCGGAGACCTTTGCGCCGAGCAGCCACCTAGGCGGCAGCGATGGCGCGAACGGTGAGGGGGTGCGCTTCTTGGGCTGGGAGTGGGACCCCGAACCTGCGGACTCCTGGACGCTCACCGAGTACGCGTTCCTGCTTCGTGACCCGGACGGCTCGGTTCGGGTCGTGCATGAGACGCACCGCCTCGGGGTGTTCGGTCGCGACGTCTGGCTGCGCCTTCTGTCCGACGCAGGCTTCGAACCGGCCATCATCCTCGAGGAAACCACCGAACACCGGTCACCACGTGAGCTGTTCATCGGCCGCCGACCAGCGGCTCTTTGAGCGCGTCAGCCGACCGGCG